>Ga0208156_1000010_pt1 | contig 376360 bp, 361 predicted proteins | sample 1_EtaG_FD_184073 | JGI IMG/M metagenome (GOLD analysis project Ga0208156, IMG submission 184073) | Marine viral communities from the Subarctic Pacific Ocean - 1_ETSP_OMZ_AT15124 metaG (SPAdes) (version 2) | ecosystem: Environmental > Aquatic > Marine > Oceanic | place: Pacific Ocean...
CGACCATGGCGTCCTGGTCGTAGTTGTAATGCTTGAAGCGGGGCATGCCAACGACTCCTTGTCCGTTTGCCTGATGCTACCAAACCGGAGCGGGAATTTCGGGGTTTTTCTACAGCCTCAACGCCAAAATTAAGCGGCGCCCGACTAGGGCGTCCGGTGGACGGCCGTCAGGCCGGGAACGAACTTGAATGATTGGTTAAATGTTCCCACGCTGCTTTTCGAGTTCATAGAGAGCCTCACCATCCTTTTCGTCGATGGCCCGCCAATACTCGGGATCACGAATTCGACCTAGCTGTTCCGAGACCTCTTGATAGTCGTCTTCAAGGGTCGACAGACGCTGCTTCAAGTCCTCGTTTTCCGACTGAAGATCATCGAGAGCTTCTTGGAGTTTGCGCAGGGAATTACCCGTCGCGGGGAACCGATTGATTTCGTGCCAAACCCCAAGAGCAAGAGCGGCTACCGAAACCCAGATTAGCCAATCCATGACCCAGACTCCTTGTGACATTTAACAGCTAATTATACGAACGCGTTCGTATATCACCCGTTCGTAAAACTCCATTCAAACGCGCTCAAATAACAGTAGCTTCTTCAATAGAAACAACCGCTTGAGCACCAACCACCACTGCTACCGCCGGAGTTATACGCCCTCTTTTGAGCCACCCCTGCTCCCACCGTGGGCGTATAGTTCCACCCTTCCTTTTCCAACTTTCCAACCCTATCAGATAGTTACGTTCATTTCTCATCCTGCATTCCGGAGTTTTGCGAACGCGTTCGTATAACTCCGGCATGCACTACCAGCTTAGTGCAGTTTCCCTTTTCTGCAGTCACCCTGTAAGAAGGCACTGCCGGCTGGTATCGTCTGCTTCCCGATTTCGTGCGGTACTGGAGATTTGCTGTGAAAAGTTGGTTATTTCTGGGCATTGCCATTGTTGCGGAAGTAGTGGCAACCAGCGGTCTGAAAGCCAGTGAAGGGTTCACCAAACTCTGGCCCTCCCTGCTGGTGATTGCGGGCTATGCCGTAGCCTTTTACTTCCTTTCGATCACTCTGAAGGAAATCCCGGTGGGCGTGGCCTATGCCATCTGGGCGGGGATGGGCGTTGTATTGGTTGCACTTATCGGCTGGCTGATTTACGGGCAGGCTCTGGATGCCGCCAGTGTGATCGGGATGGCGCTGATTATTTCCGGTGTTGTGGTGATCAATGTATTCTCCAAGTCAATCGCTCACTGATCTGTCGGCATAACCGGGGGGCCTTCAGATGCACGTTCCTTTCTGGCTGACCACCGCCCTGCTTTTTCCGGTACTGCTGTACCAGGGCAAGCGGGCGCGCCGCACGACGCCCAGGCTGCCGGAAGCGGGAGGCTCTCCGTCTGGTCAATATGGTGAAGGCACTCCGGCCAGGCGGGTCCTGGTGATTGGTGAATCCACAGCGGCCGGTGTCGGTGTTGAAACCCACGATCAGGGCCTGGCCAGCCAGTTGGCGAAGCAGATTCATGAGCGCACCGGCCAGACGATTGCCTGGAACACCTTCGGGATCAACGGCATTCGGCTTGGGGCCTTGGTTCGCGAACTGGAAACCACTGAACTGCCAGAGGCGGATGTGGTGCTGTTGAGCATGGGGGTGAACGACACCACGGGGTTCACACCCCGTTTTCGTTTCCGGCGCCAGTTGCGGGAATTGCGCCAATTGCTCGCACCACGATATTCGGTGCCCATTCTGCTTCTCAGCGTGCCGCCCATGCACCTGTTCACGGCGCTGCCTTCGCCGCTTCGGTACGTAATGGGTTGGCGGGCGAAGCAGCTCGACAGGATCTACCAACAACTGGCCAGGGACGCCTCTGCAGACTTTGCCTACCTCAACTACCCAACCGTGACCGATCCGGATCTTCTCGCCAGCGATGGCTACCACCCCGGCCCAAAAGGCTACGCATTTATTGCTGATGCCATAGCCTCGCGCATCCGGGCGTCCTGAGTTCCCCCTGAAACACAATGCTCCGAAAGAATAATGGGTTAAAGAAGCGCTTTACGTTTAGGTTGCTACACTCGCACAGAGTCTAAATAAAACAACGAGGTAACAAATGCTAGACAGAGCATCCAAACCAATGGTCAGCCTGGTGGATAAGTACCTGCCAGACCCATACCTCTTCGTCATTATTCTTACCCTGGTAGCCTTTGTTGCTGCCATGGTGTTTCAGGGCCACAGCCCCATGGCCGTGGTCGAGATGTGGGGCAACGGCTTCTGGAACCTGCTCACCTTCTCCATGCAAATGCTGCTGGTGCTGGTCACCGGCTTCATGATGGCCAGCACACCGTTGGTGCGAGGCATCCTGAACCGCATTGCGATGCTTGCCAGAACGCCTGGCCAGGCGATTGTGCTGGTAACCTTCATTGCATTGATTGCAAGCTGGATTAACTGGGGGTTTGGCCTTGTTGTCGGGGCCCTGTTCGCCAAGGCACTGGCTCGCCAGATCCGCGTCCACTACCCGCTTCTGATTGCCAGCGCTTACTCTGGCTTTATTGTCTGGCACGGCGGCCTGGCAGGCTCTATCCCCCTGACCATTGCCACCGAAGGCCACTTCACCCAGGACACCATCGGCATTATCGGTACCGGAGAAACCATCTTTGCGTTCTTTAACCTGGCCATCGTGGTGGCTCTGTTCATCATCGTGCCGCTGGTCAATCGGCTGATGCTGCCAGAAGAAAGGGACAGTATTTATGCCGACCCGAAGATTCTGGACGACGAGCCAGACACCTCTGTGGTGATCAACCGCCCTGCCGACTATCTGGAAAACAGCCGCACCCTGGCCTGGCTCATCGGCTTTAGCGGCATCGCGTTTATATTCCAGTATTTCGTAGATGGAGGCGGCCTGAACCTGAACATCGTTAACTTCATGTTCCTGTTCATTGCCATCATCCTGCACCAGACCCCAAAGCGCCTGCTGGCGAGCCTGAACGAGGCAGTCAAGGGCGGCGCAGGCATCGTTATCCAATTCCCCTTTTATGCGGGCATCATGAGTGTGATGACGGCTTCTGGTCTGGCAGCCAGCATTTCCAGTGGGTTTGTTTCCATTGCCAGTGCCGAGAGCCTGCCGTTCTGGAGTTTCATCAGTGCCGGCCTGGTAAACATCTTCGTTCCTTCTGGCGGCGGCCAGTGGGCGGTGCAGGCTCCGGTTATGCTGCCTGCGGCGCAGGAGCTGGGTGCGGATATTCCCAGGGTGGCCATGGCCGTTGCCTGGGGTGACGCCTGGACCAACCTGCTCCAGCCGTTCTGGGCCCTTCCGGTACTCGCTATTGCCGGGCTGAAGGCCAAGGACATCATGGGCTACTGCCTGATGCTGCTCATCATCACCGGCATCATCATCAGCGCTGGCCTGACCTGGCTGTAACGTCTGCCCAACCACTGAATCCGGGGAGCTCTCACACTCCCCGGATCCTCCCGATCTCTCCCAGGCCCAAACATTCCACGATGCGCCTCAGCGAATTGGAATTCGACAGCGGCAAACACACCAAGCAGGCCATAAAAATCAGTTCTCGGCTCTGAATCTGGTGGTATATTAAACAAACCCAGCCAAATCCCGTTGTGGCGGTAGTAGGGAGAAGCGTGCAGACAGGAAGCGCGTTTTACTGCTGTCAGCCCAGCCTGCCAATTCCGATCTCCTCTGAGTCAGCCCGAAGGGCGATGGCTTTCTGGCCATAGCGGCCGCTACGTAATGCCGAACGGCATGTGTCATTGAGGAGTGATGAAATGAAGACTGCTCTTTGTCTGTTCAAACCCAACCGTTCCATCCTTGCTGCAGCCTGCCTGGGTTTTGCCAGTGTTGCGCTCGCCGCCGACCCAATCGTTTTCACCGGAGCCCCCGTGCCGGTCGGTAATGGCACCGCGCGCGTGGAGGTCATTGTTAACCGGATGAACGAACCTGAATCTGTATCTGTCGTCATGACAAAGGATGCCCTTCAGGGGCTTCCCGAGGTTCAGGCTAACCAGATGGTCTGGGAGTTTTCATTACCCATGCCGGATGCAGGCCCCAAGACGGGATACGATCACGTGGTTCTTGACTGGAACCCGGCTGGCCATATCCCTGATGGGGTCTACAACGTTCCCCACTTCGACGTGCATTTTTACCTGATCAGCAACGGTGAACGTGAAGCCATTACCTTCCACGGTGAGAGCCGTAAGTTGGCGATGGCAGCACCAGATCCACAACTTGTACCCGTTGGCTACGTGATTCCGCCAGACGCCGCAGTGGACAGGATGGGAATGCACGGCCTGGACCCTGCCGGGCATGAATTCCATGGCCAACCATTCAGCCACAACTTCATCTACGGCTATTACAAGGGCGAACTGATGTTCGTTGAGCCGATGGTATCCCTGGCCTTTCTGGAGTCGCTTCCGGACATGACGTCACCGGTTAAGAAGCCGCAGAGGTACAGCTATCCGGCCTGGTACCCGGCAGCCTACCGGATCGGATTTGACGCAGGGAAAGGTGAATACACCATCGCGCTCCAGAGTCTTCAGAGGTCCGACTGAGATTCCCTCAGGAATCTTTTTTTCTCGGTGTCGATATTCAACAGGCTTGCGCGACTAACCAATGAAAACAATCCGAAATTCACTGGAGACCAGCACTATGAAGTACATGTTGATGCGCAAGGCCGATGCCGACACCGAGAATGGCGTTATGCCCTCAGAGGACATCCTGCAGGCAATGGCGAGTTACAATGAGCGAATGACCCAGGCCGGTGTTTTTGCTGACGGCCAGGGGTTGAGGCCAACGAGCGAAGGTTGCCGCATTCAGTTCAGGGCCGGTGAGCCCAATGTTATTTCCGGCCCTTTCGAGCCGGCCGGCGAGCTGCTGGCCGGTTTCAGTGTGCTCGAAGTGGATTCACTGGAAGACGCCATCGCCTGGGCCAAACAATGGCCCCGGGAAGATGCCGGCGGAAACGTGACCCTTGAGCTTCGGCGTTTCTTCGAGCTTGAGGATTTCGAACCCAGCCAGGCACTTGAGCAACATCGGTCCCTGGGCCGCCTCCCAAGGGAGATGAATCTGCATGTGGCTTTTGCGGGCACCTGCAGAGAAGCCATGGAGTTCTACTCGAAAGTTACCGGCGGCAAACTGGAAGGTGTGATCACTTACGGAGAAACACCGGCGGCAGCGGATGTGCCGCCAGAAATGCATGACAAAATCGTACATTCGTCCCTGAATCTGCGCGGGCGCCGGCTGATGGGCGCCGATATGGCGGGCGATTGCTACCAGCCACCCCAGGGTGTCCAGATCCACCTTGAATACGACGATCCGGAACAGGCCGAGCGGGTTTTCAATGCCCTGTCCGATGGGGGCTCGATCATCATGCCGTTTGCGGAAACCTTCTGGGCTCATCGTTTCGGAATGACCACAGACCGATTCGGTGTCCAGTGGATGATCAGCAACCAGATTGAACACTGCCAGTAACGCCAGCCAGGAGGATCAGTTCGATGACCCATCCAAGAAATACCATTTGTCTCTGGTATGAGAGCGAAGCAGAAGAAGCCGCCCGATTCTACGAAAAGACCTTCCCTGATTCATCGGTGGGCAGAGTGCTTCGTGCGCCTGCGGACTACCCCGCAGGCTCGGAAGGCGATGTGCTTACGGTGGAGTTCACCGTGTTGGGCATCCCCTGCCTTGGTCTCAATGGCGGACCGGCCTTCCAGCACAACGAGGCCTTTTCGTTTCAGGTGGCTACCTCGGACCAGGAGGAAACGGATCGCTACTGGAACGCCATTGTTGGCAATGGCGGCGAAGAAAGCGCTTGTGGCTGGTGCAAAGACAAATGGGGCATCTCGTGGCAAATCACCCCGGTCGCCCTCACCGAAGCGATAAACGATCCTGACCCAGCCGCCGCCAAGCGGGCCTTCGAGGCCATGATGACCATGGGCAAGATCGACATCGCCGCCATTGAGGCGGCGCGTCGGGGCTAAGGGCGTTTATTGCACCTGTCAGGGTGCCAGTTTGCGCTTCAGTGCCTTGGAAACCGACAGCGGCAGGCTGGGCAATGAGCGCAGCATCCACGGCAGTATCCGGCGCTTAACCCCGCTCAGGGATTCCGGGATCACGGCTTCAATGAGGTGTGGTCCCGGCATTCTCTGGGCGTATTCCAGGGCTTTTGCCATTTCCTCGGCGGTGTGTACCCGCACGGCGTGAACGCCCATCCCGTTCGCCATTTCCGCGAAGTTGATCACCGGGCCGCGCAGGTCCAGCTGGGATTTGGCTTTTTCTCCGGCCTCTTCCGCGCCTACCCGTTCCAGTTCGATGTTGAGCACGGAGTAGGAGGCGTTGTTGAAGATGATGGAGGTTACATTCAGCTGTTCCCGGGCCATGGTCCAGAGGGCCTGAATGGTGTACATGGCGGTGCCATCACCGATCAGGGCGATGACCGGCCGGTCCGGGCAGGCCACGGCGGCACCTACGGCGTTGGGCAGGCCCTGCCCGATGGCGCCACCGGTGAGGGTGATCATGTCGTGGCGGGGCGCGCCGGCGGTCATTACCGAAAGCATCAGGCTGGAGGTAATGCCCTCGTCCACGATGATGGCGTTCTCTGGCATCAGCTCACCCACCGCTTTGCAGACTTTCTCGGCGGTGAGCTTTCCCCGTGGTCGCCCCGGCCGTTTCGCTGGTTGTAGCTTCGGTTCGGCCTGGCTGGCGCCAACGGCTTCGTTGAGCTTGTTCAGGCTGGCCAGGATGTCCTGGTCGGGCGCCACCAGGGTATGTACCTGGCAGGTATCCGGCACCAGATAGCTCTTCTTGCCGGGATAGGCGAAGAAGGAGACCGGCGCCTTGGCGTCCACCAGGATCAGTTGTTCCACGTCCGTCAGTTGCACCGTAGCCAATTCAGCCAGGTAGGCCAGGCGTTCGATGTAAGGCAGGCCGGCGCCCCGCTCAATGCGGGTGGGGAAGGTTTCCGCCAGCAGGGTCACGCCGCTGTGCGCAGCCAGTTTGGCGGCCGCCAGCATGCTCGGTTCGCGCAGGGAATGGCCGCCCATCAGCAGGGCGGTTTTCTTGCCGGAACGGATGGCCGAGGCAATGGCCTCTACCGTGGCATCGTCTGCCGGCGCCGGTGTTGGCGGTGCCAGGGGCGCGTTGGGCACACCGCCCTCACCCCAGGATACATCCGCCGGCAATATCAGCGTGGCTACCTGCCCAGGCGCCGTGCGGGCAGCGGCAATGGCTTCGGCGGCATCCTGGCAGAGGGTTTCGGTGCTCTTGGCCGTGCGTACAAACCCCGGAGACACGTTGCGGGCAACGGTCTCGATATCAGACTGCAGCTGGGCATCGTATTTCACGTGGTAGGTGGCATGGTCGCCAACAATGTTAAGTACCGGCACCTTGCCCTTGCGGGCGTTGTGCAGATTGGCCAGGCCATTACCCAGCCCGCAGCCCAGGTGCAACAGGGTGGCGGCGGGTTTGTCGGCCATGCGGGCATAGCCGTCTGCGGCGCCGGTGGCCACACCCTCGAACAGGGCAAGCACCGCCCGCATTTTGGGCTCGTCATCCAGGGCGGCCACAAAGTGCATCTCGCTGGTGCCGGGGTTGCTGAAGCAGACCTCAACACCGGCATCCACCAGGGTTTTCATCAGGGCTTGTGCGCCGTTTGTCATTGTTGTTCTCCAAGCTTTCCGGGTTCAGGATTTCGGATAATTGATCTCTTCACAGGATTCAGCCTCCGGCCACGATGGAACGCACCGCTGCCCGGGCCGTCATGATGCAGCCCGGCAGGAAGGTACCTTCCAGGGAGCGCTTGCCGTTGGCACCACCGCCACCGAAGCCTGCGGCCTCGCCCACACAGTAGAGACCTTCAACGGGTGCGCCCTGGGCATTGAGGACGCGGCTCTGCAGATCGGTTTGCAGGCCACCCAGGCTCTTGCGGGTAATCAGCTGCATGCGGATGGCGATGTAAGGGCCCGCACCGGATTTCTGCAGCGGGGCGGGCTTGCAGGTACGCAGACGGTCCGGCTTCCATTCCCGGGCGTGCTGGATCATGCGGATCTGGGGATCATCATGGAGGCTGGTGCCCGCCGCGAAGTTGGCATCGAAGGCATCGGCGGTGGCTTTGAGCGTTGCCGGGTTGATGTCGTTGGAACAGGTCAGCGCGTTCATCTTGCCGGCCAGCTCAGTAAGGCTGTCCGCCACCAGGAAATCCCGGCTTTCATGCTGCATCTGTCGCACCAGGGCGTGGTTGCCCAGCAACAGTTCTTTCACGAACTGGGGGAACTGTTTATCCCGGATGCGGGCGTTGTGCTCGGCGCCCGAGATGGCAAATTCCTTGGCGGCAATGCGCCAGTTCAGCAGGTGCCAGGTCCAGGGCTTTTCTTGCTCCGCCACCCGCTGGCAAAGCCAGTGGGTATCGAAGCCGGTCACCAGGGGTTCCGGGCCAATCCGTTCACCCCGATGGTTCAGCCACAGAGCCGATTTGCAGGGAATGGTTGAAAGACCATGGCCAGGAAAGTGGGGGTACGGATGCGGGAAGCCGGCTGCGTAGTTCCACATTTCGCCGGCATGGGTAATCCGGCCACCCAGGGTGTCGGCCACCCAGTGATGCATGCGGCCATCGGCATAGGGGTGGGCACCGTTCAACATTCGGGTGGGTTGCGGGCGATCCACCGGCCAGTTGGCCCGGCATTCCTTGTGGCTGCCGTTGATACCGCCGGTAGCCATTACTACCGCGGCGGCTGAAAAACGGACTTCTTCACCGGAGGCTTCATTGACGGCCAGAGCGCCGCTCACTTTTCCCGCTTCGTGGTCCAGTTCGGTGATGCGGTGCTGGTGCAGCAGGGTGAGCTTGCCGCTGGTGTTCTCCCGGTGCAGCGCCGTCATCAGGCACCGGACCAGTTCCCGGGCGGTGCCCCAGACCACATGGTAACGGGGCAAACGGTTGCCATCGCCAAAACGGCCACGCTCAACCCAGTTCACCGCCGGCAGGAATTTTATGCCTTCGTTGCTGAGCCAGTCGTAAACCTCGGAGCGTGAATGCTCCACGTAGTAACGGGCCCATTGCAGGGGCAGCTCATCGTCCGGCGCCAGCTCGCCGAAGCTGAGCCAGTCTTCCAGGGCAATCTCGGGTGTGTCCGCAATCTTCATTCGCTTCTGGAGCGGTGTGCCGACCAGCATCATGCCGCCGAAGGCCCACAGCGCCAGGCCTCCCATGCGTTCTTCGGTATCCCGGTCTGCCAGCACAACGGACTTGCCGGCGCGCAGGCCTTCCAGAGCCGCGACAATACCGGCCAGCCCGCCGCCGACCACCAGAATATCTGAGGTAATTACCTTGGCCATATCGCATCCGACCTGATCGCAATGAGTTGTCAGCTTTAAAGATATACCGGTACCATGGCTTTAAAATTGACTTTAGAGGCCAACAAAATTGACGTTAGAGGCCACGGTTTCCATTGGCTGGGTCAACACCGTGATCGGTGCTGCAGAGAGGCTGTCGGTAACGGCCGAGCAACTGCTGGCCGCGGCGGGTATTGCGCACTCCGCCTGCGAACTGGAACGCTGGCCAATTGACGACATTACCCGGCTCTGGCACGCCGCCGAGCGTTGCACCGGTGACCCGGGCTTTGGCCTGAAAGTGGGCGCGGAGTTTTCTCCCATGAGTATCAGTGGTGTCGGGTTTGCGCTGCAGTCCGCCGCCACTCTGCGGGAAGCTATCGTGATGGTGCAGCGTTTCCAGCGGCTGATCTCCGATGGCGGGCGTTTCCAGGTTGTTGCCGGCAACGCGACTACCTGGCTGGTTTACCATCCGAGGCAGGGCCGGCTGGCATTCAGTCCGCATCAGATTGAGGCGGTGCTGGCCTCGGTGGTGGGCTTCGGGAGCTGGGTTACGGGAACCCGGATGCAACCGGCCCGGGTGCAATTCAGCCAACCGCGACTGGGGCCGTTGGCGGGATATCTGACGGTATTCAACTGCCCGGTGGAATTCGAACAGGCTTTCAGCGGGGTACTGATCGACAATAGCGTTCTGGACCAGCCACTGCCCCAGGCCGACCCTCAGCTTGCGCAAGTGCACGAGCGCTACACAACCGCTCGCCTCGCCGCGCTTTCCATCAACAGTGCCTCGGTGCCCGAAATACGGAGATGGCTCACCGCCCGGATAGGACCGGTTCTGCCCCGCCGGGCAGACGCAGCGGAAGCCCTTGGTATCAGCGAGCGCAGCCTGGCCCGGCGACTCCATGAACAAGGCCAGACCTTCGATGGGCTTGTAGACGACGTACGCCGCGAAAAGGCCCTGCAGGCGGTTGCCGATGCCACCTCTTCCCTGCCGGAAATCGCTGAAGCACTGGGTTTTGCCGAGGCAAGCACCTTTTACCGCGCGTTCCGGCGCTGGACGGGCATGCCGCCGGTGCGGTGGCGCAAGCAGGGAAATCTGACTGAGTAAATCTTCTTTGGCTGGCGCAAATGGTCATTAAGGTGTCACCTCACTGACACTGCACTGTCACCTCCCAGGATTAGCGTTTGCATTGTAAGTCGCAATCAAGCGAGCTTATTCATTGCAAAAGGTGATCCAATGACGCCTGCTTCATACCCCGACATGATGCTTCGCATTGAGGACATGGGGGTGACTTACCCCGGCAATGTCCTTGCTCTACGGCCCACCACCGTTGATTTCAACAAGGGCGAGTTTACGGTCCTGCTCGGCCTTTCCGGTGCGGGCAAATCCACGCTTCTGAGGTCACTCAACCACCTGGTGCAGCCAACGGCTGGCAAGGTCGTTTCGGCGGAATTTGGTGACCTTGATAACCGCAGAACCGTGCGGCTGCATCGAAGCCGCACTGCCATGGTGTTCCAACATCATCAGTTGATCGAGCGCCACACTGCACTCCAGAACGTGCTGACAGGCAGGCTTGCCTATCACAGCACCTGGCGCAGCCTGTTACCACTGCCCAGATACGATCTTGAACTTGCCCTTCACTGCCTTGAACGCGTTGGGCTTGCCGACAAAGCTCTGGCCAGGATTGACCAGCTGTCTGGTGGCCAGCAACAGCGAGTTGGCATCGCCCGTGCGCTTGCACAACAGCCCTCAATGATTCTCGCAGATGAACCCGTTGCCAGTCTGGATCCGGCCACGTCGGAAAAGGTACTGGGGTTACTTCGCGATATCTGTCAGGAAGATGGTATTACCGCTGTTATTTCACTGCACCAGCTGGAATACGCCCAACGCTTTGCAGACCGAATCATCGGCCTGGCCAATGCCCGGATTGTGTTCGATGCACCACCTGCGCAATTGAAGCAACACCACCTGAATGAGATCTACCACGGGAACTACGAAACCAAACCCCGAACCGTCCCGGTTCCCGGCAATACAACCGTTAACCCCCAACCGACGAAACTGGAGATAGCCCGATGAAAGCGTTACTGAACCTCTTGATCGCACTCTGCCTGGTGACAGGATTGAATCCGCAGGCACTCGCAGCAGATCCAGACCCTGATCTTCTGAAAGTTGCTCTCCTGCCCGATGAGAACGCCTCTGAACTGATCAAACGCAATCAACCACTGAAAGACTATCTGGAAAGCACGCTTGGCAAGGAAGTTGAACTGATCGTTACTACCGATTATTCCTCGATGATCGAAGCCATGCGCTTCGGACGTATCGACCTGGCTTACTTCGGCCCCCTGTCCTACGTGATGGCCAAAAGCAAGAGCGACATCGAACCCTTTGCAGCCATGATTGTGGACGGCAAGCCCACGTACCGCTCCATCATCATTGCCAACGCAGATTCCGGGGTTGAATCCTATGCCGACATCAAGGGCAAGAAAATGGCCTATGGTGATCGGGCCTCTACATCGAGCCACCTGATTCCCAAAACTGTCCTGATGGAATCTGCGGGCCTGGAAGCCGGCCGTGACTATGAGGCACATTTCGTAGGGTCCCACGACTCTGTTGCAGTGAATGTGGCAAATGGCAACGCAGAGGCCGGCGGCCTGTCCGAGGTGATTTTCCAGCATGTGATGGATCGTGGCCTGATCGACCGCAACAATGTGAAGGTTTTAGGATACAGCGGCGAGTTCCCCCAGTATCCCTGGGCCATGCGCTCAAATCTCGCCCCTGAGCTGAAAGAAAAGGTTCGAAACGCCTTCATCAGCATCGACGACAAGGAAATCCTGAGCAACCTCAAGGCTGAAGGCTTTGCTGCTATCTCCGATTCGGATTACGACGTAATCCGGCGCATGGGTAGCCTCCTGAACCTCGACTTCGCCAAGATGTGAGGAATTCCATGAGTTATACCCCGACGGAACCGGCGACTCTGTCGTCGGCTCCGTCAGCGCCGGTGCTGGATGAGCATGCCCGGGGCTGGCGGAGAAAACTCCTGCAGGCAGGCCTGGTTCTTGCGGTGATTCTCATTGCCAGCTGGTACGTAGGCCTGCTTAATTTCAAAACCCTGGCCAATGGCGTGCCAGCGATTGGCGTCCTGTTAGGTGAATCGCTGCCGCCCGACTTTACCAATGTGATGAACTGGGTGTCGCCACTTGTCGACACCCTCGCCATGAGCATTGCCGGCACTGCAATTGCGGTTGCCGCTTCGGTACCGTTAGCTTTCCTTGCTGCCCGGAATACGTCGCCACATCCCGCGGTTTTCCACATAACCCGTACCATGCTCAATGGCCTGCGCTCGGTACCCGAACTGATCATGGGGATTATCTTTGTCGCTGCCGTCGGCTTTGGCGCGCTACCGGGCGTTCTTGCCCTCGGCCTTCATTCTATTGGGATGGTCGGCAAATTCTTTGCAGAAGCCATTGAACATGTGGACGAAGCCCCGGTGGAAGCAGCCGATGCTGCCGGAGCGACCCGCCTACAGGTTCTCTGGCACGCAGTTCTGCCCCAGGTTCTGCCACAGTTCGCCGATGTATCCATCTACCGCTGGGAGTACAACTTCCGCGCCTCAACCGTCATGGGCATGGTAGGGGCCGGAGGCATCGGTTTCGAACTCATGGGCTCGCTGCGCATCATGCAGTACCAGGAAGTCAGTGCCATCCTGATCGTTATCCTGCTGATGGTCACGATTGTCGATAGCCTGAGCGGCTTCCTCCGTAAGAAATTCAAGTAAGGAAAACGAATGAAACCAAGAGTTGTGATAACTCACCGGGTACACGATGAAGTCCTGGCTGCCCTCGAACCACATTGTGAGCTGGTAACCAATCAGTCAAACCGCACGCTCCCGCCAGATTCGGTAAAGGCCAGGGTATCCACAGCCGATGCCGTGATGGCCTTCATGCCGGACAGAATCGGCGAGGAGTTTCTGGCTGATTGCCCTAACCTGAAGATCGTGGGCGCAGCCCTGAAAGGTTATGACAACTTCGATGTGGACGCCTGCACTCGCCATGGGGTGTGGCTGTCATTCGTGCCGGATCTTCTAACCGTCCCCACCGCAGAACTGACCATCGGACTCACCGTTAGCCTTACCCGGCAGGTAAAGGCAGCGGACGAATTTGTTCGTTCCGGAGAGTTCAGAGGGTGGCAGCCGAAGTTCTACGGGCTGGGGATTGAGGGCGCAACCATTGGCATTGTTGGAATGGGTGCCATTGGTAAGGCCATCGCTGCCCGTCTGCAAGGATGGGGCGCGAACCTGCTGTACTCACAGCCGGAGGGCTTGCCTTCTGATGAAGAGAGGAAATTGGGACTGGCGCACACAGGGCTGGAAGAGCTTCTCGCCCAATCCGATATCGTAATACTGGCATTGGCACTGAACGAGCATACCTTTCACACCATAAACCCTTTACGCCTGGCACTGATGAAGCGGGGAGCCTATCTGGTCAACCCATGCAGGGGTTCCGTGGTGGATGAGAACGCCGTATTGGCGGCACTGGCTTCCGGACAGTTGGGTGGTTACGCCGCCGATGTGTTCGAAATGGAGGACTGGGCGCGATCGGATCGTCCGCATGAGATCAGTCCGGAGTTACTTGCCCATCCGAACACATTATTTACCGCTCACATCGGCTCGGCCGTACAAAGTGTAAGGCTCGCCATTGAGCAACGGGCGGCCGAGAACATTCTGCAGGCATTGAGGGGTGAACGGCCGCGGGATGCGATCAATTCTCCGTCGGTACGTGAGGACTCTCCATGCTGAATCCGGTCTGGCTCAAGAGCTTTATCGCGCTGGTCCAGCATCAGAGTTTTCAGGCCGCTGCCGAGAATCTTGGAATCGCCCAACCCACTCTCTCCCAGCATATCCAGAAACTGGAACAAGACCTGGATGTGTTGTTGATTCGAAGGGGAAGATCAGGCTGCGAGCCCACCAGGGCAGCTTTGGCACTGGTACCATTCGCAAACAGTATATTGCGCCTCGACAAACATGCCCGTGAAGCGGTTCGGGGGGCCGGCGTTCGGATAGGGGCGAGCTCAAACATCGGCATATACATGCTCCAGCCCTATCTTCGGGCCTTCAGGGACGATACAGCCTCGCCCGACGTAGACCTCGTAATTGATAATAACCCCTCAATTGCCCGGCAACTGACAATCGGTGAACTCGACATAGCCATAATGGAGTGGTGGCAGCCCAAACCCGGATTTCTGTCGCAGGATTGGCGGCAAGAACAGATGGTACTGATTGTTCCACCCGATCACCCATGCGCAGATCTTCAAAGCATAGATCGGGACACCCTCGCAGAAATGACGCTTCTTGGCGGAGAGCCTGGCACAGGCACAGGCCGGCTACTGGCACAATTTTTCGGTGATCAGGGACCGTTCCCGAAAGTGTCCATGCAACTGGGTAGCACAGAGGCTGTGAAACAGGCCGTCAAGGCTGGACTGGGAATATCCCTGGTTCTCGCAGCCAGTGTGACAGAGGAGGTTCGCGCAGGCACCTTGCAGGCCATTCCCGTTAGCGAGCCCGGGCTGGCAAAGGAGCTTGTGGTTGTCTATCCGGAGGCTTTTGCGGCCCACCCCCCGGTGTCCGCGTTCCTTGGTCATCTATGCCATTGAGATCCAGGCCTGGCAGTCAGGCCTGATCTCTGATAAAGAAACATTCAAGTACAGGAAAAAAGACATCTCGAACCCTGGAATTCAAGGGACACCAGTTTAACGATGACTACCGATGATCAATGGATTGAACAGATCTACCAGCAGCATTCACGCCGTGTGCTTGCAACGCTGATCAGGCTGCTGGGCGACTTCACGCTGGCCGAGGAGGCCATGCAGGAAGCGTTTACCTCTGCCGTGCGGCAATGGCGGCAGGAGGGTTTTCCCGACAACCCTTCGGCCTGGCTTATCCGGGCCGGTCATCGCAGGGGTATAGACCACATTCGCCGTTCCCGGACGGCACAACATTATTCTCATCTGATCGATCAGCCGGAGGAGACCGGTACCAGCGCTATCGGGCAGACCTTCGACGACGATCAACTCCGACTGTTATTTACCTGCTGCCACCCCGCCCTGCCCCTGGATGCCCGCGTGGCTCTGACCCTTCGCGAAATGTGCGGACTGACCACCGAACAGGTGGCCAGTGGGCTATTGCAGAAGCCCGCAACCCTGGCCCAACGGATCGTACGCGCCAAGAGAAAGATCCGGGATGCCGGCATTCCCTATGAGGTGCCGGAGGCGAAGGAGCTGCCGGAGAGGCTGCCCGGAGTACTCCGGGTAATCTACCTGGTGTTCAACGAAGGTTATTCCCGCAGTGATGGTGAGCAGATTGTCGACGTTCATCTCTCCGCGGAAGCCATTCGCCTGGCAGAGGCGTTGGCAAGACTGCTACCAGAAGGGGAAGTGCTCGGTTTGCTGGCGTTGATGCTGCTTCAGAACTCCCGACGGAAAGCACGTCAGGATGAGGAAGGAAATCTGATCACTCTGGAAGATCAGGATCGCTCTCTATGGGACCAGGCCAGTATAGATTTCGGCTTTCAGTGGCTGGAGGCGGCCCTGGCCCGCACACCTACCGGGCTCTACACCCTTCAGGCCTCCATCGCAGCGGTTCACGCCGAGGCATCCAAAGCCAACGAAACCGACTGGGCCCGCATAGTGCGCCTGTACAACGCTCTTTACCAACAGCAACCGTCTCCGGTGATTGCGCTCAACCGGGCTGTGGCCATTGCCATGCGGGACACCCCGGCAGATGGCCTGCAGCTCCTTGAGGAGCTGATGAGCCACAAGGCCTTTGCTGGTTACCACCTGTTCCATGCTGCCCGGGCGGACCTTCAGCGCCGGGCCGGCAACCTTGAAGAGGCAAGACAATCTTATGAGCGTGCACTGGGCCTTGTCTCCCAAGGTCCCGAACGGCGCTTTCTGGAGCGCAGGCTGACAGAGCTTGAGAAATTTTCCTGATTTCCCGCCTTTCTCTGTCGATTTTGCTCAGCGCTACGCGACTACTTATCGAAAACATCGAACAACACACATGGAGGAGCGCACATGAAATACGTGGCCCTGGTGTATTACCAGGAGAGCATCATCAATGCCATGACAGAACAGGAATGGCACGACCTCAACCAGGAGTGTATCGCTGGCGTGGAAAGGCTGGCACAGCAGGGCAACTTCATAACCGGCCAGCCACTGCAACCCGTGGAGACTGCAACGACGGTACGTGTGCGGGATGATGAGGTGCTGGTGTCTGATGGTCCCTTCGCCGAAACCAAGGAGCAGCTGGCGGGGTTCTACCTGCTGGAAGCCCGGGACCTCAACGAGGCGCTGCAACTTGCCAGCCGGATTCCACCGGCCCGTTTTGGCAGCATAGAGGTACGGCCAGCGCGGGAGCTGCCCCCTAAAGATTGAAAAGGCGAACGGGCAAATACCAAACGGGCCGTTGAAGCCAGGCAATCTATGCTATTTTGGTGGTCAGGGCCAAACCCGAAGTAAGCGTGCAGTGGGTATGGCCCTGGCAACAAATCGACACGGAGGTAATCTTTATGCATATCGCAAAAGAAGATGTACCTGTTCGGATCGATGCCCCCGGTGCAATAGCTCGGCAGAAAACCGATTTCGGTGATGTCACGGGCTACGGGAAGATGGGCGCTGAGTATTTTTCGTTTGGCGCCGGCACCGATATAACTGAGTTGCTTCACGGGCTTGAAAACGACAGTTGTCAGAGCCCCCATTGGGGATATGTTGTTAGCGGCGAAATCACCGCGATTTACACCGATGGCGAGGAAGAAACTTCCCGCAGTGGTGATCTATTCTACTGGCCTCCCGGGCACAGCGTGAGGGCAGAAGCAGACACCGACATTGTGATGTTCAGCCCCGAGCATGAACATGGCGAGGTGATCGACCACATCGGGCGCCAGATCAGCGGCTGAGCCGTTGCCCACAGCCCCTGCGTGAGGAGGGGAGGTAACCTCCCTTCCTCACATCCACCCGCTTCAGCCGACAGACTCAGGGCAAATTCCTGTTGAGCAGCGGCGAACCAACAAGTAACCTGCTGATCAGACACCAGAGCCTGAGGCACCATGAAGCCTGACTCCCATCAGCTCCCAGACAATGCCATCGGCGCGACGAGTTCGCAGTCGCCCTCAGACACCCCTGAGCGTGTTGCTGAGCTGATTCACCGTGTGGCTCGGAAAGACCGCCAGGCTTTCGCCCTCCTCTACCAGGCAACTGCTCCGAAACTTCTGGGCACCGTATTGCGTATCCTCAGAGACAGAGGATGGGCAGACGATGTTATCCAGGACAGTTACCTCAAGATCTGGCAGAAAGCAGAGCAATTTCAGGACGGCAAATCCTCGCCTATCACCTGGCTGGTTTCGATTGCCCGTAACAGTGCGATTGATGAGCTGCGCAAACACCCTGCCGGACGCACCACGAACAGCGATGAGCTGGACGAGATGCCGGGCAGACAGTCAACGGCTCAGGAACAGCTGGAAGACCAGCAGGCGGCAAATAAACTGAATCACTGCATAGACCAACTGGAGAAAGACCGACAGGACATGGTGCGGCTCGCCTACCTGAATGGCTGGTCCCGGGAAGATCTGGCAAGCCAGTTCGAGCAGCCGGTCAATACGGTGAAAACCTGGCTACACCGCGCCCTGAAACAGATCAAAAGGTGCCTGGAATCATGACGGAACGCGACGACCTGGACATGCTGGTTGCAGAGTTCGTTCTGGGTACCCTACCGGCCCAGGAACGGGAGTATGTTCAAACCCGGCGCAGCGAGGATCCGGAGGTGGAGGCCCTGATTCTGCAGTGGGAAGAGCGATTGGGCCGGCTAGCTGAAGAAACCGAGCCCGTGCAGCCGTCGCCAGCGCTGTTCGCAAAAATCGAGAAGGCTCTGGACCGAATCGAATCGACACCCCGCAAGGCTGCCGAAGCCTCCAACGTGGTTGCACTGCGCAGTCAGCTGAAGCGCTGGCGCTGGAGTACGGCGATTGCTTCGGCGGCTGCCCTGCTGTTGATGGCAGTTCTGGTGTTCCAGCCACAGCCCACACCTCAAACGCAGTCGTTTGTAGCGGTGTTCCAGCATAATGATGAACAGCCGGCCTTCCTGCTGACGGTGGACCTGAAGGAGCAACGGCTGAATATCCGGCCGGTGACCGCCGAGCCAAGACCCGGGAAATCCTATCAGTTGTGGATCAAGGCGGACGAGCTGGGACCAAACCCACGTTCGGTAGGCGTTCTGGGCAACGATTTCGAACTTGATGAGGGGGCCTTGAGAAGTTATGACCCGGCCCTTCTCAAGGAAGCCACGTTCGGGATCAGTGTCGAGCCCGAAGGCGGCTCACCCACTGGCCAGCCCACCGGGCCGGCGATTCATGGTTACCTCTACCCCACCGACGGCAACAATCAGTAGTCGGGACCACAAAAAATAAACGGTGCCTGAAACTTTGCGTACCCGCTCCCGTAGCTGCAGTTAAGCCGTCCAATAACAACCCAATGGACGGTAATCACTGAGACTTAGGAGAACCCAATGACCAAGCACGCAAAAACATCCGTACTTCTGGCCGCCCTGGTTTCCGGCGCATTCGCAACCGGCTCGGCACTGGCCGCTGAGCATAAGGCCGGTGTCTGGACCAACGATCAGTCCGTCGCCAACGGCGTAGTATCCGCCAGAAAGGTGGTTGCCGAACAGAATGGCTGGCTGGTGGTTCATCGCACCGACGAATCCATGAAGCCCGGCCCTGTCGTTGCCCATGCACCATTGCGCAAAGGCATGAACATGGATGTCGCGGCTATCCTGACCGAGGAAGTGCAATCCGGTGACATGCTCATGCTGATGGTTCACAGCGAAAACGGCGGTATGAAAACCGGAATTTTCGAATACACCCTGGGCGCCAAGGAAGACGGCCCGATCAAGAAAGATGGCAAGCTGGTGATGCAGACCATTACCGCAAAATAATCGCTGACGCCCGGGCTGGCCGCTTGCGTATTTGACGCATTCAGCCAGCCCTACTGTGCCTGACGCTTGCTCGCGTACATTGCCGCATCGGCCTTGCTGACCAACAGCCTCGCGGTTTCCCCATCTTCCGGGTACATGGCCGAACCGATACTGCAAGACACGCGAACCGTTGTTCCGCCGAGAACTATGGGTAAACTCAGCATATCGCGAATCTTGGCCATGGCATTTTCGACAGACTCTCGACCACGAACGTCGGTGAGCAGCACTGTAAATTCATCACCGCCCATCCTTGCCACGGTATCTGCCTCACGGGTGCAGTCCCTGAGTCTCTGGGCCATCTCGATCAGCAGTTGATCGCCAGCTTCATGACCCAGGGTATCGTTAATCTGCTTGAAGTCGTTCACATCGAGGTACAGCAGCGCCAGCCGCCCTTCGTTCCGGCTTGCCGATCGCAGGGCGGTCTCCAGGCGATCGTAGAACAGGGAACGATTGGTTAACCCGGTTAGCCCGTCGTGATGAGCGAGGAATCGAAGATTTTCTTCTGCACGCTTGCGCTCGACAACCGCAGCAACCTGGGTTGCCACGAACTCCAGTAGCGATTTGTCGGCCTCGTCATACGATACGGCCGTTGTCGCTCGCTCAATCACCAGGACGCCCAGAACGGACTCGTGGAAAACCAGAGGCACAGCCAGCCAGTTGGCAACCTCTGAGCCGGTTTTAGTGTGCATCCCAAGACCCGAATGCGCCGGATCCCTGGCTGCCATGAGCGATTTTCTGGTGTCGATAACCTCTTCGAGGGCAGATCCAGGGGGCACTTGCCAGTCGATCCAACCGCTGTCCGTGCGCCAGTCTGGCGAGCTGAGCCGACCAGACCGTGACTGATTGAAACCCAGATAAAGATCAGACTCCGGGAAAAGTTCACCAATAATGGAGTGAACACCATCGCACAGATCGCGGAGCGTCTCTGCCTCATGAGCTGCCTCGGAGATCCGGTAAAGCGCGTTGCGAGTCTGGTCGCCCCGCCGTAATGCAGTGACATCGCGAGCCACGGCAATCCGGAGACGATCTTCCTCAGACCAGCGAGCCGACCACAGGATGTGCACGGCATGCCCATCTCTGTGCAGGTAACGATTTTCAAAATCCGTGTGGGTGTGACCACTCATTACCCGGCGGGCTGCAACCAGGGTGCGCTCCTGGTCTTCCGGGTGAATATAGTCAAGCAGTGGCGTTCCGATCATTTCCGCTGACGAGTAACCGAGCAACTGCTGGCAAGCCTCACTGACGAAAACGATCTGGCCGGATTCGTCCACCACGAAGATCGTGTCGAGTATGAGGTTGACCAGTTTGGGGTAGAGAGCATTGAAATCGATCGTCACATCCCGTCTCCCTTTACGCCTAACCGGTCCAGGTAGAGATGCAGGTCTGCCTCGCTCATATCCACATATTCGAGCACCCTGCCATAGAGCATGGCGGTCGGGACATTACGGCCATTCAGCTCTCGCTGGGTTTCGTGCAGTACGTAAAGAATGATTCTTTCAGTGCGGGTAAGGCCGTCTCTGGCATCAGGGATAACTTCAAGAAGCGCGCGAGAGTGGTCTGAAACAGCCATTATGTACCTGGGAAGATGCGATGGACCAGTACATAGTAGCAGGCTGGCAGCGAAGCCCACAGGGGGCAACGCTGCCTTTTAGTGGCAAATCAGATCTGTTTGTAGACCACTTCGGACAGACGGCTGCGGTTGCCATCGGTGTCCAGGGTTCGGATGGCGAAGTACCAGGTGCCCTCGGTAAGTTCGTCCACAAGCAACTCATCCACAGAGGCATCACCAATCGCGAGGCTCTGGTCCAGGTTTTCAGCGCTGTTGCCATAGACCACTTCGAAGCCAGCGATTTCGCCCATGGCCAGGCTCTCACCATTCTCGCGGGTCAGCGGCGCGGTCCAGCTCAGCAGTGCCGTATTTGCCGGGACAGTTTCCTCGGGCGTCGTTTCGGTAACTGGCTCGCTGGTTTCCGTGTCTGTTCCTGTGTCCGCTACGGTTTCGTCAGTAGTGGTATCAGTTGATGTTTCGCCGCCTGAAGTAACATCACCAGAAGTGTCGGGCTCAGTCGTACCGGCAACCTGCTCGTCCGTTGAACCGGTAGAGGTATCGGTCGACGTATCAGTGCTGGTGTCTGTTGAGCTGTCAGGCGAACTGCCGGCATCGGTTCCAGCGGTTTCATCGCCGCCGGTGGCTTGTTCGGTGGTATCACCCGAGTCGGCAACACCGGTATCACTCTCTTCGTTTACATCGGCAATGGTCTTAAAGCGTTGCACGTTGCGGTACTCGACAACCACCAGCTTCTGGCTGATGACGCTTGAATCCACCGCATTCTGAAGCTCAGAAGACTGCAGTGCTGCGGCACTGACAAGATCCGCCAGCGCCACGTTGGTACCGTTACCCATCACGCTTATCTGTCCTGTCGCACTGACCTGTGAGGTAACATCCGTCAGTACATCAGAAATCGAATCCCATTGGGTATTGTCGTTTACCAGAGCCAGAAATGCCGCGTTGGCAATTGCCACCTGAATAGCGTCAGCCGTTACGCCGGTCATTTCGTCCAGGCTGGTCAGGTCCGGCGGGGTCAGGCGCAAGGCGCCGGCCGGAAGGCCGAACCAGTTTTCGACTGTGATGTAAGCATTGGAAATGGCAACCGGTGAAAGGCCGTCACCACTGCGCTCGGCCAATGTTACGGCCAAGTGGGTCAGTGGAGTAAGGTTAACGGTTTCCATACGTAGATCGCCGGCACCTCGAAGGCTGAAACTGCTATCCAGAGGCATGGTCTGGCCAAACGCCACCGGCGCTCCGCCAGCCTGATCGCACTGGGGAACGACATCACAGATCATGCGGGTGCCGCTATCAGCCGTCAGTTCAACTAAAGCCCAGCCTTCGGCCTTGCCGCGAAGCTGCCACTCGTAACTGCCGTCGTCTGCCGTCAACACCGGTTTTGCTGCCTGGCGCTGGGGCGAATAATAGCCGTCTTTATCCGCAATCAGGCGATTGGCAACAACCAATCCCTGCTGGATGACGCCCTTCATCGCTGCGCCAGCAATCTGCACTGTCGGCTCGGTCGTGACCGACGACTGTGTCGAGGTGTTGTCATCGTCACTGGAAATGTCCAGACCGCAGCCCGAAAGCAGAACGGCCGCAGGAAACATCAGCAGTCCTTGCTTCGTTAGTTTTTTGCCGCAATATGACATTTTTCGCACCAATTATTTGACGAATTTGAGCGAATCTTACAGCGGCAGTTTTCGGTTATATGCGTCGCAGTTCCGGATTTCCCGGGGCGAATCCGTCAGGAAATTGGCGTTTACGCAGGGATACACGTTGTGATGGAAGGTTACAGCCCGAGGGCTAGGTTTCTGATCATAAGATATTGTTTTACCTGGCTTTTAAGGATCAAGCTAAAATTAGAACTCTGCGCTGGAATCTAGCGGCGATGCCTCGAATTACAAATTTAAACGTTGGCAAAACGAGAGCGGTTTCACAGTCTGGACGGGAACAGTCAAGCTGAATGGACAGGTATTCATCGACAGCATTCCAGCAGCCGTGTTGCATGCTCCCGCACGGCATCTTTGAGAGCGACAGGATTGAGGATGGTAAAACGGAACGGAAGCTGCGACAGCCACCAGGCGAACCAGTCGAGACTGTCTGTTTGAGTGTTGAACAACAGCCCGTCTCTGCACTGCTCAAACTGATTGCTGCAGGAGGAGTAGGAATTTATCACCGTTGCCGCTGTCTCAAGGTCTGTATGCAAGAGTACGGAAACCTCGTGAGTTCCACTCCAGTCGCGAAAACTCTCGCTAAGGAAGTCCGCCGCATCAAACCCTGGAGGTCGCTGGAAGGTACCCGACAGCACATGAACATCACTGATGCGGTCCAGACGGAACGAGCGCATAGCCTGCCGCAGATGGCAGAAGCCGGTGAGGTACCAGCGCCCTTGCCGGAACACCAGCCCATAGGGATCAACACTTCGGTCCATCCCTCCGCGATCCGGGGAGTGGTAGGTAAACCCTACCGAACGCATTGCTTCCGTGGCAACGGTCAGGGTTTGCAGGGCGCGGTCGTCCAGGCTGGGTTCGCCGCGCGGGAGGATCACCCGGGTTGTGTCGCTGACACCGCGGACCCGCTTCTTCAGGTTGGCTGGCATCACCCGTTCGAGTTTCGCCTGCACGCTGGCTATCGCCGGTGCGGCATCCGCCAGCCCAAGCTGTTGTGCGGCCAGCAGCCCAAGAGAGACCGCCAGGGTTTCCTCGTCAGTGAACATCATTGGTGGCAACTTGAAACCTGCCACCAATCGGTAACCACCGTAACGCCCCTGCTCGGTCATCACCGGAATGCCCAGGTCCTCAAGCACGGTGATGTAGCGACGGATGGTTCGCCGGTCCACGCCCAGCCGTTCTGCCAGTTCGGCCCCGCCGATCTGGCCATGGGCCTGCAACAATTCCAGCACGGTCAACACCCGCGTCGTGGGACCAGACATTGTCGCCTTCCTCCTGGCAGCTTTTCCGGTGATTTACATTAAAAATGCATCTTGCCATTTATTTAGGACAGATATTGGCCTATTTCCACATTAATCTGATCTCGCAGTAACCCATACCCCTGCAAACACAGGCTTGAAAAGGAGATCAGCATGTCGGAACTCACGTTTTACACCCACCCAATGTCACGCGGCCGTGTTGTACGCTGGATGCTGGAAGAAGTCGGAATTCCCTATACCGTCGAGACGATGGAATTCGGCCCGGACATGAAAACCCCGGAATACCTGACCATCAACCCGATGGGCAAGGTGCCCGCCATCAAACACGGCAACACCATTGTGACCGAGGTGGCGGCCATCTGTGCTTACCTCGCGGACCAGTTCCCGGACAAGAAGCTCGCCCCACCGTCAGGCTCTGCGGAACGCGGCGCCTACTATCGCTGGCTGTTTTTCATGGCAGGCCCTTTCGAGATGGCCACCAGCGCACTCGCCTATGGCTGGAAGATCGATAGCAGCAACGCCCAGGCGGTCGGCTGCGGCCGGGTGGAAGACAGCATCAATACACTGGAAAAAGTGCTGGGCGCGAGCCCCTATATTTGCGGCGATACGTTCACCGCAGCGGATGTGCTGGTCAGCAGTTACCTGTGGTGGGAAACCATGCAGAAGAACATCCCGCAAAACGCGGTGTTCCAGGATTACATCCAACGGACAGAAGCACGACCAGCGGCAAAGCGGGCCAATGAGCTCGATGATGCCTTGGCTGAAACCATGAAGGCGGTCGAGGCGTGAGGTTCTGCCAGCGGCGGCCGGCGATACTAAGCACAATACGCCGGGTACGTTCAGTACCCAATCGCGGATAGCCAGTATTGTCGGCGCCAGCTGGCGCACATGAAATGCAGCCCCTGCAATGACACCGAAATCGCTGGTAGGCTCAGTTTAGTCGCCAACAAGGACATTCCATGCTCTGCTTCACCTATGGCTCCAACATGTCGCATCGACGCCTCCAGGCCCGGGTACCATCGGCCCGGTTTGTGGCTGTGGCAGAGCTTCCGGCCCATCGGCTTCGCTTTCATAAATCGGCCGGGGATGGCTCTGCCAAATGCGATGCCGAGGAAACCGGCAATCCGGACGATCGGGTAATTGGTGTAGTGTACGAGATTGACGATGGAGAAAAGCCGGACCTTGATCGACACGAGGCCCTGGGGTTTGGCTACGAAGAAAAGCAGGTGGAGCTGGCAAGCGGCCGCGACCAAATTCAGGCCTGGATGTATTACGCCACGCGCATCAACACTGCACTACAGCCTTTCCATTGGTACAAAGACCACGTCCTTATCGGCGCCAGGGAGAACGGCCTGCCAGTTGAGTACATTGCACAGATCGAAGCCGTGGAGTCTATTGACGACCCGAAGCCCGAACGTCATGGGCGTGAGTTGTCGATTTACGGTAAGTCCTGAACGGCCCTGAGCGTCAAACCCCCAGTCTGTCACGCAACGCATAGTACCAGGCCCCCATCGCCGTCAAAGGCACCCGGAACGCGCGGCCACCCGGGAACGGGTAATGGGGCAGGCTGGCGAATGCATCAAACCTTTCCGCCTGATCCTGGATCGCGAGTGCCAACGCTTTGCCAGCCACGTGAGTAAAAGTGACGCCATGGCCGGAACAGCCCTGGGAATAAAAGACGTTCTCGCGCAATCGGCCGAGCTGGGGCAGGCGCGACAGGGTGAGCAGGAAATTGCCGGTCCAGGCGTAGTCGACCTTCACGTTTGCCAGTTGCGGGAAGGTTTTCAGCATATTCGGGCGAATCAGCCGCTCGATATTGGCCGGATCGCGGGCACCGTAGACCACACCGCCGCCGTAAATCAGCCGTTTATCACCAGACAGCCTGAAGTAGTCCAGCAGGTAGTTGCAGTCTTCGACACAGTTGTCGTTGGGCAGCAACTCTCTGGCAACAGCATCGTCCAACGATTCGGTGGCAATAATCTGCGAGCCGCATGGCATGGATTTGGCGCCGAGTTCCGGCACCAGGCCGCCGAGATAGGCATTGCCCGCCAGAACAACTGTTTGCGCCCTCACCTCGCCCATGTCGGTTTTAATGGTTACGGTTTTACCGGGGACGATGCTCGTTACCGTTGAATGCTCGTGAATCACGCCCCCGCGCGACTCCAGCGCCGCGGCCTCGCCCAGGGCCAGATTAAGGGGATGAATGTGGCCGCCGGTGTGATCGATGGCTCCGCCGACATACCGCTCCGTGCCAACCCGGGAGCAGATAGCGTTCCGATCCAGCAGTTCCAGTTGGTCATAACCGAATCGGCGCCACAAGGCCTGCTGGGATTCCAGGTGTTGGAGCTGCTTTGGATTGAGCGCGGCAAAAATACCGCCCTCCTTCAGGTCGCAATGAATGCCGTAACTCTTCACCCTCTGGCGAATGATCTGGCTGCCCTCGAAGGCCATTTCAGAAAGCAACTTCAGGTGGTCTTCTGAGGTCTGGCGCTCAATGCTGTCCAGATCGCGGCTGAAGCTGTTCACGATCTGGCCGCCATTGCGTCCCGATGCACCCCAGCCAACCGTTGCAGCTTCCAGAATCACCACCCTGAAACCGGCTTCTGCCAGGAACAGCGCCGTAGACAGGCCGGTGTAACCGGCACCGACGACGCACACATCCGCCTCGCAGGATCCTCTCAGAGCCGGACGCACTGGGGCCGGGTTGGCAGAGGCTGCGTAATACGATGGAACCGGAGGATACTGGATCATTATGTGGCGCCAGAGAGGGTGAAAGAGACGTTCAGGATCCGGCGGGCAACGCTGCGCGCCGCAGAAAGTCTATGCCAGCGCCGGGCGTTCGGAAAGACACGTTCTTATACCTATATCGCGGGCGGCGCCCGGGCGTGAAAGTGCTGCTATGATTGCTCAACTCTACAGCCTGCGAGGCGCCCATGAATCAACCCGTCAGCTCTTCCACCCCAACCAGCCAGACCGAATGGCAGGCCCTGACCACAAACCTGACACTGGAAGGCCGCGCCTACCTGAACGGCGCCTATCAATGGGCTGCCAGCGGCGAGACCTTTACCTCGGTCAGCCCGGTTGACGGGCGTGAGCTGGCCACCATTGCCAGCTGCGATCAGAGCGATGCCGACCAGGCCGTTATGGCTGCCAGAGCCGCCTTTGAGGCAGGCATCTGGAGCCAGCTGGCACCGGCCAAACGCAAGGCGGTTCTGCTGCGATTCGCTGATCTGATCGAAGTCCACGGCGACGAGCTTGCCGTGCTGGAAACTCTGGATATGGGCAAGCCCATCAGCCATGCCAGGACTGTGGATGTGCCGGCCACTGCCAGAGCAATCCGCTGGACAGCCGAGGCCATCGACAAGGTTTATGGTGAACTTGCCCCCACGCCTCACAACCAGATTGGCATGATCTCTCGAGAGCCTATGGGTGTTGTGGCTGCCATCGTGCCCTGGAACTTTCCGATGATCATGGCGGCCTGGAAAATCGCCCCGGCCCTGGCCACCGGCAATTCAGTGATTCTCAAACCTTCCGAGAAATCGCCCCTGAGCGCTATTCGACTGGCCGCCCTTGCCGAGCAAGCCGGCGTTCCCTCCGGCGTTTTCAACGTGCTGCCGGGCTACGGCCACACGGTGGGCAAAGCCCTGGCCCTGCACATGGATGTGGACTGCCTGGTGTTTACCGGGTCCACAAATGTCGCCAAACAGCTGATGATCTATGCTGGCCAGTCCAACATGAAACGGGTGTGGCTGGAGGCCGGTGGCAAGAGCCCGAACATTGTCTTTGCCGATGCGCCGGACCTGAAAAAAGCCGCCGCCGAGGCAGCCAGCGCCATTGCCTTCAACCAGGGCGAGGTGTGCACCGCCGGCAGTCGCCTGCTGGTTGAGAACAGCATTCGCGCAGAGTTTGTCGGCCTGATTCGCGAAGCCCTGAAAACCTGGCGCCCCGGCCACCCGCTGGACCCGGCAACCACTTGCGGCGCCATTGTGGATCAGGGACAGCTGGATCGCATTATCGACTATATTGGCATCGGTCAGTCGGAAGGCGCACGCCTGGTGGAAGGTGGTCAGCGGATCATGAAGGACACCGGTGGCCTGTTCGTTCAGCCCACGGTGTTTGACGGGGTGAATAACCAGATGCGCATTGCCTCCGAGGAAATCTTCGGGCCGGTGCTTTCGGTGATCGGGTTCGATACCGCTGATGAGGCCATCCGCATTGCCAACGATTCCATTTATGGCCTGGCGGCGGCGGTGTGGACTTCCAATATCAATACCGCTCACAAGGTGGCCAAGGCCCTGCGGGCCGGCAGCGTGTGGATCAACCACTATGACGGCGGCGACATGACAGCGCCCTTCGGTGGATTCAAACAGTCTGGTAACGGTCGCGACAAGTCTGTGCACGCCTTCGACAAGTACACCGAAGTGAAAGCGACCTGGCTGGTTCTGGAGTAGAGGGAAAAGAGCCACTTCGCAACTACAAACGGCGCCTTCTGGGCGCCGTTTTTTATCATTCACAAACCGCTAGACCGTGTGCAGGTACCAGAGATATTCCAGATCCGAGATGGTCATCTCGAACTCATTCAGTTCATGCTCTTTGCAGGCGACGAACACATCCAGAAACTGGCTGCCAAGATAGTCGGCCATCACTTTCGATTGCCCCAGCTCCCGCAAGGCATCCCGCAGGTTATTCACCAATGAAGCTTCGTGCTGTTCGTGGGCATTACCCACGGTCACCGGCGGTGGCTCTATCCTGTTGGAGATGCCGTAGTGAATGCCCGCCAGCACGGCTGCCATCAGAAGATACGGGTTGGCATCGGCACCGGCGACGCGGTGCTCGATCCGCAGTGCCTCGGGATCACCTCCCGGCAGACGCAGCGACGCGGTGCGGTTATCCACGCCCCAGGTGGCAGCACTGGGCACGTAGTATTCAGGGCTGAACCGCCGATAGGAGTTGATATTGGGGCAGAACAGCGCCATGGCATCGTTCATGGTCGCCACCAGTCCGCCTACGGCCCAGCGCAGCATGTCGTTTGGCTGCTCGGCGTCGCCGGCGAACACGTTACGACCTTCGCCATCCACCAGGCTCACATGCAGGTGCATGCCACTGCCGGCCTGGTTGTGATAAGGCTTGGCCATGAACGTGGTGTCCATTTCATGGTCGTAGGCCATGTTCTTGATCAGACGCTTCAGCAGAGTGGCGTGGTCGCAGGCCTGCACCGCGTCATCCACGTAGTGCAGGTTGACCTCAAACTGCCCGGGTGCTGACTCGGCCACCAGCGCATCCGCCGGCAATTCCTGCTCATGGGCGGCATCCAGCACGTCCGCCAGGAATTCCGCGTATTCATCCAGATCATCAATGGAATAGGCCTGGGTGCCCGCCGGGCGCTTGCCAGAGATGGGTGACTTGGGTGGCTGAGGGCGACCGGCGAGGTTTTCCTGATCGATCAGGTAGAACTCCAGCTCAAAGGCCGCCACGGGGTTCAGCCCCAGCTCCTCGAACCGCTTGACAATGTTCTGCAATACCACGCGAGGGTCCGCGAAAAATGGTGTCTCGCGGTCCAGTTCATACATGGTCAGCAGCAGTTGCGCGGTGGGCCGCTTCTGCCAGGGTTCCATGGTGAGGGTATTCTCGATAGGCAGGCACACCCGGTCTGCCTCGCCGATATCAAGCCCCAGCCCAGTTTCTTCCACCGTGGTGCCCTGGATATTCAGGGCAAAGATGGAAGCCGGCATGGCCACACCACGCTCGAATACCTTCGCCAGCGCAGAGGGATCCACCCGCTTGCCGCGAACAATGCCATTCATATCCGGGATCAGCAGATCAACAAACTGCAATTCGGGGTGTGCCTGAAGGAACGAGTCGGCACTCGTAGAACCAGAAGCCATAGGAAAAGCCTTCCACAACGCAAACAGGCCTGGTGCCGAGGAGCCGGCGCAGGGGTTTAAACACTCCTTTATCCCGTTTTCCGGGGTGTTTGGCAAGATAGGCATATACCACAAACCCCGAATTAATCACCGGCAGCGTAAAGTCCTCTGCCGATAGGCGAAAGCACGGATCCCCAGAGCGAAATTTTTTATAGCGCATCCCGGAATCTCATGGTACATATCGCGAGAATTCGGCAGGTTCCACTCTGCCGTTTTCCAGGACAAGCCTTAAAGGAGTCAAAAGGCGGCGACCGGTTCTTTCCGGGACAACAGCCAACTGCGGCCACCCTCAGCAGACCTGCACAACACTGCGTGCGTCCTGCACGTTTTGTATTAATCCCTTTTGAGTGAGGGACATCATCCAATGTTGAAGTTGTGTAAGCCACAGGCGCTGGCCGCCTCTGTTGCGTTGTCTCTGTGTGCCTCCTCCGCGTTTGCCGCTGAGGAAGTGCGTGTCTACAACTGGTCCGACTACATCGCTGAGGACACCCTGGCGAAGTTCACGGAAGAAACCGGCATCAAGGTCATCTACGACGTTTACGACAGTAACGAGATCCTCGAAGCTGCCCTGCTTTCCGGTCGTTCCGGCTACGATCTTGTTGTGCCCTCAAACCACTACGTGGCCAAGCAAATTTCTGCCAACGCCTTCGTGGCCCTGGACCACAGCAAACTGTCGAACATGAGCAACCTGAACCCGGACCTGATGGACGATCTGGAAAAGGTTGACCCGGGTAGCCAGTTCGCCCTGCCCTATCTCTGGGGCACCAACGGCTATGGCTATAACGAAGGCCGTATCCAGGAAATCCTGGGTGACAGCGCCCCCACCGATTCCTGGGCCCTGGTATTCGATCCTGAAGTCACCGGCAAACTTGCCGCCGGCGGCTGCGGTATTGCCATGCTGGATTCCGGCGAAGAGATGGTGCGTGCGGCCATGGCCTACATCGGCCTGGACCCGAACAGCAACAACGCCGACGACATCAAAAAAGGCGGTGAGGTGATCAAGGCCATTCGCCCGAACATCACTTACTTCCACTCGTCCCGTTACATTGGCGATCTGGCCAACGGTGACCTGTGTGTGGCTGCCGGTTACTCCGGCGACATCCTGCAGGCCGCCGCACGTGCCGAAGAAGCCGAGAACGGCAACGTGATCCGCTACACCATTCCCAAAGAGGGTGCGGTGCTGTGGTTCGACATGATGACCATCCCGGCCGGCGCGCCGAATGTGGAGAACGCCCACAAGCTGATGAACTTCCTGATGCGTCCGGAGATCATCGCGGACGTGACCAACTACGTGTGGTACGCCAACCCGAACAAACCGGCCAACGAATTTGTTGATCCGGAGATTCTGGGCGACACCAGCATCTACCCCACGGATGAAGTGATGAAGAAGCTGTACATCATGGAAGGCCGGCCTCAGGACGCACAGCGTCTGATGACCCGCACCTGGACCAACGTGAAGTCTGGTCGCTAAGCGGTGGAAAACGGCAACAACACCTCCGCGCAAGCGGAGGTGTTACTCAGCATTCGGGGCATTTCCAAAAGCTTTGATGGCACGCTGGCCGTGGACAATGTGAACCTGGACATCCATAAGGGCGAGATTTTCGCCCTGCTGGGTGGTTCCGGTTCCGGCAAGTCCACCCTGCTGCGCATGCTCGCTGGTTTTGAAACGCCCAACAACGGCACCATCGTGCTCGACGGCCAGGACGTTACCAGCCTGCCCCCTTTCCTGCGCCCGACCAACATGATGTTCCAGTCCTATGCCCTGTTCCCGCACATGACGGTGGAGCAGAACATTGCCATGGGTCTGAAACAGGACAAGCTACCCAAGAGCGAAATTCGCGACCGTGTGGCCGCGATGCTTAAGCTGGTCAAGATGGAACCCTATGCCCGGCGCAAGCCCCAGCAACTGTCTGGTGGTCAGCAACAACGCGTTGCCCTGGCCCGCTCACTGGCCAAGCGTCCCAAGCTGTTGTTACTGGACGAGCCCATGGGTGCCCTGGACAAGAAGCTGCGCACTGAAATGCAGCTGGAACTGGTGGAAATCCTGGAAAACGTTGGCGCCACCTGCCTGATGGTGACCCATGACCAGGAAGAAGCCATGACTATGGCCAGCCGGATAGCCATCATGGCCCAGGGCCGGATTGCCCAGATCGGCTCGCCGATCGACATCTACGAGAGCCCGAACAGCCGCATGACTGCGGAGTTCATTGGCTCGGTGAATATCTTCGAGGCTCACATCCGGGAAGACGAAGCCGACAGCGTTACGCTGACCAGCGACCTGCTGGACGCCCCGGTATTTATCGATCGCGGCGTAACCACCCCGGCGGAAAGCACCGCAACACTGGTAGCCCTGCGTCCGGAGAAGATCTACCTCACCTCTGACAAACCGGACGGCGAGCACAACTGGAGCTGCGGCACGGTGGACAATATTGCCTACCTGGGCGACATAACGTCCTACTACGTGAAACTGGCCAGCGGCAAACGCGTTCAGGCCACCATGGCGAACGTGGAACGCCGTGGCGAGCGGCCAACCTGGGGCGACAGGGTATTCGTATCCTGGGAAGCCTCCAGCCCCATCCTGCTCTGGAACTGAGCCGATGAGACGGAAACTTTTACCCGCCCCTCTAACCGAGCGGGTGCGTTCAATCCTGTTCAACCGCCGGGTGGTGTTCGGTATCCCGTTCCTGTGGCTGCTGCTGTTCTTCCTCCTGCCCTTTGCGCTGGTGCTGAAGATCAGCCTCACCTCGGCGGTGATGGCCATTCCCCCTTACGAACCGGTCTTCCGATGGGTGGACAACACCCTCTCGGTGGTGGTGAATATTGGGAACTATCTGTTCCTGCTGTCCGACAGCCTCTATATCGCGGCCTATTGGGGGTCGGTGAAAACGGCATTCCTCGCCACCGTCGTGTGCCTGCTTATTGGCTACCCCATGGCCTACGCCATGGCGCGGGCGCCGAAGCACTGGCAGCTGGTGTTGCTGTTGATGGTGATGCTGCCGTCCTGGACCTCGTTCCTGATCCGTGTCTATGCGTGGATGGGCATCCTCGGCAACCAGGGGTTGCTGAACAGTTTTCTGATGTGGCTGGGTCTGATTGACCAGCCCCTGAAAATGCTGAATACCAACTTCGCGGTGGTGCTGGGCATTGTCTATGCCTACCTGCCGTTCATGGTGCTGCCCATTTACACCAACCTGGTGAAGCTGGACGTGCGCCTGCTGGAAGCGGCATCAGACCTTGGTTGCCGCAGCCTGACCACTTTCTGGGCCATCACTCTGCCACTATCAAAGGCGGGGATTCTTGCCGGCTCCATGCTGGTGTTTATCCCGGCAGTCGGCGAATTCGTGATTCCGGAACTGCTGGGCGGGCCGGATACGCTGATGATCGGCAAGGTGTTGTGGGAGGAGTTCTTCAACAACCGCGACTGGCCGGTGGCGTCTGCCCTGGCGATCGTGATGCTGTTGTTACTGCTGGTGCCCATTGTACTGTTCCATCGGTTCCAGGCCCGGGAGATGGAAAAGCATGGTTAAGTCCCGTTCCTTTAGTTTCTCTAAAGTGATGCTGGTTCTCGGTCTGCTGTTCCTGTATCTGCCGATGTTCGTGCTGATCGTGTATTCGTTCAATGCGTCCCGGTTGGTATCGGTGTGGGCCGGTTTCTCAACCCAGTGGTACGGCGAGCTGTTCCGGGATGAGCAGATTCTGTCGGCGGTGTGGATGAGCCTGCGGATTGCCTTCTACTCCGCCAGCATGGCGGTGTGTCTGGGGACGCTGTGTGCGTTCGTGATCACCCGGTTCAAGAAGATGCGCGGGCGCACGCTACTGTCCAGCATGATTACCGCGCCACTGGTTATGCCAGAGGTGATCACGGGCCTGTCGCTGCTGCTGTTGTTCGTGCAGATGGCCCAGACTATTGGCTGGCCGGTGGACCGTGGCATGGCAACCATTTGGATCGCCCACACCACCTTCTGCAGTGCCTATGTGGCGGTGGTGGTATCGGCCCGGTTGCAGGAAGTGGACCGCTCCATTGAGGAGGCGGCCATGGACCTGGGCTGTACGCCCCTGAAAACCTTCTTCGTGATTACACTGCCAGTGATTGCTCCAGCGCTCGTATCTGGCTGGCTGCTGGCGTTCACTCTGTCGCTGGATGATCTGGTGATTGCCAGCTTCGTTTCCGGGCCGGGTGCAACAACACTGCCGATGGTGGTGTTTTCCTCCGTGCGGATGGGGGTTTCGCCGAAGATCAACGCGCTGGCCACCCTGATCATCGTGGCTGTATCGCTGATTGCATTTATCGCCTGGTATCTGATGCGCCGGGCGGAACGCAAACGGCTGCAGACACCGGACGCCTAGCGTCCGGAGGCCCCGCTCGCGCCCTCACAGGGCATCGGGAAAGGCAGAGACCAGGTAGTCAACCAGCGCACGGACTTTGGGCGTAACGAACTTGCGGGTTGGGTAGACGGCATAGACGCCAAGCTCGGTGGAGCGATACTCCGGCATCAACTCCACCAGCCGCCCAGCTTCCAGGTCTTTATGAACCAGAAAGCCGGGCTGCAGCACGATGCCCTGGCCGGCCACGGCAGCGCCGCAGCATGTTTCGCCATTATTGGCGTACATCCATGGCCTCACGCGGACACTGGTGGCGCCATCGGGGCCTTCAAATGGCCAGTCGTTACCTGTGGTGAAGTTGCTGTAGCCGATAATCCTGTGGCTGGCCAGGTCTGCCGGTTTCACAGGGGAACCATGGGTGGCAATGTAATCCGGCGATGCACAAGCCATCAGCCGGGTGGAGGTTATCCGTCGGGTGACCAGCGTGGAGCTTTGCAGTGTGGCAATGCGGATGGCCATATCAAAGCCTTCCTCAACGATATCCACCAGCCGGTCTGATAGATCGATCGACAGCTCCACGTCCGGATAGCGGGCGTGAAACTCTCCCCACAAAGGCGCCAGGTGGCTGATTCCGAAGCTGACCGGCGCGTTCACCCTTAACGTGCCTCTTGCGACATCGTTGCGGGCGGTAATTTCCGCTTCTGCCTCCTCAACGCCAGCCAGTAACTCCCTGCACCGGACATAGAACACCTCCCCTTCCCCCGTGAGCGACAGGCGGCGGGTGGTCCGCTGCAACAGCCGAACCCCGAGACGGGTTTCCAGCTCGCTGACATAACGCGAGACAGCGGCCTTGGACATCCCCAGGTTCTCCGACGCAGCCACAAAGCTCCCCGCCTCAACCACGGTGCAGAACGTCTGCATCTCCAGTAATCGATCCATTGTTTCTTTTTCCGGAACAGTTAATTCAATAAAGCTACGTTTATCCCGTTTATTGATATTTGTAAAGTACTCCCATGTTCGAAACACACCCAAGGAGATTCATCATGAACAACCCATTCTTGAACAAACTGATTGCCACTGATGCTGGCTGGGGCGCTCTGGCCCTTCGGATTCCGGTCGGTATCATTTTCGCCGCTCATGGCGCACAGAAACTGTTTGGCTGGTTTGGCGGCTACGGCCTGGAAGGTACAGGACAATGGATGGATTCCATCGGGCTGAGCCCCGGCTACCTGATGGCCCTGTTGGCCGGCAGTGCGGAGTTCTTTGGCGGCCTGGCTCTGATCATCGGCTTGCTGGTTCGGCCCGCCAGCGCGGTACTGGCATTCGCCATGTTGATCGCCATTTTCAGCGTTCATATCGGCAACGGCCTGTTCATGAGTAACAATGGTTACGAGTTTGGCTTGGCCTTACTTGCCGTATCCGTATCCCTGGTATTCAGCGGCGCAGGCCGCGCGTCCATTGACCGCGCGATTGCAGCCCGATAACTACCACTACCCGGAGGAGCAAATCATGAGTCTGTTTGTTTCCCACGGCGCTCCCACCTTCGCACTGGAGCCGGGCCTCGCTGGCCCGGCCCTGACAGAGCTGGGCAAACGCCTGACCCGGCCCGAAGCAGTGCTGGTGGTTTCACCACACTGGATGACGGAGGGAATCCGGGTAGGCGTCTCGGAAACACCTGAGACAATTCACGATTTTCGGGGCTTTCCAGCTGAACTCTATGACCTCGATTATCCGACAGCCGGCCACCCGGAACTGGCGCGAACCGCTCTGGCGTTGCTGGAGGCAGGGGGCTGGAAGGCCAGTGCTGACCAGACCCGGGGGCTGGATCACGGGGCCTGGGTCCCAATGATGCACCTTTTCCCTGATTACTCGGTTCCGGTATTTCAGGTCTCGATGCCAATGGATCTTGATCCTGAGTCAGCCTGGCAACTGGGCCAGACGCTGCAGCCACTCGAGCATGAGGGTGTGCTCGTCATCGGATCAGGCAGCCTTACCCACAACCTGTACGAAGTACGCTGGGGTGACCCGAACGCATCCGGGTATGCGCAGGAATTCACCGACTGGGTTCGTGCAAAAGTGAGAGCCGGCGACCACCGACAGCTGATCGCAACGCTGGATGCAGCCCCACACGCCCAACGGGCGCACCCCACCAGTGAGCATTTCCTGCCTCTGTTGGTGGCTGCCGGTGCGGCCGGGGAACAGCAACCCGGCGTGCTGATTGATGGCGGCATCGAACACGGCGTTCTGGCCATGGATGCCTTTGTTTTTCAGCATCCAGCCTGAACGTCCAGCGAACTACGCTGCCGGTTGGCGCCGGTCCCGAACAGACTGGATCCATTTGTAAAATACCGGGACCAGTAATGTGCCCAGAACGGTGGCGGCAACCATGCCACTGAGAACCGTGATACCGAGGCTGACCCGACTGGCCGCTCCGGCGCCGCTGGCAAAGACCAACGGTAGTACGCCAAGCACGAACGACAGGGCGGTCATCAATACCGCCCGAAAGCGCAGTACCGCCGCTTTCTGGGCCGCCTCGGCAGTTGAAATACCCGACTGGCGCAACTGCATGGCAAACTCCACAATCAAAATGGCGGTTTTGGTGGAGAGCCCGATCAGCAGTACCAGGCCCACCTGGGCGTAGATGTTGTTCGCCAGCCCCACCAGCCATAGCCCGGCCATGGCGCCGGCAAGGGCCAATGGCACGGCGCCAAGCACCGCTACCGGGAGGGTCCAGCTCTCGTATTGAGCCACCAGGAACAGGTACACGAACACCAGGGCCAGCAGGAAGATAACCGCTGCCAGATTACCCGCCTGTATTTCCTGCAGGCTCTGCCCGGCCCAGCTGAATTCATACCCTTGCGGCAGACTTCCTGACAGTTCTTCCATGGTCGCGATGGCGTCGCCGCTGGCAAAGCCTGCTGCCGCCTCCCCGGAGATGGTTACCGAGCGCTTCAGGTTAAAATGCTGGATGCTTGAGGGCCCGAGCACAGGCTTGAGCGAGGCCAACGTGGTCAGCGGCACCATATCGCCATCCCGGTTGCGGACAAAGTAATGGGACAGGTCCTCAGGGCGCTGCCGGAATTCACCTTCGGCCTGTAGAAGCACCCGGTAGTTCTTGCCGAACCGGGTGAAGTCATTCACGTAGAGCGAGCCGAGCTGGGTCTGCAGGGTAGAGAAGATATCGGAGAGCTCAATACCCAGGGCCTTGGCCTTGTTCCTCTCAACCTCCAGCAGATATTGCGGAATGTTCGCGCGATAGGTGCTGTATACCCGGGATAGCTCTTCGCTCTGGTTGGCCTCGTAGATGAGGCCATTCATCACCTGCGCCAGTTCCGAAACGTCTCTACCCTGATTGTCCTGGAGACGGAAATCGAAACCGGATGAGGTTCCCAGACCCGGTATCGGAGGCGGGTTGAAGACCATCACCTGGGCCTCGGGGATTGTCCATAGCCTGGAATACAGCCTTGGAATCATCGCCCCCAGACCAAGACTGGCGTCTTCCCGCGCTTCCCAGTCCTTTAGCATAACAATCCCGAGACCATTGTTCGTGGCAGCGCCACCCAGTAATGAGAAGCCGGACACCGTAATGAAATCGGTCACTGCCGGATCTTCCAGAACCATGTCGGTGACTTTGCCAAGCACGGCTTCGGTGCGCTCGAGGGAAGCAGCATCGGGCAACTGCACATCCACGAACAGGAAGCCCTGATCCTCCGGCGGCACGAATGCCGAGGGCACTGATTTGAACAGGCCAGCACCGGCAACCAGGATCACCACCAGGGTAACGCCAACGAGAGCCCCTTTGCGAAGAAGTTGCACCACAAGCTTTGAGTAGCCACTGGTGGTCCGCGTAATCAGTACCTCGAAAGGCCGGAGCCAGCCAATGGCCTTGTCCCCGCTCCTGCCAAGCAGCGCAACGCACAGAGCCGGGCTCAGAGTGAGCGCGTTGATTGATGAGATGATCACCGCCACTGATATGGTGACCGAAAACTGCTGGTAGAGCTTGCCGGTAATCCCAGGCATGAACGCCACAGGGACGAACACTGCCAGCAATACCAGTGTGGTGGCAATCACGGGGCCTGTGACCTCGGCCATCGCCTTGGTGACCGCCTCGCGTATCGGCAGCTTCTCCTCGGCAAGGATGCGTTCCACGTTCTCGATCACCACAATGGCGTCGTCCACCACGATGCCAATGGCCAGAACCAGACCGAACAGCGTGATGGTGTTGATGGAATAGCCAAGCACCGACATAACCGCAAAGGTGCCGATCAGAGAGACCGGGATGGCAATACTCGGGATCAGCGTGGCCCGCCAGTTCTGTAGGAACAGGAACACCACCAGGATCACCAGGCCGACGGCCTGGAACAGGGTCACGATGACTTCGCTGATGGAGCGGCTGATAAACTCCGTGGTGTCGTACAGAACGGTGTGATTCACACCCTCCGGAAAACTGACGGACGCCTCATCAACCAGTGCTTTTACCCGTTCTGCGACCTCCAGTGCATTGGCATCGGGCAGCTGGTAGATCACCAGGAATGCCGTGTCCTGATTGTTCAGTTTCGCGGTGGAGGTATAGGAACGGGAACCCAGCTCGATACGCCCGACGTCCCTGAGGCGCACAAAGCCGCCATCGGGCCGGGAGCGGAGAATGGTCTGGGCAAACTCTTCGGGGTCTGACAGGCGTTCCCGGGTCTGGATACTGTAAACGAACTGTTGGCCCGCAGGCACGGGCGGCTGGCCGAGTTTGCCGGCCGCGACAATCTGGTTCTGCTCACGGAGCGCGGCCGCAACCTCGGCAACGGTCACATCCAGTGAGGCCATCCGGCGGGGATCCAGCCAGACTCGCATGCTGTAATCCTTCGCGCCCATCACTTCCGCCGAACCCACGCCCGGCACCCGGCCAAGGGCTTCGACAAGGTTATTGGAGGCGTAGTTGCTGAGGAAGACACCGTCCAGGTCCGGTCGCTCGGAGGTCAGGTTGATACCCATCAGCATGTTGCCAGCCTGCTTGCTTACCACCACGCCCTGTCGCCGGACTTCATCGGGCAAAAACGGTTCCGCCAGGGCAACGCGGTTCTGGACGTTGACCTGGGCGATGTCTGTATCGGTGCCGCTCTCAAAAGTGAGCGTGATCTTGGCCGTGCCATCACTGGAGGCGGTGGACTCGATGTAGATCATGCCCTCCACCCCGTTCAGCTGTTGCTCTACCGGGCGGATAACCGCTTCCTCAACTACCTGGGCGCTGGCCCCGGGAAGCGATGCGGTCACCTGGATCTGGGGCGGGGCCATGTCCGGATACATGTTGACCGGCAGAATGCGTAACGCCAGTAGCCCGGCCAGGGTAATCAGTATGGAAATGACAAACGCGAACTTCGGTCGATGGATAAAAACCCGGCTGATCATTGGCTCGCCTCACCCGTCTGGATGAGCGCACCGGTTTGCGGGTCAATCTGTTTCTGAACAGCACTGACGGTAACTCCGGGCCGAACTTTCTGGAGGCCCTCCACAATCACCTGGTCACCGGCTTCGAGCCCTGAATTGACCACCAGCAGAGCTCCTTCCCGCGCGCCGGTCTGGATGAAGTGCTGGGCCACCTGATTCTGGTCATCAACCACCAGAACAAACTTTCCTTCAATGGTCTCCTGGACCGCTACCTGAGGGACAAGCACCTGGGCCTCACCTGACTGCCCCTCAACCCGGAGTGTCACGTACAGGCCTGGTACGAGGACCGCATCGGGATTGGGGAAGACTGCTCGCATGGCAACGGTGCCTGTGCTGGCATCGGTCTGCACATCGGCGAAATCGAGCACACCATCCTGCTCATAGCGCTCGCCATCCGGCAGTGTCAAAGAGAGCCCTAAAGACTTCGAAAACGCCTCGGCGGATTCAGCACCCCTCCGGCGAAAGCTGACAAAATCAGCTTCGTTGACCTGGAATTCAACGTAGACAGGGTCCGTCACCAGCACCGACGTGATGGGCCCGGTTGCAGGACTGACCACGGCTCCCACATCGTAATTCAGGCGCCCTATCCAGCCATCAAACGGGGCTCGTATTTCCGCATATTCCAGATTGGTATCGGCCTTCTGAACCGCCGCCTGGGCGGCCTTTAACCGACTTTCAGCCGCACTGAAACGGTCTTTGAGTTTGTCCAGGTCCGCGGCGGAGAGGAACCCTTTTTCTGACACTTCCTCTCCGCGCCTTAGGTTTCGGGTTGCGGACTCCAACTCGGCGCGGGCGGCGGCCAGTTCAGCATCCGCCTGCTGAAGATCAGCGCTCGCGCGAGTATCCTCAAGCCGGATCAGGAGTTCGCCCTGGCTGACTTTCGCTCCCTCGGTGAAAAGGATCTCCCGGATTTCTGCTTCAATGCGCGGCGTAATATCGGCTTTGGCAGAAGCCGCCGTTCTGGCAACAAAATCCCGGGAAGGCCGTATCTCGCTGGCCTCAAGCACCACCACAGAGACGGCGACGGGGTTGGTTTGTTTTTGTTCCTGAGGCTCAGAACAGCCAGTCAGCGTGATTGCGCCCCACACCAGAAGAAGGAGAACAGCCCCTTTTTTCAAACCTGCTTTCCATCTTGCAAAAAACGGCATTATTTCATCTCCTTGAATGGATACTTCCCAGTGGGAATAGCGAACGCCCGCACTAAGATTAGACAATGCCTTTATGGCAGGCCATTGAACATCCAATTTTTCTCAGCCGGGATAAGCCGGTCCAGTCTTATCCGGTTTCGATCAACAATTAGATGACCTCAAAACTTTGCTATATTTGCTTTGAATAGCGTCGGAACTGGAAAAAAACAGTTCCATCCTTGGACTCGCCACGAATGGACTTGCCGATGAGACCGCCGATTTACCCTCGCTCTTTGCTCGCAATCATTTTCATTGCTCTTTTTCTTGCTGGATGCGCCTCAGGCCCGGAGGTGAAAAGTATCAGCAAGGCCCCGAATGTTTCTGATGCCCCCAGAAACCTTCTGGTCCTTGCCATCAGCCCGAAAGAAAACAACAGATCGCTCATGGAAGCAGCATTGGTCTCGCGGCTGCGCGCCGCAGGCTATGAGGCTGAAGCATATGGTCCGGCTCCATCCTTGCCCTGGAAGGATTCAGACGCACTTCGCGAGAAAGTCAAAGAGCGACTGCAGACGCAGACGGCCGACGGTGTTCTAACCGTCTCACTGGTGCGAAAAAACCGGCAGGTTGAGCATATTCCGAACCAGGTGGTGTTTAATCCTGTCGTCACCAATATTGGTGCGCTGGGGTCCGTCACCTACATGGAAACCATGACAATTCCGGACCGTTACGAGGAATCCACCGAATACATCCTGAGAACAACATTATTCGATACGGACTCTGGCACCGCCATCTGGCAAATGTTTTCCAGCACCATTGATCCGACATCGCTTGAGCGGGCAACCGAGGAGTTTTCTCGGGTTGCTGTGCGAGAGCTTCAAAAATCCTTCAAGGAATGAGCCAACACATGACCATCCACAAGACCGCAAAGTTCTCTGCCGTAATGTTGGGGTTGTCCCTGGCAGGATGTGCTTTTCAGGATACGCTGTCGCTTGGAGTTGACGATCCCTGCGCCTCACTGAAAGGCATCGTTGCTGACTACCCCTCAGGATTCGAGCAATACCGGGGCAGCCCAAACGGTTTCAGATCGGTTACTGTCTACAATGCGAAGGAGCAGTTGATAAAGGGACACTGCGAAATCTGGAGTTGGGCAAATAACGACAGCGCCTACGTCTGCTCCGGCAACACCCCCAATGACGAGGTTGCCACCACGAGGTACGACGCGGCCGTCAACTGGATGGGGCAGTGCCTGGGTGAGAGCTGGGCAAGCGAGGAAGGCGAAAGAACGCGAGATGGAGAGAATGCCGGAATGGTAACCCGGTTTCGCTCGTCCGAAGCTGGCAAACCGAATGTGTCGGTTCACAGGGTAGCATTCCGCGGAGATTCCGCGGTTTATGTCTATGTGGGGACACCCAGTCGGTTGGCCGAGTTCTAGCCAAAGAAACGCAACCAGCTGAACAATGAAAAGGGCCACCGCGACAGGTGGCCCTTTTTGTTTTCCGGACTGACGAGGGGGTCAACCCAGGTTCTTTTTCACGAACTTCTGGACCTCTCCCACGATACCGCTGCGGAATGCCAGTACCGTCAGGACGAAAATTCCCCCGAGGATTGGGTCCACCCAGTCACGCAGGGCACCCTGGGACAACTGGTACTCGATATTCACCACAAAGGTGGCACCAACCACCGGGCCCAGCAGGGTTCCCATACCGCCAACCAGAGTCATCAGGATAACCTCGCCCGACATGTGCCAATGGGCATCGTTCAGGGAAGCCAACTGGAACACCACGGATTTCATGGAACCAGCGAGACCGGCCAGGGCCGCCGAGATGACGAACGCGAGCACCTTGTAACGGTCCACGTTGTAACCCAGTGAAACGGCACGGGGTTCGTTCTGCTTGATAGCCTTCAGAACCTGGCCAAACGGGCTGCTGACGATGCGCTGTACCAGCAGGTAGCAGGCGATGAACACCACCAGAACGAAGTAGTACATGTTCAGGTTGTCTTCGAGATTGATAAAGCCCAACAGCTCACCACGGGGAATGCCATGCATACCGTCTTCACCACCCGTGAACTCAGACTGGACGAAGAAGAAGAACACAAGCTGCGCAAGCGCGAGGGTTACCATCGCGAAATAGATACCCTGGCGACGAATCGACAGCAGGGCAAAGCCCGTGCCCAGCGCCGTGGCCGCAAGCGTTCCCGCGATGATACCCATCTCTGTGGTGAGCCCGCTGTAATTACTGAGCAGATAACCGGTGGTGTAACCACCTGTGGCCAGGAAGGCCGCGTGCCCGAATGACAACAGTCCGGTAAAACCGAACAATAGGTTGAACGCCACCGCAAACAGCGCGAAGCACAGGATCTTCATCAGGAAGACCGGATAGATCATGAATGGCGCGGCAAGCAGGATGAGCAGCAGCACGCCGTTCAGCATCATCTTTTTGCGATCCTGGGCGGCCTGTTCCTCAACGATAGCCTTGTGAATGTCGGCGGAATTGACTGGCTGATTCATGTTTATGCCTCCTTACCGAACAAGCCACTGGGCCGGAACATAAGAACCAGAACCATGACCAGGAAGATGACCGCCGAGGATGCCGGCGGGTAGAAGGTTTTGGTAAGCCCTTCAATAACGCCCATCAGAATACCGGTGATAATGGCACCGCCGATGGAGCCCATACCGCCGATGACCACCACGGCGAATACCGTAATCAGTGTGGCTGACCCCATGACAGGCGTCACCGAATAAATGGGCGCGGCCAGAACACCGGCGAAGGCTGCCAGCGCAACACCAAACCCGTAGGTGAGGCTGATCAGAAGCGGCACGTTAATGCCAAAACCCTGCATCAACTGAGAGTCTTCTGTGCCGGCCCGCAGATAGGCGCCCAGCTTGGTTTTCTCAATCACGAACCAGGTTCCAAAGCAGACCACCAGGGCCGCTACGATGACCCACGCCCGATAATATGGCATGAACATGAAGCCGAGGTTCACGCCGCCCTTGAACACGTCAGGCATGGTGTAGCGAAGGCCGGAAACCCCGAACCAGTTTACCAGTACACCCGAGATGATCAGCGCGACACCAAACGTCAGCAGCAGGCTGTAAATGTGATCCTGCCCCGCGATGCGACGCAGCAGAAAATATTCAATGGCGACACCGAAGGCACCAACCAGAAGTGGCGCTAACAATAAGGCGACCCAGTAGTTCACGCCCAGATAGTCGAACATCAGGACGGTGGTCATGGCGCCGAGCATATACATGGCGCCATGGGCGAAATTGATGATCTTCAGCAGACCGAAGATGACCGCGAGCCCAAGGCTCAAAAGGGCGTAAAAGGCGCCGTTGATTATTCCGATCAGGAGCTGGCCGGATAGCACAGCTAAAGGGACGCCGAAAATCATGGACATTGGGCTAACTCCAGAAGCAGCACAGGGATTGTTTTTTGGCTTTGTTCTTTTCCGTTCTCATGGGTTCGCCCTGCCCTGTTGCAGGACGAACCCAAAACGGTCGCTTTTAGTTATTGACCAGTTTGCACTTGCTCTCGGAGAGCGGACGGTAAGACTCTTCGGCCGGGATGGTCCGCAGGATCTTGTACAGATCCCACTCGTTCTTGGACTCGGCCGGGGTCTTCACTTCCGCCAGGTACATATCATGAACCATGCGGCCATCAACACGGATCTTGCCGTTCTTGGCAAACATGTCATTGATGGGCGTATCCATCATCTGCTTGCGCACAGTCTGGGCATCGTCAGAACCGGTCGCCTCAACAGCTTTCAGGTACTGCATGGTGCTTGAATAGATACCTGCGTGAACCATGGTCGGACGAACGCCGGTTTCTTCCATGAAGCGATCAGACCACTCACGGGTTTCGTCGTTCATGTCCCAGTACCAACCGGTGGTGAGCTGAATGCCCTGGGCAGTCTGCGCACCGAGCGCGTGAACGTCAGTCAGGAACAGCAGAAGTGCAGCCAGAGTCTGGCCAGACTGGGTTACACCGAACTCACTGGCGGTGGTGATGGCGTTGGTGGTATCAGCGCCTGCGTTTGCCAGACCGATAACATCAGCACCAGATGCCTGAGCCTGGAGGATGAACGATGAGAAGTCCTGGGTCGGGAACGGATGGCGCACAGCACCAACAATTTCACCACCGTTGGCTTCAACAACGCGTGTTACATCGCCTTCCAGTGCATGACCGAAGGCGTAGTCGGCAGTCAGCATGTACCAGGTTTTGCCACCCTCTTTAACGACCGCACTGGCAGTACCGTTGGCCAGCGGGTAGGTGTCGTAAACATAGTGGATGTGGTTGGGGGTACAGTGTTCGTTGGTAATGCTGGAAGCAGCTGAACCGGAGATGATCCCCAGGCGATCGTTCTCTTCCAGGATTTTGCTCACGGCAATGGAAACAGAGGAAGCGACCATACCAGCTACGAGGTCTACGTCCTCGTTCTCAACCCAGCGACGAACGGTGCTGGAGGAAGTATCCGGGCTGTTACGGTCATCGGCGCTGACCACTTCGATCTTGGCACCGTTTACCTGCCCGCCAAAATCAGCGATGGCCATTTCCAGAGCCTTCAGGCCATTTGGTCCTGCCAGGTCACGGTAAGTGCCGGACATGTCCGCCAGATAACCGATCTTGACCGTGTCGTTGGAAATGGCCGCCTGGGCTCCGCCTGCCATCATGGCTGATGCAACGGCTGATGTCAGAAGCTTTTTCATCATTGTCATTGTTGTATCTCCGCTACTGTCTTGCGTTGGTTCGGGTTGTTGTTACTTTTCTTGCTCTCGTCCTATCCGGGATCAGACCCCCAAATAGCTATCCAGCACCGACTGCTTTGCACTCAGTTCGTTGGCGCTGACTTCTTCCACAATCTGACCGTGCTCAACAACGTAATGACGGTCGGCTAACGGTGCTGCGAAGTGGAAATTCTGTTCGACCAGGACAATGGTCAGGCCCTTGTTTTTCAGGGCAATGAGGACCTCTCCCAGCTTTTCTACAATAACCGGCGCCAGGCCCTCGGTGATCTCGTCAAGCAACAGCATATTAGCGCCGGTGCGCAGAATCCGCGCCATGGCCAGCATCTGCTGCTCACCACCGGACAGCTTGGTGCCCTGGCTGAAGCGTCGTTCATAGAGGTTGGGGAACATGTTGTAGATTTCTTCCAGACTCATGCCGCCGCTTCGCACGACCGGTGGCAGTGTCAGGTTCTCCTGAACACTGAGTGAGGAAAAAATGCCCCGATGTTCGGGGCAATACCCGACACCCAACCTGGCAATATGATGAGGCGCACAGGACATTGTCTCCTCACCATTGATCATAATGGAGCCGGTTCGACGGCCAACCATATTCATGATGGCTTTAAGCGTTGTGCTTCGGCCCGCGCCATTGCGGCCCAACAAAGTCACCAGCTCTCCCCGGTTCACGACCATGTCGATGCCGTGGAGGATGTGAGATTCGCCGTAAAAGGCATGCAATCCGGACAGACGGAGCTGTTCGTACTCGCGATCGGATTTCGTGGTCATTGCGCTGCCTCCGCCTGATCACTGTCGGCGGTGGTGCCGCGCTCTCCGCTACCATCACTCCCCATATAAACCTCGCGAACCCGTGGATCGCTGGAAACCGTTGCGTAGTCGCCTTCGGTCAGAACGGCACCCTGGGCCAGCACGGTGATGCGATCACACAGCTTGCTGACCACACTGAGGTTGTGCTCAACCATCAGGACAGTTCGCCCCTCCGCAGCCTTGCGTACCAGTTCCACAACGCGATCAACGTCTTCCGAACCCATGCCCTGGGTCGGCTCGTCGAGCAACAAAAGTTGGGGCTCCATGGCAAGCGTGGTGGCCAGTTCCAGCGCCCGTTTGCGGCCATAAGCCAGCTCTACTGTGGTGGTGTTGGCGAATTCAGCCAGGCCCACCGCATCCAGAAGCTCCATGCAACGCTGGTTGAGTTTGTGCAGCGAATTACCGGATTTCCAGAAACTGAAGGAGGTGCCCTCGAACGTCTGTAAGGCAACCCGGATGTTCTCCAGCGCGGTCATGTGTGGGAATACGGCTGAGATCTGAAAAGAACGAACAATGCCTTGGCGGGCAATAGCGGCGGACTTCATGGTGGTGATGTCCTGACCCTTGAACAGGATCTGGCCCCGGGTCGGGATCAGGAATTTGGTGAGCAGATTGAAGACCGTAGTCTTGCCGGCACCATTGGGACCGATCAGGGCGTGAATGTGGCCTTTCTGAACCTTGAGGTTCACGTCGTCGACCGCAACAAAGCCCTTGAATTCTTTGACAAGGTTACGGGTCTCCAGAACGTACTGTTCACTCATGAGCCAATCTACCTTTGTTATTGTTGTGCGTTTTATCTGACTACCAGATTAGATTGACGTATACGTAAACGTCAACACTTAATTGCAGTTTTTAAGTACACTCTCGCTACGCAAAAAGTCGTATAGAAGGTCTACTACCTGGTCCTGCTTTTCCAGGTGCGGCGAGTGCCCAGCGTCTTCAAGAGAAACCCCGCGGGCATTTTCCCCGATACCTGCAACAATATCGGTTACCTGCTCAGGCACGCCGTATTCATCGTTCTCCCCCTGAATGATGATAGCCGGACATTCGATGGCCGCCAGCCAGTGACTGAAATCCATGGCTGCATGGAAACCTTCGTCTCGCCAGACTGTCTGCCAAGCGTTGAACAGGTCGTCAGTCCGGTTACCGTGATAGCGGGCCAAACGATCCCGTATATCCGTCTCCCGGTAGCGAACGGCCATCTCTTCTATGCCAGCGAGAGTGAGGTGATCCGCATAGATGTGTGCGGCCATGGTTATCAGAGCCTTCACACGGCCATTCAATGCGCCGGCAGCCACGAGGGCAATGGAACCGCCGTCGCTGTGCCCTATCAGCACAGCTTCCTCGATTTCGAGCTTGTCCAGCAACCGGGGCAACCAACGATGGCCGGCAACCTCAAGATAATCGTAAGGGCGAGGGAGTTCTTCGTCGGAAGAATGGCCATAGCCCTGCCGATTGTAGATCAGCGCATCACAGCCAGTGGCTTTCGCCAGTTTTTCCGGGAACTTCCGCCACAGAGCGATGCTGCCAAGGGATTCATGGAGAAAAACCAGCACCGGCCCTTTCCGTTCCGCGTGCTGGATCCGCCTCACTTCCAGCTCAACACCGTCGCCTACCGGCACCATCATGTCACGAATCTGCATGGAGTTACCGGTTTGGAGGAATTGAGTAGGTCATGGTGGAGTGGGCCACCGGCTCTTCCGCGCCTTCAGAGTATACAAACACCTCACCCACACCCATGGTGCGGCCCACTTTGAGCATGGTGGCCCGGGCCCAGATGGGCTGGTGGGCCACCGGCTTGCGCAGAAAATTAATGTTCAGATTGGTGGTCACCGCCAGTGGCACCAGGCCAATCTTGCTCAACAGCGCGGCATACAGGGTAACGTCTGCCAACCCCATCATGGCCGGCCCGGAGACCGTGCCCCCGGGCCTGAGATGCGCCTCATCCACGTCCAGCTTCATCTCTGCCCAGCCATCCCCGAGCTTCTGCAGGGTGCCATAGGCTTCCCCCTGCGGAAACTGCTCGTCAAGGAAGGCCTGCAGCTCTTCAAACGTAATGATCATGCGCCGATTTCTTCCTTGGCCTGATTACGCAGAACGAACCGCTGGATTTTTCCACTGGGTGTCTTGGGCAGCTCATCAACAAACTCAATTTCCCGGGGGAAGGCGTGGGTAGAGAGCCTGCGGCGCACCAGTTCCTGAAGCTCATCTTTCAGGGCCTGCTCGTCTCCAAGAGCGTAATCGCCCTTGATCACCACATAAGCTTTGATGATGGAACCGCGCTTTTCGTCCGGCTTGCCAACGACACCTGACTCCGCCACAGCGGCGTGCTCAAGCAGTGTACTTTCGACGTCTGCCGGACCAACCCGGTAGCCGGCGGTGGTGATGATGTCATCGTCCCGGCCGCTGAATGAGAAGTTGCCATTGCCGTGGTTGATCACCATGTCGCCAGTGAGGTAGTAGCCGTTTACGAACGGGTCCTTTTCACCCCAGGTGTAGCCATCGAAGTGGAACAGCGGGGAGGCTTTTACATCGACAGCCAGCTGACCGACTTCGCCCTCGCCCACTTCCTCGTTCTTCTCGTTCAGAGCGACGACTTTATGGCCAGGGGAGGCATAGCCCATGGAACCTTCGCGAACAGGGTGCTCAAGGCCGTGGAAATTGCAGCAGGTCATGCCGGTTTCGGTCTGGCCGTAGTGATCTTTCACCGGGCAGAAGTGGCGGTTGCGAATCCAGTTCACCACTTCCGGGTTAAGAGGTTCGCCGGCACTGCTGGCAACACGCAGGCCGAGGTTCTCGCCTTCCGGCAGCACGTGATCGTTGGCCTTGAGCAGGCGGTAGGCAGTGGGCGCCGCAGCCAGGTTGGTGATCTTGTACTTCCGGATCATGTCGTAGGTGGATTCCGGGGTAAATCCGCCGGGATTGAAGTGGGTCGCATGCCCCATCAGCAGTGGGCCTACTACGGCATAGTAAAGACCGTAAGCCCAGCCGGGATCGGCCACGTTCCAGAATTTGTCGCCGTCTTGCAGATCAATGGCGTACTTCATGTAGACGTAGAAGGCCAACAGCGCCTTGGCGGGAACAGCAACACCCTTGGATTTACCCACGGTGCCGGAGGTGAACATCTGGAGGAACGGATCGTCGCCCTTGATCATGACAGGCTCGAACTCACTGGACTGGGCCGCCAGGGTCTCCTGGAAATCAGGGATGTCTGCGCCAATCTCACTGGCGTTGACGCCCACCACCGGCGGGCAGACTTTGACGTCGTTCAGCTTGGGATAGTTCTCCGGGTTGGTCACCACCAGCTTGGTGCTGGCCCGCTCAAAACGGTATTCGATCGCACCGGAACCAAAGGCAGTGAACAGTGGCTGATACACGGCACCGGCACGGAGGGTCCCGGCGATAACGATCAGCAGCTCCGGTGTGCGCGGCAGGAGTGCAGCCACCCGGTCGCCCTTGCCGATGCCCTGGGATTTCAGGTAATTGGCGAACCGTGCAGAGGCTTCTTTCAACTCGGCGAAGGTCAGCGTGCCGTCACCGCCATCCTCTGTTTCGTAGTAAAGGGCAACCCGACTGGGGTCATCCGCCCACTTGTCGCAGATTTCGTGGCACACGTTGAGCCCGCTATCCAGACGTCCATCCAGGATGTCCGCTTCCAGAGCAGCAGGATCGAAGTTGTTGTAAACGTCGGTATATTCCGGAAGGCTCATTCTCAACTCCTGTTGTTTTTATCATTGAAAGCACGGGTCAAGGTTTAGCACAGGCTTCACTTTACGTAAAGGTAAACTTTAGACCAAAAAGGAAGAAATCCGGCTGGTTTTATGAGATGGGAAACCAGGCGCAGCGGGGCCGCCGCGCCCGGGGCAGCGATCCGAAAAGGGCCTCAGGATGGAGGGGTAATTTTTCCGGTATGGCGGCTGGACAGAATGTGGTGGAGGGATCCGCACTCAACCATGGGATCATCGCAGTTGACCACAATATCGGAGCGGGCGATGACATAGCCCTTGCCGGTGATGCTGTTCTTGATCACCTGGTACTCGCCCTCCTCCTCGACGGAGGTAAATTCCCCGATAAAACCCGTCTCTCTCAGGGAAACGGTTTCGAGCTTGTCGCCCGGCTTTATGCTGCCTTCGTAATTCATCAGCGCCAGGCGGGCGGAGGTGCCGGTGCCCGTTGTGCTCCGGCAGATCACACCGGGATGCACATAGGTTGCGGACCGTGACCGGTAATAGCCCTCTGCCACATGCTCCACCGGCCCCATGAAGTGGAGGAACGGCAACGGCCCCACATCGCCAAGGGTGTAATGGGAGAAGCCCCGCTCGGCCTGGATGGCCTCAACGATGGCGTGGGCGGTTTCCGACAGCTTGCGCTCCTCGTCCAGGGTCAGATCAAAGCCCAGACTGGACGCGTCCACCAACGCATAAAAGCCGCCACTGTAGGCAACACTGTAGGTAATCTCACCCAGCGAGGGCACGTCGATGGTAGCCTTGTAGGTGTGGATATAGCTGGGCAACCCCTCACAGGTGATGGCTTCCACCACGCCGTCGTGCACCGTCGCCTCGATCTGAACCAGGCCAGCGGGAGACTCCAGGAGAAAATTCTGTTTGCCTTCCTGTTTCGGCACGATGCCCGATTCCAGCACTGCAGTGGCCGTACAGATGGTATTGGAGCCTGAGTATATGGGGTAACCCATGACTTCCATGATGATGTAACCGGCTGCGGCCCGGGGATCCGTTGGCGGCACTAGCAAATCCACGGACATTTCCGGCACGCCGTATGGTTCTTCCAACAAAAGCCGGCGCAGGCCATCGGCGTCATCCCGCAGGTACTCCATCTGCGCCCGAACGGTATCGCCGGGCAACAGATCAATCCCGCCGGTCACGATCCGGCTGACATCACCGCCGGCGTGGGTATCCATCAACTGAATGGTCAGTTCCGGTTTCATCAGGCGCTCTCCAGAGACCAGGGTTGGCCGTGTTCTTCCCATTTTGAGTCGGGAACGATCACGATCTTGCCGAGATAATTACTACCCCGGTTCACGAAATACTCTTCTGCCCGATGCAGATCGGAGAGTTTGAAGGCACCGTGCAGAACCGGTTTCAGCTGCCCTCCCCGGATCCACGCCATCAGTTGTTCCGCCTCTTCCCGGGTGCCATGGGATACCCCGAAAATCTGCACCTGGTACAGGTAGATCCGGGTCCACAGAATCTCGCTGATATTGCCGCCGCTGGCGCCGGCAATACTGAGTCGCGGGTAGGTACTGCGGGCGTTCATATCAAAGATCATGGTGTCGATGAACACATCGGTCATCTCACCGCCGACCAGGTCCATTACCGCATCGATGGGTTTGCCACCGGTTTCCGCTTTCACACGATCCACAAAACTGTCCATATCAGACCGATCCAGCACGGCCTCGGCACCCAACTCAAGGAGAGCCGACGCCTTGTTCTGTTTGCTGAGAGCGTAGGGAATGGCCCCCATGATCCGGCAAAGCTGTATCAGGGCCGTGCCGACACCGCCACTGGCGCCGGTAACCAGCACCCGCTCGCCGGCGCTGATGTTGGCCGAAGTAAGCATGTGCATGGCAGTCTGATAGGAACACATCCCCATGGACGCGACTTCGGCATCGGCCAACTCGGCGTTGGGTATGTGGTGGAACTGGTCGGACGGGAGCGCTACATATTCCGCATAGCCGCCATCGGCACCGTGCCCGAAGTAATCGGGTGTGAGGTTGATGTCCCGCCGGTCATTGGCGTAAATGTTGAAATCCAGCAGTCCCCGCTCGCCGATACGAGACTCGTCCACACCGTCACCAACAGCCACAACACGCCCGGCGATGTCTGCCCCCTGAATCCGCGGAAAAACCAGCGTGGGCTTTCCGCCCATCTGGAAGGATGTCATTTCGCCTTTTTTGGTGGGGTACAGCCCTTCCCGCGCTTTGCGGTCGGTGTTGTTCTTCGCCGTAGCCGTCACCTGGACAAGCACCTCTCCCGGTCCGGGAGCAGGAACAGACACGTCCTGATACTCCAGTTTATCGACATCACCGTGACCGGTCAGAACCATGGCTTTCATGGTGTTCGGGATCATGGGCTGACGATCCTCCCTGTTTGCTGAATTTCGGGTATCCAGAGAGGATAGGTGAGTTTCCGGAACGTGTCAGGGCATGTTACGGGTATCCATTATTCAAAGGCACTTCAGCTCTACCGCGCAATTACCTTGTACACCGGGCGTAGCTTGGGAATCTGCTTGAGCACAACCTGAATGACCGTCATCAGGGGTACCGCCAGAAGCACGCCAACCGGGCCCCAGAGCCAGCCCCAGAAGAAAATCGAGACAAAGATAATCACCGGATTGATCGCCATCCGAAAGCCGTGAATCCAGGGTTCGATGAAAAAACCGACCAGCGTGGTCAAACCGAGGAATCCCAGCGGCGCAATGGCCATCATCCAGAACTCATCAAGGCTGATGGCGGAGACAATCGTAAGCATGGAGATAGAGAGAATAACCCCCAGATAGGGGATAAACCGGGCTAGCCCGGCGACCAGCCCCCACACAGCCGGATCCGGCAGCCCGACCGCCCAGCAGATCAGCCCGGTTGTGGTGCCCACTGCCAGATTACTCAGGCTGAGAACACCCAGGTACTGGGCAATCTGATGCTGGGAATCGTGGGTAATCCGAAGTACCGTTTTCCGCTGATCAATGGGCAACTGACGGACAAAATTCTTGATCAGACGATCACCGCTGACCAGCAGAAAATAGGTCAATGCCAGTGCCAGCGCCAGGCCGGCGATCGCATTTCGGGCCTTGGCCATTAACTGGCTGCGCCAGGAGTCCGTTTGTAGAACAACTGCGGTTGGCTGCTGTTGTTCCGACTCTGAAAGCTCCTCCACGGACTTTTCAACCTGCTCCGCGGATTCTGTGACTTTCGCGATCTGGCGGCTGATTTCACTCTCGCCAACGAGCAAGCGCGAAATGCCCTGGGGCACCTCTTCCGCCCACTTCAACGCCGGGGTTGCCACCGCCAGAGTTATGCCGACGATTCCCGCCAGCACCAACAGCACGAAAATCAGAGAACTGATCATCCGGGGAATCCGCCACTTTAGGTATGCCTTCTTGACCAGAGGCGAAAGCAGCAGGCTCGTCATTACCGCGAGAATGATGGGCAGAACAATCTGGTGAGCCACGTACAGGGTGTAAAGGATCCCCAGGCCGAACAACCCGTAGATCGGCGTGGCGAGATCTGATGAAATCAGCGGGCGCTTGTTCTCGCCCGCCGGTTCGTTATTAGTGGATTGGCCGTCCATGATGAACCCTGCATGCCGTGGAAATAACTTGGCCCGGGAGAATCCGGGCCAGCGTTCAAAACGGTCAGTCTACCTTCACCGGTTAGCGGGCGCATCCGGGAGAGGGTTACGGGAGGTTCACTAGAAACAGCAGCCAAAGTTTCGAAAACCAAATGTTTAGCCCGTAAACCAATCCCTTTGCAGACGACCATCCTTCAATCTGTACATTGAAAGGCCGTAACGCAGATCACGTCCTTGAGCATCCTTCACAAAGCCAGTATCTCTGCCAAGTGAGTGAAGAAATGCATCTATCAACATGGCAGCACAGTCAAAGAACCACCAGATACCTAGTCCCCCGAATGTCAAAGCTTTTCCAACGCCCGATTTCCACTTACCAAGGTAAAACCGATCTGCGCCGAAAAGCCCTAGAAAACCTGCAAGAAAAAGTGCCAACAAGCGGTTCTTTTGCTTGGATACTTTCAGCTCCATGTCACTCATAATTTTCCTCCTTGAATCGTAATGAAAGGCAGAGACGATTAGTTGGCTGCCGATCAACTTGCCCAAGATGGGCACTTCGCTTTTATCAAGGGCTTCCTGCCCTTTCGTTAGTTTATCGGCTCAGGATGATTGACGACGCAGCGGAAGCCTATGCTCCCTGAGTCAACAGATCCTCCGCTTCTCGCAAACACAGTATCACCGCCGCCAAAGCTACCCCCCATACCAGCCCAGTCTCGAACAGTCTTCTCAGGATTTGCAGGATCTACCGGCTTCTGAGGACCTCCTGGATTATCAAAGCCGGCCTCCACGTAATAGTCAGATTTAAACCAATCCTGAGTCCATTCAGCGACGTTACCCGTCATATCGTGAATACCAATTGAATTTGGCGGATAGGACCCCACAGGACGACGCTCCATCACACTGAAATCATGGCTAAGCATGTTGCCCGATGGAGGTGTGCTCGGATCAATGTATTGCACGGGTCTCTGCAAATAAGTATCCGGAGCTTTTTCTCCCGTGTTGGTCGCATAAGGCACTTTCTTTCCCCGGCTTCTCGCTGCATATTCCCACTGAGCTTCCGTAGGCAGTGCAAAAGGTAAACCGGTTTGATCGCCTAACCAGGCGCAGTAGCCTTCTGCTTCATGGTAGTTTGGGGTCCTGGCGGGTTTAAGATGGAAATAAGGAGACAGGGGATCTTCACTTGGTTCGGCGATAAATTTCTCGTCATACCCCGACCCCTCATACAAGGAAATGTGTCCAACTTTCTCGTAATAGACGTGCATTTCTCCCCAAGTTGTCTCGTATTTGGAGATTGAGTAGCTATCGACGCTGACCTCGACCGCAGGCCGGGCGTGATCCGTTAAAACTACATAAGGCGAACCATTCGAGTGTCCCACGTCACCCAACTCAAAAATACCTCCCTCAACAAATACCAGGTTTTCAATCGCTTTTTGCTTGATCCGCGAAACCGCATCGGCCGAGCCATTACCAAATCTCTCACATGCAGGTAATGAGGTTGCAAGCACCACCAACAAACCCAGCTGCAAACGGTTTTTCAGAACCATATGTAATTTTTCCTTAGCCGATCCTACAAATACGGCAGACGTTGAAAGGATCCATTTTCACGGGCCTTCCCGCAATTGCCCTTTGGCCTTGAAGCCCAAGTATGAACATGCGCTGATCCGCTTTGTTTTTCCCAATGAACGCAAAAAGTCGCTCAACATTCGAGTCAAAATCCTCTTGCCTCGCAAAACCTTCAGGGTTCATTCGCATAACGGTTTCCTCGAAATCGCGCCAACCCTGAAAGGTTTCCATTATCTGCTTAACAGCCGTAATTTTGATGTCATCGTCACCCCACAAATTAGGGGTCACCCACCAGTCATAAAGAATATTGTCCAATACCACCCCTTTTACTTCAGGAGGGGAATGCCTAAACACAGAGTCCTCGGCCAACGCCAAATCGACGACCACGTTGTAAGCTAATTCATGACCCCGCTCCTCACGAGCACGGTTTACGAAAAACGACTCGACAAATCGAACGATCTCTGTCGCCATGGAGTTGGCAAATTCTTCCGCAGCCGCAACGGCAGACAGTCCCCTACCAAGGGCATACAAACTAATTCGCTGGTACCACTCAAAGGCGGAACTATTCGAATCAAAGAGCTCTAAATATCTGAAGTCCACATCCATCAGTGCGTTGTAAACGAAATGGAGCATCCGAATGACTTTCTGAGTCTCGATCTCCAAGAGAAAGCTTCCGGATGGCCCCACGCCTAGCACAAGCCCGGCGTGTGCGTTTACATAAAATTTGCCAGTCTCCGGGCTGAATAACAGCCTGAGTTCGGCCTCTGCCCCAGCCCCCAACGCTGCCTCGACCTTCTTACCTACACGACAAAGCCTTTCCCACTCACGCTTATCGGTCAGTACGTCCTTCCAGCGCAATTCTCCCGACACCTCACAGCCGCCACGAATGCCTGCAAATACGCCTGCCTCGCCCCCCGCTTTTTGCCCGCTCTTCCTCGACGCAATTCCCTTGAGAGTGGGAAGGCCATCTTTTGTGGACACGTGGACATTGCCAGCAATAAGAGCTGAAGCGCCGGCGAAACCCGAGAGCGAGGCATTAATTGCAGCCTGAAAATGCCCCAACGAAGCAACTCTTCGCTCGCCATCCCAGCCTCCAACCCGATAAGGAATCCTGATTTCCGAGCGGTTATTCACCGGAAACGCCTGCTCAACACCAACCTTGCCCTGCGCCAGCGCATACTGCGCTTCCGCTTTCGCCTGGAAATGCACTTTTCCCTTGCGCGGATCAAATTCACCCGAAGCTGCCGCGCCGGCAGCAAAGCGCATGAACTGTGCCTCTGCGGAGGCATCAAACCCGGTTTCGTCGACCGCTTCCCGCCTGGCTTCCGCGTCTCCCCAGATGGACCAGGATGCCTCATCGTAAAACTTGTTCAACGTCGTCATAAGCGCGCCATTCTTATCCGGCTCCCAGAGGGTTGCGTTGAACTTGACGTTGAGTTCGCTACGGATAGCGTCTCGAAGCTTCGCTGGATCAACGCCGTTCTCGGTCAGCCACCCCTTGCTGCGCTCGCTGTCTCGCGATGCCATCGGATACCGGCGAGGGTGGTTCGCGATCTTGTCAGAGCGCACGAAAGTGACGTGTTTATTGCCAGCCAACCGCTTTATCTCAGTAATCGGTGGGATGGACTGCATGTCGGTGGTCAGGACTGAGCGAGCCTCAAGTTCGTTTATCAGCCGCTCTTTCTCCTCCTGCACTTCAGACAACAGTTGCCCTTCGCCTTCAGTCGCGCCAAGTTCAGAATCGGTCTCGCCTTCATCGAGTCCGTCAAGCTTGCGGTAGAATTCGGTTATCGGACCACAAACAAATTCCTCTTCTTCGACCCACTCCGCCAATTCCGCCTCAGTCAAAAGAATCAGGTCGTCCGCTCCGGTTACGTGAACAACTTCCACGATTTCTTCGGAACAGGATGGCTCCTGGGCAACAGAACCCACGTCACAGCTGGAGAATTGCTCCTCGTTAGCCGCCGGAATCTTGAGCGGTTGTCCCGGGAAGATTCGATCCGGGTTCTCAATTTCAGGATTCAGCCGCATCAGGCTGCTGAGGGTCGTTTGATGCCGTTGTGCAATCGCACTGAGGGTGTCGCCGGAGCGAACGGTGTATTCAGAATTCATCAGGCAACTCCGTATGCCAAATGGTTATCAGCTGCTTCCAGACGTGCGCCAGTCGAGACCTCAGAGTCAGACAGAATGGTGCGGATTTCGGCAAGCTTGATCCGCTCCCCGTGAACCACAGCCAGCTCTGCGTAACGGCTAACCTCCTTTTCGGTTCGAAAACCCAGCGCGGATGCCTCATTGATCCATTGCTCCAACCGTGCTCGATCTTTGAAGTCGAGAAAGCGGCCCAACTTCTCGACGAATTCATGCCTGGCGCTCTCTGACAGCGCCGTCACATGAATATCAGTAAGCAGAAACCAGCCTTCCTCAACGGCTTTCCTGGCGAGTTGCGAGCCATCTGAATCGAACCTGGAAAGCTCCCCGTCCGGCTGGAAGGCCAGCCACTCTGTGACAGGCCCGCTAAAGCGGGCGCGTTCCTGCTCATTTAATGCAGACATCAGCCGCGTGAGCTGCTTGGGTGCGTAATAGCGCAAATAGGAGAATCCCCCATCCGGCATCTGCACACTGAGCAAACTGCGCAAATGACCCGCCACAAGCGGAAGGCTTTCATCCGAGACAACGATAATCGCTTTATCCTGCCAAACAGATGGGGCTCGCCAAAGCCGTGTGGCCTCGGAAGGTTTGACCAGACACGGGGTTACTTCCAAAGCGGCTTCATGTGGTGTGCCCAAGAACAGATATTCCAGCTCGGGCTGATCGTCATGCTCGTAGATGAAGCGCGGTGCATCAAACAACGCACCGTCGAAAAGAATGTAGGCCTTCGCCCTGGTTGTTTCATCCAGCCCTATCATGCAGTCACGCCCTCGCATGAACAGGATGAGAGGGCGCAGGTGCCATCCGACTTGAGCCCGCATTGCTTGACCAGTGCAACATCGTTCCTGGCCGCTGTTTTCAGCGCCTGCACCGAGCTTGGCGTGGGACCCGCTAAAGCCCGGGTTTCGGTTGCCGCAAGCTGTGCCGGTTCATTCGTATCGGAAATTTCACTCAGGCTGGCCGGCAGCGCAGGCCCCTGGGCTGACACCCCACTCCCACTCCCCGGCCCGCCGCCGGAATTCATACGCACCGAAGCCCCGGATACAGTCACCCCGCTGGGATCAAGCTTCAGAAAGCTGCCACCCGCCTTGAGCGTTAGCTCGGCTCCCGCCTCAATCACGACTTTCATGCCCGCCTTGTGGTGAATCTCGGTGCCGGCTTCAACGAGCTGGTTTTTGCCCTGTTTGCTGTGAAGACTGCCACCGATGGATAGACTGTAATCACTTCCGACCGACTCACGCTGTTCGCCATCGACTGTGCGATGCTCGTTGCCTTTCACATGACTGAAATCATGGTTTTCCACAGTGCGGTGACTGTCGTTCCGAATCACCTCCGTGCGGTTGTTCTCGGTGAGCAGATCCAGGTCTTTCTGGGCATGGACGTAGATCTGTTCCTGGTCCGCCTCATCTTCAAACCGCAGTTCGTTACTGCCCTCGCCCTTGTGGGTTTTGGTTTTTAATGTGGTGCGGGTTTTGTGCTCGGGCAGCCCATAGGGTGGCGTGTTGGTCACGTGATGGGTTCGGCCGGTGATGATCGGCTGGTCCGGGTCGCCGTCCAGGAACGAGACAATCACTTCGTGGCCAATTCGCGGCAAGGCCATGAAACCATACTGGCCGCCGGCCCAGCCCTGGCTGACTCGGAGCCAGGCGCTGCTGTGCTCATCATTCTTTGAATAACGATCCCAGGGAAACCGCACTTTCACCCGACCATATTCGTCGCAGTGAATCTCCTCGCCTTCCGGGCCGGTGACAATCGCGATTTGTGGGCCGTCCATCAGGGGGCGGTGCGGCGTCTGCGGGCACCAGGTCAGATCTGCAGGTATGGCCTTGAACTGGTTGTGGTAAGTGGTAGGTTCGCTGCCGCCCTCCTCTTCCAATGCCTGGGGCTGAGTGCCAGTGTGGGTGACGGCTGTCAGCAGCCATTCCCGATTCAGGGCGTCGCTGTCGTGCTCCTTCAGTTCAACCTTGGCGCCGGCGCTGAAATCCGGGCGGTTGCTCTCGCCGGATGCGGTACTGGCATCATTGCGAAGGGATTGCAGTCTGGCTTCGGTAAAAGGCTGGCCACTGGCGTCGGCCTTGAAGCGGCCGGGGTAGTCGTAGTGCTGGTAGTCTTCCCGGTGCTTCAGATCGCCAGAAGCATGCTCATGCATCAGGGAATAGGCGGGATTCCGGAAGGTGTAATCCTTCATGGCCACGGAAGCGACCCGCACTCGCTCTTCATAACGGAACCGAAAAACCGAGGGTCGCCGGGTGCTGCCGCCGGCTTTGGCGTTGAATTCTGCCGGCTCCAGTCTCGGCGCATCGCCATGATGGTCGGCGATTACAAGCGCCGGCTGTGTGTCCGCGTCCACGCTCCCGTGTTCATAGCGATAATGCCAGCCCTCTTCAGCAGCGAGGCGCTCGAGAAAGGCCAAGTCGCTTTCTCGATGCTGAACACAATACTCCCTTTGCTCCGGGGTGCGCTTCAGATCGAAAACCGAATCGATAATGCCGCGTTCCTCAAGCAGAGTCCGCACGATCGTGTCGGTGCTCTGGGTCTGGAACATCCGGCTGTTGTGCATCATCCCAAGGCGCCAGAGCGGTGGCTGGATACTCAATTCATAGCGGGTACGCCGGTGACCGGCATCTCCCCGAACGAATTCGTTGACCACCCCGGTAAACCGCCGAAGAGGCATGCTGTTCTGCCAGATAACGAGATCAACCGGTTGCTCCAGAATCTCTGCAGCCCGAACGGATGGGTCGGTACTGGCCAGCTCAAGACAACCCTGAAACACCTCGGAAAGGCGCTCGGTCAATGCGAAGCCAACCACGGAAAATAAATCTGAGGGGAGTCCGCCAACACGGGCGGTGAACTGCAATCCGCTTGCCTGGGGCATATCTTCAATCCCTGAAGGTATGGTTATGTCCTGTTCCCGGCAGCCTTTAGCCAACCAAATCCCTGGTTGGGCTACCGAACAACAACTGGCGGGAAAAGTACCAGCACTGACCCGGAAAATCCAGCGGCTGGTCGCAAAAACCGGAAGATGGCTGGGGTCAGATGAAATACTTCATCTGACCCCGATAGCGCTTTACTCGGGCTTGTAGAGCCGCTGGATACTGGAGAAGTCCAGATTTCCATTGCCCTGCCCCGCATGGAGCTGGAACAGGTTGCGGGCCAGAGAGCCCATGGGAATGGAAGCCTGGTTCTTGACGGCGTTGTCGAACGCCAGCCCAAGATCCTTGGTCATCAGATTGACCAGGAAGCCGCCCTCGTAGTTACGGGACGCGGGAACGCCTTCCATCACACCTGGCCAGGGGTTGTAGACGTTCAACGCCCAGTTGCCACCAGAGCTCTGTTTCATGATTTCCGAGAGCACCGCCGGATCCAGACCGTTTTTCACGCCCAATGCCAGCGCTTCGCTGGTACCGGACATAAGGATGGCCAGCAGCATGTTGTTGCAGATCTTGGCCACCTGGCCGGAGCCATGATCACCGGCGTGGAAGATGTTCTTGCCCATGGCATCGAGAATCGGCTTGGCCTTGTTGAAGGCCTCTTCCGAGCCACCGCAAATGAAGGTCAGCGTACCGGCCTTGGCACCGCCCACTCCGCCGGATACCGGCGCATCGAGGAACGGGATATCCTTTGCTCGTGCCACTTCGGCCACACCTCGGGCTGTTTCCGGTGCGATAGTGGAAGAATCAATCACCAGGGTGCCAGCCGGCAGTTTTGCCAGCAGACCATCATCCCCCAGGTAAACCGCTTCCACATGTTGCCCGGCAGGCAGCATGGTGATGACACACTCAGCGCCATTGGCGGCTTCATGGGCCGTGTCTGCCGTTTTTGCGCCTTCGGACACCAGGGCAGCAACAGCGTCTTTGGACAGGTCGAATACGGTGACCTCGTGGCCGGCTTTTACCAGGTTTCCGGCCATTGGGCCGCCCATGTTACCGAGACCGATGAAGGTAATCTTTGCCATGTTTTTTCTCCTTGTTCTTGTAATAGATCAGCTAAAAAAATCGTCGATCCATGCGCTGTCCATTTCGGCAAGGGACGCATAGCGCCAGCGGGGCTGCTGGTCCTTGTCGATCAGAAGCGCGCGGATGCCTTCGGCAAACTCGCCCTTGGTCAGGCATTTGGTGGAAAGCACTAATTCCTTGTCGAGCACCTCTTTCAGGCTGTCGTGTTTGCAGCCGTGCAGGTGCCGCCAGACCAAAGCCAGGGATGTGGGTGACGCACCAGCCAGGGAGCGGGTCGCCTTCGCCACCCATCCGTCGCCACCGGACAGCTCTTTCAGCTGGTTAACCGTTGCTTCCAGGGAGTCGGCATCGCTAACCCGGTTGATCTCATCGAAATGAGTGCGCACCGGTGATTCCGGCATGGCGTCGGCGCTCTCACGCTCGTATTGGCGAAGCACGCTACCGACCACCGCATGGGGATCCTCTCCCTGCCAGTCGCGCTTGCAAAGCTCGGCAATAACCTCGGCCTTCAGATCATGCCGGATGAAGCGATCCGCAAGGCCGGTGAAGATTGCATCGGCACCGTTTAGGCGGGCGCCGGTCAGGCCCAGAAACAGACCGGTGCGACCGGGCGTCCGGTTGAGGAACCAGCCGGCAGCTACGTCAGGGTAGAGACCGATGGTGATCTCGGGCATGGCAAGTTTCGAGGCTTCAGTCACCACCCGGTGGGAGGCGCCCTCCATAATGCCCATGCCGCCACCCATCACGATGCCGTGACCCCAGCACACAATCGGTTTCGCGAAGGTATGGATCAGGTAATCCAGTTCATATTCCTCATTGAAGAATGCTTCACCTTCACTGGCGCCCTGGGGCTCGGTCATGCTGCGATACAGGGCGACAATATCCCCCCCGGCGCAGAATGCCTTGTCGCCCCCGGATTCCAGCCAGACGGCCTGGACAGCAGGGTCTTCCGCCCAGCGCTTCAGTTGCGGCGTCAGCAACCGGATCATCTCCAGAGACAACGAATTCAGCGTTTTGGGCGTATTCAGCCTGGCCACGGCGATCAGCGCGCCATCGCCGGTTTTCCACTCTTCAAAGATAATGGGTTGATCACTCATAACAGGTCCTTGAGCCAGCGTGTTTCGGGCCGGCTTCAGCGGTTTTTCCATTCCGGCTTACGCTTGTCGAGAAACGCGTTCACGCCTTCTTTCTGGTCTTCGGTGGAGAACAGCTCAACAAACAGTTCCCGCTCCATGCGCCAGCCGTCGTCGTGGCTGCGTCCATCACGGGCGCTCATCACCAGGGTCTTGCAACGGGCAGTGGAAGACGGGCTCTGCTGGCAGGCCATTTCCGCCAGTTCGAGCGCCTTATCAAGGCTCTGTCCGGTTGGCACCACCTCTTCAACCAGGCCGATTCGCAATGCCGTATCGGCTTTCACCCGCTCTCCGCAAAGAATCATCCGCTTGGCCCAGCCCTCGCCTACCAGCCAGGGCAGGTTCTGGGTACCACCGGCGCAGGGCAGCAGGCCAACACCGGCCTCAGGAAGCGCCATTTGAGCATGCTCTTCGGCAATGCGGATGTCGCAGGCCATGGCGCACTCCAGGCCGCCCCCCATCGCATAGCCGTTAACCGCGGCGATCGACACGCCCCGGAAGCGACCCAGCGTGGAGAAAGCCTCGCCAAACAGTTGAGCCATCTCATTGGCCCGGGCCTTATCGCCATCGGCGAAGGTTTTCAGGTCAGCACCAGCGGAATAGAACTTCTCACCCTGCCCGGTCATCACCAGGGCAAAGATATTCCGGTCTTCGTTCAGCTCCTTGACGATATTCGTCAGGTCAATCAGTGAATCCTTGGTCCAGGTGTTGGCCGGCGGATTGTTGATGGTCAATACCGCGATGTGTCCGCGTTTTTCGAGCTGGATAAGATCGCTCATGGGGATCTCCTTATTGAATCGCTTCAGCCACGCCGTCATCGAGCAGGCGACGGGCAACAATCAGACGCATGATTTCGTTGGTGCCTTCCAGGATCTGGTGCACCCGCAGGTCGCGCAGGTAGCGCTCAAGCGGGTATTCGCGAATGTAGCCATAACCGCCGTGAAGCTGCAGTGCCTCGTTGACCACCTCAAAACAGGCATCGGTGGCGAACCGCTTGGCCATGGCGCAATGCAATGTCGCTTCCGGGTCGGCATTGTCGAGTTTGAAGGCACCCAGACGAACCATCTGCCGCGCTGCGACCAGGTTGGTGGCCATATCGGCCAGCTTGAACTGCAAAGCCTGGAACGCCGCCAGCGGTTTGCCAAACTGTTCGCGCTCGTGCATGTAATTACGGGCCCGCAGCAGAGCCGCCTGCGCTCCGCCGAGGGAACAGGTGGCGATATTCAGCCGCCCGCCATCAAGGCCTTTCATGGCGATGGCAAACCCATCGCCCTCTTCACCGACACGGTTGCTGGCTGGAATGCGCACATTCTCGAGGCTGATCATCCGGGTCGGCTGACTGTGCCAGCCCATTTTTTCTTCGTTCTTGCCGTAGGAAACGCCATCGGCATCTGCCGGAATCACAAAGGTGGAAATACCCTTGTAACCGGAATCCGGCGCTCCGGTCCGCGCCATCAGAACCAGAATGTCGGTCGCTCCAGCGCCAGAGATAAATACCTTACTGCCATTGATCACATAGCTGTCACCATCGCGCTCGGCCCTGGTACGAAGGCTGGCCGCGTCTGAGCCGGCACCCGGCTCGGTCAGGCAGTAGGAGGCGAGCCACTCGCCGCTGGCAAGTTTTGGCACGATTTCCTGTTTGAGATCGTCCGAGGCAAAGCTGGCCACCATCCAGGTAGCCATGTTGTGGATGGTGATAAACGCAGCGGTGGAAGGACACGCAGCGGCGAGTTCTTCCACGATGACCGAGGTGTCGAGCCGGGACAGACCCATGCCGCCAAGTGCTTCGGGGGTGTACATACCCATGAAGCCCATCTCGCCGGCTTCCTTCATCATATCGACCGGAAAGATATGCTCGTCATCCCACTTAGCCGCGTGAGGCGCCATGGATTTTTCCGCAAACGCCCGCGCCGCATCGCGAAACGCCAGCTGATCTTCGGAGAGGTTAAAGTCCATCGTTACGCTCCAGATAGATAGGGCTTGGCATTGGACGGGGAAAACAAGGGGCCGGAAACGGGTTCCGGCCCAAATACCCCACCTTCAACGCAATTAACGCAACTGGATAGAGAAGTTCGCTTCGGTGCTGGTTGCTTCACTGGAGAACCAGCGGGAGGTAACCGTTTTGGTCTCAGTGTAGAAGCGAACCGCCTGCTTGCCGTAGGCATGCTGATCACCGTAGAAGGAGCCCTTCCAGCCGGTGAACGAGAAGAACGGCAGAGGCACAGGAATGGGAATGTTCACACCCACCTGGCCTACGTCGATCTCGTGCTGGAAGCGACGCGCTGCACCACCGGAACTGGTGAAGATGGAGACACCGTTGCCGTATGGGCTCTTGTTGACCAGTTCGATGGCATCGCCGAGCGTGTCGGTTTCCACGCAGGACAGCACCGGACCAAAGATCTCTTCGTTATAGATGTCCATTTCGGTGGTCACACCGGAGAACAGCGTCGGGCCAACCCAGTTGCCGTCCGGCAAACCGTCTACCGTGCAACCACGGCCGTCCAGCAGCAGCTTGGCGCCCTGGGCTTCGCCAGTCGCAATAAGAGATTCAATACGGTCTTTCGCCTTGGCGGAGATGATCGGGCCGTAGCTGGCACCGGAATCGTTCCACGCACCAGGGCGTACTTTCGCCATGGCTTCTTTCAGCTCGGGAATCCACTGCTGGGCTTCGCCTACAAAAACGGCGACAGAAATAGCCATGCAGCGCTGACCAGCCGCACCCACGGAGGCGCCGACCAGGGCATTGATCACCTGTTGCTTGTCAGCATCCGGCAGGATAACCATGTGGTTCTTGGCGCCAGCGAAGCTCTGTACACGCTTCATGTTGCGAGTGCCGGTTTCGTAGATGTAACGGCCTACCGGTACAGAACCTACAAAAGAAACGGCCTTGATGGCGGGATCGGTCAGCAGCACATCAACCTGCTCCTTGCCGCCGTGAACCACCTGTAGGACGCCCTTCGGCGCACCAGCTTCCTCGAACAGCTCCGCAAGGCGCATAGGCGTCAGCGGATCCTGCTCGGACGGCTTCAGGATAAAGGTGTTACCGCAGGCAATGGCCATGGGGAACATCCACAGCGGAATCATGGCCGGGAAGTTGAACGGGGTGATACCCGCGCACACGCCCAGCGGCTGGATCCAGGAATGGGTGTCCACTTCACGGGCCACGTTTTCAACGGTCTCGCCCATCATCATGGAGGCAACGTTGGCAGCGTGCTCGACCACTTCAATGCCACGCCAGACATCACCTTTGGCGTCGTCAAAGGTCTTGCCGGTTTCCTGGGCCAGGATTTCGGCGATCTCATCGTGATGCTCTTTCAGCAGAGCCTGGTAACGAAGCATGACCCGAGCGCGCTCTGAAACAGGCACTTCCTTCCAGGTCTTGAACATTTCGCCGGCGCTTTCGATGGCCTTGCGCATTTCCGCATTGGTGGTGCACGGCGCCTTGGCAATCACTTCGTTGGTGGCGGGGTTGGTGACGTCGATCCATTCACTGGTTTGGCTATCGACAAACTCACCTGCGAGATACAGCGGTACATTTTTCATGTTGATGTCCCTGTTTGTTGTTGTGCGGGAAGCCGGCCGGAACCATAGGGTTGCGGCCACGTTTAACCAAAGGCTAGCACGGGATCGACCAAGGGGTGATTGACTAAATTTCGCCCGTGATGGACTATCTTTCGATAAAGCTCAACCAAACAAGATCAGAAATGACTCAAACCTCACAGTGGCCGGTGCCCAAAGACAGCATTCGCTATGTGGTGCCTGAGCCGATCATCAGACTACTCGCGAGCCATCCACTCACCCGGGACCTGTACCCCCTGGCGTTCGGCCACTACCGCCGCGCCGTGGGGCACCATATGCACCGGGAGCACCATCACGACAATCTTTTGATCTACTGCACGGAGGGGCGAGCCTTCCTGAACGTTGGCGGCGAGCCCTATACGGTGGAGGCTGGCGACCTGCTGCTTCTGCCGGCCGGTGCCAACCACCGCTATACCGCCGATCCGGACAACCCCTGGACCATCCACTGGGTGCACTACACAGGGCCGCTGGCGGAGGATTTCAGAAAATATATGGGGTTTGATGGCCCGACCCGCATTCGCCACCTGGGCCGGCAACCCCGGCTGCTGGTTGACTTCAACGGTCTGCTATCGGTGCGACAGACCGGCTTCCGGGCCCGCGGCCTGATTCACGCGGCCAACAGGCTTCGGCAACTGTTGGCGGCGGTTCCGATCAACGCAGACGAGACCGGGCACAAACGGCAGGCAGAACTGGAAACCATCCACAACTATATGAGGGAACATCTGGATGAGCGTATCAGCCTGGAGCAACTCGCTGATCTTGCCGGCCTGTCTCCCGCTCATTTTGCCACCCGCTATCGGGAACAGACAGGCACCTCCCCGATCCAGCACTTCCTGCACCTCAAGGTAGAGCGGGCCTGCCAGATGCTGGATACCAGCAGCCTGAGCTTTGCGAACATCAGCCGACGGCTGGGCTACGACGACGCCTACTATTTTTCCCGGCTTTTCAAAAAGGTAATGGGCCAATCACCCCGGGACTACCGGCATACCGCACGGCACTGACCCGTCGCCGGAGGCCAGATTACGACCTGCCGCTTTCTACGACTTTTGTTGTAGGAGCCAAGGGGTTAGGCTGGGGGTATCGACTGACAAAAAGAGTGAGCCCATGGCCATGTACACCATTGAAATCGATGAAACCTTTGATGTCCCGCGACGACGGGTCTTTGCCCTGTTCGCCGACCACTACCGTTTCGGAAAACTGCTGGGAGCCCCGGTCAAACGAATCAAGGACAGCGATCAGGCTGATCCCAACGGCATCGGCTCCGTTCGCAAGATCGGCATCGGGCCTGTCGGCCTGGAAGAAACGGTGACCAGCTTCGAGCCGGATTCATTGATCGAATACACCATCACCAGCATGAGCCCTATCCGCAACCATCTGGGGAGAATCCGTTTCGAGGACACACCGGAGGGCCATACCCGGGTGAACTACACCATCAGCTTTGAAGACATCGTACCGTTCACCGGGAAGGTCGTCAGCAGCGCCCTTGAACAGGGTATTCGCCGCGGAATCAAACGGGTACCTCAGCTGGCCTGAAAGTCGGTAACAACAAATCGTTACTTGAGGAATATCAGAGAATTGACCTGAGGCAAGAGTTAGCTTTTGTCAATTTTGTAATCTCCGCGCAGCTTGCAATATCCGGCCATTCCGGCCGGATCAAACTGTATTCTGCGGGAGACCGAAATGGCAGCCGAGCCTATTGTCCTGTTCGATAACGGACACCACAAATGCCTGATGTTCGATTCCCTGGTAACCGGCGAGGGCGTCCAGTCCAACCAGTTCCTGATTGTCGACGGCAAACACGAGGCACTGATCGACCCGGGCGGAGACCTCACTTATACCCCGCTGTCTGTGGCGGCATCACGCTACATGAACATCCGGGACATGGACTACGTGTTCGCCTCTCACCAGGACCCTGACATTATCGGCGCCATCGACCGCTGGATCGTTCATACCCGTGCCAAAATCGTCACCTCAAAACTCTGGGCCCGCTTCCTTCCGCACCTTGTTTCCAGCTATGTGACCAACCAGCTCAGCGGCAGCGTGTACGATCGCATCATCAGCATTCCGGATGCCGGTGCCAACGTGAAGTTTGGCGAGTCCTATCTGCAGTGCATCCCGGCCCACTTCATGCATTCAGTGGGCAACCTGCAGTTCTATGACCCCGTCTCCAAAATTCTGTTCTCCGGTGACCTTGGAGCCTCCATGGGTGGCGAAGACGATCACCTGCCCGTTAAGGATTTCGACAAGCACATACCCAGCATGATTGGCTTCCACCGCCGATATATCGCATCAAAGAAGGTGTGTCAGCTGTGGGCGAACATGATTCGCGATATGGACGTAGCCATGATCGTCCCTCAGCATGGAAAGCGCTTTGAGGGCCCCGTTATGGTGGATCGTTTCCTGAACTGGGTTAGCGAGATGGATTGCGGGATTGATCTGGTTACACAGGACAGCTACCGACGGCCGGTAGACTACGTTTAACACCAACAGGAAGCAGCAGCCTCACGGCTGCCGCTTCTGTGTTTCAAATCCTATCCTGCAGAGGGCAGGACCGGTGGGTAGGAGGAGCCAGTTCTATTTGCTACCTCCCTGGCCGCCACCGTGGCTTCCACCACCCATGCCTCCACTGCCCATGCCTTCGGACCCCATCTTATCCTCGTCCATCATACCCTTATCATCGGGACGACCCGCTGCGGTGGGGGGCAGATTTTCAACATCAATGCCTTGGGCGCGGGCTCGTTCCATCATTCTCTCATGATGTTGCTCACGGTAGGCTTGGCGCTCTGCCATGGAATCCATGGAACGCATCTGGTCCTGAAATTGCTTTCGCTCCTGATCGGTCATCATGTCGTAACCGGTAATTGGATAACCGTCACGGTCCTTTTGCCGCGTTTGGTCCTGCAATTGCGTCTGGTCACGATCCTGGTCCTGGTCAGCAGCAAAGGTAGTTGAGAGCGGTAACGTCAGCGCCAGTGCAAGCGCTGCAGAATAGATCACGATCTGTTTCATTGAAGTAGCCTCCATCATCAGCCCGACCATCCCCGGCTTCAGGAACTGCCCTATAGAAAACAGTCGACACCTTTACAGGCATCCCTGATCTATGATTCCAGCATACTCCCTTGTTGACTGAGAAAAACCTGTCAGAGATCAATTTCCATGCTCCCCGACAACAATGTGACGAGTCTTTAATCCTGCGGACACGTTTCACTGATGCGGGGTCGTGCGGACGGCTCCTCCTCTTTTAATTCTGAAAGAAACTGCTGCGCTGCAGGCTGACCGCCTTCCACAGCCGCCAGTCTGATCCAGCAAAATCCGTCAGGCCGGTTACCCTGATCATACAGTCGCCTGCCAATTTCCCACTGGGCATCTTCACTGCCGGCCGTTGCAGCCCGCAGCAACCATTCCCAAGCTTTGGCGGTATCCCTTTGAACACCACGCCCGGAATCATAGGCCCGTGCAACTTCCACCATACTGATAACATCCCCATCCTCGGCAGAGCGCCGATACCAGTAGAAGGCCCGATCATCGCTCTGCTCAACTCCCTGCCCCTGGGCATACATGTTGGCCACATTCAGCATGCCCTGGCGGCTACCCTCCTCTGCCAGCTCCAGATACTTCTCGAAGGCCGATTCATATTGCCCCATCTTGTAGACGACATAAGCGTTGAGAACCCGGATCATGTCCCGTGCCACCTGGTCCTGATCGCCGTTCTCGTTATCCCCGGCACTCGCGAACGAGCATGAAAAGATTAGGCACAGAACCAGCATCCGAACCATTGTCTGCGTTGCGCTTTGTCTTTGCATTCTGCTCCCCGACGCCCGTCAGTTGTTCTCTCACGCTAGCAGTGGCTTGCCGATAGGTCTGTGCATCAAAAGTGCTGTCCTGCTAGCACCTTGGTATTGGCGAATCGTGAAAACCATCCCGGAACAGGGACCAAATAAGCCTGTCCCAAACCGGCAATGTTGAGTAAAATCCGGCCTTTTCCAGAGAACCAAGAGGCAGCGCAGATGGGCAGAGCCTACCAGAACCGCAAAGAATCCATGGCCAAGACGGCTGCGGCGAAAACCAAGGTCTACAGCAAGTACGGCCGCGAGATTTACATGAGCGCCAAGTCCGGAGGCCCCGATCCCCAGGCCAACCTGTCCCTGCGCGGACTGATCGAGCGGGCCAAGAAAGATCAGGTACCCTCTCACGTCATCGAAAAAGCCATCGACAAGGCCAAGGGTGGCGCTGGCGAGGACTATGCCGCGGCTCGCTACGAAGGCTACGGACCAGGTAACTGCATGGTGATCGTGGACTGCCTGACCGATAACCCGAACCGTACGTTCGGCGATGTGCGCCTGGCATTCACCAAGACCAAGTGCAAGATCGGCACGCCCGGAGCCGTGTCTCACATGTTCGACCACAGCGCTATTTTTGCGTTCAAGGGCGAGGATGAAGAAGCCGTACTCGAGGCGCTGATGGAAGCGGATGTCGATGTAACCGACATCGAGAACGAAGATGGCCTGATTACCGTGTTCACACCGAACACCGAATACGCCAAGGCTCGCCAGGCACTTGTGGACGCAATCGAAGACATCGATTTTGAAGTGGATGAAATCCAGTTCCTGCCCAAAACCACCACAATGGTGGAAGGCGACGACATCCCCATGTTCGAGAAATTCCTCGACATGCTGAACGAACTGGACGACGTGCAGAACGTGTTCCACAACGCCGAACTGCCAGAGCAGTAAACAACCCGGGCCGCCGGCCGCGCAGGAAGATAGCACCATGCAACAGAACGCTCCCACAAACCGCAAGGCGCGCGTGGTGGTCCTTAAAACAGGCACCACCTACCCGGACATTCGGGCAAGGTTTGGCGATTTTGACGAGTGGTTCCTGCGCGGGTTGTCAGACGAGCTGGATATTACCGTTGCCGATGCCGAGGCCGGTGAACTGCCCGGGAATCCGGAAGACTGGGACGGCATCTTGGTGACTGGCTCTCCTGCCATGGTGAGCGATAAGGCCGAATGGAGCGAGAACGCGGGGCGCTGGCTCGCCAAAGCAGTCAGAAGCGAAATTCCTGTGCTCGGCGTCTGCTATGGCCACCAGTTACTGGCGCACGCACTGGGCGGGGAAGCGGGTTACCATCCGAATGGCCGGGAAACCGGCACCCACGAGGTTGAGCTCCTTCCCGAGGCAGCTTCCGATGTCCTGTTCCGGGAGCTACCAGAAAAATTTCCGGCCCAGCTGACACATCGGCAGTCCGTGCTGCGCCTGCCTGAAGGAGCGGTGTTGCTGGGACGCAACCAATTCGAGCCTCATCAGGCTTTCAGAATTGGTCCCTGCGCCTGGGGCGTGCAGTTCCATCCGGAGTTCACGGACGCCATTATGAGCGCCTACCTGAAGGTCCAGGCGCCCGACCTGACACGGGAGGGGCTAGATGCGGAGGCCCTGATCGCCGGCGTAAAGCCAGCGCCGGATGCGTCCTCGCTGCTTTCCCGTTTCAGCAGATTTGTTCAGGATCGGATCCGGTAATTCGCGGGCCAACCGTCACGGTCAGTCGAGGATATAGGCGGTTTTTTCCATTGCCTGCTCTTCTTCATCGATGAAACGGAACTCATTCCAGCCAATGCGCACCATGTCGTTGCTGTTGAGACGCTGGCGGTCAGCAACCCGCAATTCGTTCACAAAAGTGCCATTGGTGCTGTTGCTGTCGGTAATGTAGTAATCCACCGTACCTTCCAGATAGGCATTGGGCACCGCTTCTATCAGGGCGTGCTGGCCGCTCACAGAAATTTCATCAATCTGGATATCGTTGTCCGGGCGCCGACCGATGCGCGTTTCCGGTTGCCCGAGTTCAAAGGTGTTAACAACAACGTTATCCACCAGTTGCGAAAGCGAAGCCATGTCAGTTTCCTCAATACTCCAACGTCAGTAATACCACAGACACATTGTCACCGGCCTCGTTTGCCAGGCCGGCATCAATCAGTGCCTGAACCGTGCGCTCCATGCCGTCACTTTCCTTATGGATTTCAAGCCACCGGTATTCCGGAACCGAATCAGTTAACCCATCGGAACACAGCAGCAGCACATCTCCTTCATCAAGCGTTTCACGCAGATAACTGGGGGCCGCCTGCTCCACCGTTCCCACGGCCCTGGTCAGGACATTCCGGAACGGCACATTGGGCACGTCGGCCCTGGTAATGCTGCCGTCTTCCAGCATGTTCTGGACCACGGTATCGTCCCGCGTGAGACACAGCGCCTGGCTGTCACGCAGGCTGTAGCACCGGGAGTCGCCAATGTGAGCAATATGCGCCTGATTGCCACTCAACCAGGCCACCACCAGTGTCGTGCCCATTTTTTCAAGTCTTGGATCCCCGGAACGGCGGCTCACTATGCGCTCATTGGCCAACCTGAAGGCCCGATCCAGTTTTTCCCGGATATCCGCATCCGTGTTGCCGCTCAAGGCGTTGGCAATTTCCGGCTCAAGGGATTCGATGATGGCATCAACCGCAAGGCGACTGGCAACCTCGCCTCCCTGGTGGCCGCCCATACCGTCAGCAACCACCAGCAACGCCTGGTCACCCGCATCATTGATCCGCCAGTCCACCACATCCTGGTTTGATTCCCGGACTGCCCCGCGATGAGTCTGGCCGGCAACGTGATATCGCATCAGGACGACACCTCCTGGCCAGCCTCACGAACGGCCAGACGACGCACGGCCTCGGCCATGGTGGCTGCGCTGGCAAATCGCTTGTCCGGCTCGCGCTGGATGGCTTTGTTGATCAGACGGACCACACCATTGGGCAGTTCTGCGTTGAACTCACGGACGCTGCGCGGGCGCTTGTTGAGAATCTGGTAGGTCAGGTTGGCCAGGGTATCGCCCTGATAGGGTGTTTCGCCGCTCACCAGCTTATAAAGCGTAACGCCCAGGCTGTAGATATCGGAGGCACCGGTTACCTTCTGACCCTTCAACTGCTCCGGCGACATGTACAATGGGCTGCCCATTACCGCGCCGGTGCGGGTTCGCGAGTCATCTGAGATCTTGGCAATGCCGAAATCGGTGATCTTTATATCGCCATTGTCGGGATTGAAGATGATATTCCCGGGCTTGATGTCGCGGTGGACGATTTTCTGGCTGTGAGCGTAGGCCAGGGCGTCCGCCACGCGGGCAACGATATCCAGCACTTTGGGCAGGGGCAGTAACCGGCCGGCTCTGCCGAACTCACTGAGTGGACGCCCCTTGGCATAGTCCATGGCAATGTAGGCGAGGTCTGCCTCCTCGCCAACGTCATACACGGTGACGATAGCCGGGTGGCTCAGGCGGCCAGCGGCTTCTGCCTCCCGGAAGAATCGCTCCTTGAGATCCTGAAGCTGGCCATCATCGAACGCCTGGTAGCTCAGTGTCTTGATGGCAACGGTACGGGCAATCTTCGGGTCCTTGCCCAGATAGACCACGCCCATGGCACCTCGGCCAATCTCCCTCTCGATCTCGTATCGTCCGAGAGTCGGGCGGCTCACTGAGGGTTCCGGCATCAACAGGGTGCGGGTATTGTCAAAACTCCCTCCCTGCATCAACGAGTTATCCGGTGCGAGCTTCTCCAGTGCCGACAGCCTTGCGGCGGTATCCCGAAAACCTTTCTTTCGCTCCTGAATACTGCGGTAGGTGCTGACCGCCTTGTCGTACTGGCGCTTGCGCTCCTGCTGGATGGCGACGTCGTAGCGCAGCTCGATCTCGCTCTCACAGTCGGGGCAGCGATCCAGCGCCTCGAGGGCCTCGTCTGTATGGCCTTGCTGCAGAAACACCTTGGCCAGCTTCAGCCGCGCATCGCGCACATTGTCGGTCAGGGCACGGATGTGTTTGCGGGGCTGCAGCCAGAACAGCATCACCACGTAACCGACCACCAGCAACGTGAGCACCACGCCAAACGGCACCCAGGCATTGCGGTAGAACATCAAAGCCGCCTGGATCACCACGAGCGAGCCACCAAGCAAAAGAGTGACAGGCAGAGAAACGGCTGCGCCCATCGCCGGAATTGCAAGCACCAGATACAGTGCCGCAATTGCCAGCCCGGCGGTCACTGCCATGTCGGACCAGAGTGGTTCCGAAAGCCCCCGATCAGCCATGGCCGGCCCGAATGCCTCCTGCGGGACAATCGTGGCCGGGGTAGCGCCCTCTGGCACGCCGAGAATGCTGAATAGCGCACGGTCAGCCCAGCCAACGAGGGCAAGCTGGTCCCCCATGAGGGCAAACACAACAGCCAGAACGAGAATAACGGCCCGCAGACTGAACAGGCGCGGTATGAAAGAGAGTATGGCGTTCACAGGCAACTTTGTTATAAATGGTTGATCTGACTAGTTTAGAAAGCGTGGCGGAACTTCGATACAACGGCCGGGGTGTTTTTTGTAAGTGTTTGTTTACCTGAGAGAGAGGTCACGTATAGTTATGCCGTCGTTTACCTCAGGGATGATGGAAATACACACATGACACTGAAGTTACTGATTCTCCTGCTGTTGCTAACCCTAGCCGGCATCGGCCTTTACCATACTCAAAAGCCAATGCCGCCAGGCATCAGCTATCGGGGGACCGCGGTGCCGTTGGAGGAACCCGTCCTGCTGACAGACGTCACCCGTCACTATCAGGAAGGCCGGGAAGAGCGAGACCATGAAATCTTCGACGAGGTATTCCGGCTCATCGGACAGGCCAACGAGTTCATTCTGATCGACATGTTTCTATTCAACAGCACCAAACCGGAGGATGTAGCCCACCGCCCTCTGGCTCAACAGCTCACAGAAGCCCTGCTGGCGAGGAAAGCCGAGAAACCTGAGCTATCCATTACGGTTATCTCCGACCCCCTGAACACCATGTATGGCGGCACGACCTCGCCCTGGTTTGAAGCCCTGCGCGATGGGGGCATTCCGGTTGTGGAGACGGCACTCCGCCCGCTACGGGACAGTAATCCCACCTGGTCTTCAATCTGGCGGCTGTGTTGTCAGTGGTTCGGCAACAATCAGGACGGAGGCTGGCTGGACAACGCCCTGGGCACCAAGCCCGTTACCATTCGAAGCTATCTTGCCCTGCTGAACTTCAAGGCCAACCACCGCAAGCTTGTAATCGCGGATGAGGGAGGTTCCTTGAGAGCCATTGTCACCTCGGCCAATCCTCACGACGGCAGCAGCCGGCACAGCAATCTGGGGTTGAGTTTCAAGGGGCCTGCGGTGATTGATCTGCTGAAAAGCGAGCGTGCCGTTCTGGCCATGTCCGAAGCGGACACCACGCCCATTGATGAGCGAATCAGCATGGCTCCCGATGTCACTGGAGAACCGCAGAACTCCGAAATCCCCCTGGTGGCAGTGCTGACCGAATCGGAAATCCGGGATCAAGCTCTGTCCATGATTCAAGAGGCCTCGGCCGGTGATCATCTGGACATGGCCATGTTTTATCTCTCACATCGCGATATTGTCGAAGCCTTGATAGGCGCGGCCAAACGGGGTGTGGAGCTGCGGGTTTTGCTTGATGCCAACAACGAAGCCTTCGGCCATCAGAAGAGTGGCATTCCGAACCGCCAGGTCGCTATGGAACTGGTCCGTGCAGGCATTTCCGTCCGTTGGTGTAATACCCTGGGCGAGCAATGTCACAGTAAGCTGTTGATGCTGGTGAAAGGAAACGGGGCGACGGAGCTGCTGTTGGGTTCGGCGAATTTTACCCGACGCAATCTTGATGACCTGAATCTCGAAACCGATGTCTGGGTATCCGTGCCGGAGCAGTCGCCGGTTGCCAACGGGGCCCGGAGATTCTTTAACGAGCAATGGCAAAAAGGCCCTGGCGACGATCCGGTGATGAGCCTGCCCTACGAGCGTTGGGCCGACGAATCCAGACTTCGCTACTGGCGCTACCGGATTATGGAGGCCACCGGCCTGTCGACCTTCTGAACATAACAGGACAAAGCCATGACAACACCCGTCCATGCCCGCCCTATTTCGGAGCGAATCGACTGGCTGATGGAGCTCAGCCGGGCCCACTCAGCCAGCTTCTGCAGCCCGGAAAACCATCTGGCACGGCAGCGCTATCTGGCAGAGCACAATACCCAGATCATTGCCATGAAGTGCATGGACGGCCGCATTCACCTGCCCTACGTAACCCAGACACCCCTTGGCGTCATTCATCCGTTCCGGAACCTCGGTGGCATCTTTGAACTGGGCTGGCCCTACCTCGGCGATATGCTGGCCGATACGGTCCAGCAGGCGGTAAACCAGGGCCGGCGGGTACTGATCATCATCACCTACCACTACTCAAAAGGCTCCCGGGAAAGGGGCTGTGCCGGCTTTGACTGTGACCGTGAGGCGGCCATGAATCATGCCTTCCAGATCAGAAGTCAGGTTGAGAAACTATTTGGCACCGGCCACCGAACGGTCTATCCGCTGGTGTGTGGCTTCGAGAGTGATGAAGATGCATTGGTTCTCCACGGAAGCCCAGAGCAAACACTGGACCTGTCCACCGTCCCAGTATCCAGGCTGGGGGACATGACCGCCGAAATCGCAGCCCTTTGTCCGGATATGCCGGAGCCGGTGCAACGCGACCTGCTGCCCCTGGTTGAGGGCAACATCCGGCACATCAATGAGATTCGACAGTTTGATAGGGAACTGAACATAGAGCACCGGGAGTGGGTAATCTGCCTCGGCAGGGGCTTTGATTTCCTGCACGCGCCGAACGTCGCACTGATCATTGGCCCTTACAGCCCGGATCTGTCACACCCCATCCGCCAGGCCGCGGGGATTATCAAGAAGAATATGGACAGCGGCCGGATTCCGGACGACGGTTTCCTCCTGCTGTGCTCTGCGCCCTACCAGGAACCGGGCACCCAGAAGGCCAGGGCGGAATTGAAATCTGCGTTTCTGGCAAACTTCGGCGCCACCGTTATCCGGGAGGCCTTTCCTGAACTAGCGACCAGAATGGTCACACGCTCGGCTATACTTCACTGGCCCGAGCGAAAGCTTGAAGTGCGTGGTTCCTGAACATTTTGTATGTTGAGGGAACGCAACAGGTTGTTCTATCGTCGGGGTAATGCAACGTGACTGAACACATCAGCTACACCGGAAGTAGCCAACAACAGGAGTGAACCATGTCAGGCATTCGCAAGCACCTGAGGTACGTTTCTTTTTTCATGGCCATGATGATGGCACTTGGTTCCGTATGGTCAGCCAGCGCAACCGCCGGCATGGTTGGAACCGGCGAGATGATCGGGCAACAACAGGTTCAGCTGGATCGACAGGAGCTGATCGGCATGCTCGACAGGCAGGATGTCCAGGCCAAGCTGGCAGACCTGGGAGTCAGCCAGGATCAGGTCAAGGAGCGCATCCAGAACCTCACGCCCGCGGAACTGGCCGATTTTGAACGTCAGCTCGCCGAAGCCCCTGCAGGGCAGGATGTGGTCGGCATCATCGTGTTGTTCCTGCTGGTATTCATTATCACCGATATGCTTTGTGCCACGAACATCTTCCCGTTCGTGAACTGCATCCGCTAGCGGCGGGCAGTGACAGTCCTGTTTTCCACCCCAATAGCCATGCCCGGCAGGCTGACCGTGTTGTTACTGGTCAGCCTGCTGGCTGGCTGCGCAAGCACCCCTGAATGGCCCGTTCGGGAAACTGACCAACCCTCCACTCCCGATCGGGTCATTCTGGAGGACGTGCCTTTTTATCCCCAGGAACGATACCAATGCGGACCGGCCTCTCTGGCCATGATGCTAAACAGCCAGGGGTTTCAGACCGACCCTGAAATCCTGAAAGAGCTCGTTTACATTCCCAGCCGTGAGGGATCGCTGCAGGTCGAAATGGTGGCCGCCGCCCGGGCCCACGGCATGCTGGTTTACCCTCTGGAGAAAGAACTTGAAAGCGTGCTTGGCGAGGTTGCCTCGGGCAACCCGGTGCTGGTGATGCAGAACCTGAGGTTTGGCTGGTGGCCCCAGTGGCACTTTGCGGTTGTCATCGGCTATGACTCCGGGGAACGAGACCTGATACTCCATACCGATACCCGCAAGCGTGAGGCCATTGACCTGGAGGTGTTCCGCAATACCTGGGGTCGGGCAGACAACTGGGCCGTTACCATTCTCCCCCCGGACCAGGTCCCTGCCACCGCAAAACCACTCCGTTTTCTCAAGTCGGCTCATGACCTTGAGACAACCGGCCGAACCACCGCCGCTGGCATTGCCTATGAGACGGCCGAGACCACCTGGCCAGACCAACCGGCCGCCACCATGGCCAGAGGCAACCTTGCCTGGCAGCTGGGCCGCCACAGCGAAGCAAAGGAGCATTTCCTGCGCACGGTAAAACGTTTTCCGGAATTTGCCGAGGGCTGGAACAACCTTGCTTTCGCATTGCAGGCAAGCGGCTGTGCCAGCGCAGCAAAGCAGGCTGCAAGCTGTGCGGCCTCTCTGGCACCGGATCGTTTCGGTCAGTCGGAATTGCTGGATCATGACGGCGCCACCTCCGCAGAACACTGCCCTGCACTACCAGAGTGCTCGCGGAAAGAGCCCTAGGCTGGCTTCCGGAATAGAGCCACATCCTTTCTCGGTATCTCCAGTTGCCAGCCGAACCGGTTGGCAAGCAGCTTGAAGGTGGATTCCCGGTAGAAGACCACATGGGTCGGGTCACGGCGATAATGCCAGTTGTCGAACCGGTCATCGTCGGTCTGGAAGCAGGTCATCACGCCCAGCCAGCCCCCGGGCCTGAGCATTCGATCAAGGTCCCTGAAAACCCCGGCGGGCGCGTAAAGATGCTCCACCACTTCGGTACAGGTTATGAAATCGTAGGTTTGATTGAGGGCCACTGCTGAGGGATAAAAGTAGGGATCGTAGAGACTGACTGCCATGCCTTCCGTCTCAAGCATCTGCGCCAGTGCCGGGCCGGGGCCGCATCCAAAATCCAGTCCGCTGGCGCCCGATGGCAGACGCTCAAGAAGAGGTTCCGTCAGTTTCGAGAGAAATTTCCGGTACCCCGGATCAGACGGGTCGTTGTCGTGAAGTTGATAGATTTCCTGCTCTTGCTCAGGCGACAACCGGCAGGACGCATCCATCACCGTGGCCTCGCAAACATCACATCGAAGGTAGCGCTGGGCCTTCACTACCCGGAACTCCGAGAGACTGCCCTCCTCGCACACCGGACAAAGACTCACTCTTTCACCTCGGATCAAGTCCCGCGGCCGCCCTCATGCGGGCATCGAGTTCCCGGGCGTCAATCTGATCGGTCGCTATGATCTCCGCCCGGCTATAAGCTTGCGGCTCACCCTGAATAACGGTCAGGGCGCCATCAACCACATTGAGCGCCCGCCAGCCGTCCACGGTGTTAACGACCGCCTTGAAGCGAACAAAAGCCGAATCCATGGCCATCACCAGCAACGCGTTCTCGTCCAGGATCAGTTCCGGATGGATCCGCCAGCCGACACTGAAGTGCCCCTGTCCCTGATTGGTGATCTGCTGCCAGGGCTCGTCATCTATGGCGGGTGCCGAGGATGCGGTCTTTTGATGGTGGTGATGGTGAGCATGCGGATCGGTCACCGGCAGCGCATCTGACTGGCCGTCCAGCCATCCCGGTGCAAGCTGTCCGAACCGCGTGTGGTGGATCGCGCGCTTGGCGGGCTCCAGCTGTGCCGACCACTCATCAAAATGATTCAATTGCTCTGGCGTGCAAAGATCGGTCTTGTTGGCAACGAGAATATCCGCCGCCGCCACCTGATCCCGGAACTGGACATTGCCGAGCACCTTCGGCTCTTCGAGCCTCCGGGGGTCCACCAGGCAGATCACCGGGCCCATGGTGAGCACATCGCGGTAGTGCTCGCTGGTCAGGGTTTCCAGAATCTGCGAGGGGTGACCGAGCCCGGTCGGTTCAATCAGCAGCCGATCCGGCTTTGCCTTGTGAATCAGCTGGTTCAGCCCTATCTGCATCGGCAGGCCGGCAACGCAGCACATGCAGCCGCCGGGTATTTCCTTGATGAAGGCGCCTTCCGTCTGCAGCATGGCGCCATCAATGCCCACCTCGCCGAACTCGTTGACCAGAACCGCCCAGACCTCGTTTTCCGGTTTGCTTTTCAGAAGATCCAGAATGGCGGTAGTTTTACCAACACCCAGAAAACCAAGAATAAGGCTGGTAGGAATAGGTTGCGTCATGGCGCCGAAGGCACTCCTTTGAGAATCCAGAATGTTATACTATAACAATTTACCCGCCAGGACGATCCTGCTTCAGGAACATCCCGACGGCCTTATCCGACAGCAGGGCATGAGCAAGTGCCGGGTAGGGCAGATAGTGAACAAACAGGGTGGCGAGGGTGACGGCATCCATACCGGCATCCAGGAACATCCAGGCACCGAAAGCGACGAACAGGGCACCCAGAAAACCGCCATAGATCCACAACGCCCGTGAACGCTCCTCCGGCATCGGCAAACGCTCAAGGGTCCGTGCGATTGAGAAGCTCATGTAGACGGCAATCAGGGCCGCAATGACCAATGAGGCCAGCAACCCGGTAAATCCGATCAGATACCGGAACAGGTAGTTGGTCAGGAAGAACAGGGCAATGCACGTAACGGCAACAATGGTGATGCGTGTCTTTTCCATGGCGGCTCAGGGTTTGTTGGTTTTAAGGATAGGCGCAAAGAATGGCAGAGACGCCCGGAAAGAACCACCCCTGCTGCGACCGGGGTTCCAGACTGATATGATGCCCGTCATTCTCACTGGCAACCGGACACCCGATGACCACTGGCAATTCCACCCGGCTCAACAAATACATCAGCGAAAGCGGCATGTGCTCCCGCCGGGAGGCCGATCGCTATATCGAGCAAGGCAACGTCTACATCAACGGCAAACGAGCAACCGTGGGCGACCAGGTGCTTCCGGGTGACACGGTCAAGGTGAACGGCCAGGTGATCGAGCCACGGGCTGAAGAAGATCTCGTGTTCATTGCACTGAACAAGCCGGTAGGGATTGTCAGCACCACGGACAGCGCGGAGAAACACAATATCCAGCGCTTTGTCGGCCACAGTGAACGTATCTTCCCGATCGGACGCCTGGACAAGGACTCCCAGGGCCTCATTTTCATGACCAGCAACGGCGATCTGGTCAACAAGATCCTGCGGGCGGGCAACAACCACGAAAAGGAATACCTGGTTACGGTCGACAAACCGGTAACCGGGGAATTTATCGAGGGGATGGCCAACGGCGTTCCGATCCTTGGTACGGTGACGAAAAAGTGCAAGGTGTCCCGGGAGTCCCGGTTCGTCTTCCGGATCACCCTGGTTCAGGGCCTCAATCGCCAGATTCGCCGGATGTGCGAGTATTTTGGCTACGAGGTTACCAAACTGGAACGGATCCGGATCATGAACGTGAGCCTGAAAGGGCTTGCGGTAGGCCAGTGGCGGGACCTGAGCGAGAAAGAGCTGGCCGGGCTGTTCGATGCCATCCGGGATTCGTCTTCCGAAGCACCGCCCAGCTCTGGCAAGCCAGCAAAAAAGAAGCCGGGAGCGAAGGCCAAATCACAGCCCAATCGCAAGTCTGGCTCCCCATCCGCACCAGGCAAACCAGGCGGTACTCGGCGGCCCGGCCCGAAAGGCAGGCCCGCGCCTGGCAAAAAGCCTGCCTCGGGCAAACGGCCCAAAGGCGGCAAGCCAAGACAGAAGAGCGTTAAACGGTAACCGGGGCTTAGGCCCTATGCCTCGGCCTACTTTTTCACCCACTTGCCGTCGATTTGTACCCACTGGCCTGCTGGTGTTTTCTCGATGGCTTTCTTGCCCGCAACGGTCTCGACCTGGGTGACCGGAATGTTGTGTTTCTCGGCGATACGCTTGTACTCATCCCGACGTGCGCTGTTAATAGCTTCCACCACTTCCTTCGCCTGCCCTTCGGCACGCACCACGTCCAGATAGCCTGTCGGTGTTTCCCCGACCAATCCCTGCTGCTTGACCGAGTCCAGTTTCTGTTTGGCCTCGTCCAGCCCCATGGCAAGCACAGAGGCACTGATACCAAACGCCAGAACCAGCGCAAACATCTGCATAAATCGTTTCATCTTCAACCCCTTAAACTTTCCGGACCCAGTCAGAACAGACCCTGCTCGCTGAACAGGTCGTCCACTTCCTTATCCACTTTCACGTAGATTTCGTGCTGGATTTTCACGTTCAGGTTGACCGTAATCGGCTCCTTCGGTGCCGCCATCTGCACTGTCGGTGTGCAGGCAGCCATTGCCAGCGGCAGCATCGCTATCATCAGTGTTCTTGCCAAAGGCGCCCTTTCAGGCCACCGAGGCCGCAACGGTTTTCTCATGGTGCTGTCTCCTCACCGGATTCCTGCAGCAACTCCCGGACACGTTTGGTAACGGCTTCATTAACCCTGCCACTCAACTGCAGACTGGTAAGCAGCGCGGGAATGTCTTCCTCAAGATTGACATTGAGCACGACCGGCTGCCCACCCCTGAGCTCCGGGTTCTTGCCCTCAAGTCGAAGGCCAAGGGTTAACTGACCCTGTTCATCGTAGTCTATCGTGCTGTTAAGCACTGAATAGTGAAAGTTTTGCAACGCCTGAACCACAACGTCCATGGCCTGGTTGCCACCGAGCATCGCCTGGAGCTTGTCCGCCGGCAGCTGTAAGCGTCCCCCCGGATCGATCGCCGAGACACTTCCCTGACTTACCTGAACGCCATCGCTGCTGATACCCAGAGGGATTCGCCCGCGAAGAAGCCCGCTCCCTGAGAGCCCCTCCGCCGGGTACACCGCCATCAGCCGGCCAAGGGAGATGCCCTCAACGTCCACAGGGATGCGGCCAGAGCCACCTTCCAGCCCGTAAACGGCTGGTGGAATCCTGAGTGCACCTTCCAGGAACCGGGCTCTGGCCTGCTGAACCTCCAAGGTGCCCGCCAGCAGTTCCATGACCGGCGCACTGTAACTCCCGGAAAAAAGAACCGAGGTGACGGGAATGCCGGCATTGATCTCGCCAACGGTCATATCCCTGAAACTGGCCGTCATCTGTGAATTTGCCAGCGATCCCCGCACCCGACCGGTGAGCCCGGACACCGCAGTGCGATTGAAAACACCACCAACATCCTGCAACTGAGCATTGCCACTGGCTTCAAGCTCACCGCCCTCGCCGGTAGAGAATTCCATCGACAAACGTGCATTGCCGGAATCGACTGTCAGAAGATCCGGCCACCCGGCCAGGGTTTCTGCCAGGGCCCGAACGCCCTGTTTACCGTCGATAACAGACTCGATAGCAACCGAAACGCCACCATCGGGATCAAGCTGGATGTCGAGATCGGCCGTGAGGCCGGAGGCGGAAATCAGCGTTCCCCGGACCCTGAGATCAGCCAGACGGCCAGCTGCCCTGCCCTCGAAATTCCACGCCTGCGGCACCAGGATCGGATGCTCCACACGCGTGGCAGCAACGGCGATATCGCCATCAATCGCAATGCGCTCTGCCCAGGAGCCCGACGCGCCATAGTCGAAGGTAACGGTGGAATTGCTGAGATCGGTCCGCAGCGTGCTGAGCTTCAGGGGCTGCTCCGCGCCGGTGTACGCCAGATAATCCGTCACAATCAGGGAAGACGGGGCAAATTCGATGGTCGCAGAATCACTGTTGGCAGTCACAGAGGGCCTGATATCAGCCTGGCTTCCGGTGACTTCCCAACCACCGGACTGGATATCCGGCAATGCCATGCCCATCGAGCCCTGCTCAATGGAGAAAGACCAGCCTGCGACCGCCAGAGGCCAGGCCACCAGTGCCAGGCCACCGGCCCAAAGAGGCCCGCGGCCAATGCGTTCGGGCTGTGCAGACCCTTTACCGGGCAAAACGACACTCCTGTCGACTCAGTTCACTCACCACGCCAGGTCACGCTGTACAGATCGTGCCGGCGGTCCTGAAGGTTTTTAACGGTACCACTGTTGCGGGCAGTGATCAGTACTTCTGGGCGCAGATCCGCAAAGGCAACCGTCTCCACGTTGGGCTCGGTGTCAGCGGCAATGCCATCCCGGGCGAAGGGAAAGTCGCACGGCGTCAGGATGCAGCTCTGGCCGTACTGGATTTCCATATTCGGGACATTCGGCAGGTTGCCGACGTTGCCGGACATCACCACGTAAACCTGATTCTCCACAGCTCTGGCCTGGCAACAATAGCGAACTCGCAGGTAGCTTTGCCGCTCATCGGTGCAGAAAGGCACAAAGATGATATGCACGCCCTGGTCCACCAGGTGGCGGGTCAATTCCGGGAACTCCGCGTCATAGCAGATCAGCACACCAATGGTGCCGCAGTCGGTCTCGATGGCGCTGACCCGGTTGCCGCCCTGAACGTTCCACCAGAACGCCTCATTGGGCGTTGGATGGATCTTGGGCTGACTGAATACCTGGCCGTCCCTCAGAAACACATACGCCATGTTCCGGATGGTGCCGTCTTCCTCACGGACTGGCGTTGAGCCGGCGACAATATTGATGTTGTGGCGCAGAGCCAGATCCCGCATCAGTTCACGATAACGCTCTGCGTAATGGGTGACTGCGGCAAAGGTCTCGGCGGGGCTGCCCTTGCGGGCTTCGATGGAAAGCAGCTGCAGGGTGAACAGCTCGGGGAACACCACAAAGTCGCCCTTGTAGGTGGAAACAACATCGACAAAATAGCGGACAATCTCGCTGAATTCGTCGAACGATCCGACCGGGCGTTGCTGGTACTGAACCGTGCCTATGCGCACGGTATCGCGCATGCGTTGACCGTAGCGCTTCCGACGGCCGTTGTTCTCCGACTGAGGTACTTTCGGGTTACGCCAGACCAGATGAATACCATAGCCCATGGAATCGTGGTCGGCATCGAGATAATGCGGAATAATTCCGTGCACTTCGAAGCCCTGATGAAGCTGGAAGGAAAGCACCGGATCCTTCTGTTCCTTGCTTCGAATGGCCTCCACATATTCCTCGACGCTCGCGAACTTCTTCAACCGCTGGCGCAGGCTCGGCAAACGGCCGGCAAACACCACTCCCTGCAGGTTCAGGGCCTGGCATAACTGCTTGCGCTCATTATACAGCCGCTCCCCGATGCGATAACCGCGGCATTCCGGATCAACACACACCTCCATCCCGTAAAGCCAGTCACCCTCCGGATCATGGCGCGATGCGTAGCCGTTACCGGTGATGGAGGTCCAGTCGTGGGCGGACAAAGCGATCTCTTCAGCAATCCGGAAGGTGGCGCAGTAACCCACCACCGTTTCACCCAGCATGGCGACAAACTGGCCATCGGGAAAAGTGTTGATCTGCCCGGTCAATGGCCCCTTGGTATAGCCATACATGCCAGTGCCTTCGTAAACGCGGCGGCTGAGCTGGATGATACCGGGGATATCCGCCAGCGTGGCATTGCGAACGAACAGACGTTGATCAGGATCGGAAAACGGGGGACACATAGACACCTCAGGAAAGGCGTTGATTTGGTTCCATCTTTGGTGCGCTGACGGTGTTTCGTCAAGACAAATCCGCTAACCGGCGCCTTACAGGGGGAAGCGCTCAATCACGGAATACACGGAACCGGCGGGGCCAGGTTTGCTTTCGAAAAGGACAAATTCAGTAACCTGGAACTGGCCGAACCGAGAGTCACCATATTCAACCAACAAAGGTTCAACCGAACCCGCCTGGCGTTTGAAACGAGCCAGGGTGATATGCGGGCGAAAGACCCGACTTTCGGCACCAAAACCGAATTTCTCCATCCGCGCCCTGAGACTCTTGTTAAGAGCAGCGACTGGCGCCTCCGGCTGAACACCAGCCCACAGATTCTTAGGTCTCTGGGGCTGACCGAAACAACCTACGCCGGCAACGTCGAGCAGGAAGGGCTGTGATGTGATGCTGCGGGCTGAACCGGCCAGGGCTTCAAGATCTTCCTTGCTCACCGCCCCCAGAAACAGGAGGGTGATGTGCAATTGCTCGGCGCCCTGCCATTTTTCGCCCGGCACCACGGACCGGACCTTCAGCAACCGGTCCTTGATCTCAGGCGGAAGCTCCAGTCCGAAGAAAAGCCGGGGCATACCGGCTTACTCAACCTTGGGCGTGGGCCGGACAAGAATTTCATTTACATCCACATGTGCCGGCTGCGCCACGGCATACATGACCGCATTGGCAATGTCTTCCGGCTTCAGTGCGTGGCCAGGACGTTCATCAAAGAAGGGCGTGTCCACCATGCCCGGCTCGATCAGGGTAACGCGGATACCGGAGCCACGGAGCTCCTCACGAACACCATAGCCAATGGCGGTTACCGCCCACTTGGTCGCACTGTACATGGAACCGGGAATGGTGGCACGGCCTGCCGCAGAGCCGGTTAACAGCAAGTGGCCCTTGCTCTCTCTCAGCGCCGGCATGCAATGCTGGAGGGTAAGGCCCACACCGTAGATATTGGTGAGGATCATATCCTTCCAGACCTCGGGGTCAGCGCCGCTGAAGCCGCCCGGCTCGCCGCCGCGCCCGGCGTTGGCAAACACCGCATCAATGCGGCCAAAGGTTTTCAGGGCCTGGTCGACCATGTTTTTCTGGTCATCACCGCTCTGGACGTCGCATTGGACCGTCAATACCTTTTCTTCGCCACCCAGCTCCTGTTGCAGGCCTTTGAGCTTGTCTTCGGAACGCGCAGCCAGTACCAGTCGATACCCCTGTTTCGCCGCCGCTCGCGCTGTCTCCGCGCCAATACCCGATGACGCGCCGGTGATCAGCATTACAGGTTGATCTGCCATAGGATTTTTCTCCTGTTACTTGAGAAGTGTGGGTAGGGCTACGCCCGCTGACACCAGATCGATCAGTCAGTAGATCTGCAGCAGGATAAGAGCAACGATGGCCAGGGCCAGCAGAAACCAGCGGGCGTAGTGGTCAGGGCGGTCCTCCTCATCACTGGCAGCGCGGCTGACACTGCCGCCTGACGTCTCTTCATACTCGGACACCAGTTGCCGTGCCCGGTAGAGATCCTCGTCATCAACATGAACGTTGGTGAAACCCGCAGCACCGATCTCACCCAAGGCACCCTGGAGATAATGGCCACCGACATGGGCTTCAATACCGTTGGCTTCCAACAGACCAGCCACAATATGGGCCTCGGTAATGTCTCGCGCCCGATAGGCAATTTGCAACACGCGACTCCTTCTGTGACCGTTCCGGGCAGAACCGGGACAAATCTGCGAGTATTATCTGAAGCATAGTTCGCCCTGACTAGCGGGGCCAATAACATACGGAAGACCCATGCTCTGGATTATTCTTGCCATCATCGTGTTTATTGTTGCCGCAACACTGCTTCTGTTCCGGCTTGAGGATCTGTCTCATCTGGACCGGAATGATTACCCGGTTCAGGACGCAACACCCAGCGAAGCCAACCGGGAAGTGCTGGGGCGCATCCGCGAACTGGGGCAATCCTCGAAAGGCCTCCGCGGCAAGGCGCGGCTGATGGCACTGCGCAAACACATGGACGGGCTCAGTGAAGGCGTTGAACTGGCCTCTGAACTGCGCCATTGCGACTCGCCCCGCGGTGAATGGGTTCTCGCCCCGGGCTGCGATACCCGCCGCCGCATCCTGTACATTCATGGCGGCGCCTGGGCGGCTGGCAGCCCCAGGAGCCATCGGGCCATTACCGACCGGTTATCGCAGATAACCCGTGCCGCGGTGTTTGCAGTGGATTACCGGCTGATGCCGGAGAACCGGTTCATGGACGGTGTCCGGGATTGTCGCGAGGCTTATAAATGGCTACTGAAACACGGGCCCGACGGTGCCGAGCCGGTAGATTTCATGGTGGTCGCCGGGGATTCTGCGGGAGGCAGTCACACTCTGGGATTGATTGCCTGGATTCGGGATAACGGTCTGCGCCAGGCGGATGCGGCGGTTGCCTTCTCGCCATCAACCGATCTGACTCTGACTGCGCCGAGCAATCGCAACAACATTGGTACTGATCCCCTGCTGGGGCCGGCCTTTGGCGGGTTATCAAAAATCCCCCTGCCAGTCATCTGGTGGGCAACACTGGCAGCGTTTCGGGTTTCGCCTACCAGCCCTGTTGCCTCACCACTTCGAGGCGACCTGAAACACCTGCCGCCGACTTTGATTCACGCCAGTGATACCGAGATGCTGCTGGACAACGCCCGGCGTTACGCAGCACGGGCCGAAGCCGCAGGCTCTCCGGTGACCCTGCACACGTGGCACGGCATGGTGCACGTATGGCAGATTTTCGTGCCCTTGCTTCCGGAGGCGGAAGAGGCCTTCGACGACATCAAGGCGTTCCTGGAGCAACTGGAGTCTCAAGGCGACGCACAGGCTTCGGCTTCGGCTTCGGCTTAAACCTGAACCTTTCCTCGCAACGCCTTGGTTTTGCCTTTTTTGGTTTTCTTGTCCACCCGCTTGCGCTGGGAGGAGCGGGTCGGCTTGGTGGGCCGGCGTGCCTTGCGGGGCTTTACCGCCTCCTGGATCAGCTCTTTCAACCGCTCCAGGGCGTCTTCCTTGTTCAGTTCCAGGGTGCGAAAGGATTGCGCCTTGATGATCAGCACGCCCTCCTTGCTGATGCGCTGGTCATTGAGCGACATCAGCCGTTCCTTGTAAAAAGGCGGCAACGAGGAGTTCGGGATATCGAAGCGCAGGTGCACGGCGGAGGCGACTTTATTCACGTTCTGGCCACCGGCACCCTGGGCGCGGATCTGGGTGAGTTCGATTTCCCAGTCGGCAAGTTCAACAGCGTTGGATAGTTTCAGCATCTGCTAAGGTTAACAGAATACAGAACTGCGGGCTTTCGGCACCGGGATTCGATCAAGGAACAACCAACGACCATGTGCGGACGATTCACCTTTTATACGCCGCCGGACACCCTAATCCTCGAGTTTTTTCCTGAGGGTATGGAGGTGGATGGGCACTTTGACCCCAGCTACAACATCCCTCCCGGCACAGGCATTCCCATGATCCGGAAAACCATGACCGGCACCCTGATCATGGCCCACTCCCACTGGGGCTTCCGGCCGGCCTGGGCGGATCAGAAAGCGCCGGCTCCGATCAATGCCCGTGCAGAAACAGCAGCCACATCAAAATACTTCCGGGACGCCTTTGCCCACCACCGTTGCCTCATACCTGCCAACGGCTGGTACGAATGGCAGCAGACGGAACACGGCAAGGAACCCCACTACATAAGACCAGTGGATTCCGGGAAGTATCCGGCGATTTTCTTCGCCGGCCTCTGGACCCCGAGAGAAGGCGACGAGACCACCGCCTGCGCCATCATCACCGAACCCGCCAGCGAACACCTGAAACATATCCATGACCGTCAGCCCGTGGTGCTTGATCCGGACTGCCTGAGGAATTGGCTGAATCCGGAAATTTCAGACCGGTCGCAGGTGCGGTCGGTCACCCATCGCCTGGATCCTGAACAGCTGAAAGCCGTTCCCGTTTCGCCGGAGGTGAATAATCCCAGGCATAACTCGCCGGACCTGATCCGGGAGACCTGAGGTCTGTAGTAATCCTCTAATACCCGCTTGTTCACCGACGCTGATACTGTTTCTGGACTTGGCACGACAAACACAAGGAGACAGCCATGAGCCCAACAACAGCCATGAGCGGGAAGAAGATTCTGATGATTACCGGTGACTTCACCGAAGACTACGAAACCATGGTGCCGTTCCAGGCACTGCAGGCCGTTGGCCACACGGTTCACGCCGTATGCCCCGACAAAAAAGCCGGCGACACGGTTGCCACGGCCATTCATGATTTCGAGGGTGACCAGACCTACACCGAAAAGCCAGGGCACCGATTCGCCCTGAATGCGGATTTTGATGGGCTGGACCCGGCGAACTACGACGCGCTGGTAGTGCCGGGCGGTCGAGCACCTGAGTACCTGCGCCTCAACAAGGACGTGCAGAATCTGGTTCGCCACTTTTTTGAGACCAACAAGCCGGTGGCGGCGATCTGCCATGGTGCCCAGCTGTTGGCCGCCGCCGGAGTTCTGGAGGGGCGCAAATGCTCTGCCTATCCGGCCTGCCAGCCGGAAGTGGAACTGGCCGGCGGTACGTTCGCCGCTATCGAGGTTGATCAGGCGGTCACCGATGCTAATCTGGTAACAGCGCCCGCGTGGCCTGCTCATCCGGCCTGGCTGGCGCAATTCTTCAAATTGCTGGATCAGTAACGGAGCAGGGGCCAGCCCACCGGCCCCTCATCGCTTCCCGGGAGGCCCACATGTGCAAGCTCTTCATCAACGCCGACCCGGAGCTTTGGGTCAGCCGGACTCATTCCCTGCGCATTGATGGCATGGTGACCAGTGTGCGGATGGAAAACGCCTTCTGGCAGGTACTGGCGGAGCTGGCCGAACGGGATGGCATGAACCTGCCGCAAATGATCACCCGGCTCTATCACGAATCCATTGATGCAGGCCACGACCTCGGCAACTTCACGTCCTTCCTTCGGGTCTGTGCGCTCCGCTATCTTGAGCTGCAACTGAGCGGCGACGTGCCCAGGGATACCCGGGTGCCGATTGCCTCTCTTGATGCTGACCGCATTCTCGCTGGCACATCCGGTGAGCCAGCGACACCGGAAGTGGTCACCAAAGCCAGACACTGACGAGGAAGAACCGGTTACCGCCGGCTCGCCTGTTTCGCCTTGATATCACGAGCGTCCGAGTTTTCTACAACTTCCTGCAGATTACGTCTGGGAGCCGCAGGCAAATCCGTGGCCGGATAACCAAGCCTGAGCAGGATCTGGGGAAAGCCAGAGTGGCCGAGCAAGTGTTGAAGCTTCGGCCGCAGCACCGCAACCTGAATGGGCTGGTTCAGATAGGACGCCTGCAACCCCTGCCCGAGGGACCGAAGCAAGACCCGCTCCAGCGCCTGCCCTGCCTTCAGCCAGTCTTCTACGCCATCTCCGGCGGTTCCCAGTGCAGCAATCACCGGCGATTCATCCGCCAGTTGCCGGTCCTTGGCACCCACGCCGTTCCCCATATCAAACGTGCGCACCACCAGTTGGGCCACGGGCGCAACCATCCCGGGAACCGTCAAACCGTCGCCCTTGCGGCGGGGATGCATCCAGGCGGCCAGTTCCCGTCGCCAGCTCGGGTTGGACCACTGGGCAGCGTCGCCCTCTGCCACCAGCTCGGCCACCTGATGGCGGGCATGCTCTGAGTCCAGAACCTGGAACCAGGCCCCTTCGGTCTCTGCCGACTCTTCAAGAATGCTCAGCACGTTCGAAGGCACCTGCTTTGGCTCAAACCGCTTGCGATACGTCCGTCGCCTCGTAATCGCCTGGAACAGCTCGGATTGCCGGCCCTCCGACGCGGAAGCCGGCGTAAACGTGACCGTGGCAAGCAGATCCTCATCGCCGGGATCCGGCAGAAGTGCGCAGTGGGCATTAAATCCGGCATGGGCGGCCGCAATCCGAAGATTGAAAAGGGCGCACCCGCAGCTAATGGTCAGTTCCCTGTCGTCGGGGTCGTTTACCGGCAAGGCCCGCAGCCGGTCAGCAAACAGAGAGACACCGGTCTCGCTGATCTCAAAGCGCCAGGGTTGTGTATTGTGACTGGAAGGGGCCAATACGGCGCTTTCGAGAATGGTCGCCAGAATATCTGGCGGAATGGCATTCGTGCGTTTTCCTTCGCTCATTTAGGCTCTCCCGAGAGGTCTCGTGACAGACTATTCCTGCGTGAGAAGAAAAGATAGCCGGCGACCAGCCTCTGCTTCATTGAGCCGTATCAACAAAATCATACGATCCGTAACCTGACATCCTTCAGGCCGACTATTACAGTAAAGGCTGTTGATACATGCACGGGATCCAGAATGCATTATTGCTTGCGGAACATCTTTTTTGTGGCACTCGCAGCGGTTGCGCTGGGCGGCTGCGCCAGCAGTGGTCATTTGCAGCCGGATTCTTCCCCGGGGCTACAGTCAGTGCCCGCTGAGGCATTATCGTCAGACAGGGCACAAAAGCTCTGGCAGGTGTTCGAGCGGTATCGGGGCACGCCCTATGAGTACGGCGGCACCTCCTCCAATGGCTTTGATTGTTCCGGGTTCATTCTTACCGCCTACCAGGAAGGCCTGGGCAAACGGTTGCCTCGAACCACAGCCCAGATGCTGGCCCATGGCGATGTGGTCCATCCCGGCGAAATTCGGCCGGGCGATGTGGTGTTCTTCCGGATTGGCGGCAAGGAGCAACACGCCGGTATCTACATGGGCGGGGACCGGTTCATCCACGCATCAACATCTGCCGGCGTTATCCAGTCGTCGATCAGTGGCTATTACTGGAAAGGCCGCCTGACCGAGGCGCGGCGCTTTGACTGAGAGGGGCTGGCCAATCTGATTCAGCCTCTCTTCCGGCGAACGTAAAGAATTTTGTGCACCTTGGCCACAAGTTCACCGGATTCATCAACGATCTCCACGTCCCACTCTGGCAGCATCTTGTCTCCGTCTGCCGTTGCGGCCCGGATCTCGTCAATACGCTCATCGGTCAGCTCGAAGCGGGCCATCACCTTGCCTTTGCCCGGGCGGATGAAGTCGATACTCGCGGATTTATCCCACACGATGTAGTCGTTGCCCAGTCGTCGCATCAGCAACAGCATGTACATGGGATCGACCATGCTGTAGAGCGAACCGCCAAAGTGAGTGCCCACGTAATTGGTGTTGTACCAGTGCTGGCCCATTTCCACCCGGGCCGAACTGAAATCTTCAGCGATATGGGTCACCCGGATTCCGGCTCCTAGATAGGGAGCAAACGTAGACAGCACACGGCGCATGGCCCCGGCACTGGCAAACCAGCGACGTACAGTGGAATTCATCAAATATCCTCGGTGGTAAAAATGACTGCAAATTCAATAGCACGCTATCTTCCAACTGGAAGCGCGCCAATGCAAGAAATTCATACGACCGTTTGAATATGGAAGACCACCGATATCAAAGACCACTGAAAGTAAGGTGCAGGGCGATGGCGGCCATCATGACGCCGATAACACCATCGATAATCCGCCAGGCCAGCGGCCGGGCGAGAATCGGAGCCAACGCCGAGCCACCCCAGGCCAGCAGACCGAACCAGAGAATCGAGGCGCTGCTCGCCCCAGCCACGAAGGTGGTCGCGTCCTCTTGCTGGGCTCCGATAGCGGGGATCAAGAGCAGCGTATCGAGATAAACCTGGGGATTCAGCAGGGTTACTGCCAGGGTTGTGAACACCACGGCCTTAAGGCTTCGTTTGGTTACCTCACCCGCTTCAAGAGCCGCCCTGCCGCGGCTGGCGCGGACAAAGGACTGGATCGCAAGCCAGCCCAGGAAGGCCACCCCGAGCCACCGGAGAATCTGCAACGCCTCAGGCATCGCCATCAGGGCAGCACTGATGCCGAACATGCCCAGGGTAAACAGCGTGACATCCGCCACCATGCACAATCCGGCTGACCACCAATGGTGTTCCCGGCGGATTGCCTGGCTCAGCAAATAGGCGTTCTGCGCACCGATCGCCACGATAATGCCGCCACACACAATCAATCCGGTCAGGTAACTCTCAAGCACGTTGGTTTCTCCTCATTGATTGGCGCAAGGTTACCGCTTTACATCTATACTTGAAATTCATACTCATAATGCTGCATCAGTTCTACTTATGATTGACTACAAACTGCTGGAAGCACTGGCGACGGTTATTGAGTGCGGCGGGTTCGAACGGGCTGGCCTGGCACTCGGGCTAAGCCAGTCGGCCATTTCCCAGCGCATTCGCACCCTGGAAATTCGGCTCGGGCAGCCCGTTCTGGTTCGTAGCCCGGTGCTCAAAGCCACGCCGGCCGGGCAACGCCTGCTCAACCACGTTCAGCAGGTGCAGTTGCTGGAAAGAGACCTGACAAAATCCATTCCGGCCATCTCGGAACCCACAGCAAGACTGCGCATAGCGCTGAATGCCGACAGCCTGGCCACCTGGTGGGCAGGGGCCGTGGGCAGTTTCTGCGCGGACGAGACCCTGCTGCTGGATCTTGTGGTCGAGGACCAGGACATTGGCCTTCGCCGGATGCGCGAAGGGGATGTGGCTGCCTGCCTGTGCAGCAGCCCCCAGCCAGTTGCCGGTGCCCGATGCGTACCCATCGGCACCATGACCTACATGCCGCTGGCAACTCCGGACTATGTTCAACGCTATTTCGCAAACGGCGTCAGCGAGGCCAGCCTGCAGAGTGCGCCGGCCATCGTTTTCGGGCCCAATGACCAGCTGCAACACCGGTTCCTGGCCCAGTGCGGCTATCACGGCACCTTCCCCCACCACCTTTGCCCTTCCTCGGAAGGTTTTGTAAAACTGGCGCTGGCGGGTATGGGCTACGGTATGATTCCCGAAATGCAGGCACAACCAGAAATCGCCGCGGGGCGACTGGTGAGCATCGCGCCTGAACAAACCCTGGAAGTGCAGCTATACTGGCACTTCTGGCGTCACGGCGGCGGCGTGATGGACCGGCTGACCAACGCTCTGCGTTCTGCCGCCATTTTGAATTCAAACGTGTGAACAGGGGGAGCGACGATCAGACTAAAGCATCTTGTGGCCGTCTACGGCACCTTGAAACGAGGCCGGAACAACAGCCATATTCTGCGAGGCGCCCGGTTTGTCGGAACCGACCGGATGCCTGAACTGAGCCTGTATCACCTGGGCCCCTACCCGGGCGCCATAGAGGAACCTTCCCCGGGCGTTCGCGTGGAAGTCTATGCGGTAACAGATCCGATACTGAGAACATTAGACGAACTGGAAGACTTCTTTCCTGAAAGCCCGCAGAGCAGCCTGTATATCCGCCAGACCATGGCCACTCGCCACGGGCCGGCCTGGGTTTATATATACAATCGGCCGGTTAAAACGATCCAGCGGCTTCGCTCCGGGAGCTGGTAGACAAGCTCACACACCCTCACGCAAAAGGACACCAGATTGGACCTGACAACGCCTGCCCTGCTCTTCCCGGCCATTTCACTGCTGTTGCTGGCTTATACCAATCGGTTTCTGGTGCTCGCGCAGCTGATACGCCAACTCAAGCAGATGGACACCGAGGAAGACCACGCGCTGATCGCCCGGCAGATCGGGATGCTGCGCAAACGGATTGTGCTGACCAAACGCATGCAGGCCTACGGGGTACTGAGTTTCTTCCTGTGTACGGTTTCCATGTTCCTGCTTTTTCTGGGTGCCGACCTGCCGGGGGTGATCGCGTTCGGCGCCAGCCTGGTGCTGCTGTCTTTATCCCTCCTGTACTCGCTGTACGAAATCCAGATCTCCACCAATGCCATCAATGTGGAGCTGGCCAGTTTTGAGGCCCGCAAGAGTGCCGGCCGGGAAGATGTTAACTATTCGTGAGTCCGGTTTGCACTGGAGTTCACTATCCGGACACCAAACCAGCGCGGAAACCGAAGCAGACAGAACAGGGCAATCATGTCGTACAGGGCGTGCCAGATCATGACCAGAGCCAGGCTTTCAGATAACAGATAGGCCGCCCCCAGAATAAAGCCCAGGCCGGTAGCCACCAGAAAATAGGTAAATGAAACATAGTGCACCAGCCCGAACAGCACCGATGCCGCAATCACAGCAGTTACTGGGTCAGTCTTTGCCATCAGCCAGCCCTGAATTGCGCCTCGGAATAACAGTTCCTCGCCAACACCGGCCAACAGGGACAGCAGAATGAGTACAGCCGGGGAGTAGCTGGAGGCAAAGTCATACAAACCCTGCATTTGACGCTCAAGGTTCTCCGGGAACAAGCCGGGCACCCGCGTAAGCACCAGCAAAGCGCCGTAGGTAAGAGTGGCTCCGAGCGCCCCTATGAGGATGCTCGGCCACAGGCCCGGCCCGACGAGCAGCACCGGAATTCCGAACAGCAGTATGGCGATTAATCCGATAACGCCAATGCCGCCCTGGAATAACAGCGCGGCATTGGAGGAGATACCGGATTTTCGTCGTTTCCCCAGCGCCATTTACTGATCGAACAAGGGCTTCACCGGAAACAGTGCGTCATACTGAGGCGCCTGCTTCTGGGCTTTGGCCTGGAAGGATTTCATCATATCCGTCGGGCGGAACATGCCCGCCTGCCAGGTGGCCATGTACTTTAGGCTGTCTTCCACGCTGTGGTCGCGGCTGTAATTGAGCATTTCCTTGCAGCCAGTGACGGCCAACGGGGAATTCGCGGCAATCTGACCGGCAATGTCCATAACGGCTGCCAGCATGGCTTCCTGGTCGGCGTAGACGGCGTTCACGAAGCCAAGATTCTGCGCCTCAGTGGCGGAAAACTTGCGGCCGGTATAAGCCAGCTCGCGAACCACGCCTTCGGGCATCAGTTTGGGCAGACGCTGAAGCGTGCCAACGTCAGCGGTCATGCCCAGCTCGGTTTCCTTGATGGTGAAGTAGGCATCCTCGGTGCAATAACGGCTGTCAGCCGCACAGACCAGATCAAGAGCGCCGCCAATGCAGCCACCGTGGATGGCTGCCAGCACAGGGAGTCGAATTTTTTCCAGGGAGGTCAGCGTATCCTGCAACTGCAGCACGACCCTGCGCAGGTTTTCCGCCATGCGACCGGGGTCGCCATTCATGGGCACCGCCTTGGGATCGCTGAACACGCCAAGATCCATTCCGGCCGAAAAGTGCTTGCCGGTAGAGGAAATCACGATCACACGGGCGTCAGTATTAGCTTCTATATCCTGCATGCATCGGGGCAACTCAAGCCAGAACGCCTTGTTCATCGTGTTCAGGGCCTCAGGACGGCTGAACTGGACGTGGGCGATATGGTCTTTGACCTCAATCGAAAAACTCTCGTAACTGGACAATTCAGACAAGACAGCACTCCTTATGTGTATGTCGCAAACCGGCTCATTAGCGGTCGCCCCGGCTAATGGTTTCTCAAATCTGCTACCTTCGTATTATGGCGGACAGAGAGTCGACACGTTAACCCGAAAAGGCCTGGTATGGAATTCACCTTCCTCGGCACTTCAGCCGGAACGCCCACAAAATCCCGCAATGTGACTGGGCTTGCGCTGAGCCACGGCGGACCGAAACACTGGTACCTGATTGACTGCGGGGAAGGTACCCAGCACCAGTTGTTGAGAACGCACCATTCGGTGATGCAGCTGCAGGCCATATTTGTCACTCACATTCATGGCGATCATACCTTTGGGCTCCCGGGGTTGCTGACCAGTGCCTCCATGCTTGGCCGAACCGCCCCGCTCTACCTGGTCGCGCCCCGTCCGGTGAAAACCTTCGTTGAGGCGGCTCTGGGCAACAGTGACTCCAGCCTCAGCTTTGAACTGAAATTTGTCGATTCCGAAGCAGAGAATTTCCGCTGGGAAGACGACGCGCTGTCGGTTACGGCGGTTCCCCTTTCCCATCGTGTGTCCTGCCGGGCGTTTGTGTTCACTGAAAAGAATCTGGAACGCCAGCTGCTCCGGGACAAGCTTGAAGCGGATGGTATTGAGGCCGGCCCGGCCTGGGGCCGGCTGCAACAGGGCCAGGACGTGGTGTTGGAAGATGGCCGCCTTGCCCGTTGCGATGACTACACGCGAATTGCCAGAAAACCGCGCAAAGTCATCGTCGCCGGTGACAACGATCAGCCCGACCTGCTTCTGGAAGCGAGCACTGATGTCCAGGCGGTGATTCATGAGGCAACCTACACACAGGAAGTCTCGGACCGGGTCGGCCCCTGGCCGCAACACAGCTCCGCCGCCCAGGTAGCACGCTTCGCCGAGGCCGCAGGTGTGCCGAATCTCGTGCTTACCCACTTCAGCTCCCGTTACCAGCTCAATCCGGATGCCTATCCACACATTGGTGAGATCGAAACCGAAGCCACAGGTATTTATCGGGGGAACCTGTATCTGGCGAGGGATTTCGCACGCTATACCCTGGGCAAGGATCTGATGTTTAACGCCACTGAGCGTCTATAATGCAGTCGTGGATTCAGGCTAGTGCAGAACCTCAGGTGTGTCGCTTTTGTAGATTCACTTTGCGTTTGGTGAAGTTCGAATTAAACTGCACTCAGGATAAATTGAACAAAGATTCACTTTTCACTGCTCAGGAAGGCGGTCAATGCCCCGGCTCAACGCGAAACAGTCCAGACTCAGCAAGGATGCAGTTGTTGTCACACCGGGCCTGATTCCTTGCGGCTGTGTCATTGACAGCGTGGCCCTGGACAGCAAAGAGCTTCGCCTCAGCCTGAAGCAGCTTACTTCGCCCACGGTGCTGGACCAGCTGTCATCCTCTGCCGCCACCCAGGCGGATCTTCATGTCTTCCTCGGTCACGATCATGACAAGCAGCATATCCATTTCAGGGGCGCGGTCCGTGCTGGCCGGGGCAACAGCATTTCGCTCGACATCGCGGGCATCACCCCAGACCTGAAGCGCGAAGTTGATCTTCTGGTTCAGCACACGGGCAGGAGCAGGCTTGCGGAAGCGGCGCCGGACCCTGCACTGAAACAACTTTACCACCAGCATTGCCGTCGACTTCTGGAACAATTACTTCCGGAGTTTATGGAGGGTACCTTCGAGGGCATTGAAGCCGACCTGGAACAGGCGGCCGAACTGCGTGAAATCACCCGCCTCAAGGATATGCGCTTCATCTTCCAGAGCCGCCAGCAGCGGATGCTTCAGGATTTCCAGGCCCAGTTCCAGGCCAATCAGGCGACCCTTGAGCCCGCCACTGAGTCCCGGGCCGGCAGCAAGGAGTTGCACCTGCTGCAACAACACGAGTTTGAAGACTGGCTTGATTTGCAAGCCATTGCCACGGGGATAAGCAAGGCAAATTCCGGCGCAACCTTCTTGCTCAACCAGTTTCTGAACCAGATTTTCCGGCAGGACGTCAACGATGACAACAACCCGCTGACACCTCGAGCGCTTTGTGTTTGCCTGCAATACATGGTCGACCATCTGGGCATTGCGCGGGAGCATCGCCTGACCATTTACCGAGCCTGGGAAAGCGCTCTGGGCAGAGTCTGGCCCGCGGCAATCCGCTCCCTGATCAATGATTGCCGCCGGGCCGGACTTGAAGCCCTGGACATCTCTGAGTTGCCGGCAAACTGGTCGCTGAGGGACCACCCATCAGAAGAAGCAGATTCAACTACTGGAACCGTGAAGAACTCATCGGCCGAGCCGGCGGGAACGGAAGACATTGGGCATGCGACATCAGAGATGCCATCGGCTGGACGCTCCCTGTTCCAATTGATGGCACTGGAAGCAAGCCCCTCCTCCGAACTCGCAGACTGGGAGGAGCCGAACCCGAAGCTTTCGGAAAACCTCCGTTCCCGGCGCCGCGAGCTTCTGAATCGCTTACACGACGACGAACCGGATATGGCTGGGTTGCTCCAGGAACTGGCCGACTCGGACTCAGACCTGGCAAGCTCTCTGGACCGCACAGCGGTGGAGAAGGCCAACCTGGTGGACCGGCTGTTTGCGCCGCTAAAGACTCACGAGGAGCTGTCGGGTTCGCTCCGCCACCAACTGCAAAAACTTCGGCTGCCGGTATTTGAAACGCTGGTTGAGACACCTGACTTTCTGAATGCCGACGACCACCCTGCCCGGGACATTATCAACAACCTGATGCACATCTGCCTTGCTGAAAGAGCATCGAGCAAGAAACTGGAAGCGACAGTTGCCGACATCGTCGAGGAGCTGACAGAGATTGAGGTTTCGGACCCAGAACTGCTGGAGACTCTGGGCCAAAGGCTGAAACAGCTTGTTGAACGGCAGGATCAATCGTTTATCCGGAATTCAGAACGGCTGGCCAAAACCCTGGAGGGCAAAGAGCGCCTGCGCAGAACTCGCAAGCAGGCCAGGCAAAGGGTGAACGCGCTCCTTGGCGGCCGGCAGGTTCCGAAAATTCTGATCGGTCTTCTTCAGGCGGGCTGGGAGCAACTGATCGTTCTGACCATGTTGCGAGAAGGTCAGGAAAGCCGACACTGTGAAGAACTCATTGATGTAGTGGCGCAACTCCAGGCCTGGCTGTCTCCTGCCGGCACCTCCGAAGAGCTGGAATTTGAACGAGAACTTGAAGGCAGTGTGGTGCTGCAGTTTATTGAACGGGAGCTCAGAACGGCCGGTGATGTCTCACGAATACGACCCGTGATAGACGAGTTATCCGAAATTCTTCAGGGCCATGTGGAGGCACAGACCACCTGGGTGGAGGAGTACGGCGACGACGATGAGGGGCCGCTTACATTGCCTCCAGAGCTTGAGGACAGCCGTTGGGTCTCAAGGGCAAAGGACATAGCCGTCGGCGATTGGGTTGAAGTCTGGCTAGACAGCGGGGAGACCCGTCGCATGCGCCTGGTTTGGGGTGGCGAGGAGTCACTCCGGTTTGTTTTTCTCTCGCCCAAGGGAATGAGCGAAGTCAGTTACGGGTTCCCGGAGTTTGTCCGGAAACTCGCCGAGGGAGAAGCCTGGCTGGTAGAAGATGGCGACATCCCGTTCCTTGATCAAAGCCTGTTCAGCATTGTTGAGGAGGTTTACCGGAAGCTGAATTTCCAGGCCACCCACGACGCCCTGACCGGCTGCATGCATCGCCATGACTTCGAAAAGCAGGTGTCGGGGCTGATCAGCACAGCACCATCATCTCCGGAAGACAGTTCTTCCGCCCTGATGGTACTGGACATAGACGAGTTCAGTGTCATCAACGCTTCCTATGGCGCGGAAGCCGGAGACACCCTGCTAAAACACGTCGCCGACACGCTTCGGCAAGCTTGCGAGTCCCGTTTCTCAGAATCACACGTTGGCCGGATAAGCGGCAACGAGTTTGCAGTGCTCATCAATAACATCAGCACGGAGGACTGCCTCGATTTCGCAGAATCCCTGCGCCGAAACTTCGAGCAGCAGGTTTTCCAGCATGGGCCGGCGGAATACAAGGCAACGGTAAGCATCAGTATCCGACCGGTTACGGCTGCCGCTCACTCCCCCGGCGATCTTCTCAATCAAGCGAGCCTCTCACTCAAGGCAGCCAAGAAGCTGGGCGGAAACCGGATTGAACTGGCGAGGGGAAACAGGGACCAGTCACAGATTGGCACACCTCAGTGGGTCACGGAAATTGACCGGACTATCCGCGACGGCAGCCTCTATCTCCGGGCCCAACCAATTGTTGCACTTGCTCCGGAAAGCGGCGAAGGCAAGATGTATGAACTCTTGCTTGGCCTGAAAGACAGCGCTGGCAAGGAAATCTCGCCCCAGGGCTATATTGAGGCGGCCGAACAATTCAAACGCAGTACGCGGGTTGATTTGTGGGTCATTTCCGAAGTAATGGCCTGGATGCGCGACAATCCGGAGGCGCTGGACAAAATCGCCACTCTTAACGTCAACCTCTCAGGCGCGTCTTTAAGCGATGACAGCTTCATGCTCGGCCTGGAATCCAACCTCAGGTCGAATCCGGAGCTGGCTCACAAGATCTGTTTTGAGATAACCGAGACCTCTGCCGTGGCCAACCTCCATTTTGCTTCCGATTTCATGCGTGAAATGAAGCGCCTGAATTGCCGGTTCGCCCTGGATGACTTTGGCACCGGCCTGTCCTCCTATGCCTACCTGCAGAAGCTGCCAGTGGACTTCGTGAAAATCGACGGCATTTTCGTCAGGGACATGGCCACCAACCTGACTAACTACGCCATGGTGCGCTCGATCAACGAGCTGTGCCATTTCCTCGACCTGAAGACCATTGCCGAATACGTCGAGGATATGGAAATCATGGACACCCTGAAGGAGATTCAGGTGGACTATGCACAGGGCTTTGCCATCGCCAAACCTCGCAGGCTCGACCTCCTGGGTAACAGAAAAACTGACACCCCGGTTTATGCCTACAAGAAATAGCTTTGCATTCTCCGGCAGTGAGAGTACAGTGGGCCTCGTTGGAAAGATTTAGCAAAGCATTTCATCAATAAGACCGCTCAGTTGTAACAAGTAGCACGTCCTGTTTTTGATCACGCCAGTTTTTTGTTTCCGCATACCGCTGATCAGGCATCAAAAGATGATCTGACGGCATATTAAATGATTGAAATCAGGAAAGAATATTATGTCTACAGTTACCGGCAACGTTAAGTTTTTCAACGAAGCAAAAGGTTTTGGCTTTATTACTCGCGAAAGCGGCCCGGACGTTTTCGTTCACTACAGCGCCATTCAGGGCGGCGGTTTCAAGACTCTGGCTGAAGGCCAACAGGTCGAGTTCACCGTTACCCAGGGCCAGAAAGGTCCTCAGGCGGAAAACGTAGTCGCTCTTTAATTATAAAGAGATGCTCTGCAAATAGCAGACGACACGTTTAGAAAAAGGCAGCTTCGGCTGCCTTTTTTCGTTCAGGTACCCGTCCTGAACCTACTGAATGCCTTCCACCGGGATCGTCTCGGTATTCTTTATCTCCCGCAACGCAAAGTTTGAATTCACCTGGGCAATGCCCTGCAGGGTGAAGATCTTTTCGTTCAGGAACCGATCGTAACTGGCCATGTCCGGCACAATCACCCTGAGCACGAAATCGGCATTACCGGTCACCGCGAAACACTGAAGTACCTCGGGGTAGCTGCTCACCTGCTGCTCAATTTCTGCCGTACTGTCGATGTTGTGCCTCTGCAGCGACAGATTGACCAGCACGCACAGACCCTGACCAATGCGCTCCGGATCCACTCTTGCGCTGTATCCCTGGATCACACCACTTTCCTCAAGTGTCCGCACTCGGCGCCAGCAAGCAGCCGGTGACAACCCCACCTGCTCGGCCAGTAACTGGTTACTGATGCGCCCATCCTGCTGCAGTGCCGATAGAATTTTCCGATCCAGCTTGTCCAGCTCTACCTGTTTCATTTGGTAACACCTGACTTTTATCAAAGGTTCTTTCTCTTTATTGTCATTTATCAAACATCCTTTCGCAAACTCTCGAAACCGTCACCCAATACGCAAGCACCTTTTGCGGACTTCCCTCTAGAATTTTGGTCATAAAATCGACAAAAAGGAGGGCGCCATGTCCGCCGATACCCCACAACTCGACGATTACAAACTCGAAGACCGCTACCTGCGGGAATCCGGTCGGGTGTTCCTGACCGGCACACAGGCGCTGGTCCGAATCCCCCTGATGCAAGCAGCCCTGGATCGCAAACAGGGATTGAATACGGCCGGCCTGGTAAGTGGCTACCGGGGCTCCCCTCTGGGTGCTGTCGACCAGGCACTCTGGCAGACCAAGGATCTCCTGGAGAAAAACCGAATCGATTTCGTGCCCGCCATTAACGAAGACCTCGCCGCCACGATCATGCTCGGTACCCAACAGGTGGAAACCGACGAAGACCGGCAGGTGGACGGGGTTTTCGGCCTCTGGTATGGCAAAGGGCCGGGCGTGGACCGCGCAGGCGATGCACTGAAACACGGCACCACCTATGGCTCCTCGCCCCATGGCGGCGTGCTGGTGGTAGCGGGTGATGACCACGGCTGCGTATCATCGTCCATGCCCCATCAGTCCGATGTGGCGTTCATGAGCTTCTTCATGCCCACCATCAACCCGGCCAACATCGCGGAGTACCTGGAGTTCGGTCTCTGGGGTTATGCCCTCTCCCGCTACAGTGGCTGCTGGGTTGGCTTCAAAGCGATCTCGGAAACCGTGGAAAGCGCGGCCTCTGTCGAGATCCCTCCGCAACCGGATTTTGTTACCCCGGACGATTTTACGGCTCCGGAAAGCGGCCTTCATTACCGCTGGCCGGACCTGCCGGGGCCGCAACTGGAAACCCGCATCGAACACAAGCTCGCAGCCGTTCAGGCTTTTGCCCGGGCTAACCGCATTGACCGGTGCCTGTTCGACAACAAGGAAGCCCGCTTCGGTATTGTCACTACTGGCAAGGGTCACCTGGATCTGCTTGAAGCCCTGGACCTGCTGGGCATCGATGAAGACAAGGCCCGGGACATGGGTCTGGATATCTACAAGGTGGGCATGGTCTGGCCCCTGGAGCGTCGCGGCATCCTGGACTTCGTTCACGGCAAGGAAGAAGTCCTGGTGATCGAGGAAAAGCGCGGCATCATTGAGAGCCAGATCAAGGAATACATGTCAGAGCCGGATCGTCCTGGCGAAGTTCTGATTACTGGCAAACAGGATGAGCTAGGCCGACCGCTCATCCCCTATGTCGGCGAGTTGAGCCCGAAACTGGTTGCCGGCTTCCTGGCGGCCCGTCTTGGTCGCTTCTTCGAGGTGGATTTCAGCGAGCGCATGGCTGAAATCAGTGCCATGACCACCGCCCAGGATCCGGGCGGCGTCAAGCGTATGCCCTATTTCTGCTCTGGCTGCCCCCACAACACCTCCACCAAGGTCCCTGAGGGCAGCAAGGCCCTGGCCGGCATAGGCTGCCACTTTATGGCGTCCTGGATGGGCCGGAACACGGAATCCCTCATCCAGATGGGTGGCGAAGGGGTCAACTGGATTGGCAAGAGCCGCTATACCGGCAACCCCCACGTGTTCCAGAACCTGGGTGAAGGCACCTATTTCCATTCCGGTTCCATGGCTATCCGTCAGGCGGTAGCTGCCGGCATCAACATTACCTACAAGATCCTGTTCAACGACGCCGTGGCCATGACCGGCGGTCAGCCGGTGGACGGCCAGATCACCGTCGACAGGATTGCCCAGCAAATGGCCGCAGAAGGGGTCAATCGGGTTGTTGTGCTCAGTGATGAGCCCGAGAAATACGATGGCCATCATGACCTGTTCCCCAAGGATGTCACCTTCCACGATCGGTCCGAGCTCGACCAGGTGCAGCGCGAATTGCGTGACATCCCTGGTTGTACCGTGCTGATCTACGACCAGACCTGTGCCGCCGAGAAGCGCCGCCGGCGCAAGCGCAAGCAGTTCCCGGATCCGGCAAAGCGGGCCTTTATCAACCACCATGTCTGCGAAGGCTGTGGCGACTGCTCGGTGCAGTCCAACTGTCTCTCGGTGGTGCCCCGCAAGACCGAACTGGGCCGCAAGCGCAAGATTGACCAGTCCTCGTGCAACAAGGACTTCTCCTGTGTTAACGGATTCTGCCCCAGCTTCGTGACCATTGAAGGCGGTCAGTTACGCAAATCCCGCGGCGTTGACACCGGCTCCGTACTCACCCGCAAGCTGGCTGACATCCCAGCTCCCAAATTGCCGGAAATGACCGGCTCCTACGATCTGCTCGTGGGCGGTGTCGGCGGTACAGGCGTGGTAACTGTCGGCCAGCTGATCACCATGGCGGCCCATCTGGAGTCGCGCGGTGCCTCGGTACTCGATTTCATGGGTTTCGCCCAGAAAGGCGGCACGGTGCTGAGCTACGTTCGTATGGCACCGTCCCCGGACAAGCTCCATCAGGTACGGATCAGCAATGGCCAGGCCGATGCGGTCATCGCCTGCGATCTGGTGGTAGCGTCTTCCCAGAAGGCCCTGAGCGTTCTCCGGCCAAACCACACCCGGATCGTTGCCAACGAAGCGGAACTGCCTACCGCCGACTACGTGCTCTTCCGCGACGCCGATATGAAGGCCGACAAACGGCTTGGCCTGCTGCAGGAAGCAGTTGGAGAAGATCACTTTGACCAACTGGACGCCAATGGCATTGCCGAGAAACTGATGGGCGACACCGTATTCTCCAACGTGATGATGCTCGGTTTTGCCTGGCAGAAAGGCCTGCTGCCCCTGTCAGAAGCGGCTTTGATGAAGGCGATTGAGCTGAACGGCGTCGCCATCGACAGGAACAAGGAAGCCTTCGGCTGGGGCCGACTGGCAGCCGTGGATCTGAACGCCGTGACGGATCTGCTGGACGACAACAAAGCCCAGGTTGTTGAGGTCAAAACCGAGCCAACCCTTGACGAACTGATCAACACCCGGCATAAGCACCTGGTCAACTACCAGAACCAGCGTTGGGCCGACCAATACCGGGACGCAGTTGCAGGGGTCCGGAAGGCTGAGGAGTCCCTCGGTGAAACCAACCTGCTGCTGACTCGTGCAGTAGCCCAGCAGCTGTACCGGTTCATGGCCTACAAGGACGAATACGAAGTCGCGCGACTGTTTGCCGAAACCGACTTCATGAAAGAGGTGAATGAAACCTTCGAGGGTGACTTCAAAGTCCACTTCCACCTGGCCCCACCCCTGCTTAGCGGCGAGACCGATGCTCAGGGTCGCCCGAAAAAGCGTCGGTTTGGCCCCTGGATGTTCCGGGCGTTCCGACTGCTGGCCAAGCTTCGCGGCCTGCGTGGAACCGCGGTGGACCCATTCAGCTACTCCGCAGACCGCAAGCTGGACCGCGCCATGCTGAAGGACTACCAGAACCTGGTTGCGCGAATCGGCCGTGAACTCAACGCCAGCAACTACGAGACCTTCCTGCAGCTTGCCGAGCTGCCCGCTGATGTCCGGGGCTACGGCCCGGTCAGGGAACAGGCGGCAGAGAGCATCCGTGAAAAGCAGACACAGTTGACCAAGGCGCTGGACACCGGTCGCCCGACCCTGATCCGAACCCAACAGGCCGACGAGGAGGCAAACCATGTTTGAAACACTCCAGCCCCTGCCCCAGGATCCGATCCTGCAGCTGATGCAGACCTTCCGTGAGGACAATCGTCCGGACAAGGTGGATCTGGGCATCGGCGTCTACAAGGACGATGCGGGCAATACGCCCATCATGGCCGCCGTGCACGAAGCGGAGCGTCGCCTGCTTGAAGGAGAAACCACCAAAAGCTACGTTGGCCCTGCTGGCTCCGCCGGCTTCAACAGCGCCATGGCAGAGTTGATCCTGGGCAACAACAGCCCGCTGGTCCGTGACGGCCGTGTATCGGTCATCCAGACACCGGGTGGCTGTGGCGCCCTGCGCATGGCGGCCGAGTTTCTGCGCCTGTGCAAGGCGGACACAAAAGTCTGGGTCAGCACGCCCACCTGGGCCAACCACTTGCCGCTTCTTGGTGGCGCGGGCCTGACTATTCGCGAATATCCGTACCTTAATCCAGAGACCCTGCAGGTAGACTTCGGCGCCATGCTGGAAACCCTGGAAAAGGCCGACGCGGGCGATGTGGTGCTGCTACACGGTTGCTGCCACAACCCTTCGGGCGCCGACCTGAGCCTCGCCCAGTGGCAGGAAGTGACCAGCCTGATCCAGCGTAAGGGCCTGCTGCCCTTTGTGGATATGGCCTACCAGGGCCTTGGCGAAGGCCTGGATGCGGACGCGGCCGGCCTGAGGCATCTGGCCAGTGCGGTACCGGAAATGCTGATCGCAGCCTCGTGCTCCAAGAACTTTGGCCTCTACCGGGAGCGCACCGGCGCCCTCGCCCTGGTTTCGGAAACCGCAACCGTGAATGCCGCCGCCACCAGCCAGCTGCTGAGCGTCATCCGGTCGCACTATTCAATGCCACCGGCCCACGGCGCCTCAATTGTGGAGACCGTCCTTGGCGATGACGACCTGCGAGCTCAGTGGCAACAGGAGCTAAACGGTATGTGTGAGCGCATCCTGCACCTGCGTCATGCCTTTGCAGACGCGCTCGCACCGGTAGGCGACTTCGACTTCATTGCCCGCCAGCGGGGCATGTTCTCCTTTCTGGGTATCAACCCGGAGCAGGTTGGCCAGTTAAGGAAGGAGCACGGCATCTACATGCTGGATAGCAGCCGCGTAAACGTTGCCGGCCTGAACGACCGCGTCTTGCCTCGAGTGGCCTCGGCCCTGCGCGAGGTTCTTGGTAAGTAAATATTTCGCGACAACAACCAATCAATCCGACAAAAACAATTAGCCGGAGAGAAGAATGAGTGAGAGTACCCAACCACACCAGCAGGCCAATAACCTCTGGTCTTCACGGATGGCCTTTATCCTGGCTGCGGCTGGTTCAGCCGTTGGTCTCGGGAACATCTGGAAGTTTCCCTATATTACCGGCGAGAACGGCGGCGGCGCCTTCGTTCTGATCTACCTGGCCTGTATCTTCCTGATCGGCGTACCGGTACTGATTGCCGAGACCATGATTGGTCGGCGCGGCGGGCAGAGTCCGGTCGCCACCATGCGCACCCTGACAAAAACCGAAGGCACCGCCAGGGGCTGGAGAGCCATCGGCTGGAACGGGGTAATTGCATCCTTCCTCGTGCTTTCTTTTTACGCCGTGATTGGCGGCTGGGCCCTGGTCTATATCGGCAAGGCCGCAACCGGGCTGTTTACCGGTGCCGATGCCGAAGCCATCGGCGGCCAGTTCGGCGGGCTCCTTGCCAACCCCTGGGAACTGCTGATGTGGCACACCGTCTTCATGGCCATCGTCGTGTTTATCGTTGGTCGGGGCATTCGTTCCGGGCTTGAGAAAGCCGTGAACATGCTGATGCCCCTGCTGTTCTTGCTGCTGATTGCCATGGTGATCTATGCCATGAACAGTGGCAGTTTTGGCCGGGCCGTGAGCTTTATGTTCTCGCCGGACTTCAGCAAACTGACCACCGCTGGTGTTCTGACGGCCCTGGGCCATGCCGCCTTTACGCTCAGTATCGGTATTGGTGTTCTGATGGCCTATGGCTCCTACCTGCCAAAAACCGTAAACATTGCACGGACCGCCATGACCATTGCCGTGGTGGATACCAGCGTTGCCCTTCTTGCGGGGCTGGCCATCTTTCCTCTGGTATTTGCCAATGGCCTTGAGCCAGGGGCAGGCCCCGGCCTGATTTTCGTAACCCTGCCACTGGCCTTTGGCCAGATGAGCGGTGGCGCACTGTTCGGCACCATTTTCTTTGCCCTGCTGCTGGTCGCTGCCATCACTTCGGCCATTTCCATGCTGGAACCGGTGGTGGAATGGCTGGAAGAACATAAAGGTGTCAGCCGGGCGAAAAGTGCCTTTGGGGGAGGGCTGGCAATCTGGTTTATCGGTATCGGTACCGTATTGTCGTTCAACGTATGGGACAGCGTGCACCCGCTGGGCTTCATCCCGTTCTTCGAAGGCAAGACGGTGTTCGATCTGCTCGACTTCCTGGTCTCCAACCTGATGATGCCCCTGGGCGGACTGGCCATTGCCCTGTTCGCCGGCTGGGCGATGAAACGAGAGGGTCTGCCGGCCGATATTGGTCTGCAGGGCGGCAGCTACACGGCGTTTATGTTTGTACTCCGGTATTTAACGCCGGCCGGTATCGCCGTAGTGTTCCTTTACAACCTCGTCTGACGGTAACGAGGCACCCTTGACCGAAAAAGCCCGGTGAACTTCACCGGGCTTTTTTTGACATACCCAACAGGGCATTGCCAATCTGAATGCAGGACAACAGACCAATGTTCTGCAACTCAGGCGGAAAAGGAGAACTCTCATGTATAGCAAGATCCTCGTTCCGGTCGACCTCGCCCATACCGATAAAATGGTGAAGGCACTTAATACATCCATTGATATTGCCAAACATTACAACGCGACCCTGTGCTACGTCAGCGTCACCAACAGCACGCCGGGAGCCGCAGCTCACAATCCGAAAGAACTCAAGGAGAAACTGGCCGTCTTCGCGGAGGAGCAGGGGAAATCCCACGGCATCAGTACGGACAGCATCGTCATGGAGACCGCCGATACGGCAGTGGAACTTGAAGACAAGTTGCTTGAGGCTATTAAAACCACAGGTGCAGACCTGGTGGTGATGGCTTCTCATCCGCCGGGAATCGGCGACAAGCTCCACATTCTCCACTCCAACGGCGCCAACATCGTCAGGCACAGTGACATTTCGGTGTTTGTCGTGCGCTAAGGGCAAGGTAGCCATGCGATTGCATCCGGGATACTACTCCGGATGCATCATTGCGGCGGGCCTCGGAAATTCCACATCTGTGACTTCGGCAATGAAGAAGGGAAAATAATCGTCCGTGGCAAAGAAATTCCCGGCTTCTACACGGGTCGGCAATACAAATCCCTCAAACTCTTGAAACTCTGACAGGTATCCACCGAACGGCTGCAAGCGATGAACTTTTTCCGGATTCGCATTGCTCCAGCGGTCGAAACTCACCTGGAGGGGACGACCGTCTTCAGCCACCACAACATCCACCGCCTGCTCCATACCCTCGTGGCGGACAATCACCCTGGCCGTATTTACATCCACAAGCTGCCACGCAACCCCTGGGCCAGGCAGCAGTGCCGCCGGCGTCCAGAACACCGCCTCCGCCACATACCGGCCGAATGCCGAACGGGTGTGATCCGGATCGCCGCCCATCCGGGCCACCGGAAGCAATCCCATCAGCCAAAACCGCGTCCACTGCTCGGCGTCTGAGCCTGAAACCCGGAGGGCGCCGCGGCTGGCGCTCATCTTCCAGATAAACCCTTCGGGCATAGCCAGCACCTGAGTGGCTTGCATATCCATGAAGTCGGGCGCATCCCGATTGCCCATGCCGAATTTTCCGGTCATGGATATCCGGGCAACCGTATAAAGCGGAGTACCGGGCTGAATGGTGTACCGGAAATACCGCCGGGCGGGCTCCGGCAGCCCCTCGAGGAGAGAAAGATCAAAAGGCTGCGGCGAAGCCGGCTGCAGCGCCGCCAACCTCGCCATGGCGGCCTGGTCCGCATTATGGTCAGCCTGTCGCCAGAACCACAGAGCGATGGTGACAGCAACCAACAGAATCAACAGGATCAGGAAAAAGATTTTCATGTAAGCTATGCTCCGTAGCAATCATTGTCCCTGCCCTGCCCGCATCCAGTCTTGTTCCAGATCAATGAACGTGGCTGGCCGACTCACTGTCCGTCTGAAAGGTTTTATGAAAGTACCGAGGAGATTACAACCACTTGTCGATGACGGCATGGTGGACGAAGTGCTCTACCAGCTTATGAGCGGCAAGGAAGCGCAGGTTTATGTGGTGCGCTGTGGCGACCAGACACGTTGCGCCAAGGTCTTCAAGGAAGCCTCCAAGCGAAGCTTCAAGCAGGCGGTGGAATACCAGGAAGGCCGTAAGGTCCGGAACAGCCGCCGGGCCCGGGCCATGAGCAAGAAAACCAAATACGGCCAGAAGGAACAGGAAGATGCCTGGCTCAACGCCGAGGTGGATGCCCTCTACCGGCTTGCCGCCGCGGGTGTCCGGGTTCCCGAACCTCTCGGCTTCGTGGACGGCGTGCTGCTGATGGAGCTGGTGGCGGACGAAGACGGCAAGGCCGCACCCAGGCTGGATGATGTCATTCTTTCCCCGGAGCAGGCCCGTGACTTCCACGGCCAGGTCATCCGCGAGGTGGTCCGCATGTTGAGCGCCGGTCTGATCCATGGAGACCTTTCGGAATTCAACGTTCTGGTCGATGCCAACGGACCGGTCATTATTGATCTTCCCCAGGCAGTCAACGCCTCCGGCAATAACAACGCGGAACGCATGCTCGAGCGCGACGTCGACAATATGCGCCGCTATTTTGGCCGATTCGCGCCGGAGCTGTTGAACACCGATTATGGCAAGGAGATCTGGGCGCTCTACGAATCAGGCAACCTCCACCCGGAAAGCAAACTCACCGGCTGCTTCCAGCACGATGATACCGCCGCCAACGTTGACGAACTGATGGAAATCATCGATGCGGCAAAGGAAGAAGAGTGGGAGCGGCAGGAACGAATGAGGGACTCTGAGGAGGACTGAAATAATAGCCGCTGCTGGTCAGCTCTCGGGCGTCGTTTTCTGTTCGCTGACCATTACTGACATCACTTCCTGTTCCCTGGGCCCGGGCAGAACACCCGTCAACCAGGCCTCGATCACCGGCTCACCGTGCTGATTCGAGAGTATCGCTTCGGCCCGGGCCCGGTTTTGCTCATCTACGTCGGTGATGGTGAACACGCAGGTGATGGTGTCGCCGAAATACACTGGCCGGCGGAAGCGAAAGTTCATTCCTGACGCCAGCCAGCCTATCTGCCCGCCTACTTCCGTGATCATTCCACCAACCAGCAGGCCATGGCAGATCTTGCCCTGCAGGTTCTTCGCTCGCGCGAACTCGTCGCTGTAGTGGACCGGGTTCTGATCGCGGCTGATTTCGCCAAAGGACAGGGTCTCATCCTCGGTGAACGTTCGTGCCAGGGTAAAGGAATCCCCCGCTTTCAGGCCGGCAATGGCTCTCTTTCGAATATCGGTCATGGTATCGGTCCCCGATCGTTCAGCAGGTTACAGGTACCGACCGCCAGACCCTATGGCGACCACAATCAGGCCGAGGATCAGATTGATACCGACTAGCCGGCGAATCTTGCCCACCTGAACACCGCCAGCCTGCGGATCCTTGTCTGCAACCGCCTGCTTGAGCCGCCGAAAAGGCGCAAAATACACGTGGAAGTAGAGCAACATCATCACCAGCCCGAGCGTCTGCATGGCGTGAATATGCCAGCCGGCACCGGCCATACCGCCAAACACACTGAAAATCATCCAGTAGCCGGTGACCAGTAGCAACACAACTGAGAGCCACACCCAGCGAAAGAACCGTTCAAGCGTCCTGGACCACAGAAGGCCACGCTGAGAGGCCTCCACAACCTCAACCACGGCCGGACGCATCGCCATGTAGGCGAAGAACATACCGCCAACCCAGATAACCGCGGACAGAACGTGCAATGCAATTGCAAGACTCATCAAAGCTACCCCTTTATCTCGTCAGATGGTTTCCAGCTCGACCCGATTACGGCCGCCGGTTTTACCCCGGTAAAGCGCTTCATCAGCCCGGCTGACAGCCGCACTCAGGTCGTCGCCAGCTCGCAGTTCGCTCACACCGATACTGATCGTAACTTCGGCATCACCGCCAGTAATCGCGCTCCAGTCCCTGGCCAAAAACGCGTTTCGTATCCGCTCCGCGCTTGCCTGCGCTTTGCCGGAATCCGTATCAGGGAGAATGGCCAGGAACTCCTCACCGCCCCACCTACCAATCAAATCCTGGGCCCGGAGCTCCTCACGAATCACATCGGCAACAAAACCCAACACTCGGTCGCCGGTTTCGTGGCCATAGGCGTCGTTGATTGATTTGAAATGATCGACATCCAGCAGAAGAAAGCCAACTGGGTGACCGCTACGGCTGAACCTGGCCAATTCTTTTTCAGCCAGATAGGTCATGTGCCGGCGATTGAAAAGCCCGGTCAGTGAATCCGTTGTTGCCATTTCCCGGAGCTTGCGCTGGGCTGTGACCACCATTCTCAGGTAATAGGAAGACAGGTAACTGAACATGGCAAAGACCACGCTCAGGTTAAACAGATGGACGATATGCAGAGCCGTTTGATGAATCGGCTGTAACGGCTCGATATACCACATCAGGACATCCAGGGCGATGTAGTAACCCCACAGGGCCAACAGCGCATAGATGGCCCATTTCCGTGATGCGGACACACAAATCGCCGGTATGAACATCAACAGGTAATAATGGAAACCGCTCTCCCATCCAATCAGAACGATGCCAAGTCCGGCATGGCCAAGCACTTCGGCCCAGATGAGTACGACCGCAATCCTGTTCCTGTGGTATTTGAGTGCGTAATAGGCCCCGGCGTACATGGCCACGCTGACCACGTTGATCCATGCCAGAATCGGCGAACCCAATGCATGAAAAAGAAAGAAAAAGATGACATCTACAGTTCCGGCGATCTGGGCACATCGCATGGCCAAACGCCAGAACTGGGGCCTGCGCTCCCGCTCAGGCTCATAATTCATTGGAGCACTCGCACTTTTCATCGACAGCAGAATTCCTTTTTAGGTAACAAGAGTACTCGTTAAAACAGAATCCTGCCTCACTCCAATGCAAACAAATGAAAATGTTTTCAGGATCACCACGGCAGCTCGTCGCCGTTGCTGTGCCAGAACGTTCCGGTATTCTCCAGGGTCAGGCCATCAATCCGCTCTGCCAGGCCTTTTGCCGATTCTTCTGGAGTAATCAACCCACCAAAATTCACCATTCGGGTCTGAACATAACCCGGGTGCAGCTGGGCCACGGCGATACTCCGCGGTTTCAGATCCATCGCGAGGGACTTGCCAAAGGCATTCAACGCCGCCTTTGAAGCACGGTACCCATAGCGGCCGCCAGAGTCGTTGTCGGCGATAGAGCCCATCCGGCTGGTGATGTTGGCGATTTTGCCTCCGGAGGGGATTTTTTCGAACAAGGCTTCAGCCACTCTCAGGGGAGCATAGGCATTGATCTCCATCTGGGTGCGGATGGAATCGAAATCGATACTGCCCAGTTTCTCGTCCTGCAGCAGACCGGCATTGTTGATCAACAGATCGATACGCTCGCCCTCAAGACCGGCCACGAGCTTCGTCACGCCCTCATCGGTGGTCACATCGACTCTGTCGATGATCCTCGCCGCAACCTCTTCCAGCTCCGGCGAGGCCTCCCGGCACACGCCGATCACCGAGCAGCCGCGGCTTGCATAGAGCCGGGCGAGCTCCAGACCAATGCCCCGGTTTGCCCCGGTGATTACAACAGTGGAATTATCGGACATATCAGCCTCCTCAACGATCAATACAGTTCATGCAGCTTCACATCCCCTGCACTTTAGAACAACCAGCAATACGGGCCCTGACTGCGTGCAGATCCAATTTTTCTGTAAGATACGGGGTAATTCAATCAATGGTCGCTGGGAGCAGCATGTCAGCAGCACTTGTTTTCGCAGTATTTGCAGTGACCCTGATCGCGGCAACCATATTCTACCTCTTCTTCTACCGCGCCTGGCGGAGGGAACGGGAACTGAGGGTCCCCTTTCCAACACCGTGGCGCGAGCATCTTGATTCGAACGTGCCGCTTTACCGACGGCTTCCTGAAGCCCTCAAGCAAACCTTGGAGCAACGGGTCCAGCTTTTTCTCTCCGAGAAAGAATTCTATGGCTGTGACGGCTTTGAGGTGGACGACACGGTGAGAGTAACCATTGCCGGCCACGCTTGCTTGCTGATTCTTGCCCGCCCCTATTCGGATTTTGACGAGGTAAGCAGCATTCTGGTCTATCCCGATGCCTATCACGTCAGAGACATTGAAAGCGATGGCATGGTTGTCAGCGAAAGTAATGAAATACGGGCCGGTGAGGCCTCAAGCAGGGGCCAGGTGGTGCTGGCCTGGCGAGAATGCCAGGAGGCCGCCAGGAACCCGCACAGTGGCCATAACGTCATGCTACATGAGTTTGCACACCAGCTGGACTACCTGGACGGCACCGCAGACGGGGCACCGCCGCTGAGTGGAGAGCAGGCCCGGCACTGGCAAAGTTCCATGACGACGGCCTACGAAGACCTCAGGCATTCCCTCCGGCACCACCATAGATCCTGGCTTGATCCATACGGCGCTACCGAACCGGCAGAATTTTTCGCAGTGCTGACCGAGGCATTTTTCCAGCAGCCGCGCCATCTCAAGCGAGAACAGCCCGAGGTCTACAAGGCCCTGCAAGGGTATTATCGACTGGACCCGACAACTCTGTGGCAGGATGCGTGACAGTTGTGACAGATCGATGCGTGGTCCACTATGTAGGGAAGCGGATCATTTGGTGGAGGTGGACATGCCAGCCATAGGATGGATATTCATAATTGTTGCCCTTGCGTTGATCGTGGGCAGCCTGATGATACTGCGCGACAATGCACACAGCATGAAAATCTCCGATGAGAAAATGAAGAAGATTCAGGCACGCAAGGCGGAGATCGAAGCCGAGGAAAGCGCCGAAGACAAGGAGTGGTAGCCCGGCCAGTTCAAGTATAGAAGACTGAACCGGGCAGATGCGTCAGTGCCCGCTGTGGTCCATCTCTTTGCCAGAGTGGTCCATACTCTGTTTTTCCATCATCTCGCGATCCAGCGGCGCAACATTCAGCTCAACCTGCATATCTTCCGCGCCCTCAAAGCTCAGGGTCAGCGGAATACTCTCACCCTCGCGCAACGGGCTTTTTAGTTTTTCCAGCATCAGATGAAAGCTGTGGGGCTTCAACTCCACGGTACTACCTTCTGGTATGACAAGCCCGCCCTTGACCGGAGCCATTCGCATCACACCATCGTGCATGCTGGTCTCGTGGATCGATACGCTGCCTGCCCTGGGGGTTGCGGCCCCAACGAGGGTGATATCACTGCTGCCGCTGTTGGAGATGCTCATGTAGCCCACTCCCATGGGCGTGCCAGGCGGTGTGGGCCGGCTCCAGGGATGATCGACCTTGACGGGACCCTGGCTGTAATCATGGGCTAGAGTCGTCGGGGCAACCAGGGCCAATGCCAGCACAAATACGCTCAGGCAGTACTTCATGTCCAGTGTTCCTTGTCGATGATATAGAGGTACAGGATAGAAAGACGGTACCGCGGATCCAAGTTTTTCAGTGCGACGAATGGTCGCAGATAGTCGGGCGAAGCGCCAAATCAAGCTCCCATGCCTTCAGGCCGTCATCCATGGAACTAAATGCTGCCAAATATGACAACAGGGTAATACCGACCCCATGAACCCATGGCGTCAGGCAGCGTAAACTGGCGTCGATACATAGCGGGTTATCCGAGAGAGGAACTGGCAAATGAACGTGATGTCTGTACTGAACCAGGTAATGAAACAGGCCCAGGGCACTCAATCCCAGGGTGGAGGAATGGATGTCAACAAGATGGTGAACAGCCTAGGCAGCCAATTCAAAGGCGGCCAAAGTTCCGGTTCAGGCATCGACGTTAAGAGCCTGCTGGGCGGCGGAGCGCTCGGCATGATGCTGGGTTCCAAGCGCGGCCGAAAGATGGGCGGCAAAGCACTGAAATACGGTGCCCTTGCAGGGGTGGGTGTCCTGGCCTGGAAAGCCTATCAGAACTATCAGACCAACAGTCAGAGCCCGGCGCAACCGGCAGCGGCACAGCAGGGCCAACCACTGGAGCAACTGCAGGGACAGGCACAGGAACAACGGGGACTGGAAATCCTCCAGGCCATGATCATGGCGGCCCGCGCAGACGGCCACATTGACGCCAACGAGCGCGCGCTTCTCACCCAGGAAATCGAAAAACTGGGGCCAGATGATGAACTCCACGCCTGGATCCAACAGCAGTTCGACGCCCCGCTGGATGCCGTTGCCCTGGCCCGCAATGCCGACTCGCCACAGGCAAGCCGGGAAATCTACATCGTCAGCGCAGTGATGATTGATGACCAGAACCCCATGGAACGGGCCTGGCTGGACCAACTGGCCAGCGCCCTGCAACTCGACCCGGGCCTTGCCAGGGAACTCGAGCAACAGATCCAGAGTGCTACAACGGGGTAAAAGTCAGGCCTTCTTGACGAATTCCGATTTCAGTTTCATGGCGCCAATACCGTCGATCTTGCAGTCGATATCGTGGTCGCCTTCAACCAGGCGGATACTCTTCACCTTGGTGCCAACTTTGACAACGGAACTGGAGCCCTTGACCTTCAGATCCTTGATAACAGTCACCGAATCACCATCCTGAAGCTCATTGCCGTTGGCGTCGCGAACCACCTTCGCGGCGTCAGCTGCCGCAGCCTCCGCCTCAGACCACTCATGCCCGCACTCTGGGCATACCAGTTGAACGCCGTCCTCATAGGTGTATTCAGAACTGCACTGGGGGCATGGAGGGAGCTGCGACATTATCATTTCCTGTTAATTGAATGGGCACAGGATTATACCATCAACGCCCGGGCGAAACCCTTGCCAGAACTGTTGGTGTCTCGGACAGAGGCAAGGCAATGATCACTCCCTCATTGGACGATGGGAAAATATCGGTCAGAGCCGTGACATTCACCTGGTGCGACACCATGATCACCGGCGCACCTTCCTCCAACTGATTCACCAGAGAAATCGTCTGCCGCGTCTGAGTCGGCCCGTCACCACGATTCCGGAAAAACGAATTCAGCGACGGCCACTCGGTCACCTCACCCATGTCCATTCCGGTAGCGGTATCCATACAGCGACACCACTGACTGCTGAACACCCGCGCCTCGGTAATACCATGGTCCGCCAGAAACGGCTTCCACGCCCGAGCCTGCTCCCGGCCGGTATCGTTCAAATTTCGCTGAGTGCTGCAATCGTTAATATCAAAGTTACCCGGGTCCCCGCCCCCCGGCGCCAATGCATGGCGCAGCATCAGAACAGCCCGTCCGTCTCGCAGGGCGTCCCAGGCTTCTTCGTTGTTATCGGCAGCCACGGCCGGTAACGAAAACAGAAGGGCTAACAGGCCTGAAAATAGAATTCGGCTAATCATCTCCGACACCTCTCTTAGAAATATGGTCGCGAGTCTTTGCTTTCGCGGGTCGACCTCTGGAGCTCGACAGAGGCATTGGGGGTGCCCTTCCAAAAATGTTGAAGGCCAGGGATGGCCTGAAACAAGCGCACATGGACGTGCTCGTAGCGGTTTTTGGAAGGGCGCCCCCAATGCCTCAGCCACCAAAGCCGAGAACCACGAAAAGATACGCGGATCCACCCTACCAAGCTCACAACAACAAAAGGTAAACTCCCAGCAGAGCCAAGCCAAAAGAAGGAACCACCATGCCAATCTGGGTCGACGCCGACGCCTGCCCCGTCCCAATCCGGGAAATCATCTGCCGCGCCGCCACCCGCTGGCAAATCGACACCACCTTCATCGCCAACCACGCCATCACCCTGCCCCCGAGCCCTTACATCAAGCGCCGACAGGTCCCACAGGGCTTCGATGTGGCCGACAACGAAATCATGGACCAGATGCACCAAGGCGACCTGGTCATCACCCAGGACATCCCCCTGGCCGCCGAAGCCATTGAAAAAGGCGCCGACGTCTTCAATCCCCGTGGCCAGGCCTTCACCAAAGAGAATATTCGTCAGCGCCTGGCCATGCGCAACTTCATGGAAGAAATGCGCAACGCCGGCCAGGTCACCGGAGGACCAGCCCCCTTCAGTCAGACCGACCGCAAGGAATTTGCCGACAAGCTTGACCGCTGGCTGCAAAGAAACGCACGCAGTTGATAATGATTCTGTTTTAAAACCCGGACAGATCCGCTACCCTTCCCGCCTTATTGATTGCAGGCTCAACGCGGGCCTGCCTGATTCACGGGAGAGAAGCGGAGTATGTCCTCACACAGCCACCAAACCACCAGCAGTTTTGCTGCCCTGGCCCGCCTGCTCAGATACGCCCGGGGCTATCGCCGACAGATCATCGCCGCCACCACCTGCTCCATCATCAACAAACTGTTCGATATCGCCCCGGAAATACTGATCGGTGTCGCCATCGATGTGGTCGTCAACCAGGAAGAGAGCTTTGTCGCTGGCCTCGGTTTTGAAACCGCCCAGGAACAGATCACCATTCTGGCCGTACTCACCTTCTTCATCTGGGCCGGCGAATCCCTGTTCGAATACCTGTTCCAGATTCTCTGGCGAAACCTGGCCCAGCGGCTGCAGTCGGACCTGCGGCAGGATGCCTACGAACATGCCCAGCGCCTGGATATGAGCTTCTTCGAGGCCCGTAGCTCCGGTCAGCTGGTGGCCACCATGAACGACGACGTGAACCAGCTTGAACGCTTCCTCGACGGCGGCGCCAACGCCATGATTCAGGTGCTGGTGACTGTTGTTGCCGTCGGCGCCGTATTCTTCGTGCTCTCGCCACTTATTGCGCTGCTGGCATTCACGCCCATTCCACTGATCATCTGGGGCGCGTTCTACTTCCAGCGCAAAGCCGGGCCATTGTATGCCGATGTCCGTGAAAAAGTGGGTGACCTGTCCAGCCGGCTGGCCAACAACCTGGGCGGCATCGCCACTATCAAGAGTTTTACTGCTGAACAGCGGGAAGCCAGGCGCCTGAAAGAGAGCAGCGAAGCTTACGTGGAGGCCAATCGCCGGGCCATCCGTATCAGCTCGGCCTTTATCCCGGTAATCCGGATGGCCATCCTCGCCGGCTTCCTGGCCACCTTCACGGTTGGCGGCATGATGGCCCTCGAGGGCAGCCTGAACGTGGGTGCCTATGGTGTACTGGTGTTCCTGACCCAGCGCCTGCTCTGGCCCCTGACAGGGCTTGCCGAGGTCATTGACCTGTTTGAACGTGCCATGGCCAGCACCCGTCGGATTCTGGACCTGCTGGCCGAACCCGTGCACGTGCGTGACGAGGGAGGCAAGGCTCTCGAGGAACCGGTAAAAGGCGACGTTGAGCTGGAGAAAGTAAGCTTTCACTATCCCTCCAGCGGTGCCGGCATCCGGGATATCAGCCTGACCGTGCCAGCCGGCAATACGCTTGCACTGGTTGGCGCTACCGGTTCCGGTAAATCGACTCTGATCAAGTTGCTGCTCCGGTTCTACGACCCGAGCCATGGCGAAATCCGAATCGATGGCCAACCCATTCGGGACCTCAGCCTGAAATCCCTGCGTGGCGCGATCGGGCTGGTGAGTCAGGATGTCTATCTGTTCGAGGGCACCATTCGGGAGAACCTGGCCTACGGAAATCCGGCTGCCAGCGACGCGGAAATCACCGACGCTGCGAAAACCGCGGAAGCCTGGTCCTTCATCGAAGCCCTCCCTGAAGGCCTGGATACACCGGTCGGTGAACGGGGCGTTCGCCTTTCCGGGGGACAGCGCCAGCGACTGTCCCTCGCCCGTGCGCTGCTGAAAAATCCGCCGATCCTGGTGCTTGATGAAGCCACCAGCGCCGTGGACAACGAAACAGAAGCCGCCATCCAGCGGTCACTGAAGCGCATTGGCCATAACCGGACCGTGATCATGATTGCCCATCGACTCTCCACGATCGTTGATGCCGACTCCATTGCGGTGATTGAAGGCGGCAAAGTGCTGGAACAGGGAACCCACCGGGAGCTGCTGGACCAGGATGGCGCCTACGCCAACCAGTGGCGGGTACAGACCGGACAGATTCAGGCCGCCGTTTAACGCAATATATATTGATAGTGATTCGCATTTAAATTATCCTGCAGGCCCTCAGTATTCCGGGAGCCTGCATGCCTGTTTTTTTTGACGTTTCCAGTCTCAATGTTCGCATTGGCGACACCGCCATTCTTCAAAACCTGAACCTCGGATTCGTTGAGGGTGAGGTAACCGCCCTGCTCGGGCATAACGGCTCCGGCAAGTCCACCCTGCTCAAGGTGCTTGCCCGCCAGCTCGCACCGTCTTCTGGCGAAGTACAGCTTCTGGGCAAATCCTTCCGGAGCACAGGCGCCCGGGAGTTTGCCCGCAGCGTGGGCTATTTGCCCCAGCATCCGCCGGGAACCGACGGATTGACGGTCCGCGAGCTGGTTGCACTTGGGCGCTACCCCTGGCGCGGACCGCTGGGACGTTATAACGAGGAAGACCACCGGCTGATCATCCGGGCCATTGAGGACACCGGACTCGGCCAGTTCCAGCATCGCTCTGTCGACACACTCTCTGGTGGTGAACGCCAGCGCGCCTGGATCGCCATGCTGCTGGCCCAGCAAACACGATGCCTGCTGCTGGATGAGCCCATATCCGCCCTGGATGTAAAACATCAGGTGGAAACCCTGCGTCTGGTCCATCGTCTCGCCGAACAGCGGGATCTTACGGTTGTCGTGGTGCTGCACGATGTGGATCTTGCCGCGCGGTTCTGCGACCGTCTGGTCGCCCTTAAATCCGGGCAGCTTGTCGCCGATGGCAGCCCCCGGGACATCATGGACTCCGGCATCCTGGAATCCATTTATGGCGTGCCCATGGGCGTAATGGAGCGAGCGCCCGGACAGTGGGTGTCCTATGTTCACTAGGTCTGAACGCTGCTGGCGATACGGTGCGGCGCTGCTGTTGAGCCTGGTGCCGGCCCTTACCAGTGCCGCAAGCTGGCAGCACGAACAGGGGACCCTGACCCTCGATAAAACGCCGAAACGGGTGATTGCTCTGAACTGGGCAGCCACCGAGGCGCTGCTGTTACTGGGTGTCACCCCCATCGGCGTTGCCGATCGCGATGGCTATAACGTGTGGGTCAAGGAACCGGAACTGCCCGAAGGTGTGGCCAACATCGGTACCCGGGTGGCGCCGAGCCTGGAAGCCATTGCCGAGCTCAAACCGGACCTGATCGTCACCAGCTCCGAGATGGCTCCCGCAGCCAACCTGCTGGAGCGAATTGCGCCCACCTACGTTGTTAGCGTTTACAAGCAAGGCTCCCGACCATTCGAAGAGGCCAGCGGTATGCTTACAACGCTCGGTGAGATGCTGAACCGGGAAGAACGTGCAGAGGCTGTTCTCAACGACATCGACCAGACCCTGCAGGCCCAGCGCCGTCGTCTGGAGAATGCCGGCCTCGCGGACCGACCGGTGGCGCTGGTGAACTTTCTGGACGACCGCCACGTTCGCGTATACGCACCCAACGGCCTTTTCCAGAGCGCCCTGACCGCCCTTGGCCTTGAGAACGCCTGGCCCCATTCCGGGAATTACTGGGGGTTCTCGGTGGTCGGGCTTGAAGCACTTGCGCCCTATCAGGACAGCCGGATCGTTGTGATTTCTCCGACCCTTCCCGGGTTGTCTGACACCCTGGCCAACAGCCCTTTCTGGACCTACCTGCCGCCGGTTCAGCGCGATCAGGTGTACCAGATTGATCCGGTCTGGCCGTTTGGCGGGGTCTTTCCGGTCAAGCGACTTGCAAGGTTACTCGCTGATGGTCTGCTGGCCGGAGGTTCAGACAATGTACGCTGAATCTGCAAACAACCAGGTCAGTCGCCCATCCCTGCCCGCAAGGGTGCCGGTAGCTGCAGCACTGATCTGGTGTGGCGCGTTTCTCGCGAGCGCGGCGCCCTGGTTTGGTCAGCTCGACGTCGGCGCCCTCATCGCCGCCTTCTGGACGTTCGACGCCAACAATTACGCGTCGGTACTGGCGCACTTCAGCTGGGCACCCCGTGTCGCCATTGCTGTCCTCATTGGCTGTGGCCTTGGCCTCGCCGGCGCGGTTACCCAACAGATCCTTGGCAATCCCCTGGCCTCGCCCACAACCCTGGGCGTGGAAGCCGGCGGCCAGTTCGGGGTAACAGTCGCGACCATGTTCTTCCCCGGGTTGCTCGCCTTCAGTCAGGACCTGGTGGCGGTTTCCGGCGGGCTACTGGCAATCGGCCTGGTTATCGCGCTCACCTGGCGCCTGGGCTTTTCACCGGTCACCGTGATACTGGCCGGGCTTGTGGTCACCTTTTTCCTGGGCGCCGTGAACATGGCGTTCCTGTTACTCAAGGGTGAATGGCTGGGAAACCTGTTTATCTGGGGCGCGGGCTCCCTGGTCCAGAATAATTGGCAGCCGTTTATGGAACTCTGGCCCCGAGTACTGGCGCTGGGCGTGTTAATGGTCCTGTTGATGCGCCCGCTTCAGATCATGCAACTGGGGCAGACCTCTGCCCGGTCCCTTGGTGCCAAGGTCGGTCTGATTCGGGTGCTGGCGCTGTTTCTGGTGGTTTTGATGAGTGCCACCGTGGTCAGCCGGGTTGGTGTCGTGGCCTTTATCGGTCTCGCGGCACCGGTGCTGGCACGGCTGTTGGGCGCCCGTACCCTGTCTGAGCGCCTGATCTGGAGCAGTCTCCTGGGCGCGGGTCTGCTGTTACTGGCGGATACCCTCGCCCACTGGGCATCCACCTGGGGCGACGGCTCACTGGTGCCAACCGGCACGACCACCGCCCTGATCGGCGGACCCATTATTCTGCTGGCCCTGCAGGGTTTGAAGAACACCCATCATATGCCGGGGCAAGACGACAGCCCCGCCGGTTTCCTGCCCAAAAGACGTTCCACCCTTGTGATTGGAGGAGCCATAGCCGCGCTCCTTCTGAGCACCATTGGCATCTCCATGGGGTGGTCCCCGGGGCTGGACGAATGGAGCTGGACTCCGATTGCCCAGTGGCACGAGGCGTGGGTCTGGCGCGGCCCCAGATTACTGGCAGCCATTCTTGCCGGCGTCGCCCTGGGCCTTGCAGGAACGCTGATCCAGCGAATGACAGGCAACCCCATGGCCAGCCCGGAGATGCTCGGCATCAGCGGCGGCGCGGCGGTGGTCATGGTCTTGATTGTGCTGTTTGGTGCCGATATTGGCCGGGCAGGACAGCTTGGAGCGGCCACCCTGGGCGCCGCAGCTGCCCTCGGTTTGTTGATCATGCTGGCCCGCAAGCACCGGTTTGCCGGCAACCAGCTCCTGCTCGGCGGGCTCGCACTTTATGTGTTTATGGACGCCGGCCTTCGCCTGGTCATGGCTTCCGGTGGCACGGTCGCCTCGCAGCTTCTCAACTGGATGTACGGTTCCACCTGGCTGGTCTCGGAAGCCGAGGCCCTGGGGCTTTTGGCGCTGATCGTGCTGATTTCGGCTGGCCTCCTGGTGATTATCCGGCCCCTGAGCATTCTTCCCCTGGGTGAAACATCGGCCAGTTCACTGGGCTTGGCGGTAACGAAAGTCCGTCTGCTGTTGCTTCTTTTGGCGGCGCTGCTGACCGCTGCGGCGACGGTGGTGATCGGCCCGCTGAGTTTTGTGGGTCTTATCGCACCCCACCTGGCCCGTGTTCTGGGCCAGCAGACCGTTGGGCGGCAGCTCGTTGTTGCTGCCCTTGCCGGCGGTCTTCTGCTCGGCATGGCAGACTACCTGTCCAGGATTGTGGTTTACCCCAACCAGCTTCCGGCGGGGCTTCTGGCAGCTCTGGTCGGTGGCCTGTATTTCCTCTGGGGGCTGAGTCGCCATGGCAGAGCCTGACCGCACCCCCGGCGTCGGCCGATCGGCCCGGGAATACAGCCATCTTCTGAGCCAGTCAGGGCTGGATCGGGAATCGGTTTTGAACGAGGCGCTGCAACCTTCTGTCGGTGCACGAAGCGGCCTCTTTTCTCTGGCCCAGTGCCTTGAGCAACCGTCGCTACTGCTCAGCCAGGTTGGCATTGACTATCCGGACAATGCCGGGCCCCGGGCCGTGCGCGCGTATATTTCTGTGCTTCAGCAGGATCTGGCGCTGAGCGTTATTGCGCCGCTGACCCTGAGGCTGTTCCGCGACGGCCACGCGCCTTTACCGGATGCCAAACGAATCTTCCTGGCTCCGGCAGACCACCCGAAACAAACCGTATCCCGTTGGTTTCAGCTGCCGGGTGGCGAGGGTGTTGATGAAGAAACGTTTGTCAGATCAGCAGGAGCTCTGACAGCTGAGTGGTACCCTGTCTTCCGGCGCCAGTTGGGAGTCAGCCCGGGCGCCTACTGGAGCAGTACAGGTCTTGGACTGGGGGCGCCGTTTTCAGCCGTGTGGAACCGGGTCGACCCGCAAGCGCTTTGCCAATTGGCGCAAGGCTGGCTGGAGCAGTTTCAAAACGATGCAAACCAGTTTATTGGCTGGATTCCTGCGGTGTTCGGTGAGCAAGCCACGGCAATCCCTCAGCGAAAGGGGTGTTGCCTGAAATACCTGCTGCCGGAGGGCGGTTACTGCGGTACCTGTGGCGTACATCGCAAGGAAAGACTCGCTGCACTTACGCCCCAAAAGCAGACGACAACGCCAGGCCAATGGCAACCAGGCCGATAAGCACACCGGCCCCTGCCGCAAGCTTCAAACCTTCGATCATTTCCTGTTCGGGTGCCATTCCCTTTCCTCCCGTTTGACGAAAACCAAGTTAATTTCACTTTAATGCGAATCATTATTATTTGCAACAGGAGATCAATGATCCGTAATGTGTCCGGAGCCCTATACTCTTGGGGGCGGGACCAAGCCTCGGCGAAGCCCGCTTCAACTGCTACTCTGAATGTTCTAATGGCACCGGTAAGAACGGAGGCTTCAATGGGTAATCTCAAACACCTTGTCCTGACAGGCAGCTTATTGCTGGTTGCCGTTCCCGGCATGGCGAACCAGACCTTTTCCTCCGATAAAGCGGATTTCCGCCTGGAAACCGTAGCGCAGAATCTGGAACACCCCTGGAGCCTGGCATTTATGCCGGACGGCTCCATGCTGGTGACAGAGCGGGAAGGACAGCTGCGAATGATTCGGAACGGCTCGCTGGTAAATGCCCCCATCAGCGGGGTACCCGAGCTCGTGGTATCCGGCCAGGGCGGATTGCTGGACGTTATCCTCCATCCGGACTTTGAGCAGAATCAGTTACTGTTTCTGAGCTATGCCCACCGCAACCGGGAAGGCATGACCACCCGTGTTGCCCGCGCCCGGCTGGAAGAAGACCGCCTTACGAATGTTGATGTCATTTTTGAAGCTCTTCCCCGCTCCAACACAAGTCGGCACTTCGCGGGCCGCATGGAATTCGACCGGGACGGCAATCTCTACGTCTCGGTCGGCGATCGTGGCGACATGGATCGCGCCCAGAACGACGCTGACGATGCCGGAGGTGTTCACCGAATCACAACCGACGGCGCCCCGGCGCCGGGCAACCCGTTCCTGGACACCAGCGGCGTCAACGATACCTTTTATACAACCGGCAACCGCAATATCCAGGGCATGACCATCCACCCGGAAACGGCCGAGATCTGGAGCCACGAACACGGCCCCCGGGGTGGCGACGAAATCAACATCATCCGGGCAGGCACCGATTACGGATGGCCGACAATCACCTACGGCATCGACTATTCGGGCCTGCCAATTACTGACAAAACCAAGAAGGAAGGCATGGCCCAGCCACTGCATTACTGGGACCCGTCCATTGCGCCCTCGGGCATGGCGTTCTATACCGGAGATCTGTTTCCGGAATGGCAGGGGGACCTGTTCGTAGGCGCACTCAAAATGCGCAAGCTGGTTCGCCTGCGCATCCAAGACGGTGAGGTGACGGAAGAGGAAGATCTGTTGACCGGTCTCGACGAGCGAATCCGCGATGTGCGCATTGGCCCCGATGGGGCACTCTGGCTGCTCACGGATTCACCCCGGGGCAAGGTTTACCGGATGGTGCCGGCTCAGTGAGGGTCGTTGGTTCTCTCAGTCTTTTCGAACTGCGGCAGTTCGTCGGTAATCTCGAACCAGTCGGACTTTGAACCAACGAAGACGTGTTGGGCCGGCCCCTTGCCCAGGGGTTCGTTGATGCAACCGACTCTGAGCCGGAGAATCCCGGGAATGGCATCAACACGGCTGTAGAGCTGGCTGCCGCAACGGCTGCAGAAACCCCGGTACTTGCCGGGGCGTGATTCGAACTCGGTAATCCTGTCTTCGCCGGATACGAACCGGAACCGCACCTTCTGCACCGGCGCGCTGGCCGAGAACGCACTTCCGTGGGCACGCCGGCACTGGTTGCAGTGGCAAAGGGCCACCGGGCCGAGCGGGCCGTCGTATTCGAAACTGATATCGCCACACAGGCAACGACCGGTGTACATGGTCCGGGCCTCACTGCTTCTGGTCACTGGTTAAGTCACGCGCGATGATACCCGCGGGCCACTTGAAGAACCAGTCTGCCGGCACCACTTTAGAAACACATGATTCGCTAAGGAGGACATTATGTCATTCAGCGCACTTCCGAAAATCGGCATGGGAACTTTCCGGCTCAAGGGCAATGACGCCCGTGACGCCGTCAAGAGCGCCCTGTCCCTGGGCTACCGCCATATTGATACCGCCCAGATGTACGAGAATGAAGCGGAAGTTGGCGATGGCATTACCTCCAGCGGCATTCCGCGCCGGGAAATTTTCCTGACCACCAAAATCTGGTTTGACCAGCTGCACGCCAGCGACCTGATCAACAGCCTGCACGACAGTCTTGCGCGGCTGAAAACCGACCATGTGGATCTGGCCCTGATTCACTGGCCATCGCCCAGCGATGAAGTGCCCATGAAAGAATATCTTGGTGCCCTCAGGGATGCCCAGCGCGAAGGGCTGGCCGAGCACATTGGCATTTCCAACTTCACCTGCGCCCAGATGGATGAGGCAAAGGAAATTCTGGGCGACACACCCATTTTCACCAACCAGGTGGAAGTGCACCCCTTCCTGGCAAACCGCAAGGTCGTGGAGCATGCGCAAAAGCTTGGCATAACCGTGACCGGCTACATGCCCTTGGCCGTTGGCAAGGTTATGGAGGACGAAACACTTCAGCGCATTGCCGGTGAGCGAAACCTGTCCCCGGCACAGGTGGCAATCGCCTGGGTAGCGTCCGGGGGCGTTGTGCCCATTCCTTCCTCCACACGCCCGGCACACCAGAAGGCCAACCTGGAGGCACTGGAAGTTCAGTTGAGCGCGGAAGAAATTCGTGCGATTGATGAGCTGGACTGCAACGAGCGCATCGCTAATCCAGACTTCGCGCCGGCCTGGGACTGAGCCAGAATCCGGCACCTACCAGCAACAGCGTAGCCACAGGGGTGACCAGCAACCACCAGGCTTGCAGCACCCAGAGGATGGCTGCGCTGAACAGACTCCACAACACCAACACTGGCAGGTAAAGCCAACGCCAGGGTCCGGTTATCAGAGCAACGATCAGGGCGCCGGCCGCTGCGGTGGTGCCGGGCGCGATGCCGAACAGCGCGACCGCCTGCCACTGGCCAGACTCCGCCACGGCCAACAAGGGCAAACCACACACCACGATCAGCCAGAGGGCAACAAATCGGCCAGATGGTAGCGCGGCCTCACGAACGCCACCCGAAAACATCGCGGCGGCAAGCAGAACCCCTTGCGCCACAAAGGCCCAGCCAAACCAAACCGCCGGCCAGTTAATGGGGCCGAAATAGCCCACCAGAAAGCCATAGCCACTGACTGCCCAGGCAACCGCTATCAGCCCGACAGCCAAACGCCGTGCGTTCCGCCCCTGCCTGAGAAGCAGAACAGGAATGCCGATGGCAGCTATCACCGCCAGCACCTGCCAGGGCCAGAGATCCTGGTTAATCCGAACAAACAGCCGCAGAAAAACCTGCGGCCCGAACATCACAAAATCCTGCAGCGAGTAGCTCAGCCAATCCGCGCCACTCACAGAGACCTCACGAAATCCGCCATCCGCTCGCGCTGATCGGCATCCGGAAGCGGCCCATAGAGCGCGCCCATGTTCTCCTTCATATGCTCGACCTTGCTCGTTGCCGGAATGGCACAGGTCACTGCCGGATGGGAAATGATGTACTTGAGAAAGAACTCCGCCCAGTTGCTGACGCCGGCCTCCCCGGCCCAATCCGGCAGCGGCTCTGACTGGAACCGGCGAAACAGCGAACCACCCTGGAACGGCCGGTTAACGATCACCCCGATGCCTCGCTCCCGGGCCAGTGGCAGCAACCGATCCTCAACCTCGCGATCCAGAACGTTATAGGTCAGTTGCACGAAATCCAGCGGTTCCCGCTCCATGATCTGCGCAAACTCCCGGTGCCGCCGACCGTGGGACGTGGTGATGCCGATATACCGAACCTCACCGTTGGCCTTCATCTGCTTGAGGGTTTCAAGATGTCCTTGCCAACCCAGCAGATTGTGCACCTGCAACAGATCGAACCGTTCAACACCCCAGCGCCTGCTCGAACGCGCCGCCTCCGCCCGGGTTTCTGATTCATCGCCGGTCCAGATTTTGGTGGCCGCAAAAACCCGGTCGTGGGCGTCCAGAGAATTAAGCGCCTCACCCATAACATCCGCAGCGCTGCCATACATCGGCGAGCCGTCCACAACGATTCCGCCCAAATCGAAAAAGGTCTTCAAAACCCTGGTACGCTGCTGAACCAGCTGCGTGTCGCCACCCACGTTGAAAGTAATCCAGGTGCCCATACCGATCGCAGGGAGGGATTCGTTCGTGCCGGGTATCCGGCGCATGATAGGAGATGAAGCAGCGTTTCCCGACGTGTTTGCAAAAAGCATCGGGGATTTGAGAGCAATTCCAGCCAGGCCGGAATTGATAAGAAACTTCCTTCGCGTGATCCGATTCGCCATATCGGCTCCCCCACTGACATAAATTTCAGTGCGAATAGCACAATGCCCAAACAGCGCGGGTGGGTCATCCCTTCTCCAGACCGTGGAGGGCCATGGATGGCCCGACCGAGCCTACATGGAAGTATTTACGGCGTGTCTGGAGAAGGGATGACCCACCCGGGCGGCAGCTACATGGCTGACAGTCTTACCAACAAATCAGTTCCCGTAGTGAGCATCGAGATATTTCAGAATGCGGGCAGACTCGAACAAGCCCTCCCCACTATTGGGATCTTCAAGATAAGGCACCTGAACCCGCTTGTGCACCTGGAAAAACGCATCTCGCTTGCCACCGGGAATCGGCGTATAGGGCCCCGGCTTGATACGCTGCTTCGCCGGGCCGATCTCTGTCCAGTGCTCCTTGCCCAGATTGTGCAGGGTATAGGGAATTTCCAGCTCACAAAGCCGCTCACGCACCAGACGTGAAAACGGGCTGCCCTCGAAACTCCAAAGGTGCAAAGGCTGCTCAGGACGCTTGCCCGGCGTGACCCGCAGCCCCCGCATGGCACTGGTCACAGAAGCCACCGAACCCAGGACCGGCTGCCAGACCCGGCCGCGATAGTATGACGGCACCGGCCGATCAGCGTACTGCCGAAACAGATACTCGATAATTTCCTCGGATTCGTACATGACCATGCCCGTGTTCTGGTCCGCCAGCAACGGGAACTGTTGCCTGCCTCCCAGCGCCTCCGCCTGGGCCCGGAAAACCGAACCACCCTTCGGGCAGGGCCGGACCTCCACATCCAGGTTCAGGGCAGTCAGGGCTTCACGAACACGACGGCAGTACGGACAGCCCTCCATGTCGTAGAGCACAATGGGCTTTTCCGGCTGTGGCACCTTTTTGACCACAAGACAACCGCGCCAGGCTGTGAGCGACGATGTAGCGACCGAACCCAGCACGTGGACGTTATGAGACAGCATATTCGACATAAACAAACCTTCTGTTGGAGACCACGCCATTATCACGCAATCTGACGATTTTCCATTGGCTCCCGGGTGCCCATGATGTGATCAAACCAGGGCTTCGTCACGCACCAGTTGGCGTTGGGGTTGGGTCCCATATGGTGATCATAGTGCCAGGGCAGGTTCTCCCTTGCCCAATCGGGATCCAGATGTGAGCGCTTATGTACCCGGTAGTAATTCCAGGCACTGTAGTAGAGGGTGCCTACGAAGAATGGTGCCACAGGCAGCAGCGGAGTGACTGCTGCAGCCCCAGCAACCAGGGCAGCCACCTCCTTGGTTTGAGCGTTCCAGGTCAGGGGCGGATTGCGATAATCGTCATCAAGGAAGCCATTTCGACGCACATTGCGATGATGATCATGCCAGTGAAACGACCAGAAGCTTGCCCGGTTCCGGCCCAGTTCATGAAGAACGTGTTTATGGAATACCCATTCCACGGCATTGGCAGTCAAAAGACCCAATGGAATACCAATCATGGTGCCCTCCTTTTGTTGTTTTCGGAACACTTGGTTACACGCTATCTAGGAAACGCCCTTTTCGGTCCCAATTCCATGACCCAGATGCCGGAAAAAGCAGCCGAAAATCTGATCACAGGGTCATTGACAACCAGAAGGTTAATTTTTGTCCACCTAACTCCATGATTCGCAAGGGCACTTACATCGCGTCACAAAAATTCAATACAAACAACGACACTACTGCCATTTTTTAACGTCATGTAGAGCTTTTCTGCATAGTACAAACGGCCAGGATGGGCTATTGTTGAAGTATAAGAACTCACTGGACGGTGATGATGGTTATCAAGGGTATGCGACGCTCAGGCTCATCAAGAGCAGAAAAACTGTGTCCTGGATTCAGGCGGGCTATGCTGGCATCCCTCGTGGCCTTCACTGTGATGGCGGCTCCTTCCGTCGCAGTCGCCGAGAACGATGACTCCGGCTTCTCCGGCAATCGCCTCTGGACCAATCAGCTGAAGGATTACGCGCTTCAGTCCCTGCAGAATGAAGATGCCATGAGCATGGCGGCCATTCCCCTGAACGGCCCCGGCATCAATCAGTACATCAATGCCGATGCCCTGATGAGTCCTGGCTCCATCATGAAACTGGTAACCACCTTTGCGGCACTGGAGATACTAGGCCCCAATCACCACTGGGATACCGATTTCCTGACCGACGGCGTTATGGCCGGCGACACCCTCAAAGGTAATCTCTACGTCCGCTTTGGCGGTGACCCAAAGCTCACCATCGAACGGCTCTGGACAACGCTGAGTGAGCTGCGCAGCATGGGGATTACCAGAATTGAGGGCGACCTGATTCTTGATGGCACCTACTTTCAGGTAGACGGTGGTTTTCCTGCGTTTGAGGACAACGGCGACAACCCCCACGCGCCATTCCTGGTAGAACCTTCCGCCTACCTGACCAACCTCAACCTGATGCACTTCCAGATCCGCGCCGACGAGCGTGGCACACAGGCCTGGAGTACGCCCTCCCTGGGTGAAGTCGTCATCGATAACCGCGTGGTTGCCACCGCCGAAGGCCCTTGCCCGTCAAGGAGAAACTTCGAATGGGAACCCATTATTCATGAAGACCACCGGGTGACCGTTCGGGTAACCGGCGAACTGCCCCAGGGCTGCCGAACCACCAGCTACCTGTCGCTGTTACCCCATGAACAGTACAGCGCCTCGTTGATTCGCTCCTTGCTGTCGGACCTTGGAGTCGTGGTTTCAGGCGGAGACCTCAATGGCGCTACACCAGAGGATGCTCGGCTGGTAATGAAAACCACCTCGCCGGATCTGGTCACCATGGTGAGGGACATCAACAAGTGGAGCAGCAACGTCATGGCTCGCCAGCTGTTGCTTACCATTGGTGCGGAGAACCGTCTGGAAGATGAGAACGATGACCGGGTTGCCGGCATTCGTGTGATCTATGACTGGCTTGAAGACAAGGGTATCAACACCGCCGGCATGGTGATCGACAACGGCGCCGGCCTCACCCGGCATGGCCGCATTACCGCACGCCAGGGCGCGCAGATCTTACAACACGCGTGGAACAGCCCGTATTCGGCGGACCTGATGGCCTCCATGCCCATCATCGCTATGGATGGAACCATGGCACGCCGCCTGCGCAATACCGGCATGGATGGTGAGGGCCGCATCAAAACCGGTTATCTGGAAAACGTGAGATCGATCGCTGGATTCACCCGCGATTCGAATAACACCACCTGGGCGGTGGTGGGGATGGTCAATAACGATCCTGCCTGGAACGGCCAGGCCGTGCTGGACCGGATTCTGTATTCGCTGCATTTCCGGCCGCCGACCGGGACTGCCATTTCCCATGCCCCTTCCGGGACTTCTGAGACCAGTATTCAATAAAAAGCCCCGGCCGTGGCCGGGGCTTTGACCCGCTACAACATACCGATTAAGTCGGCGGCATCACGAAATCATCCAGTAGAATAAGATCTGCGCCGTCAAAGGCGTCATTATCTCTGGCGATCGCAGTGTAAATGCCACTTGCTTCGAGATTTATTTCCGCAGGCCCTATCGCTACATTCCCATCGGGATCTGTTACTACAAGATTGTAGATGCCAGGCGTGACAGCCAAATATCCTGACTCTTGGCCAAACTCTACGCCATTCAGAGCCGGTGAAGAGTTGCCCACTTCAGTTTGCCCTTCGGGCAGAAGATAGACATTAACCGGACCTGCCAGTGTCGACCCATGCACTACACGAACCGATGCCTGGGTTGCTATGTCGCGCACCGTATCGGTTAACACCAGAGCCTCAATGTCCGCCAATAATCCGTTTGCGATCACCGTATAACCTACACCAGCTGCGAATGCCAAATCGGCCTCGATAACAACGGTGGCATTGTCGTTAAATGGCGTCACCTTCACGTTTTGGGTGCCAATCGGAACCTGCGCGTAGTTGTCCAGCATAGCGCCAGGAGCAATCTGTGGGTAGGCCAAGTCGTTCACCGCCACAGCGTCATTTAAAAGCACATCTACGTCAGGAGCGTCATAGGAGTTGTGAACAACACGAACCCCAGACTGCTGGTCAACGTCAAAAATTTCAGCCACGTCCCCGCCGTTTACCACAATCAAACTAATCGGACTGGCATCGCCATTCGCACCCGTGTTGTCAACCGCGCCAACCAATAGATCAGCACCTCCCGGTAAACCAATTTGGCCACTGTCAAAAACGACGGTATCAGAGCCTGCAGGGGTAACCCGAATCTGATAATCGTCTGAAGCGGGAAGCTCTAGTGGACCTACACTTTCCTTGAAGGAGAAGCTAAAGGTAGCTTCGGCAGGAAGCGGATCGCCGGAAGCTGTCACATATACATCCACTGGCCCGCCTGCAGCTGTCTGAGCCTCAGGCGACAAATGAGCAACCCTCAGACGCGCACTGTTGGCATCGTCACGGGCGCCATCATCAGTGAGAATCAGAGGCTCAATGGTCTCGTCACCCACTTTGCCAACCGCAATGACATCGTATTTGGTATCTGAGCGGAGCGACACCCCGTCAGCGGAAATTACGGTCGCGGTCTCACCGCCTGGCAGCAATCCATCAACCGCAATATCGGCAAGGCCGGCACTCGGCGTCAAAACAGCGGCCTGCTTATAATCAGCACCGGGAACGACGACATCGCCGTTCACCCGTACATTTACCGCGGGTGCATCCGAAGATGCATGCAGGACTCGGACACTGGTGGTTGCTGGATCATCATCGTCATCAAGCCAACACCCGGACAGCATGACACTGCCCGCTAAAACCATCGGTAAAGCGTATTTTGTATTCATTGTTTCAACTCCCCACTTGTAGAGGTTGTTTACCAGGATTTGAGTGGTTCGAACCTGCATAAATTCAGTCCATGAATCATGCGTCAATGCATTTACGGGGAGTCAGAACGAACGGATTTGCATCTTTTAACATTTAAGCTTACATGTGTACGCAATCAGTCAAGTCTGCGCATGGTGAACTCAGTCATCTTCCCGGCAAGCGGAGCGATGAAGGTCACCAGAGGGAAGGCAACGGCCCAGGCGACCAGGAAAGCCGGTCCCCATCTGTAATGGAACTCACTGTCGATGCCCGTATTGATGAAAGTGATCACCCCGGACATCAGCAGGGACATGATTCCGGACATGTAAAAGCCGAAAATCAGCTGGCGTAGACGTGAAAGTCTCATTTTGCTCATGACTTCTCCTGAACAATGCTCCAGCGTTCCTCGGAGCAGCATCTGAAAGGCGTGATATGTCGTACACTGTTAATCAATAAACGCTGAATGATAGTGAGCTTGCAACCCTTTTTCGATACGCCTTTTTACCAAGACAGGTGAGCCATGGATACCGGTCACGAGAGCGCAACCAGTTTTGCCAAACCCTTTGTTCTCATTCTGGTACTGGCGTTTGGTCTGGTTGGCTGCAGTTCGACCAAGGTGGCTTATCGATATGCGGACTGGGGCATTGTGTGGTGGGTTGAGGACTACGTGTCACTTACCGCCGACCAGAAGCAGCAACTCAACAACGATATTGCACAACTCCGGCAATGGCATTGCAGTGCCGAGCTGCCCCGTTATCAGGCCTGGCTGGATGAACTCGAGTCTGACGTATCCAACAAGCCACCCGATCAGGCCACTATAGAGTACCATCAGCAGCAACTTTTCAGTTTCTTCCCGAGTCTTCTGGAACGGGCAGCCCCGGTCGCAACAAACCTTCTCTCCAGCCTGAGCGATGAGCAGGTACAGGAGTTGGCGGACAACATGGGGCAAAGCCAGCGGGAAATGGAAGAGGAATTCCTGGCCGATTCCCCGGAAGCGACAGCCGAGGCCCGGGCCGAGAGAACCTCAGAGCGGGTCGAACGTTGGCTGGGAGAACTGAACAGTAATCAACGAGACATCGTGCGGCAATGGTCAGCCAATCGGGGCGCCCAGACTGAAATCTGGCTGCAGGGCCGCAGGAACTGGCAACTGGCACTACTGGAAATACTGGAAGGAAGAGACGAGCCGACGTTCGAGGCGGAACTGGAATATCTGATTCTCAATTCCGAGGAGGTGAGGGGCGAGGCCTACAAAGCCATGATGGCGGAGAGTCGCGTTGCCATGGCGTCCCTGATGCATGATCTGATCCTGGCAGGTGACAACACAACACTGGCCCATCTGCAGAATCGGGCAGTAGAGCTCAAAAACGATTTTGAAGCATTGACCTGCTCGCCGGCCTGATATTCCCGCCGAATTGAACAAGGGGCCAGATGAAGACTTTCATCTGGCCCCTACCTGCCCTGAGACTACACTTAGACCGTCAGGTAACCACCATCGGCGTTGATGCAAGCGCCCGTGGTATAGCTGGAAGCATCGGAAACCAGGTACAGAACGGTACCCGCCATTTCACTTGGATCCGCTACCCGCTTCATGGGAATGTGAGCCATGGCCTGCTTCTTGATGGCTTCGTTCGTAGTCAGGGCGCTGGCAAACTTGGTATCGGTCAGCCCCGGCAGCAGCGCATTCACGCGGATTTTCTGCTGGCCCAGCTCCATGGCAAAGGATTTGGTCATGGAAATCACGGCGGCCTTGGTGACCGAGTAGATGCCCTGGTAGTGGCCCGGATTTACACCGTTCACGGAGGCCACGTTCACAATGGAACCGCCACCGGCTTTCTTCATCATCTGGGCGCCACGGGCGCACATGAAGAAATAGCCGCGGATATTCACATCCACGGTCTTGTTGAAAGCGCCCAGATCGGTGTCTTCCACCGGCCCGAAATAGGGATTGGCGGCAGCGTTGTTCACCAGAATATCCAGCTTGCCGTGGGTCTGCTCAATGTGCCCCCAGATACTCTCGATCTGGTCCATATCACCAATGTGGCAGGCGTAGGCCTCGGCGCTACCGCCGGCATCCCGGATGCTGCTGGCAACGGCTTCGCAACCGTCAATCTTCCGGCTACTGACAATCACGTGGGCGCCATACTCGGCCAGGGTCCGGGCAACGCTCTCGCCAATGCCGCGGCTGGCACCGGTAATCAGGGCAACTTTGCCAGTCAGATCAAACAGGTTCTTGCTGCTCATTCGTTCACCTCAATTCACTATCGGAATGTCACCAGGGCGGGGTCATCCGCTTCCAGGTGGCTGTAGTTATTAAAAACGGCCAGGCTGCGCCGGGGGCCTGAATAAAGGACCCGCGAGACACTGGTGTTGGCGATCACCTCGTTCAGGCCCAGTGCCCGGGCGTCGTCCAGGCCAAGCAGATGCTGGGCTATTACGGAAATCGGTCCACCGGAGGTCGCCACCAACACGTCGCCGCCATCGGCGTACTCAATCATCTCCTCGAAGGCCGCCAGGACACGGGCCTTGAAGTCCGGCCAGCTTTCCTCGTACTCATGGTCATACTCACCCGAGGCCCAGCGATGCACAGCGTGTACAAAGGCCTCCTGGAACGCCTTGGCCGGCTTGGGGAACGTCTTGAGATCCCGCGCCATCACCGCGCGGTCACTCCACTCCGGGCGGTACCGGGCCACCACGGTTGTGTGGTCAAACTCGTTGAAGCCGGGAACCACCTGCATATCGGGCAGTTTGGATCCGTACCCGGTGGCGATGGCTTCGACGGTTTCCCGGTGGCGCTCCAGATCGCCCCCGAAAATCGCCGCCGGTTCAACTTTGCCGGCCAGCCAGCGGCCAAGCACCCTGCCCTGCTCCCAGCCGGTGGAAGAGAGTTGGTCATAGTTCTCCTTCCCGAAACTGGCCTGGCCGTGACGAACCAGATAAATCGTCGCCATTACAGGGAGCTCTCCGCAATCAGTCGCTGGCAGCGCTTCTCAAGGTAATTGGCGGCGTGCCCAAAGGCAGCGAAACGCTTGTCTTTGGTCTGGCCGTGATAGAACCGGTAATAGATCTGCTGGATGATAACTGCCAGCCGGAACAGGCCGTAGATCTCATAGAAGTCGAAGTTGTCGACCTTGAAGCCCGACTGCTCCATGTAATACTCCACCACCTCCTTGCGGGTGAGCATGCCAGGGCGATGGGTCGGCTGCCGGCGCAGCATCTGAAACGGGCCTTCATCATCGGCTTCGATCCAGTAAGCCAGGCTGTTACCCAGATCCATCAGCGGATCGCCGATGGTGGCCATTTCCCAGTCCAGCACACCGATTACCTCGAACGGGTTCTCCGGATTCAGCACCACGTTGTCGAAGCGGAAATCGTTGTGGATCACCACCTGGGCAATGTCGTCGGGCATCTTGTCGTTGAGCCAGCTCATGACCTGCTCGAAGTCGCCCACATCATCGGTGCGGGCCTTGCGGAAACGGTCACTCCAGCCGCCAATCTGGCGCTGAACGTAACCTTCGCCCTTGCCCAGTTTGTCCAGGCCTGCTGCTTTGGCATCCACACGGTGAAGATCCACCAGCTTGTCGATTACGTTCAGGCAAAGCTTGCGCGTATCGGCTTCACTGAGCTCGAAATCCTTCGGAAAGTCCTGGCGCAGGATGATGCCCTTCAACCGTTCCATCACGTAGAAATCGCAACCCAGCACGTCGTGATCATCGCAGATGGCGATAATGTTGGGCACGTAGGGATAGACCGGTTTGAGCGCCCGCATGACCTTCGCCTCACGCAGCATGTCGTGGGCGGACTTGGCGATCTTGCCAAATGGCGGCCGGCGCAACACATAGGAACGATCGCCGTAATCCACCTGGTAAGTCAGGTTTGAGGCGCCGCCCGGATACTGGCGAATCTCCGGATCGCCTTGAAGATCCGGAATCGCCTCTTTCATGAACCGGTCTACTGCGCCGGTATCCAGCTCCTCGCCTTCCCGGATGTCCACGGCCTGGTCGATCTGGGTCATTCAGGACTCTCCTTTTGACTCTTCAGTTTAAGACAGTTCAAAACAGCGCTCTCAGGCCTTGCTGCCACCCATCTTGCTCATCCAGCGCTTGCTTTCCTGATGCATCAGCCAGTCGAAAGCTTTGGGGGCATGGCGTTTGAGCATCCACATGCGGCGCTCCTTGGCGTGAGGCAACACCCAGAAGCTCTTGTTGTTCACTGACCGGAAAATATCCTCGGCCACGTCCTCAGCGGTCACAGAGGACCGCTTCATCAGCTTGTTCACGTTCTGCTGGATACCGGGAATATCGGAACGCATGCTGCTGGTCAGATTGGTCTGGAAAAACGCCGGGCAAACACAGCTCACGTGAATACCGGCATCCCGAAGCTCCTGACTCAGAGTCTCGGACAGGGCAATCACCCCGGCCTTGGTCACATTGTAGCTATCCATCAATGGCGCCAGCATCAGCCCGGCCATGGAAGCCACATTCACGAACGCACCGGAGCCCTGCTGCTTGAATTGAGGCGTGAACGCCTTGCAGCCCCGAACCACACCCAGCACGTTAATATCGAGAATCCACTCCCAGTCCGCCATGGTGGTGTCTTCGATGGAGCCAGCAGAAGCCACACCGGCGTTGTTCACCACCACATCAACGCCACCCCATTTCTTGACGAGATCATCGCGGACTTTTTCAAAATCCGTGAGCCGGCGAACATCACACTCGACGTAGTAACCCTCGCCACCGGCGGCGTTGATTTCTTTCTCAACGCTAACGCCCTGCTCGGGGTTTATATCGCCGATACAGACTTTGGCGCCTTCTTTGGCGTAGCGCAGTGCGATGGCGCGGCCAAGTCCGCTCGCGCCTCCGGTGATAAATACTCTTTGTGTCATGGTGATTCCCGTTCTGTCGTATTTTTGATCAGCGTAACTCTCAGATGTACGAGAGTGGGCGGGGCTGGCCTTCTGAAACTGTGCGGAGCCATGGATGGCGGAGCCAAGCGTACATGGATGTATTCACAGCGTGTTTCAGAAGGCCTGCGCCGCCCGCTCTGCCACCGAGCTATCAGTTCTTATACTTTCGCAATTCGAGTCGAGCCACCATAGCCCGATGCACCTCATCCGGCCCATCGGCCAGCCGCAGAACCCGAGCATAGGCGAACAACTGCGTCAGCGGGAAGTCGTCGTCACTGACCCCGGCACCGCCGTGAATCTGAATGGCCTGATCCACAATGGTTTGCAGCATGGACGGAATCACCGCCTTGATCATGGAGACTTCCTGAAGTGCCCCCATGATGCCCTTGGTATCCAATGCCCAGGCGCATTTGAGGGTCAGCAGACGAGCCTGCTCAATGGCCATGCGGGCATTGGCAATGATATCCGGATTACCGCCCAGCTTGGCGATCGGCCGCCCGAAGGCCTCACGAGTGGTGGCACGCTTGATCAGAATCTCCAGTGTGCGCTCCGCCGCACCGATCGCGCGCATGCAATGGTGCACGCGGCCTGGCCCCAGACGGCCCTGGGCAATCTCGAACCCGCGGCCCGGGCCGGCGATGAACGCGCTCTTGGGCAAGCGAACGTTGTCGAACAGCACTTCGCCATGGCCGTAGGGCTCATCGTATTCGCCGAATACCGGCAGCATACGCTCGATCTTGACGCCCGGGGTGTCCAGCGGCACCAGCACCATGGAATGACGGCGATGCTTGTGGGCGTCCGGATCGGTAAGTCCCATGAAGATGGCAACCTTGCAGTCCGGGTGTCCGATACCGGTGCTCCACCACTTGCGGCCGTTCAGAACCACTTCGTCGCCATCAACAACGGCAGTCGCCTCCATATTGGTGGCATCGGAAGAGGCAACCGCCGGCTCGGTCATGCAGAAGGCGGAGCGGATCTCACCGCTGAGCAGGCGCGGCAGCCACTCGGCTTTCTGCTCTTCGGAGCCGTAATGGATCAATACTTCCATATTCCCGGTGTCCGGCGCGTTGCAGTTGAAGATCTCCGGCGCAATAAAGCTGCGCCCGGTTTCCTCGGCAATCAGGGCATAGTCTGAGTTCAGCAGGCCGCAGCCGTATTTTTCGTCCGGGAAGAACATGTTCCATAGACCCTGGGCCTTGGCTTTTTCCTTCAGCTCCCGAATGATCGGCAGCACAACCCAGCGGTTATCCAGGGAGGCAAGCTCCTTGTGGTACTGCTCTTCAATAGGAAAAATCTCATCCTTCATGAACTGCTTCACGCGGCTGAGATAATCCTGTCCTTTCTCGGAAATATTGAAATCCATCGCCGTCTCCTCGCTAACGGTTGCACGGTGGCGTGCACGGAATAATCACGTTGAGACCAGTCTAGGGATGACTTAACTATTACGCGACTGAATTATTCTTATCGTTTATTATTAACCATACTTATTTAAAATTTCCAAAGAACGGACCCGCTCATGGCCCTCAATCGCTTGGACCTGAACCTGCTGCACGTCTTCGACACCATCTACCGGGAAGGAAGCCTGACCCGCGCGGCCAGGGCACTGCATCTGACCCAACCAGCGGTCAGTCACTCGCTGTCCCGGCTTCGGGACCACTTTGATGATCCGCTGTTTACCCGCCAGGGCAACCAGATGGTGCCAACGCCCCTGGCCCGGCGCTTCCTCGAGTCCATGCGACCGGGGCTCACCCAGATCCAGGGCGCGGTAAACCAGTTTCATGCCTTTGACCCGGCCACCCAGCGCAAAACCTATTCACTCGGGTTGCGAGACATCCTGGAATCCACCTTCCTGCCCCGCTTGATGGCACGACTGGACGCCTACCCGGAACTGGAGATCGTCAGTCAGCGGATTGCGCGGCGTGATATGGAGACGCAACTGGCGGCGGGCAAACTGGATTTTGCCGTGGATGTGCTATTGCCCGTGAGCAATCAGACCTCCCACGAACTGCTGCGGCGCGACCGGCTCGTGGTTCTGGCACGGGAGGATCACCCACTGGCAGAAGGGGCCCTGGACATGGAAGGGTACCTGTCCGCAAAACACGTGCTGGTGTCGTCACGGACCGAGGGGCCGGGGATTGAGGATTTCGAGCTATCGAGGCTGGGGGTTCAGCGCAGCATCCGGCTAAGGTGCCAGCATTACTACGCCGCTTGCAGAGTGGTGGAGGACACCGATCTGTTGCTGACCATGCCCGAAGCCTACGCCCGCATTATTGCCCAGCGGGCCAATATCCGGATCATGGATCCGCCAGCAGACCTGCCATCCATCGACGTTCACCTTTATTGGCACAAGGCTTACGAGCGAGAACCGGCGCTGATCTGGTTCCGGGAGCAGTTGAAGGCGATCAGCTGAGAATCAGTACGCCCCTACAAGCATCAGGAAACCGAAAAATCCGATAGCCGTGATACTCAGGGAGGCCACGACGATGCCAAGCCCCCAAAAGACAGCAGCGCCATCGGATATTTCAACATCATGGCCCCTGAGGGTTCGGTAGAAGGCCCAGGGACCCAGGACAAACGCGCCAACCACCGCGAAAACCAGCCCAACGCTGATCCCGGCAAAGGTCCAGGTAGCCAGAACCATGGCGCGGTCTTTTACCTGGTCAGTGACGCCGTGGTGCTCCAGAAATTTCTTGCAGAAAAACCAGATCAGGGCGAACAGGATGATGACAAAAACGAGTCCGCCGACAATGGTGATCATTCGGTATAGCAAGGTGTTGTTCCTGTCAGTTTAGAGGCCGATCAGGCCGGAAACTCGGGCTCCGGAAGGCATTCAAACCCCGGTTTGGCAAACAGATAGCCCTGGTAGAGATTAATTCCCTGGGAGCGCAACCAGAAATATTCTTCCTTGGTTTCGACGCCCTCAGCGATTATCTGGCCGCCAAGCTGGGTCATCATGGTAATGATGCCGGCAACAACGGCCTGCTTGTTCGGCTCCCGATCGATATCACGGATCAGTGCCATATCCAGCTTCAAGAGATTTGGCGGGCTGGCCATCATGATATTGTAACGCGAGAAGCCAGCACCAAAATCATCAATGGCGGTGCTAAACCCCATCTCCTGGTACGCCTCAATGATCGACACGAGGTGGTCGACAGACGTGGACGTCAGTTGCTCGTCCTCGGTGAGCTCGAAAATGATTTTGCGGGTATCAAAGTTGTAGGTTTTTGCAGCGGCAAGCGTAGTACGAATACAGTACTCGGCTTTGTATACCGCATTAGGCATGAAGTTAATGCTGAGCATTGTCTCCATTTTCAGCCTGGCGGCAAGCTTGACCGCCTTGACGCGACAAACCTGATCAAATGCATAGCGGTTACGCTCATTCACCTTCGAGAGAACGCTCATGGCACCTTCTCCTTCGGTGCCCCTTACAAGGGCCTCGTAGGCGTAAACAGATTTGTTAAGAACGTCAACAATGGGCTGGAATGCGAAGGTAAAGGAGAAATCCAACCCCTCTCCACAGGCGCATTGCTCGCAATGAGACTCGTCAAACAGTACGGCGGGTTGGTTCACTTCAACTCCTGAATTCACTTCTGGCGGTTTTGCTCTGTTTATAAGGCATATTTTTAACCCAATATAGCTGCGATCCCCTCCCTGGTAAAACCACTTTCTGGTTAAAGCATGTCAAACGGTGGCATCCCCTGCTTACATGACTAAACTGGGGTTTGTCGTTTATACGTGTCTGTCCACAAAAGGAGTTTCCCCAATGGCCCAATCTACCCGCATCGCTGTAACCCCGGGCGACGGCATAGGCCCAGAAGTGGTGGCCGAGGCTGTGCGCTGCCTCGAGACCCTGCGCGCCAAACACGGACTGGAACTCGAGTGGACACGGTTTCCATGGCCATCCCACGCCTGGCACGAGGAGCATGGTGAATCCATGCCAACGGATGCCCTGGCGCAGTTACAGAAGTACGATGCCATTCTGTTGGGCGCCCTTGGCGATCCCGGCCCTGTGGACGATCCGGACCGATACCTGCTGCCAGACAGCATTTCACTGGCGCCCCTGCTGGACATGCGAAAAGGGTTCGACCAGTGGGTCTGCGAGCGCCCGGCCCGGCTTCTGCCCGGCGCCCGCCAGTACCTGGCAGATGAGCGTGCCAAGGACATTGACATGCTGGTGATTCGGGAAAACTCCGAGGGTGAGTACGTCAGCCAGGGTGGCCGCTTGCGCAAGGGCACGCCGGATGAAGTGGCCACTCAGATGGAAGTATTTACACGGAAGGCAACCGATCGGATCATCCGTTACGGGTTTGAACAGGCCCGAAACCGTGCCGCAGACCGGGTTACGGAGGGCCGCACACGGACATTCCGGACGCTGAATGGCAGAACCTGTGAAAGCCAGGTGTGCCTGGTGACAAAGCGCAACGCACTGCGCTACTGGGGGGATATGTACACCGAGGCCTTCGACGAGATCAGCAAAGAATACCCGGATGTAGCCACACACCATGAGCTTGTGGACGCCGCCTGCATGAAGTTCGTGCAAAGCCCCTGGGCTTTTGACGTGGTCGTCGCGAGCAACCTCCAGGGGGACATTCTGACCGACCTCGCTGCAGTGCTGTCAGGTGGCATGGGCGTGGCACCCTCCTGCAACCTGAACCCGACGGATCCGGATATGCCGTCTATGTTCGAACCTACCCATGGCAGCGCGCCGGATATTGCTGGCCAAGGCCTGGCTGACCCCACCGCCATGCTCTTTACCGCCGCCCGCATGCTCGAGTGGCTGGGCCGCAAGGACCCTGCCATTGCCGCAGCTGGCAAGGAGCTGTTCGATGCAGTGGCTGCAGACCTTGCCGAAAACTCAGGCAGCCGACGAGGTACCCGCGAGATCGGCTCTGCGATCTGCGAGCGGCTGTCCAGATAGATCAGGGTTACTGGTCGGCCATGACAAATTCGAGCCGGCCAGGCGCCACCCGCACATCTACCGGCATCATACCGAACATACGCTGGGCGAAGTCGGTTTCGTCCAGCCGGTACACCGGCATGGTCTCCAGCATCTGGGCCACGAGCCGCATCACCGTATCGGTTACAGGCTTCAGATCCCCTTTGAAGAAGGGGGAGTCGATACTGCTCTCCAGAAGCTGCAACCGTCGTATGAAAATGGCTTTTTCAGCACTGTCGTAAACCGGCGCACCCTCAACCTTCAAGGCAATATCTACGGGCAGCTTCGTCATCAACGCATTCAGGGCAACCTGCCCCCTCACATCGATTACTGCCACGTCCCGGCCATCGGGCCCGAGGGTAATGTCTGCATCATCGAGACTTAGACTCAGCGGAGAACCGCTGTTCAACTGGTTGCGATCAAATTCACGCACCACATCCTGGAGATGTCTCTCCAACTCACCTTCAGAAATCGAATAGGGCGACAGACTGGCACAGCCGCTGGCGAGCACCAGCATCAGGACCAGTAGCGCCCGAAAGAGATACAGCGGCGTTCTATTCATTTTCAGCCCGGGCCTCCACTTGAGGCGTCAGATTGTCATCAAAAACCACGTGCAACAGGATGGGCCTGCAACAGACCTGGCAATCCTCGACATACTCCTGTTCCGGCACTGAGGGGTCGACGCTGATATCCAGCGTCTCCCAGCAGTACGGGCACTGAATCAATACCGAGTCCAGGGCTGACATGGCATCACCTCAGAACTGTTGCTTGGCCATCCACGGGATGACGCGATCAAACGCCTCTTCCAGTTTCTCGCAGGTTGTGGAAAAACTGATCCTGACGGCGTTGGTACACCCTTCGCCGAAGGCATCACCGGGCACCATACAGACGCCGGTTTCTTTCAGCATCCGCAGGGCCAGATCCGAGCCATCTACATGGGGCGGCAGGTCGGGAAACGCAAAAAAGGCACCACCTGGCTTGTAGCCAATCATATAGGGCGTCTGGTCAACCAGCTCAACCACCTTGTCCCGACGCTCACGATAGATATCGACCATATCGCGAACGCACTGCTGGTCCCCCGTCAGAGCGGCCACACCGGCAAACTGGGAGGGCGTGTTGGCCACCGACGTGGTGAACATGTGGTAGCGCCGCAGCGACTTGATCGCCGCCTGGCTGGAAATTACCCAGCCTACACGCAGCCCCGCCATGCTATACGTCTTCGAGAAGCTGCTGATGCACATGATGTTGTCCAGGTCCATCGAGCAGTTCAGCACGCTGGCGAAGTCGTCATCGTCGAAGATCAGGTGATCGTAAACTTCGTCCGCATAAACCTGGATGCCCCGGTAGGCGCACTCTTCAAGGATGGTTTCAACGGTACTGCGCGGGTAAACCGCCCCGGTCGGATTGTTGGGGTTGTTCAGGATCAGCGCGAAGGTACGGGGCCCCATGGCCCGGATAACCTCATCCGGGTCCAACTGGTGGTTGTTTTCCGCCCGGGTCTGGACAAATTTCACCTCACCACCGTTCATTCGGATCAGTGGTGCATAGAGCAGGAATGACGGATCCGTCACGATAAACTGCCGACCTGGCGCAGAGGTAGCGGAAATCGCCAGGTACATGGCCTCTGTGGCACCACTGGTAATCAGGATGTTATCCCGGGTCAGCTTGCGGTTGTAACGCTTGCCGTAGTAGTCACGCAGGGCCACCAGCAGTTCCGGCAGACCGGCATCCATGGTGTAGCCGGTCTGCCCCGCATTGAGCGCATCGATGTAGGCATCGATTACGTGCTTGGGGGTCGGCAGATCCGGCTGACCGATGGAAAGATGAATGACATCCTTCATGGTGGCCGCCATATTCACCATGCGCCGGATGCCCGGCACCGGGATCGCCTGCATGGCAGGGTTCCAACTGGCCTTGGTTTTCCGGTACTTCACTCTACGCGGTTTGGTCTGGCCGGTTTCTTTGTTGGCGGCTTCTGCCATAAACACCTCCTGCAAACGGGGCAAATAGAATCTACTCCTGCAGGTTAGTCAGTATGAAAGGCCTCTACAAGACAAAACGTCATAAAGATGATGTACGTGAAAGTACCGCCATCACCGCCGTCAGAGCAAAATCTGTTGCCACGCAAGTTGACCCGACAGTACCTGCCGACCAGACTGTAAATACCCTCATGGGCGATCGTCAGTCACACATAGTCATTCATCACAAAAGCGGAGGCTCAATGACTCAGCACAGCAAACCTGTTGTTACCGTTCTCACCGCGCCAGGGGAACAGGAACCGCCGGGGATGGACGCAGTCAGGGCCCGCGCGGATGTGCGCTTTGCCTGTGACGAGCCAACCCTTCGCGACACCCTGCCCGGCACCGACATCATGATGGTGACGGACTTTCGCACAGAGGCCCTGGCGGCCGCCTGGCACACGGCAGACAAGCTGAAATGGATCCACGCTACCAGTGCTGGCGTCGATGCACTGATGTTCCCGGATCTGATCAAGGGAGATGTCACCGTGACCAATGCCCGGGGCATTTTCGACCGCACCATTGCCGAGTATGTGCTCTGCACCATCCTGATGTTCGCCAAGGATTTCCCTAACTCCATCCGGCTGCAGATGAAGCACCAGTGGAAACATCGGGATACGGAACGGGCTGAGGGCAAGCAGGTTCTGGTTGTCGGTGCCGGCTCTATTGGCCGCCAGATTGGTCGCCTGGTCGGCGCTGCCGGATTAAAGGCACACGGCATTGCCCGCAAACCGAGAAAAGAGGATCCGGATTTCGTAGCGGTGCACGGCAACGACGATATTTATGAGCAGTTGGGTCACGCGGACTTCGTGGTGATTGCGGCACCCCTGACGCCCCAGACCGAAGGCCTGTTTGACGAGAAAGCCTTCAAGGCCATGAAAAACTCCGCCCGCCTGATCAACATTGGACGCGGCCCGATCGTCAAAACCAATGATCTGATCACAGCCCTCAAAAATGGCGAGATTGCCGGCGCCGGACTCGATGTCTTCGAAGAGGAACCGCTGGCAGAAGATCACCCACTCTGGGACATGGAGAACGTCACCATGACCGCCCACATGGCCGGCGACTTCATCGGCTGGAAGCGGGCCCTGACCGACCAATTCCTGGAGAACTTCGACCGCTGGCACAAGGGCGAGGAGCTGTTCAACCTGGTGGATAAAGAACTGGGATACGCTGGCAGCAAATAACCGACTTTATCCGCCAGCAAAAAAACGGGAGCCCGCAGGCTCCCGTTTCATATTCAAACCGGTAAAACCAGATCAGCTACCAGACAACGACTGATCCGAAGGATCGATCTCCATCTGCTGAATCGCAATCACCGCCTGGGTGCGGTTCCGCACCCCGAGCTTCCGGAACACCGCCGTGATATGCGCCTTGATGGTGGCCTCCGACACGTCCAGATCATAGGCGATCTGTTTGTTCAGAAGCCCTTCGGCCAGCATTCCCAGCACCCGGAACTGTTGCGGAGTGAGTGACGCCAGCTTTTCGGAAAAGTCGGTGGCATCCGAATGCATCCGCTCGATCTTGTCAGCCACCCCCTCCGGCAACCAGACATCCCCTTCCAGAACAGCCTGAATCGCCTCAGTGATGGTGGGCAGCGGCGCCGACTTCGGAATAAAGCCGGAAGCACCGTAGTCAATCGAGCGACGCATCACCTGCAACTCCTCGGATCCTGACACAACCACCACCGGCAGCCCCGGGTACTGCCCGCGCATAAACACGAGCCCGGAGAAGCCGTGGGCACCCGGCATATTGAGATCCAGCAGAACCAGATCCGCATCCGGGTGCGACTCTACCGCCGCCTGCAGTGCCTTGATGCTGTCGACTTCCACCGTCTCGGCATCGGGCACCGCCTGACTGACCGCCTGCTTCAGTGCTGCGCGAAACAGCGGGTGATCATCAGCGACGATAATTGTTTGTGCCATTCAACAGATTCCTTACAGGTACAAGGCCTGGTAACACACAGGCGTTACTGATCCGCACGACCGCTGATCAGGTCATCCACTACACCCGGGTCTGCCAGCGTAGAGGTATCACCCAACTGATCGTGCTCGTTAGAGGCAATCTTACGCAAAATCCGGCGCATAATCTTGCCCGAACGGGTTTTGGGCAGTCCAGGCGCCCACTGGATCACATCCGGGGAGGCAATCGGACCGATCTCCTTGCGCACCCATTGCACCAGTTCCTTCTTCAGTTCGTCTGAAGGCTCCTCGCCATGAACCAGGGTAACGTAGACGTAGATGCCCTGCCCCTTGATTTCATGGGGGTAGCCAACGACTGCGGCTTCAGCAACCTTATCATGGGAAACCAGCGCACTCTCAACTTCCGCAGTACCCAGACGGTGGCCGGAAACGTTCAGGACGTCGTCCACGCGACCGGTAATCCAGTAGTAGCCGTCCTCATCGCGACGGGCGCCGTCACCGGTAAAGTACATGCCTTTGTAGGTGCTGAAGTAAGTCTGGGCGAAGCGCTCGTGATCACCATAGATCGTACGCATCTGGCCCGGCCAGCTGTCCAGGATAACCAGGTTACCCTCGGTCTTGCCTTCCAGGATATTCCCGTCGTTGTCCACCAGTGCCGGCTGGACACCGAAGAACGGAACGGTGGCAGAGCCGGGCTTCAGATCGATCGCGCCGGGCAGCGGGGAAATCAGGATGCCGCCTGTCTCGGTCTGCCACCAGGTGTCGACAATGGGGCACTTGCTGTTACCGATGACCCGGTGGTACCACTCCCAGGCTTCCGGGTTGATCGGTTCGCCCACGGAGCCCAGCAGTTTCAGGCTGTCGCGGTTGGTGCCGCTCATGCAGGACTCACCTTCCGCCATCAGGGCACGGATAGCAGTCGGCGCTGTGTAGAGAATGTTCACCTTATGCTTGTCCACCACCTGGCCCATGCGTGAACTGTCCGGATAGTTCGGCACGCCCTCGAACAGCACGGTAACGGCGCCATTGGCGAGCGGGCCATACAGGATATAACTGTGGCCAGTGACCCAGCCAAAGTCCGCAGTACACCAGTAAACATCGCCATCGTGGTAATCAAAGACGTACTCGTGGGTCATGGACGTGTAGACCATGTAACCGCCAGTGGTGTGGAGAACCCCTTTCGGCGCGCCGGTGGAACCGGAGGTATACAGCATGAACAGCGGATCCTCGGCGTTCATGGGCTCCGGCGCACAGTCTGAAGACGCCGACTTCATCAGGTCCTCATAACGCTCGTCGCGGGAATCGTTCCAGGGTACTTCTGAGTTACCGGTACGGGTAACAACCACAACTTTCTCAACATGGGCGGCGTCTTCGTTCTTCAGGGCCGCATCCACATTCTTTTTCAACGGAATCTTGCGACCACCGCGAACACCCTCGTCAGCAGTGACCACGAAGCGGGATTTGCCGTTCACAATCCGGGCGCCGAGGGCTTCCGGAGAGAAACCACCGAAAACCACAGAGTGAATCGCGCCGATACGAGCACAAGCCAGCATGGCGACGGCTGTCTCGACAATCATCGGCATGTAGATCGTAACAACATCACCCTTTTTCACGCCCAGCCCTTTCAGGACGTTGGCGAATTTGCTGGTTTCTTCGTGCAGTTCGCGATAGGTCACGTTACGCGAATCGGCAGGGTCATCACCTTCAAAAATGATGGCGGTCTGGTCGCCACGCTTCTCCAGGTGACGGTCCAGGCAGTTGGCAGAGGCATTCAACTGGCCATCTTCGAACCATTTGATGGACAGGTTGTTGTAATCGTAGGTCGTGTTTTTAACCTTGGTGTAGGGCTTGATCCACTCAAGGCGCTTGCCGTGCTCACCCCAGAAGGTATCCGGGTCTTCAACTGACTGACGATACATTTTTTCATACTGTTCCCGGTTCAGAAGGGCCTGTTTGGCCACTTCCGGGCTTACCGGATATACCTGTTTACCAGTCATTGTGCTCCCCCTTTAGTCAGAGTCTGTTGTCATTGTCGGTTTTGGAATTCAGACGTTGGGACCTCTCCGGCCCTGTAGACGGATAGTGGTAGTTCACCATGCTAGCCACTACACAATGAATTAGACTAACGTCCTAATCCGCCTGAACTTTTAGCCCAAAAAGGTCGGTAACCCGCAAGAAAACAACGGTAAATTGCGCCGAACGAGAAGCTTTCTAAAGGATAGTTCGATTGGAGCCGATGGCAAACCGGGAAGAGCAACGGCCGGGCAGAAAAAAGCCCGGTCTTGGCGACCGGGCTCTGGATTCACGCTGCCTTTTTGCGAGCCTTGGCAGAGCGGAGGCTATAAACCTTACGCTCCTTGAGGGCGTAGCGATTAAGGCCCGCCAGGTGGATCTTGCGCAGGTAAACCGACCAGTCAATCTGCCGTGCGTCCACCGGAAACAGAACCTTGTCCAGCTCGCCCATCCTCGATGCCAGGGCCAGCAGATCGTCATTCCGGAAGATGTAGTCCGGAGCGGTGTAGAAACCAAAGATGGTGGCCAGCGAACGGGTCGTGTCCAGATTCCGGAGCACTTTCAACTCGCGATTCTGGCCCAGCATACGCAAAACCTTCCCGGTAATGCTCAGGGGAATGCGAACCCCGCCGACAACGGCATCGAACAACCGGCGGTTAACCGCAATAAAGGGTTTGGTCGGCTGACGGTAGAACAGCTGATCATATTCGGCGAAATTGGCTTTGGACTCCGCCATAAGGTGATCAATGAACTGTCCCAGGGAAACCGGGTTGGAGCTGCCACTACAGCACTGGTAAATCCGGTGACGGGGTGCATCAGCAACGACTTCGGCAGCCGCCAGGATGATGGCGTTGGCCACCAGATCCACAGGGATAACGTCGATAACACCAGTGCGTTTGCCGGGGAATAACGTGACCTTCTCACGGGCGTAGGCAAGGATAATGGCGTCTGCCACTTTTACACCCTCAATCCAGCCCGGCGCGGGCTCTTCGAGTGCACTTTCAATAATTGATGGGCGCACGATTGTCAGCGCGCGCCCTGACAGGGCCTTCAGCAGAAGTTGCTCACCGAGCCATTTGGTAAAGGTGTAGGTATCGCTCCAACCGTAGTGATTGGCTTCACGAATGCCCAGGTCTACCAGCTTCTTTTCCAGCATTTTGCCGGAGTAGCGCGAGCGTACGTCCGCAATCTTGTCCTCCAGCAGGCGAACCAGCTCTTCGATCTCGTAATAGCCCTCCGTACTGCGGGGAATGGATTCTCCCGCCGGCTTGATTACCGTTTCTGTGATCTGTCCGGAATTCATGCCGTTCACATAACAGGTGGAAACCTGAAGTACCGCCAGGGACTTGTTCTGTCGGGCAAGCTCGGCGACGTTTTCCAGGCACTGTGTATTGATCGCAAGCGCTTTATCAAGCTCTTCACGGAAATTCACACTGGCCGCGGAATTGATGACCACATCAATGCCACCAGCCAGCTTACGGAAACGGTCTGCGGACAGGCCAAACAATGGCTCGGTTACTTCCCCGGTAACGCAGTGCACACGCTCGTCGATGAAGGTTTCGAAAGCCTCGTTGTCATCCTGACGAAGCCGATCAAAGACAGATGAGGTGGCGATCTCATCGAAAAAACGGTCCCGGGCATTGGGATGGCGTTTATTACCACGGATCAGCAGGTGAATGCCGCCAATATCGGGGACGGCGCGAATAAGCTTTTCCAGAACCACTTTGCCGAGAAACCCGGTGGTACCAGTAATCAGAACATGCTTGCCCCGGAGCCGCTCAAGTACTTTTGAAGACGCTTCGGGATTCAGCTGCTGTGTTGCCATGGGAGAACTCCTTCTCATTTCAATTCGTTGTCGGCGCACACCTGCCAACAAAGGGAAAATTTGCGAATCAGGTACAACAGATCCACTGCATATTGCGGGCCACGATTCAAATTTATGCTTAATCCTTGCACAACTTTGGTGACAGAGCGGTGACACACAGCAAAGTTACGCTACAAAAAGTGCTAATAAAATGACGGAAAAGAAGGTAGGTTTTTCTGCCTATCAGGAGCGACCCGGATCATTGCCCGAGAGAGACCGCAGAAGCTGATCCAGGGAGATATCTGCCGGCTGCTCCTTCAACACCCGCACCAGACGATCCTGCTCGCCAAAACTGATGCGGTCGTAAAAAGGCTCGCGGAGCACCGGGTGGGCCGGTTCAGGGGGGGCCGGCTTGCGCGCGGGAGGCGAAATCTGGTCCGCCAGCTCACGAAGGTGGATGGCCAGATGATGCTTGCGTTCGGGGCTGAGGCTCTCCCACTGGAACGACCCCAAACCGGTCTGGATAATCTCGATGGCATCACTGTCCAGCGTGCTCCCCAGCAGTGCAAAAAGCCGGGTGAATGCTTCATAACGCAGCATCGGGTCCACCGGCGCCTGACTGAACACTGCCTCAATTTCACCAACGGCCTCCAGGCAACGCTCTTTGATCGCCGGCGCCTCACTCTCAGCCTGGGGCTCTGGCTTGCTCAACCCTTTGGGTGGGTTCGCGGACTCTCTTTTCGACACCTTGTGCCAGTAGGCTGCAATACCGGCCTTGCGCCTGGGTAACTGGGACAGCCGCACATCCAGCATGTCCGCAAGGGTATGAAACTGGCGGCATGAGGGGTCCGAAACAGGCAGAAGCGCAACGGGCTTCTGGTTGAGAACCGACTGGCGAAGGGTTTCGTCCCGCCAGATCCCACCCATGTAATGGAGCGAGATTCCCAGGTGGCGCTGGGCAGCGGCATCCAGGCGCTGGAACACAGATCGCGCCTGGCTGGCACCCTGGGCCATATTCACCAGAATACTGGGTATCCGGTTGTACCCCCTGCGCCGCAGAACCTTGATCAGCGAAAAGGCGTCAGTCAGGGAGGCCGGATCCGGGGTCACGACCATACAGGCCAACTCTGTTGCAGCAATCATATGCAGCCCGGCGGCCTGCAGGCCGGCAGCAGTATCGGTGATAACGTAATCGTAGCGGTTTTCGAGATTATAAAGCGCCCGCAGTATACGGAGGCTTTCAGTGGGCCCCATATCCATGCATTCCTGCACACCGGAAGCCCCTGGCACGATGTGCAGGCCGTAATCGGTCTCAAGGATAATATCCTCCAGACGACACTCTCCGGCCATCACATTGGCAAGGGTCTTTCTTGGATAAAGGCCAACCATGATGCTGACATTGGCCAGATCAGTGTCGCCATCCAGCAACAAAACCCGGTTATCCTGCCTCGCCAGGGTAAGCGCAAGATTCAGGGCAACCGAGGTTTTACCCACCCCACCCTTGCCGCCGGTAATGGCAATGGTGCGAGGTTGGTTCGGATTGTGCTTAACAGGTTCTCTGGCGTTCATCACCGGTAATCTAGGTCCCTGATTTTTCGGTTTCGGATAGTTTAACCTGTAAAAATTCTACACATATCACGAATCAGATAATATATTGCTTAAAAAAAGAGCAATAAGTATTTAATAACGACGGATTATTGTCTAAGCTCTTTTCGGACAATAAGAATGAACGCTCCGTCAGATACTGATTTTTTCGCCGCACGGCAGGTAAGCCTATGCACATTGCGCCTGATTTACAGCTACCGAGTCTCCCGGAAGTGACCTTGCGGGCGCTCGATGCTTGTCATCAGGACGAGAGCTACCGAAAAATCAGCGAGATTGTCTCTGCCGATACGGCGCTGGTGGCTCGTATACTGGCACTGGCCAATTCCGCCTTGTACGGCCCCTCCACCCCGATTCGATCCGTTGACCAGGCACTCCTGAGACTCGGCACCCGCCGTTTTCACACGCTGGTACTGACCGCCGCCCTTCGACAACTGCTGTTCGAGCTGGGCGGGGACGAATGGCAGCAGCTCAGAGACTTCTGGCGACACTCGCTCACTACCGCCCTGACCGCCCGGGCCCTGGCCACGCTCACCCGCTACCCGGAACCAGACGAAGCCTTCATGCTGGGCATGCTTCACAACATCGGTGAACTGATCGCTATTAAAACGCCAGCCACCGAGGCGAAGCAACACTATCTTGATCACCAGTCAGACATCGCCGCCGAGCTCGTGGCTTCCTGGGGGCTGGGGCCCATGGCAGCCGATGCCATGCGCTATCAGCAGGCATTGCCCTCGGAACTGCGGGATGCCGGGCATCTGGTGAAGCTGATCAGCCTCGCTACCCGGCTAGCCCTGTCAGACGCCGCCGGCATTGCAGCTGCAGGCACGGTATTCGGGCTGAACGAAGAACTGACCCGTGAGATCAACCGCCGTATTGGACATGAAGTCTCGGGCATGGCCGCTTCTATGGGAATCCCACTGGATGAGGATTACTGTGGCGAAAGCGCCTCGAGGCAACTCAAACAGACTATTCTGCGTCAGGCCATGGCGAACCAGGCCATCAACCTTGCCGACCTGACCGGTGAAACCGAGGATATTCTCGCCGAAACGGTGAACAGTCTTACCCTGATCACGGGCTTACCGGCACTTTGCTTTGGACACACAGGAGACAACCTCGTGCTCCTGTCCGGCACCATTGGAGACATCCCCGAACTGGCAGTAACCGCCAAGCCCGGTGGCAGTGTCCTTACCGAAGCCTTCATTTCCGGCCTGCCAGTTAGTCTTGGCGAACGCTCACCCACGGTACTGGACCGTCAGCTGCTCTCGCTGTTACACACACCATCGCTGCTAGCCGTGCCGGTCAAGGGTGGTGACAATTGCCCTGGCGTATTCGCCCTGGGCACCGACAATGATCATCTGCCGACAACTCTTGAACTGGCGGATATCTTTACCCACCAGTTGGCTTCCGTGCTGGCAAACCGAACGGCTGCTGGAGCAGCTGCAGACACTGGAACGGAAGGACTGGATCAGGAAATAGCCCGCGACCGGCTGCGCAAACAGGTGCACGAGGTCAGCAATCCCCTGACCATCATCAGACAGTACATTTACCAGTTACGCGGCAGGCTTGAAGATGCCGGTGTCCAGCAGGAGCTGGACGTGATCCGCGATGAGCTGGACCGGGCCGGCAACCTTTTGCTGCAGATGAGCCATACTGACAACAGCCAACACGGTGACGACGGGGTTGAGCTCAGTGCCGAACTGGAAAGTCTGGCCCGTATCCTCGAAGATAGCCTGTTCAGCTCTGCGAACCGCAACCTGAAGTTATCCCTGTGCAGCGAACCAACACGGGTTACGGCTGGCGCCACCAGGATTCGCCAGGTTGTTATCAACCTGGTTCGTAACGCTGCGGAAAGCCTTCCGGATGATGGTGGCACAGTTGAAATACATACATCTGCCCCGGTGTGGCAGAATCATCGCACCTGGGTGGAGCTGGAAGTTAAAGATACAGGCAGGGGAATACCCGGTGAGATCAGGGACACCCTGTTTGCACCAGTAAAAACCACAAAGGGAGAAGGCCACAGCGGTTTGGGCCTGAGTATTGTGAAGCAGCTAGTCGATGACATGGAGGGCATCATAGCTTGTCGGACGGGGCAGGAGGGCACCACCTTCAGGATTCTGTTCCCGGCGGCCAGCCATAAAAAGAACGAGACCGACTGACGCAGAAACAACGGACACAGACCGATGGCACCTGAACAAACTGATCAGCCTTTCAGTCACGGGTTAACGGCACGGATACTGGTAGCGGACGACGAGCCCCGCCTGCTGAATACACTGGCTTCGCTGTTGCGCAGCCGGGGGTACGAGGTTGCGGAAGCACACGGGGGTCGAAAAGCCTGTGACCTGATTGACCAGGAAGCGTTCGATCTGGCGCTGCTGGATCTGCGGATGCCAGAAGTCAGCGGCTTCGATGTCATGGCCCATCTCGCCAATAGGCAACCGGATTGCGGGGTGATTGTGGTTAGCGGCGAGAGCTCCTTCAGCGCCGTGAGCCGCGCCCTGCGTCGGGGTGCCCTGGATTACATCCGCAAACCCTTCGATCCTGAAGAGCTGTTGGCCACCGTCGAAAGTGTTATCGGGAAGAAATCACTTCTTGAAGCCCACGAACACATCCAGATGCGGCTGGAAAAATCCGAGGCCCTGCACCGATATATTGTTAACAGTTCGCCCGACATCGTGTTCATGCTCGATCACGACGGCCACTTCTGTTTTGTAAACAGCAAGGTCGAGAGCCTGCTCGGATATCAGCCAGCGGAACTCTGTGGTCAGCACTTCCGACATATCCTTGACGACCGGGACGTGACCCGGGGAACCCTGGCCCTGAAGGGCCCCAACATCACCGCAGACAACCCCAGAACCCTGGAGGTTCGCCTTAAAACCCGCGGAAGCCGCCGGGCAACCCGACACTTCGAGATAACTGCCTTTCCAATCGATCCGCAAACCTGGCCCCATTCCGGAACAACCCAGGGTGGCGGGAATGGCAATGGCGCGCGCTATTACGGCACTGCCCGCGATGTCACCGAGCGAAAGGAGGCCGAAGCGTTCATCAATTTCCAGGCCTATCATGATTTGCTGACCCGCCTGCCAAACAGAGCCCTATTCAAGGACCGTCTTGAGCTTGCAATAACCCACGCTAAACGCGGCGGCCAGAAACTCGCAGTGATGTTCCTGGATCTGGACCGCTTCAAGGTCATCAACGATACCCTCGGTCACGCCATGGGAGATCGTCTGCTGCAAGCAGTAACCCACCGTCTTGAAAAATGTCTGCGCAAGGGCGACACACTGTCCCGGTTCGGTGGCGACGAATTCACCCTGTTATTGCCCTCCATCCACAATCACGACGATGCCAGACAGATCGCCAAGAAGCTGATTGATGCCCTCAGGGCGCCTTTTCAGTTGGGTGATCACGAGGTGTTCGTGGGTGTGAGCATCGGTATTGCCATCTTCCCGGAAGCCGGCGAATTCATGGACCAGCTGATCCAGAACGCCGACATTGCCATGTACCATGTCAAAGGCAAGGGCAAGGACGGCTACCGCTTCTATTCCGACAGCATGAGCATCGACACCGCCAACCGGCTTAACCTGGAGCGGGATCTGCGCCTGGCGCTGGAGCGGGACGAGTTGAGGGTTTTCTACCAACCCCAGGTATGCTCCACAACCAACCGGGTTGTCGGTCTCGAAGCCCTGGTCCGCTGGCAGCATCCGGAACGTGGACTGCTCTACCCCAGGGATTTCCTGCCCCTGGCGGAGGAGACCAAATTGATCGGCCAGCTCAGTGAGAGGGTTCTGGATCAGGCCTGCCAGGACGTTGGCCGCTGGATCCGGGCTGGCCATGCCGACCTCAGGCTGGCCGTCAACCTGTCACCCATCCAGGTCGAACACCCGCGCTTTGTGGAAACCCTGATGCAGCAGGTAAAGGCCCACAACTTCCCGGCCGGCAATCTGGAAATCGAAATCACCGAAAACGTGATCATGAACGATCTTGAGCAGATCTCCCAGAAACTCCGTGAACTGGCGGCTCTGGGTGTCCGGATAGCGATTGACGATTTTGGCACCGGCTATTCGTCACTGAATTACCTGCACCGCCTCCCTATCCATACCCTCAAGGTCGACCAGTCTTTCGTAAAAGCCATTCGCAGCGGAGAGGACGGCGCGTGCATCGTGAATGCCATCGTCGCCATGGCTCACGGGCTGAAACTGGAGATTGTTGCCGAAGGCGTGGAGACCGACGAGCAACTGGAATACCTTCGAGGCCTGGGCTGCCACCAGGTTCAGGGCTTTTTCTACGGCCCTGCCAGGCCTGCGGCCGAAATCTCCAGAACCCTCGGCACCACAAGAGCCAAAGCCGCATCATTCTGATAGACGATTATTTATTGTCTGACACTCCGATATAAAACCGCGATCTGGTTTGCAAAGTATTGCAGTACGTTACTTTGTGTATCCGGAAATGCGCATTACTGCACATATTTCTCCCACCCTGTTCTCTAAGCTCAAATCCATAGGCGCTGATCACCGGAATGTCCGACATTCTCGGACCAATAACGACAAAAACGGTGACGGCATCCAAGGAACAAGAACAGGCAGCAGTCATCATGCGCGACAAGTACAAGTATATTGGTCCCGTCTACGATTTCCTGAGCAACCTCTATAGCGGCAAGAACATTCACCGTTGCAAGACAGCGATGCTGGATGTTGAAACCGTCCAGCCTGGAGACCGGATACTGTTCGCCGGAGTTGGCCACGGCCGGGATGCCATTCGGGCTGCTGAACTGGGCGCCGATGTGACTGTGGTGGATCTGTCCGAAACCATGTTGCGAAAGTTTGCCGAGGCTCAGGAAAAAGAGGCTCCACACCTTACTATCCATCGCATCCACAGCGACATCATGAAGGTGGATGAGTTCGAGCAGTACGACATGGTGGTCGCCAACTTTTTCCTCAACGTATTCGACGAAGACATGATGGTCCGGGTCCTGGAGCACCTGATACGTCTGGGCAAGGCCGACGCCCGAGTGGTTGTTGGCGACTTTTCCTACCCCACGGGCAACCTGCTTTCCAGAATGTTCAAGAAGCTCTACTGGTACATGGCGGTCTTCATTTTCTGGCTGTTCGCCAACAATGCCTTCCACAAAATCTACAACTACCCCGAGCACATGCAGCGGCTGGGCCTTCAGGTCACGGACAAGAAGCACTTCAAGCTTCTGAACATGAACTGCTACTGGTCCATTCTCGGACGCAAGCAGGCCTGAGCACTTCGCTAGAGAGTCACCCAACAAAAATAAACAGGGAGAAGCAGCATGTCGGATCAGATACTCGCACTGGACAGGGTTGGCGCGCTGGAGAGCGGCTCATTTACATTTACCGAGCGTGTCGATTTCCTGAAGAGATACGGCACCCATTCCCAGTCGTTTTCCACGCTCCAACCAGGCATGCAGTATTTCGATGTACCGGGTATAGGTTACATCGCCTACATGCGCAAGTGGGGGGCAACCTTCGTGCTCTCGGACCCGGTCTGTGCACCGGAGGATTTCGGCGGCCTGCTGGAGAGCTTTCACCAGAAATTTCCGAATGCCAGCTACATCCAGGTGTCCAAGCCAGTGGTCGACTTCCTCCATCTGCGCTTTGGCCTCTACGGCACCCAGTTTGGCAGCGAGTCCCGCATCGATTTGAGAAAATGGTCCCTCAGTGGAAAGAAGAAGCAGATTCTCAGAACCGCACTGAACCAGGCGGAGAAAAGCGGTATTACCGTCAAGGAACGTTTCAGCGACGACCACACCCGTGAAATATCTGAGGCCTGGATCCGAACACGGAAATGCAAGAGCAATGAAATTCGATTTCTGATACGCCCCATGGAAATGGACTACCGCGAAAACGAAAGGCACTTCTACGCCTATCAAGATGGCAAGGCGGTCGGGTTTATCTATTTCGACCCGATCTATCGCAACAACGAGATCATCAGTTATGTGCCCAACATTTCCCGGGCCAATGCCGATTTCCGCCAGGGTATTTTCTATACCCTCATGGCCCATGCGATGGAAGTTTTCAAGGCCGAGGGCGTGCCCTACCTGGATCTTGGGCTGATTCCCTTGTCACTGGATTCGGCAACAGAACATCAGGAGAGCAGGCTGCTGAAACGTCTCCTGCACGGACTCTATGAAAAAGGTAATTTCCTATATAATTTCAAGGGACTGGAGTTCACCAAATCGCGCTTCCGGGGCGAGAACTTTAAAACCTATTGCTGTCACAAACGATCGATTCCGGCGCTGGAATTCCTGGCCATGTTTAAACTGACCCGATTGCTGTAACTCCCGGGGCATCACCGGGCCAGTCTTCATTGAGCAGCCTCGGCGCCAACCCGAGTCCTGTCATGAAAGTTATGATTCCTTTGGGCGCCGAACCTGAGAACAAAGCTGACATTACGGGGTGATCCCCTGCCCCGCAGGTCTGGCCTTCGGCCAGCGCAAGTTGTCCTTTCTGTTCCAGCAGCCAGGCCACCCGCCGGGCAATGGCCTCCCCCGAGTCGACCCAGAAACGAACTGACGGGAGAGTCTGCTTAAGGCTTTCCAGTAACAGCGGATAATGGGTGCAGCCCAGAACCACCGTGTCGACATCGGCGTCTCGAAATGGCTGCATTGCTACTTGCAGCTCGGCAAGTGGAACTTCTCGCCCAGAAACCAGGTCCTCCGCCCAGCGCACCAGCCCCGGATGACCGATGCGTTCAACCTTGCAGTCGCCGGCGAATTCCTCAATCAGCCTGTCCAGATAGGGTCTGCGAACCGTTGCCGGCGTCGCCAGAAGCCCCATCCGCCGGTTCACGGTTTTCGCCGCCGCCGGCTTGATGGCGGGCACCACCCCCACAACCGGCACCGGTGTCATGGCCCGTAGATGCGGCAGAACCACAGTGCTGGCGGTATTGCAGGCCACGACGATAACGTCCGATGGGTACAGCTGGAGAGCTCTGGCAATCAGGGTGCAACAGCGGTCAATCACGACCGTTTCGGATTTATCGCCATAGGGAAAGCCTGCGTTGTCCGCAAGGTAGACGATCTCCAGCCCCGGCAGATATCGGTGAATGCAGGCCGCGACGCTCAGCCCGCCCACGCCGGAGTCGAACACCAGAACCCTTGGAGGCGCCTGCCCGCTCAAACCGGAATGCCTCCCCGGGAAATCTCGTTCTCCATGGCCCGGATCAGCCGGCCCGAAATCGTGGTTTCCGGCGGCACAGGGGGTGTATCACCCGGCAGGAACCAGTCGGCATCGGCAAGCTCATCCTCCTGAAGAACCAGCTCGCCCCCCGCGTAATCGGCAAAAAATCCGACCATCAGTTGGTGGGGGAAAGGCCAGGGTTGCGACGCATGGTAGCGGATATTGGTGACATCCAGCCCGGTCTCTTCCTTCACCTCGCGATGCACAGCGCCCTCGAGGCTTTCGCCGGGCTCAACAAAACCGGCAATGAGGCTGTAGAAATGCCTCTTGACCCTTGAAGACCTGGCAAGCAGCAGCCGATCGTTCCGACGGATCACCACTATCACGCAGGGTGCGAGCCTCGGATACCACGGGATTCCGCAGGGTTCGCACCACTTGGCCCGCTCCCTGGGGTGGAAGCCGGTTTGTTCGCCGCACCGACCGCAATAGCGGTGGTCGCGCCACCACTGCCATACCTGAAACCCGGTGCTGAGCATATCCGCCGGGGCATCACTGAGCATCAGCAGAGCATCCCGCAAGGGAATAGTCTCATGATCACCAACACCAGAGTCCGGTAATTCGGTCACGAATACGTCGCGTCCGTCGTAGTTGCCCAGAGACACCGACTCGGGCAACCCGTCCCGGAAAAGGCGACTGTCGCCATGATGCAGCCAGCCGTTATCAGGCTTGACCACGTCTGTCCCCGACAACGCGAGGATGAGATCGCCTTTTTCCGGCGGCCGGGTCGTCCAGCCGGGTATCCACTGAGTCATTCGACCACCATTTGATGCGTCAATCGGGTGATTAATAGATCAGTCCGAAATGTACCACATTGCTGCACCGGCCAAGAATGAAAGCTCGACTTTCCGCTCTGTACTCAACCAAGTAAACTTGGCACCTGTTTCTTCAACGGAGTTGCAATTTATGCGTCTTTACCAGGGCATTCGCAGCCTGATCCTGACCCTTTTCCGCAAGATACTGTTCATCTGGGTCCGGACAGATGTCAGCGGCAACAGCGTTGAGGCCCTCGCCCTGGATCCCGACAAACCGGTTTGCTACGTGCTGCAGTACAGCTCACTGTCGAGCCGCCTGGTTCTCGAGCAGGAGGTCATCCGGGCAGGCCTGCCGGGCGCCACCGAAGCCCTGCCGGTGAAGAACGGTCCGTCCCACTCCTTCTTTTTTCTCTACCGCCGGATTGGCGGTTTTTTCAGAGGTCGCCAGGCGCCAGCGCCCACCAATGAATTTCAGGCCCTGGTTCGCTACGGACTCGAACATCCAGACCAGGATGTCCAGATTGTGCCTGTGTCCCTGTTCTGGGGCCGCTCTCCGGACAAGGAAAAATCCCTGGTCAAACTGCTGCTATCCGACACATGGTCCATTGCCGGTCGGCTTCAGAAGTTCCTGATCATCATGGTTCACGGCCGCAATACCTACGTACAGTTCAACCAGCCGCTGTCACTGAAGCAGGTCATCGATGAATACCGGCACAGTGAGGAGCGCGCCAACCGCAAACTGGCGAGAATTCTGAGAACCCACTTCCGCCGCGTTCGCCAGGCTGTTCTGGGGCCCGACCTCTCTCATCGCCGCACCCTGGTGGCAGGCCTGGTGCGCACCCAGGCAGTCAAGGAGGCTATTCGGGAGACCGCGGCAAAAGACGACATACCCCCGGAGAAGGTTCGTGCCAAGGCCTACAAGTACGCAGACGAAATTGCCGCCAGCATGTCCATCGTTACCATCCGGTTCCTGGAAGTGGTGCTGTCATGGCTGTGGAACCGGATCTACAAAGGTATTGCCGTTAACAATATCCGGGTGGTGAAAGAAGTGGCCCAGGACAACGCGGTGGTCTATGTGCCCTGCCACCGGTCACACATCGACTACCTGCTGTTGTCCTATGTGCTCTACAAGAACGGCCTGATGCCACCGCATATCGCCGCTGGCATCAATCTCAATATGCCGGTTGTCGGGCCGATCCTGCGCCGGGGCGGGGCATTCTTCATGCGCCGCAGCTTCAAGGACAACCCCCTGTACGCCACCGTTTTCAATGAATACATGCACGTGATGTTCTCCCGGGGCTACTCCGTCGAGTACTTTGTGGAAGGTGGTCGCAGCCGCACGGGCCGGATGCTGCAGCCGCGGCCAGGCATGCTGGCAATGACCGTTCGCAGCTTCCTCCGCGACCACCGCAAACCCATTGTGTTTGTGCCCGTTTACATCGGCTATGAAAAAGTCATGGAGGGTCGCTCCTATCTGGGCGAACTTCGTGGCAAGAAAAAAGAGAAAGAGAGCGTATTCGGCCTGGCGAAAACCGTTCGCAAACTAAGCAACTCCTTTGGTCGCGTCGCGGTGAACTTTGGCGAAGCCATTCACCTGTCAGAGGTTCTCGATGATGTTCACAGCAGCTGGCGGGATGAGGCCTACGACACTGAATATCGTCCACGTTGGCTTAACAGCGCGGTGTCGGAGCTATCGTTCCGGGTGGCATCCAACATCAACGCCTCGGTTGCCGTTAACCCGATCGGCATGACCGCTACGGTTCTGCTGGGCACCGACCGACTGGCGATGGATGAGGGCCAGTTAATCCGCCTGATGGATCAATACGCCGGGCTGCTCAGGGCTTTCCCCTATGCGGAAACGGTAACCCTGCCTGAGGGCTCCGGCAAGGACTGGATCGCCTACTGTGAAGACATGGGCCTGGTTAGCCGCCAGCCTCAGAAACTCGGCGACATCATTGCCCTGGAAGGCAGTAATGCCATCCTGATGACCTACTACAGGAATAACATCCAGCATCTGTTCGCACTGCCCTCATTGATTGCCAGCCTGTTTGAAAACAAGGATTCGCTGGGTCGGGACAAGATCGTGTTCCTCGCCAGCGTGGCCTATCCTTACCTGCAATCCGAGCTGTTCCTGAAGTACCAGCCGGATGAAGCCAAAAACGTGATCAATCAGTGGATTGATGTTCTTATTGAGCAGGGCCTGCTGAAGCCGCTGGATGATGACCGGATCGGTCGGCCGGAGGAAGGGACAGAGTCGATGCTGAGGCTCAGGGTTCTCTCCCGCTTTATCATTCAGACCGTCGAGCGCTACCACATTGCCCTGGGCATTCTGCGCAAGTACGGCTCGGGTAAGATCAGTGCCTCCGAACTGGAAGAGCAGAGTGCTCTGCTGGCCGAACGCATGTCCATCCTTTTCGGTCTCAACGCACCGGAGTTCTTTGACAAGAGCCTGTTCCGGAATTTCATTGCCAATATGCAGAACAATGGCGTTATCACCACCGACGATAATGGCCTGCTGTGCTACGGGGAAGGACTGGATGAGGTGGCGGATGATGCACGCCTGGTGCTGAGTGTCGAGAAGCGACAGGCTATCCAGCAGGTCACCATGATGGGCGCCTGATCGCGCTCACTGGGTTGGCAGCGCCTTGATGGAGTAGACATCATAACGGCTGCTTTTGCCTTCTATGCGAGTTGTCGGCTCCGGCCCCTCAATCGCCGGGGCCTTCCGGGGTCGCTTGACCACAACCCGGTAACGGGCACGCTCAAGAGCGCCAGCCAGCAGCTGCCCGGAGTCCTCGTCGTCCCCCACGATGGTACGAAACACCTGCATTTCCTTTTTCACCAGAGCCGACTTGTCCCGGTGGGGGAACATCGGGTCCAGGTAGACGATATCGGCAGCCTCGGCATCAGAGTTCAGCAGCCAGTCAATACTGCTGCCTTCCAGCAATCGCATGCGCGCGACGATAGCTTCGCAATCCACGTTCAGGGCGGCCCGCGCCAGACCATCCGCCAACAAGGCATGGATCACCGGATTACGCTCGAACAGCGTGACCCTGCAACCGAGGCTGGCCAGAACGAAGGCATCCTGGCCCAGCCCTGCGGTCGCATCAACCACATGAAGCGTCGCACGGGTTTTCTGCAGGCCGACCGCTTTGGCCACCAACTGACCGGCACCACCGCCATGTTCGCGACGGTACCCCATCTTGCCGGTAACAAATTCCGCGCGCACCGGCCCGGGTGCACCCTTGCCGGTCACCTGCAGGCCAAGACCCTGCTCATCAAGGAATAGCAAAACCGGAAAATCCCTGACATCTCTGGGTCGCACGACACCGAGATTGATCAGCCCAAGAGACTCAGCGAGAGGCTCGGCCTGGAATCGGTCTCCCAGCGCGCTGCGGCCAACGGCGACGGTGTTCTGGCAAAGGGCAGAAAGGGCGGACGGTTCGGAAGAAGAGTCAGGCATCAGACCAGAATATCAATTCCGGCCAGGCTACCATCGCCGCCAGTTTCCTGACCGGCGGCGGCGACAGAGGCGAATGTGGACAGAGCCCTGGCGGCTGGGAGAGAAACCTCGTCAGCACGGAACCGCTCCAGACGGACGTCTTCGGCGGCACGACGGGCCTCAACCCGCCGCTCGAGGCTTTCAGTCGCATTACGGTCGCTGACAATGCCCTGTCGGCCATCAGCCAAGTCACGGCGGGCGGCATCGGGCGCTTTTTCCGGCGTTGACGCAGGCGCACGGGCCGCATCGCTGCGCTCCCGAACAGGGCTGTTGTTGCCGGTCTGGAAATTGAAATTGTTACCCGGGTTAATACCGCCAATCATGTTCAGATACCACTGGCCGGATGACAGGAAAACGTGAGCTGGAAGTATGGAAGATTATCGCCTGGAAGAAAAGACGGTTGGTCAGTTTTTACCCAGGATGGCGACTTGCCCGGATTAAACCGGGCGTCCATCGCGACTATCGGCCGGGCAGCTTTTTCCAGGCCACTTCATCCCTGATATACACCGGCTGAGCCTGCTCTGCCGGCACCGCCTTTCCCTGCTCGTAGGCGATCACTGCCAGGCGCGCAACCCAGGCTGCACGGAGCACCAGAGTTTCATCGATAGTATCTACCCTTCCGGACACCTCCTCGGGCATGGCGGAGCGGAACTGCCAGCCCGGACCTGCTCCGAACCAGCGTTCAGCGCCTGCGGGCAGCGTCACCGCCTCCGGCGGACAGACCTGTTCCGGAGCCAGCGCCACCGGGAGTCCTGACCGGGCGGCGAAACAGCCCCAATAAACCTCGCCCATACGGGCGTCGAATGCCACCGCAATACCGGTGTCCTCGGGGATCTCCAGGGCATCAATGGCACCCAGAGCAACCGCCTCCAGTGAGGAGACGGGCACCACCGGGATATCGAGCCCCCAGGCAAGGCCCTGTACGACACCGGTGGCGATCCTCACCCCGGTGAAAGAGCCCGGGCCGCAGGCAAATGCCAGGGCGTCCAGCTCTGCCGGGGCCAGGTTTTTCTCAGCCAACAGCTCCCGCACCATTGGCATCAGAAGCCGGGTGTGGCCCCTGGGGGCAAGCTCGAAGCGTTCGGATATCTCGCCATCAACAAGAAGGGCTGCCGAGCAGCCCTCTGATGACGTATCCAGTGCCAACAGTTTCACAGGTGTGAAAACCTCAGGTCAGGATGCCAATGATTTACTTGAGTTCAGACAGGATCTGGTCGCGAATGCTGTCCAGGCTGCCAACGCCTTCCACGCGGACGTATTTTGGCGCCGCAGCAGGCTCTTTCGATGCCCAGTCCTGATAGTAGCCGACCAGCGGTGCGGTCTGGTCGTGGTAGATCTTCAGACGCTTGCGAACCGTCTCTTCCTTGTCGTCCTCACGCTGAACCAGCGGCTCGCCGGTTTGGTCGTCCTTGCCCTCTACTTTGGGCGGATCGTATTTCACGTGATAGATGCGACCGCTACCTTCATGTACCCGGCGCCCGGACAGACGGCTGACGATTTCTTCGTCATCAACGGCAATTTCGACCACATAGTCGATGGCAATTCCCTGGTCTTTCAGAGCCTCGGCCTGGGGGATAGTCCGCGGGAAGCCGTCCAGCAAGAAACCGTTCTTGCAATCCGGCTGCTGAATGCGCTCTTCGATCAGCGCAATAATGATGTCGTCAGACACCAGGCCGCCTGTTGCCATGACTTCCTTGACCTGCTTGCCCAGCTCGGACTCGGCTTTTACCGCCGCCCGCAGCATGTCACCGGTGGAAATCTGGGGAATATCAAACCGTTCAGTAATGAACTGGGCCTGAGTTCCCTTGCCTGCGCCCGGTGCGCCTAACATGATGATTCGCATAACGCTGTGCTCCCGTTTTAGTCATTATCATTTGAAAAGCTGTGGCAAAAACCTCTGCCTTTGCGACAGCCTCTCCTGCACGGAACAGGTGTCAGCCGGAACGGCGAAGGCGCATTATACGAAGTCAGCCACGTCAGAGAAAGTCGACCTCCGTATCATGCACCGGAAGTGCGCATTTCCCAGCGAATAACGACAGGGTGTCAGGATGACAGGGAGCTGGCCAGTGCGTCCAGATCTGGAGCCACGCGATCAAGTTCTACATTCAGCTCTTCCAGAACCTCCGGTCGCAGGCCCAGGCCCTCGAGCAAAGTCGGCACGTCGTCGGGGTTGAACTCATCACCAATACCCCGATCTTTAAGCAGGGCGTTGGCCAGCTGAACCATCAGGACATAGTTCTCATGCTCGCCGTGGTAACCGGACTGCTGATGAACACCGGCCGCCTTGACCACCGGATCCGGCAGTTGCCACAAACGGTGCAGTATCCCGCCAATGGCGCCATGGCCAACCGAGAGGATCTCCTGGCCATTGCCCTGCCCGAACACCTGCTGCTCGAGAGAGTGCATGCTGGCCTCAGGATTGGCCTCGCGAAGCTCATTGAGTTCATCGAACTCCGCCGGGAAAAGATGCCCGACCAGCAACAGGCCGAAGTTGTGCAACAGCCCGCAAAGATAACCCAGACCTTTCTCGGCACCGCACCGCGGCGCAATAATCTGGCATAGAAACGCGCAATACAGGGAGTGGCGCCAGAAATTATCCATACCCAGAATGCCATGGCGGGGTACTTCAAAGGCGCGAACAGAGGCAATGCCCAGGGCGATGTGAGCCACACGGTCGAACCCCAGTACACGGGTGACCGCTTCCTGTACCGAATTGATCTGGCCCGGATAATTGAACAGTGCAGACCGGGCATAACGCATGATCTGCGCTGTCAGGCTCGGATCAAACTCGATCAGCTCGGCGAGTTCCCGGGCGGTGGCGTCGGTATTGGCGGTCAACCGCAGGATGCGAAGGGCGAGGGCCGGCATTGGTGGCAGGCGGTAGAGTTTCTGGAGTTTGTCGGCCACTTCCTCGAGCGTTAGCGCCTCGCGGTTGCCATTCCCCGGCCCCCGGATAACCAGGTGCCCTTCCCTGGCGCCTGCCAGCGCCAGCCGGAGGGATCGGCCATCCATCTCTATCAGAGAATGATCGGTACCGCTGGAGAACACGGCCTGATCCGACTGAATCACATCCTCATCAACGATAACGGGCAGTTCGTAGGCCTGCCCGATGGGTGGCGTGAAGCCGGGATCGCAATCCCCGAACAGGCGCATGGTCTGACGAGCGGTCAGCGGCTGCAGGCGCCGACCAGTCAACTGGTGGAGGGCATCCGGGTCCAGGGAACTGTCGAACTTGTGCACGGCCATCACGACGCCGGTAATATCGATCAGGAGGGTGGCCTGAATAAAGGCGTCCTGCGACAGGCCCGAGGCAATAACCGCCGCATCCAGGCTGGTCACCTGATCTATCGGCAGTTCTTGATAGCTGATGCCCTTGCGGGCGAGAAAACGTTCCAATCGTGCAGCCAGAGCCACAGCTTACTCCCTTTGTTCTTCGTCGGTGGCCAGGCTACCCGGCCTTTTCCCGGCACTCTTTTCGGCACTATCTCCGGGCAAATCATTAGCGTACGCGATCAACCGGTGTTGCGCATGCCCGCAGCAATGCCCGCCATGGTGACCTTCAGGGCCCGTTCCACCAGTTCCGGCACCTCGCCCTTGCCCTCACTTTGCCGATCCCGCCGCAGCAGTTCAGCCTGCAGGTAATGCAGTGGATCCGTGTAGGGGTTGCGGACCCGCATAGAATGCGCGAACACGGGCTCCGCCTCAAGCAGATCGGTTTGCTCCTTGAGCTCCAGAAGCCGCTCTATGCAACCCTGGAGGCGTGTTCGAAGGCTTTCACCCAGGGCTTTTAGCCGGTCATCGTCCAACAAGGTCTGCTCATAATAGCTGGCGATGCGCAAATCCGCCTTGGCCAAGACCATCTCCAGCATATCCACGTAGGTGCGGAAGAACGGCCAGCCCTGCATCATCTCCCTCAATACTGGAAGCCGGTTATCCCGGGCCGCTTCCTCAAGCGCGACGTCACTACCCAGCCAACTCGGCAGCATCAGCCGCATCTGAGTCCAGGCGAAAATCCAGGGTATGGCCCGAAGGCTTTCCACGCCGCCGGTTGCCTTTCGCCGGGCCGGCCGGCTGCCAAGCGCCAGTTTACCCAGGGCCTGCTCGGGTGTGACCTGGCGGAAATAGGGCACGAAATCCGGATTCTCCCGAACCACATCCCGATAGGCTTTCAGGGACCGCTCGGTTAGCCAGTCCATGGTTTCCCGCCAGCTGTCCTCCGGCTTGGGTGGCGGCGCCAGAGTAGCTTCAATAACCGCGGTGGTGTAAAGCGTCAGGCTCTGGACTGCCAGCCGGGGCAAACCGAACTTGAACCGGATCATTTCCCCCTGCTCAGTGATCCGGAAACTGCCGTTTACCGAGCCCGGTGGCTGGGACAGAATCGCCCGGTTGGCAGGTCCACCACCGCGGCCAACGGTACCACCCCGACCATGGAACAGGGTCAGATGCACACCGTACTGGCGGGCGACGTGAGTGAGTTTCTCCTGGGCCTGGTACTGGGCCCAGGCTGCCATAAGTTGACCTGCGTCCTTGGAGGAGTCCGAGTAGCCGATCATCACTTCCTGCCGGCCCTGGCAATACTCCCGGTACCATTCCACCTCGTACAGTGCCGACATGCTGTCCGGCGCGCCACGCAGGTCAGCCAGGGTTTCAAAAAGCGGGACGACCCGCATTGGAAACTTCATCCCGGATTCCCGCAGCAGCAGAATCACACTCAACACATCAGAAGGCTTGCTGGCCATGGAAATCACATAGGACCCCAGGGCTTCCGGGGTTTGTTGCGCCACCACTTCGCAGGTCGCCAGCACCTCCGCAACGGATTCAGAAGGCTCCCAATTGCGGGGGACCAGCGGGCGTCGGCCCTGAAGCTCCTGCACCAGAAACGCCTGGCGCTCCTGCTCGGACCAGGACAGATAATCCCCCATACCGAGATAATCGACCATCTCGGCCACGGCCTCTGCGTGCCGGCTCGCCTCCTGGCGAATGTCCAGCCGGATCAGCGGCAGGCCGAAGGTGTGTGCACGCCGGATGGTGTCCAGCAGCGGGCCGTTGGCTATATCCTCCAGACCACACTCAACCAGCGACCGATAGCAGAGCTCCAGGGGGCCGGTGAAATCCTCGTTTTCAAACAGAATACCGCTGGCGTCAGCAGTCTCTCCATTGACGCTCGCCTCGGCCCAGTCACGGGTTTTGATCAGCCTTTCGCGGAGTTCAGCGAGCACATGGCGATAGGGTTCCCGGGAATCACCAACGACGGCCTTGAGTTCGTCGCTTGCCTGCCACATGGACAGTTCCGCTCGCAGCGCCTGAATATCGCGAAGATAGAGATCCGCTGCCATCCAGCGGCCGAGAAGGAAGACCCGACGGGTAACCTTGTGGGTAACATTCGGATTGCCATCGCGATCACCGCCCATCCAGGACGCAATCCGGATGGGTGACGCCTGCAGGGGCAGGCCCTTCCCCGTCGCACCCTCCAGAGAGGTGTCCAGGCTCCTCAGAAACTGTGGCAAAGCCTGCCACAGACTGTTTTCGATAACCGCAAAGCCCCACTTGGCCTCATCCACCGCGGTTGGTCGCTCATGACGAATCTCGTCGGTGTGCCAGGCTTCCGTCACCAGCTGGGACAGGCGGTTGACGATTTCCTCCCGTTCGGCCGGCATCAGGTCGTCGTGGTCGAGCCGAGCCAGGCAATCCGACATTTCGTCGTATTTCATGATCAGGGTGCGCCGGGCCACTTCGGTGGGGTGGGCCGTGAGCACGAATTCTATGCGTAAGTCCGCGACCCGCTGATGCAATTCTTCCGGCGTGACATCGCCGCTCTTCAGCCGCTCAAACACCTCACCCAGCGATTCCACCATGAGATCGGACTGGTGGCCCCGCTTGCGACGGATACCATGGTATTGCTCGGCCAGGTTGGCCAGGTTCAGGAACTGGTTAAAAGCCCGGGTTACCGGAAGCAGCTCATCATCGCTCAGCTTGCCGAGCAGATTCACCAGCCGCTGGCCGGAACCGCTTTCCTGGCGGCGATCAGCCTTGGCGGCCGCACGGATTTCCTCGATCAGCTCATAGCAATCCTGTCCGGGATACCGCCGTATGCTCTGGCCAAGCAGCTCGCCCAGCATTCGTACGTTTTCTCGGAGTTCGGGATGTAGCTCAGTCACATTGGCGTCCTTTTGAATTGACGGAGGCGAAGTAAACTTACGATACTAAGGAACAGTCGAGAAAGTCTATTGGCGATTCAAGCCTGTAGCTGCAAGGAGTCATCATGAAGGTCACTGATTTGCCCAAGCACTGGGAAAAGCAAAAAGAGTCTGTGGAGCGCACCCACGATTACAACCTGCGTCTGCCGCTGGAAGATGCCGCACGGGTGGCTGCACTGGCAGAGCTATACCCGGACCGCAGTGAGAGCGATATTCTGAACGATATGATTGGCGCGGCACTAGACGATCTGGTTCGCCAGAGCCCGCTGAAGGACAAGCTGGAAGGGAAGGATAAGTAAGTAACGACGGGCAGCGTTCGCTGCCCTTTCGTCAGGCTACTGATTCCAGCTGACGAGCCTTGAGGCGCTGGATGTGCTTCTGGCTCAGGCTGACGAACTTCGGAGTCAGCCCCTGATCTTCGTAGATCTCGAAACCATCCTCGTCATACGCCACCACCTTGGTACCCTGAACGTAAGGAAAGCTGGTTTCCATTTCGTCCAGTGCTGCAGAAATCAGATCCCGCATCAGATCCTGAGGTGACTTCATCGGATAAAGCGCTGCGAGCTTTTCGAGGCGCTTGTGATGCTGGTCAGACAACGCCATGAAATAGGCGTCTCGGGTAAGCCGACCACGTGCATGCTTGTCCCAGTAGTTGACCAGATCTTTGATTTTCATGGTGCCTTCACTCCTGCATCTTATTGATGGCGCACGGCGCACGAAAACTGTGCATCCGTTTCCGGAAGTGTAGACGAAGCCGTCGGTCTGGGGGCGAGAAAATTGGTAACGGATTGTACTTACCGATCCGTCCTGTTCAGTCCCCGTTTCCTCCCCGCTCCACGCCTTTAACCGCCTGCCAGACGGCGTCCAGCGCCTCCAGCGATTCTTCGTCCATGTCGCGGCCCTCGCGCTCAAGTACACGTTCGATCGCCCGGAAGCGGGCATCGAATTTGTGGTTGGTTCGATTGAGGGCCTGCTCAGGGTTAACCTTCATGAACCGTGCCAGGTTCACGCAGACGAAAAGAAGATCACCCAGCTCATCCTCAACGGCATCCGGATCGCCCGCGCCGGTGTGCGCCGCTTTCCAGGCTTCCTTGAGCTCGTCGATTTCCTCATGGAGTTTGTCGAAGACGGGGCCGATATCCGGCCAGTCAAAGCCGTGGCGGGCCGCCCTTCTCTGGAGCTTTTCGGCCCGTGCCATGGCTGGCAGGGTACGGGCGATGCCATCAAGCCGGCTTACCGGTGCGCCGGCTTCGGGTGCCGGCTTCAGTGCCCGCTCCTCGGCCTTGATGCGCTCCCAGCTTTCCTTGATCCAGGCCTCATCCGGCCGGTTATCCGGATCGATTCGACTTTCCAGGGTCCCTTCCGGAAAAACGTGGGGGTGTCGGCGCACCAGTTTGCGCACCAGATTATCGACCACACCATCAAAATCGAAATGGCCGTCTTCTCGACCAAGCTGGGTGTAGAAGATCACCTGGAACAGCAAATCTCCCAGCTCGTCTTTCAGGTGCGGGTAATCCTCACGCTCAATGGCATCGGCGACTTCGTAGGCTTCCTCCAGCGTGTGCGGCACGATGGTCTTGTAGGATTGCCTGGTATCCCAGGGACAGCCCGTCTCCGGGTCCCGGAGACGGGCCATCAGGGTTTTCAGATCCTCAATGGTATAGCTCATCCGCGTTTACGCCTTACATCAATGATATTGGGCAGGTTGCGAATCTGCGCCAGCAACCGCGCCAGCTGCTCCAGGCTGGAAATCTCGACCGTCACGGTCATGGTGGCCGTATTCTCATCCTTGTTACTCAGGGTATTGAGCGACAGCACATCACTCTTGGAGGCCGACAGCACCTGGGTGATATCCCTGAGCAGTCCGGACCGGTCATAGGCCTCAATCTCGATATCAACCGGATAGACCGCCGCCGGCCGGCCACCCCAGCTCACCTCAATGATCCGGTTGGGCTCGAATTCACGCAGGTTCAGGAACGTCAGACAGTCCTGGCGATGCACCGTAACGCCCCGGCCGACGGTGATGTAGCCACCAATAGCGTCACCGGGCAAGGGTTTGCAGCATTTCGCCACCTGTGTCTTGAGCTTGCCAACACCCAGGATCTGGATGTCCGATTCGGTATCGTAGGGCTTGCGGCGCTGGGTGCTGAGCTTCAGATCCAGCTGCTCGGACTTGGGCTCCAGCATCTGCTGGGCCACATTGGCGACATGAGTGGGGCGAAGGTCGCCGGCACCCGTGGCGGCAAACATGTCCTCGGCACTGTGATAATTGACCTTCTTCGCGAGCTCACCAAGATCCACGTCGTACAGTGACAGACGCTTGAACTCGTCCTCGAGGATTGCGCGGCCATCAACGATATTGCGGCCCCGATCCTGCTGTTTGAACCAGTGGGTAACCTTGGCCCTCGCCCGGGAGGTCTGGATGTACCCCAGACTCGGGTTCAGCCAGTCGCGGCTGGGGGCCGGATTATTGGAGGTCAGGATGAACACCTGGTCGCCGGTTTTCAGCGGATAGGTCAGCGGGACAATCCGGCTGTTTACCCTGGCGCCGCGGCAGGCATGACCGATCTCGGTATGCACGCGATAGGCAAAATCCACCGGCGTTGCCCCCTGGGGCAGATCCACAACATGGCCCTCGGGCGTGAAAACATAAACCCGGTCTGACGCCACATCGGATTTCAGATGGTCCGCCAGCCCGGACAGGTCGCCCAGCTCTTCCTGCCACTCCAGCACCTGGCGCAGCCAGTTGATCTTGGCATCGTACCCGGTGGACTTGTTGCCCTTATCCATCCCCTTGTACAGCCAGTGGGCACAGACGCCCAGCTCCGCCTCCTCATGCATTTTGTGGGTACGGATCTGCACTTCCATGACCTTGCCCTCGGGGCCGATCACCGCCGTGTGCAACGACTGATAACCGTTTTCCTTGGGGTTGGCTATGTAGTCGTCGAATTCGTTCGGAATATGGCGCCACAGCGTGTGGACGATACCCAGGGCGGCGTAGCAGTCGCGCACTTCCGGGACCAGAATTCTCACAGCACGGACATCGTAGACCTGGGAAAAATCGATGCCCTTGCGCCGCATTTTCCGCCATATGCTGTAGATGTGCTTGGCGCGGCCAGACAGCTCGCCCTCTATGCCGTAGGCTTTCAGTTCGGTCTGCAGGGTTTCAATCACCCGCTTGATATAGCTGTCCCGGGCGAGCCGCTTTTCATCAAGCAGCTTGGCGATCTTCTTGTACGCAGACTCATGCAGGTAGCGAAAGGACAGGTCCTCCAGCTCCCACTTGATGTGGCCGATGCCAAGGCGATGGGCCAGCGGCGCATAGATATCAAACACTTCCCGGGCCACGCGCATGCGTTTTTCTTCCGGGGCATCCTTGACCGCCCGGATCGCACAGGTTCGCTCGGACAGTTTGATCAGGGCAACCCGAACGTCGTCGATCATGGTGACGAGCATCTTGCGGACGTTGTCCAACTGGCCTTCACTCTGCCCAAGCACGTTCCCTTTCAGCGGGTGGTGGATGGATGAAATAGCCGCCATCTGCTGCACACCGTTGATCAGGCCTGCCACCTCGTCGCCAAACTCCTTGCGGATCGTCTCGAGGGGAACACGCTCTTCACGTACCGCGCGGTAAAGAATCGCCGCCACCAGGCTGGCCTGATCCAGATGCAGCTCCGCCAGGACCTGGGCCATCTCAATGCCGATCCGGAAGCTGCTGGAACCAGGGGCCCATTGCCGGTCCTGCCGGAACGCCTGAAGATCGATCTCCGCGGCTTTTTCGCAGGCCTGCCGGAACTGACCCGGGTCTTCCAGATGTGTCTGCGAGGCTATCTGGTGAACCCAGCCCTCGATATCCACCTGGCCATCGCCAGTCATTGCGTAGTCTTCGCGAACTTTTACCATATCAGTCTTGTTATTCCTGATGGTTTCCGCAGCCATCCCTGACTGCCCACAACATCGTCAGCCGGAATCCCGCTCGAACAGCGCGATGGATTCCACATGGGTGGTGTGGGGAAACATGTCCATCACACCCGCGCGCACCAGGCGATAGCCGTTGCGCACCATAACGCCCGCATCCCGCGCAAGGGTAGCCGGGTTACAGGAGACATAGACTATCTTCCGCGCACCGAAGGCGGTGAGGTATTTGCAGATTTCCTCGGCACCGGAGCGGGGCGGATCAATCAGGACCTTGTCGAACCCTTCCTTCGCCCAACTCTGGCCGGTGAAGTCTCCGTGCAGATCGGCACCGTGAAAATCGACATTGTCCAGGCCATTCAGTTCCGCATTTTCCCGGCCGCGCACGACCATGGTCTCGTCGCCTTCCACGCCAACAACCTGTCCTCCCCTCCGGGCCAGGGGCAGCGTAAAGTTCCCCAGACCGCAGAACAGATCCAGGACACGCTCACCCGGCTGGACATCCAGCCATTCCACGGCCCTGTGTACCATCGCGCGGTTAATGCCTGCATTGACCTGAGTAAAGTCCATGGGATGAAATTTCATGGTCAGGTCGAATTCTTCCAGCCTGTAGCTCAGCCGTTCATCATCCCGGCCAGAGGATTCGGGCCATATCCGATGCACCGTGTCGGGGCCTTTTGGTTGCAGGTAGATATGCAAATCGTGGGCCTGACCAAAGGCGATGAGCTTTTCCCGATCACCGGCCGAGAGGTCATCCATGTTCCGGAACACCATCACGGCCACATCATCGCCACAGGCAACCTCCACCTGGGCGATTCGGCTGTATGCGTCCAGGTCGTGCAGCATATTGCGCAGGGGCAGTATGCGGTCGCCGATGCGGGGATCCAGCACCACGCAACGATCGATGTCGGTCAGGAAACTGTTGCGTTTCTCCCGGAACCCCACCAGGACAGACTCCCTGGCCTTGACGTAACGAACCCCGAGGCGGGCCTTGCGGCGATAGCCGAGGCTCTCCTCCGATCGCAGCGGCTCAATCCATTGTTCGGGCTCAATGCCCCCGAAATGGGCAAAATGCTCCCGCAGGGTGTTTTCCTTGAACTCGATCTGGGCATCGCCACTCATATGCTGGAGGCTGCAGCCACCGCACAGGTCGGCAAACTCGCAGGGTGGCGTCTGGCGATCCGGCGCAGCTTCCAGAACCTCTTCGGTGCGCAGTTCGTCGAACTTGCTTCGGCTGGACACCACTTTCGCCATCACCGTTTCACCCGGCAGGGCGCCATCCACAAACTGGGTTTTGCCGTCCTGACGGGCGATACCCCGGCCATCGTGGCTCAGGGTCTCAATCTCACAGCGCACGGGCTCTTTCGGAAGAACCTTCCTGCGTCGTCTGCTCATACTTGGGTCTCTTGGTAAAATCGTGTTCAGGCGCCGGGAAATACACCGGTGGAAAGATAGCGGTCGCCGCGGTCACAGATAATGGCCACGATGATGGCGTTTTCAACCTGCTGCGAGAGCTTGAGCGCGGCCGCGATCGAACCGCCGGAGGAGACGCCACAAAAAATGCCTTCCTCGGAAGCCAGGGCCCGCATGGTGTTCTCGGCCTCTTCCTGGCCAACATCCAGCACCTCGTCCACCCGTGCGGCATCGTAGATTTTCGGCAGGTAGGCTTCGGGCCAGCGCCGGATCCCGGGGATCGAAGCGCCTTCTTTTGGCTGCAGCCCGATGATGCGAATATCCGGGTTGCGCTCCTTGAGGTAACGGGAAACGCCCATGATGGTGCCGGTGGTGCCCATGGAGCTGACAAAATGGGTGACGCGCCCGCCGGTCTGTTCCCAGATCTCGGGACCGGTCGTGCGGTAGTGCGCCAGGGGGTTGTCCTGGTTGCTGAACTGGTCCAGCACCCTGCCCTTGCCCTCCGCCTGCATCTTGAGGGCCAGGTCACGGGCAGTTTCCATACCCTCTTCCCTGGTGACCGTGACAATTTCCGCACCATAGGCGCGCATGGATGCCCGACGCTCCTCGCTCATGTTCGCAGGCATGATCAGGACCATGCGGTAACCCTTGATCGCAGCCGCCATGGCCAGGGCAATGCCGGTGTTGCCACTGGTCGCCTCGATCAGGGTATCGCCTGGCTTGATGTCGCCCCGGCGCTCCGCCTCCTGGATCATGCTGATAGCCGGGCGGTCTTTGACCGAGCCGGCAGGGTTGTTTCCCTCCAGCTTGGCCAGAATCACGTTACTCGTCTCACCCGGGAGACGCTGCAGGCGAACCAGAGGGGTGTGCCCGACATAATCTTCAATGGTGGGAAAATGCATATGATAACCCTGTGGTACACTTTTGGCTTCGCATGATACGCGTTATCGCCCCGGTCTCCCAATACAGCTTCTCGCTATATCCATGACCGGCGGCTATATCCGACACCGGATTTTCCGGTACTGCCGGGACTGATACCACAGTTATCCCGTTCCGGATCAGCTATTCTTAACACGGACGTTTCCCGCTCTGCGGTGCGGACATAAGCAATAATTCAGGAACACGGTATGCGACGTTGGGGCATTCGCAAGAAAGTTTTGGTGGTCACACTGGTTCCCACCCTCTTGACCACCCTGATGCTGGGGCTGTTCTTTACCTACAGCTGGGTTAACAATATAGAAAGCCTGCTGAAAGATCGGGGCGAATCACTCTCTCGTCAGCTCGCCGCCGGTTCCGAGTACGGCCTGTTTACCGCTAACCGCAGCTTGCTCAGCAGCCTCTCCAATGCCCTCCTGGAAGAGCAGGACGTGCGCTCCATCACCTTCTTTGGCAGTGACGGCTCGCGCCTGCTTCACACCGGGCCGGGAAGCTCAGAGACCGTTCAGTCCGGGGAACTCACCGCCGAGCACGCAACCCGGATATCCCGAAAAAACAGCACTCGCTTCATCACCCCTGTTTTTCTCCAGGATCTGATGATCGAGAGCATGCTCGACCCGGATGCCCGCCAGTCCATGTCGAATCTTCGGGAGCCTCTCGGTTGGGTGGTTGTGGAGATGTCCCATATCCGCACCGAAAAAGAGACGTACAAGGCCCTGCTGATTTCCCTGCTACTGATTCTAGCCGGCGTTATTCTCAGCATGGCCATTGCCCTGCGGCTGAGCCGTGCGTTCACCAACCCCGTGTTCGAGCTGAACGAAGCCGTTGCCAAACTCAAGGAAGGCAAGCTGGATACTCGCGTCTATACCGGCGCCGGCCCTGAGTTCGAACAACTGGAATCCGGCCTCAATGCGATGGCCGAGGAACTGAGCAAGGCCCAGGCAGAAATGCAGCAGAACATCGACCAGGCCACGGAAGATCTGCGGGAAACGCTGGAGACCATCGAAATCCAGAACATTGAACTGGATTTTGCCCGGAAGGAGGCGCTGGAAGCGAGCCGAATAAAGTCAGAGTTCCTGGCCAACATGTCCCATGAAATCCGCACGCCGCTGAACGGCATTATCGGCTTCACCGAGCTGCTCCTGAAGAGCCCCCTGCCAAGGCAGCAAAGGGACCATCTGAGCACCATCAGGAAATCCTCGGAGATTCTCCTAACCATCATCAACGACATCCTGGACTTCTCAAAAATTGAAGCCGGCAAGCTGATTCTGGACCGGGTGCCCTTCCAGTTGCGGGACATTGTCGAGGAAGTCATGGTCATGCTGGCGCCGGCCGCCCACGCCAAGAACCTGGATCTGGTGCCGCTGGTCTACAACGATGTGCCGGACAACATCATGGGTGACCCCTTGCGGGTCAAACAGGTGATCACCAACCTGGTTAACAACGCCATCAAGTTTACCCAGACCGGCGAGGTGGTCCTGCGGGCTAGCCTGGAAGAGGAAGAGACCGACACCAACCGGGTGACCCTGCGCCTGAGCATCACGGATTCCGGCGTGGGCCTCTCCCGGGCCCAGCAGCAATCCCTGTTCAACGCCTTCAGCCAGGCCGACGCTTCGACTGCCCGACAATACGGTGGCACCGGCCTTGGGCTGGCCATCTCGAAGCGCCTGGTCGAGGAGATGGGGGGCAAGATCGGGCTTGAGAGTGAACTTGGCAAGGGCTCGACCTTCTGGTTCACCCTTACCTCGGAGCTTGCCACCAGCGGTGAGGCCGTTGCCCCCCGGGATGCCCTGCGTGGGGAACGGGTCATCTACCTGGAACAACAGAAAACCACCGGCCTGGCCGTGGAACACCTGTTGCGGGACTGGGGCATGGTGGTGGACCGGGTGGCCTCACCCGGTGCGCTGCAGGAACACATTGAGGAGGCCCAGAAAAGCCAGGCTGGTTATGCGGTGGCCATTGTCGGCATTACCCGTCACCTGCTCAATTCCAGCCAGTACTGTGGCCTTGTCCGTACCCTGGAGATCGAACGGGATTGCCGGACACTGTTGCTGACCCCCACCCTGGAAACTCACGACACACCACTGTCGGGGCTTGCCAGTGGCCACCTCACCAAACCGGTGTGCCGCGATTCCCTATACGACGAGCTTCTGCTGCTGGTGCACGGCATCAATTCCAGTGGGCGGGTGCCCGAATACGAGATTTCCGCCAACCGAGTGACCACCGCCAATGTTCCCCGGGTACTGGCAGTGGATGACAACGACGCCAACCTCAAGCTGGTGATGACCCTGCTGGAAGACTGCCAACTGGATGCTGAAGGCGCTTCCAGCGGATTTGAAGCCCTTAGCAAGGCCAGACAGAAACCCTTCGACCTGGTCTTCATGGATCTGCAGATGCCCGGCATGGACGGCGTGGAAACCACGGCAAGGCTGAGGGAGATGGATACCGGCAATCACCGGACTCCGATCATTGCCCTGACCGCCCACGCCCTGGCGGACGAGCAGGAACGGCTGACCAAACAGGGCTTCGATGGCTACATGCCCAAACCCATCAGCAGTGGCCAGCTTACCGAAATCATCCATGAGTACACCGGTTACGTCTGCCCTAAGAGCGGAAGCAACGGCCGGCTTCCCGTGCCGGAAGTCCGCGACACCCGCCGGGCCCTCAGGCCGTCAACCCGCAAAATGCAGCAGGACTGCGTCAGCGTCGACGAGAGCATCCAGCTGGCCGCTGGCAAGGCTGACCTTGCGGAAGAACTGTTCAGCATGCTGCTCGAACAGGTCCACGTGGATCGGGAGCGAATACCGGGACTCTGGGCCAACGACAATATGGATGAGCTGCTGGAGTGCGTTCACAAACTCCATGGCGCCACCCGCTACTGCGGTGTACCGGAACTGCGGGCCGCAGCCAACCACCTGGAAACGGCCATCAAATGCTCTGCCCCGGATCTTGAGCACCAGAAAGACCAGTTGCTCTCGGCCATGGAGCGGCTGCAAATCTGGAGCGACCAGACCGATTGGCAGCAGCTGTTCCGGGAACGCCATGAGGCCGCCGAAACGACCTGAGGCTGCACCGTCTCAGACCCTGCTTCGGGCCTGATCGATGATGGCTTTCATATCCCGGACCGCCTCTTTGAGACCGGTAAAGACCGCGCGGGCTATGATGGCGTGACCGATATTCAGTTCATTGATGCCATGGATTGCCGCCACTCGCTCTGTGTTGTGGTAATGCAGGCCATGGCCCGCATTCACAATCAAACCCTTTTTGCGGGCGTAGGCGACGGCATCGGCAATGGTCTTGAAGGCGGCGTTCTCGGCCTCAGGTGTTTCGGCCTCGGCATACTCTCCGGTGTGCAGCTCCACTACCGGCGCGCCGCAGCGGACCGCGGCATCAATCTGGACAGGATCCGGATCAATAAACAGTGACACCTCGGCACCAATCCGGGCCAGGCGTTCACAGGCCCTGGCCACCCGGGATTCCTGACCCTCCACATCCAGACCGCCCTCGGTGGTCAATTCCTCACGCTTCTCCGGCACGAGGCAGACACATTCCGGCCGGACCTGCTCGGCAAACGCCAGCATGGCATCTGTAACCGCCATCTCAAGGTTCATCTTGGTCTGAAGCACTTCCTTGAGTAACAGCACGTCCCGATCCTGGATATGACGCCGGTCTTCCCGCGGATGGATCGTGATGCCGTCTGCCCCGGCTTCCTCGGCCACCAGTGCTGCCTGAACCGGATCCGGATACCGGGTCCCCCTCGCCTGACGGAGGGTGGCAACGTGATCAATATTGACGCCAAGCAGTACTCTAGGATTCATGGGATTCTCCCCGAAGGTGAGTGAAAAGGCTGCGACTGTTCAGGGGGCGCCCCTGCAAAAGATAATCGATCAGTACCCGCATGACCCGCTTCGCCAGCCGCCGACAGCGGTCCGATTGCAGATCATCCCGGGCCAGATCCAGTAATACTTCCCCGGGCAGATTCCGCAGGCGCACACCGGCCGACAGCCCGGAAACAATGCCCTGCTCCGGATCATAACAATACTCCCGGTCAGGCTCGACGGATTGCCCCGTATCGGTGGCAAGATCCCAGGCAAAGTCGTAACCCAGGGCGGCAGCAAAAGCGAGTTCGAACCGCCGCAGCACCGGCTCCACGTCTGTGGTGTCGGAGAGCTGCCGGATGGCATCTATGTAGGCTGCAAAGAGGGTCGGATGGGGATCAGCGGCGGGCAGAACCCGCTGCAACAGTTCATTCAGGTATAGGCCACTATAGAGCGACACTGTCCGGGTGATTGTCGGGCCGGTTCGCACGTCGACCTGGGTCAGGGTTTTCAGGTCGCCCCGACCGGCCCAGTCCACCACCAGCGGCTGGAAGGGCTGTAGCTGGGCTTTCAGAGGACTTTTGGCACTGTTGGCGCCCCGGGCAATGACGGTCATCCGGCCATGGTTCAGGGCAAAGAGATCCACCATCAGGCTGGTTTCCCGCCAGGGCCGGCGGTGCAGGACATAAGCGGGCTCCTGAAGTTCAGGCCCCTTCATCGCCGTCTCAGAGGTCGTTCATGCCCAGGCTCTTCAGGGCCCGGTCGCTGTCTGCCCAGCCACGCTTAACCTTGACCCAGAGCCTCAGCATGATTTTGCTGTCGAACATACGCTCCATATCCGTGCGCGCCTCCTGACCAATCCGGCGCATCCGCTCGCCCTTTTCGCCGATGATGATCTTCTTCTGACCTTCACGCTCGACCAGGATCAGTGCGGAAATATGCAGGGTCTTGCCCTCCCGCTTGAACTCCTCGATCTCCACCGCCACGGAGTAAGGCAATTCGGCCCCCAACTGGCGGGTGATTTTTTCCCGGACAATCTCCGACGCCAGGAAACGCTCACTGCGATCGGTAATCTGGTCGTCCGGGTAGAAGTGGATACTCTCCGGCAGGAAACGCCCCACCGACTCTTCCAGAGGTTCAAGGTTGGTCTCTTTCAGGGCCGAAAGCGGAATGATCTCGGCAAACTCACGCTTTTTCGAGAGCATGTCCAGGTGCGGCAGCAGGCTTTCCCGCTTTTCAATCTTGTCGACCTTGTTCACCGCCAGGATCACAGGGCATTTCAGCCGGCTGAGTTTCTCCAGCACCATTTCATCCGCCGTCGTCCAGGCCAGCTGGTCCACCACGAACACCACCACATCGACATCAATGAGTGCCGACGTGGCTGCCTTGTTCATGTAACGGTTAATGGCCCGGGGCTCTTCCTCATGCATGCCCGGTGTGTCCACGTAGATCGCCTGCACCGGCCCCACGGTCTTGATCCCAAGCACCTGATGACGCGTGGTCTGCGGCTTGCGGGAGGTTATGCTCAGCTTCTGCCCCAGGATATGGTTCAGTAGTGTGGACTTGCCCACGTTCGGACGGCCGACGATGGCCACAAAACCGCAGCGACTGTCCGAGTTTCCCGGACGGGTGATATCGTTCATTACTGGTTCTCCACGCCCAGTTCTTTCAGGGCGTTACGGGCTGCCTGCTGCTCAGCCACCCGGCGGCTGCTGCCGGTCCCGGTGGTCTTTCGGTCCAGCGAAGGCAGCGCACAGGATACATGGAATGTCTGGTTGTGAGCCTCGCCATCCACGGAAATCACGTCATAACGCGGTAATGGAAACTGGCGGGACTGAAGGTATTCCTGCAAGCGGGTTTTGGGGTCTTTCTGGGTATCCTGGAGATCAAGCTTTTCCAACCGGTGCTCGAACCAGCGCAAGACCTGTTCCCGGCAAGTGTGGAAGTCACTGTCCAGGTAGATCGCACCAATGATGGACTCCACCGCATCAGCCAGGATGGATTCGCGACGGAACCCGCCGCTTTTCAGTTCACCGGAGCCCAGGCGCAGGTAACTTCCGAGTTGGAACTCGCGGCCAATCTCAGCCAGCGTCACGCCCTTTACCATGCGAGCCCGCAGGCGGCTCAGCTGGCCTTCACGGGCTTTTTCGAAGTGCAGGAACAGATACTCGGCAATAACCATGTTCACAATGGAATCGCCGAGGAATTCGAGGCGCTCGTTATTCTGGTTTCCGAAGCTCCGGTGGGTAAGTGCCAGCAGAAGCCGCTCCGGCGATTTGAACTGATAGCCAATGCGCCGCTGTAACTGATCCAGATCCGGTTGTGAACTCACTTGCCCTTCATCTCATATTGGTGCTTGAAGTGAACCACCGTATCCACATTACTGAACAGGTTGTTACGCACTTCGTAATCAACATTGATAACGACCAGATCGCCGTCTTTATCGACAGAAATATTCTTGGCATCGAAACCCCGGACATTGTTCACACTGAGCCGCTTGTTAATCAGTGTGCGGACCTGGGCCGGCCCCATCTGAGAGAGGCCCTCGGTGCCATCGAGACTTTCCAGCGCCTCCTGAATCGTGATGTCATCCAGGTAGGCGGGGCCCAGCTTGATCACCAGCGTCAGCAGACCACCAAAAAACAGCACCATAACCATCATGGTCAATGCCGAAGCACCCCGCTGACGGCCCATGCCGGAAAGATTGTTTTTCTTCATTACGACTGCGCTCCAGATAGTCCGAGTTACTCGATTCCGCCTACACGATCAAAGGATGGCAGACTGGTAAGGGATTTCCAGTGCATCCAGATAGCAAAGGCCTTGCCCACCACCAGCTCGTCCGGGACCGTGCCCCAGTAGCGGCTGTCATTACTGTTGTCGCGATTGTCACCCATGACGAAATAATGGCCTTCGGGCACCAGCCACTCACCCTCACCACTGCCACCGGGCCGACCCATGGTCAGGAAAATGTCGTGCTCGACTTCACCCAGATCTTCACGGCGCAGCTCCATCGGCGGCAGTCTCGCGATAAATCGCGTTTCGACCTCCTCACCGTTGATGAACAACTGCTTGTCACGGTAACGGATATGATCGCCCGGCAGACCGATTACCCGCTTGATGTAGTTGGTCTGGCCGTCTTCCGGGTAGCGGAACACCATCACGTCGCCACGCTGCGGATCGCCAACCGGGATCACTTTGGTCCCGGCAACAGGCAGTCTCAATCCGTAGGCGTATTTGTTCACCAGAATGAAGTCGCCCACCTCCAGGGTAGGCAGCATGGACCCTGACGGGATCTGGAACGGCTCCACCAGAAAGGAGCGCAGCACCAGCACAATTGCCAACACCGGGAAAAACGATCGGCTCAGGTCGACCAGGTAGGGTTCTTTCGGTTCCTCAGATTCCGAGGATGAGCCATCACCCACTTCTCCGGCAGCACCACTGGCACGGTAGGCAGCAAGACGACGATCACGAAGAAACAGCTTGTCCGCCAGCCAGATCAGACCCGTTGCAAAGGTCAGTACCACCAGTACCAGGGGAAAATCGATATCCATCCAGGAGGCCTTTTATTTATCTACTTTCAGTACGGCAAGAAACGCTTCCTGAGGCACCTCGACATTACCCAGCTGCTTCATACGCTTTTTACCTTCCTTCTGCTTCTGCAGCAGTTTCTTCTTCCGGCTCACATCACCACCGTAACACTTGGCGGTTACGTTCTTGCGCAGTGCCTTGACCGTGACCCGCGATACCACCTGATTACCGATGGCGGCCTGAATGGCAATATCGAACATTTGCCGCGGAATCAGTTCTTTCATCTTCTCGATCAGCTGGCGACCTTTGTGATGGGCCTGCTCCTTGTGCACGATCAGAGCCAGGGCATCAACGCGCTCACCGTTGATCAAAACGTCCAGCCGCACCAGATTGGCGGTCTGGAATCGGGTAAAATGATAATCCAGAGAGGCAAAACCGCGGCTGGCCGACTTGATCCGATCAAAGAAGTCCATTACCACTTCGGCCATGGGCAGCTCATAGGTGAGCTGGACCTGGGTCGTCATGAAGTGCATGTTCTTCTGGACGCCACGCTTTTCCTCGCACAAGGCTATTACGTTGCCGATATGCTCCTGGGGTACCAGGATATTCGCTTCCACAATCGGCTCACGCATTTCCTCAATGGAACCAATATCCGGAAGCCGGGACGGGTTGTCTACCGACAGCGTCTCACCCTGTTTGGTAACCACCTCATAGATAACCGTTGGCGCCGTGGTGATCAGGTCGATGTCGTATTCCCGTTCCAGCCGCTCCTGGATAATCTCCATGTGCAGCATGCCCAGGAAACCACAGCGGAAACCGAAGCCAAGGGCATCGGAGTTCTCCGGCTCGAAAAACAGGGAAGCATCGTTCAGGGTCAGCTTTTCCAGGGCGTCCCGAAAATCGTTGTAGTCGTCGGCGCTGACCGGGAATAACCCGGCGTAGACCTGGGGTTTAACCTTTTTGAAGCCCGGCAACATCGGCGTCTGCTCGGCGAACTTCTGATGCACGATGGTGTCGCCGACGGGCGCACCATGAATATCCTTGATGCCTGCCACTACGAAGCCGACATCGCCGGCTTCGAGCATGTCGGTGTCTTTCGGTTTGGGATTGAAAATACCGACCTTGTCGGCGTTCCAGGCCTTGCCGGTGGACTTGATAACGATCTTGTCGCCTTTTTTCAGGGTACCTTCGGTCACCCTTACCAGAGACACCACGCCCAGATAATTGTCGAACCAGGAATCGATAATCAGCGCCTGCAGTGGCGCGCTCCGGTCGCCCTTCGGCGGCGGGATTTTTTTGATCAGATCTTCCAGCACATCCTCAACACCCAGGCCACTCTTGGCGCTGCAGCGGACCGCATCAGAGGCTTCAATGCCGATGATGTCCTCGATCTCCGCCGCTACCCGTTCCGGTTCGGCCTGGGGCAAGTCCATCTTGTTCAAAACCGGCACAACTTCGAGACCCTGCTCAATGGCGGTGTAGCAGTTGGCCACGGACTGGGCTTCAACGCCCTGGCCGGCGTCGACCACCAGCAAGGCCCCTTCGCAGGCATAAAGCGACCGAGAGACCTCATAGGAAAAATCCACATGGCCCGGGGTGTCGATAAAGTTCAGTTTGTATTCCTGGCCGTCACGGGCTTTGTAATTCAGCGTGACACTCTGGGCCTTGATGGTAATCCCTCGCTCACGCTCGAGATCCATGGAGTCCAGGACCTGCTCGGCCATTTCACGGTCGGTCAGGCCGCCGCAAACCTGGATAAAACGGTCTGCCAGCGTGGATTTACCATGGTCGATGTGGGCGATGATGGAAAAGTTACGGATTCGGCTCAGTTCAGTCACAGACAATGAATACTCAGTTAAGACGAAGGATTGAGCCCGGAGGGGCCGCTACCGGGATCCGGGAACGGCGTGATTTTACCGGTTACCGGCCGCCATTGCCATGATCAGGAAATCAGCGGCCTTTCGTATTGCCGGATCAGGAAGCCAATGAGGGCATCCTCGTCCAGCGGATAGCTGAACAGGTTGCCCTGACACTGGGCACAGCCGTGAGTTTTCAGGAAGCTCAGTTGCTGCGGGGTTTCCACACCTTCTGCAACCACTGTGAGGTGGAGCTTGCGGGCCAGGGCAATTACCGCGGAGGCAACATCGGTAGCACTGACATTGTAGGGTATATCGCGGATGAACCGGTGATCGATCTTGATCACATCCAGGGGCAGCTGTTGCAGCGAAACCAGAGAACAGGAACCGGTGCCAAAATCATCGAGAATCAGACAGACCCCCAAATCATGGAGCGACACCAGCAACTCCCGGAGCATTCGTGGATCTTCATTGAGCAGTTCCGCCGGCATTTCCAGCTCGAGGCGCTCGGGCGAGACGCCGGTTTCGGTGATGACCTGGCGAATCATATCCAGGAAACCGGAATCGGTCAGCTGGCGAACGGACAGATTCACCGCCATTTTCAGAGATTCGAAACCGGCCCTTTCCAGGGCCTGCACCTGAATACAGGCCTGCCTTAGGGCCCATTCTCCCAGGCGCACGATCAGGCCCGTTTCCTCAGCCAGGCCGATGAACTGCTGGGCGGAAACCAGTCCTTTCTCCGGATGATGCCAGCGCAGGAATGCCTCAACCCCGATGACCCGCTCACTGGCCAGATCAATCTTCGGCTGGTAGTGCAAAACGAAGCGATCACCATCCAGGGCCGTGGCCAACTCCTCCTGCTGCAGGAGCCGGCGCGCCGCCTTGATATTCATGGCCGGCGTGAAGAACTGGAAGGTATTGCGTCCCAGTTCCTTGGCGCGATACATGGCCAGATCGGCATACTTCATCAGGGTCCCGGCATCCTCGCTGTCGTGCGGGATCATGGTAATACCAATACTGACCGTGATACCGACTTCATGATCGTTCAGCCGGATCCGCTGGCACAGGCTGCGCAGGATAGTCTCTGCCACCTTGCTGGCGGCGTCCGAATCACTGATCCGTGACAACAGCACCACGAATTCGTCGCCGCCGAGCCTGGCAACCGAGTCCTCTTCCCGGACGCAGCCCACCAGCCACTGGGCCACCTGGCGAAGGAGCTCATCCCCGGAATCATGACCCAGGGTATCGTTGATACGCTTGAACCCGTCCAGATCCAGGAACATGAGCGCGGCCGGCTCACCGCTTCGGCGGCTACGGCTGACTACGTGGTTCAGGCGGTCGCGGAACAGCTGCCTGTTCGCCAGCCCTGTGAGCGGATCGTAGAATGCCAACCGGTGCAGCTCCGACTGGGCAGCCTTGAGCTGGGTCAGATCCCGCAGGCTAAGCACAACCCCATTAACACCGGGCACCGACAACATGGCGGTAAAGGTGCCCTCCATATCCCGCCACTGCCCCTCGGCATCGCGAATACGAACCCGGATTACCGGCATCTGTTTACCGGGCGACTGCACGGAATCGTCAAAGCCTTTCTGTAGCTGAGGCCAGTCGTCGCCGTGAACCAGTTCTTCAAAGTCCAGGGACTGAACCTGGTCCGGTTCAAAACCGAGAATATCGAGGCTGGACGGGCTGGCGTAAAGAGCCTGCCCGGCACGGTCCATCACCAGAGTGACGTTGGCAGCGCCCTCGGTAATTGCCCGATAGCGGCCGGCACTGATCTGCGCCATCAGACGTGACCGGATCAGGGCGAGCACGAAGAGGAACAGCAAGGCACTGATGACCAGGCCGCTGCCCAGAACGATCGGAGGACGCGGATCCGAGGCCAGGAAATCAAAGGCAGGTGTGGAACGGGTCTGCAACAACCAATCGCGACCACCGTGGCTGATAGTCTGGCTCATCTGGAAACTGAATTCGTTATCGAGGGAACCCAGGTTGGAGCCGTACATGAGGTTCTGCCGCTCCACCACTCCGGCATCGTAGATCCGGACATCCAGAAACGGCGAGATCAGGCCGACGATGCCGTCGATCAGGTTGTTCATCCGGAAGGCACTGAACACATAGCCTGCCAGCATCATGCGACGCTCGGCCCGGATCTCGGGCACGGTTCCGCCCTGGTACACGGGGTAGTACATCAGGAAACTTGCCTGGTCTTCACCAAGCTCTTCCTGAACCAGTACCACCTTGGCCGTAACGGTGGGGACAGCCTCATCACGGGCCTGCTCCATGGCCCGACGATGGATGGGATCGCTGAAGGCATCGTAGCCAAGGGCCCGGCGATTGCGCTCAGTGCCCGGCTCCAGGTAAACCATGGGATAGTAATAGGGGCCACTGCCCAGCGGGTTCACCAGGTAATTATGCACCCCCTCCGCCCGGACTGAAGCAATATGATCGGCCATCTGGCGGACACCAATACGGCGAACATAGCCAATACCCTGAATGCCCGGGTAATAACGGTTGATATCCACCTTGTCGACGTACTCACGCCACTGGTCACGGGAAACGTCTCCGGTCACCGCGAACAGACCGGCACTACCGGCCAGCACCTGCTCGTAGTTCAGCAGGCGCTCTTCAATGGCGGATTTCAGTTGCAGAGACTGGGTGCGAAAGCGAGCCTCCGTGCGGTCTTCAACCAGCCGAATGGACACTTGCCAGAGCAACAGGGTGACAGCAATGGCAACGGCAAAAATCAGCCAGGCGACCCAGGCGTTGCGAAATTCCAGTAACTTGCGAAGGGAGAGTTCCTGTCTGTTCATCATGGGGCTGGTCCGTTCCATGGCCACTCATTTTTGTTGATTCGCTGAGTATAACAAAAGCCCCCGCAGGTGTCGTTTCCGACACCTGCGGGGGCTTTCTTAGCCTATGATCTGGCTCAGGAGAGGAATATCAGGGCTTCATCACCAGATACAGTGCCCGGCCCTGGCGAACCACCCTAACCGATACCGCCTTGCCCTCAGGCAGCGACCGCACAGCCTCGCGAAACTCCTGTAAGGAAGTCACTTTCTGGCGGTTGATTTCAGTGATCACATCCCCCGCCCGGATGCCAGCGTCAGACGCAGCACCGCGGGCAACGTTATTGACCACAACGCCGCCTTCAATGCCCATGGAGTCGGCCATATCCGCAGGCAGCGGCTCAACCATCATGCCCAAAGGCGCAGACGCGGGATCACCACTGTCACCGGAAGGCGCAGCAGCTTGCTGGCTTCCCTCCTCGGGGAGGCGACCAATTTCAACCTGAAGCTCGATTTCCTCGCCACCTCGAAGCACTCTCAGCTCGGCGGTTTCACCTACCGGAGTGCGGCCTACCATAGGCGGCAAGTCAGAGGAAAGCTGCACCTCATCACCGTCATAGCTGAGAACGATATCCCCCGACTGCAGACCCGCCTTCTGCGCCGGTGAGTCCGCCATCACTTCGGCAATCAGCGCACCGCGAGGCCGTTTCAGACCAAAGGACTCGGCCAGGTCACGATTTACCTCCTGAATCAGCACCCCGAGCCAGCCACGGGACACAGAGCCCTTGTCACGCAACTGACGGAACACATTCATGGCATCGTCGATAGGAATGGCAAACGAGACCCCCATGAAACCGCCAGAGCGGGTATAGATCTGGGAGTTGATGCCCACCACTTCACCTTCCAGATTAAACAGGGGCCCGCCTGAATTGCCCGGGTTGATTGCCACATCGGTCTGGATGAAGGGCACATAGTTTTCCGATGGCAATGACCGCCCCAAAGCGCTGACGATGCCGGCAGTCACCGTATAGTCGAATCCGAAGGGCGAGCCGATCGCAAAGACCCATTCACCAACCTTCAGATCCCGGGACTGGCCTACCTTCACCACTGGCAGGTCATCCCCGTTTTCAATCTTCAGCACGGCCATATCGGAACGGGGATCGGTTCCAACCAGGGTAGCAGGCAGTTCGCGACGGTCGTTCAGGCGCACGATGATCTCATCAGCACCTTCAACCACGTGATTGTTGGTCAGTACGTAGCCGTCCGAGGATACGATGAACCCGGAGCCCATGGAACGTCGGGGCTGTGAGTTACCCGGCCCGCCACCAAACGGAGACTGCGGGCCGCGGAAGAAATCCTGGAAAAACTCGGGGAGTTGTTCGAGCTGACGCTCATCAAACGGCATCCCGGGGGCGCGGGAATTCCCGCGTCGGGGTTCGGTCGTTGTGCTGATATTCACCACAGCACCCGCATTCTCCTCAACCAGCTCGGTGAAGTCCGGCAAGCTTCGGGCTGCACTGGCCTGACTCCAGCCCACCAACACCATGGCGGACAGAACGAGAAACAAAACAGCCGGCATCCTTCCGGGTATAAAGTTCTGTGACGGTTGGGCAACTGCTGTTGCACTCGACATGTGGTACCCCCTGTTGTTCTAGCATATACGCGTAAATTTTGGGCTCACCCCACCGATTTTCAACTTACAAAACCGTAGGATTTACAGACAGTTTTCAGAGGCAATCCGGTTTACCCGGACCAGACGGGGCTCATAATCCCTGCCGCCTGCGCGTTGCAATTTTCGCCCTGCAAAAAAGCCCAGGGCCAGGCCAGCAACGGCAGCCAGCATCGCTGCGCCATCGTGCCCGCCGGACAGCTGGTGACCGAGGACACTTGCAACCACCATAAGGATCAGCGGCAAGGCGTAAACCAGAAGCGAAGCGCCCAGCAACGCCTGCTCATCAATACCGATAGTGACTTCATCCCCAACCCTGGCATTGATCGAGTTGGTCACCAGAATCTGATTGGCGCGTCCACCAGACGCCGCCGCCAGTACTTTCTGACCGCAGCCGTTGCGGGCGGCACAACTCTGACAAGCACTGGTTCGAATCGTCTGGACCCAGACCCGGTCGCCCTTGAGCGCGACAACCTTCCCGGTTTCGGTAATCACGATTCACCCGCACCCAGGGCCAGCGAGTCTTCAATGCGCACCGACTCGGCGACCTGCCGGGCTGTTTGCGGTGGCAGTTCGCCCACAACAGTGACCAGGAAGGCGTTGTCTCCCTCCTTTACCTGGTGCATGTAAACTGTCGTGGCGCCGATTTTGGAGGCGCCCGTGGGCATGGTTACCGGACCAGCCGGTTCAACGAACACTGAAAAAGCCGCCAGGCCATCAGAGAAGGCAACCGCCTGCCCCTTGCCGGAGCGGGGCGCTGCGGCGGGTACGAATCCCTCCGGGCGCCAGCCAAGCTGCCATCCGTCCATACGCTGTACCACAGATGCCGAGGCAGGGGGTTCGTCCAGGGTTCTGGAGATTTCCCTGCCCTGGGTACGAATCACAAACTCGCTGTCGGGAATGTCTTCGCCGATGTGAAGACTGGTGAACTGGAACTGCTCAAGCACCTCGCCCTCAGCGTTCCGGACATGGCTCTTCACCAGCAACCCAGTGGATTTTTCCAGCCAGAGCCGATGGCTATAGCGGTAGGAATCTTTAGCGCTCAGCGCCACAGAAACCACCTCATATCCGGCAACCCGATCGTCACCTTTCATCTCTGCCCGGTACCAGCGGCTAACCGGCACCAGCTGGCTGGTGAATGCTTCGGCAAACGGCCCCGAGGGAATGACCTGATCAAGCTGTATCCGGCCGGTTTCAGGAAGCACGCAGACCACGTTCATGCCCTTGCGAACAATTTCGCCGCTTCCGCCGTCCTGCAGCACCAACCGCTCTTCAACAACACCATCATTATAGCGATGCGCAATTTGCATTGAGTGCACACTCTCACCACGGGCGTAAACGAACACGCCGCGATAGGAGGTCATGTTCAGAGCCGGCCCGAGCCTTTCGAGCCAGGCGGCAGCCTCATCTTCTTCCGCAGCAGACAGCAGAGGTCCTGCAAGTGTAAGCAGAATACCAACAACCACTGACAGCGCACGGCTTCGGGAAAAATCTTTGAAGGCTTGAGGCATGATTACACTCGCTCCGGGGTTCAGTAGCCGGCACCGTTGGCGCTGACCAGGCGGGCATAGCCAACAGCGCCCCGCCCTGCACCAACGCTGTTGTGCTGTGCGTGTTCCAGCAGGTAGCGACTCATGTATTCCCACTGCTCCTCATCCAGACCCTGCAGGGCGATCTCCCTGACAGGCTGATTCTGAACAGGCGTTTCCGGTGCGGCCGCTGTCACGGGCTGGACCGGCCCCGGGCCGGACGACTCCCAGCCGGCGCCAGCCCCAAATCCGACCAGCAGCGCCATGGCCACCATGGCGGCCGCCGGCCAGTGCCATCGGCCCGCCTTATTGGCCTGAACAGCGGGCTCTGGCCGGGACGTCCCGGAGCCGCGGCCATCAAGCAATTCACGGACGGCCAAACTGACGTCCATACCATGGGCCGGGGAGTGGCCATCATGCATAAGGTCCCGCACGTCCTGCCAACGCTGCCACTGCGCCCGAACCTCGTCCTGGCTTTCGTGTGAAAGCAGGCGACGTACCGAAAGCTCGTCGGCTTCGTCGTCCATCATGGCGGACAGTGTTTCTCTGAGACGATCATCCATGGGATGCAACCTCAATTACGTCACGGAATGATTGAGTAAAGGTCCAAGATGCTTATCAACCGCATCCCGGGCCCTGAATATTCGTGAACGGACGGTACCGATCGGGCACTCCAGAATGCCAGCGATATCCTCATAGCTCAGGCCATCGTACTCCCTGAGCAGGAAGGCAGAACGCAACTCCTCGGGAAGCTGTGCAATAGCCCTGTTCAGTTCTTTCTGGAGCTGCTCCCGTTGCAGAAGTCGTTCCGGCGATGCAGTATCGCGGAGTCGGGAGCCGTCATCAAAATTCTCCGCCTCGGCCGAATCGGCACTACCCTGCGGACGACGCCCCCGGGACTCCAGATAGTTCTTCGCGGTGTTCACGGCGATCCGGTACAGCCACGTGTAGAAGGCACTGTCTCCCCGGAAACGCTCGATCGCCCGGAATGCCTTGACGAAGGTCTCCTGGGTCAGATCCATGACTTCCTGAGTGTCGTAGACGTACCGACTGATAATAGACGCGACCCTGGACTGGTATTTGACCACCAGTAGATCAAAGGCGGCGCGATCACCATTGCGGACCTTGCGGACCAACTGCAGGTCTGTCTGGCTATCGGAGTGTTCGCCTTGACGTTTCTCTGTATCAGGAGTCATGGACTGGTTGCCGGGGTTCCCTGATTTGATGGCCAGCTGTCCGGCCTGTACCAAGTTTCGCTGCGTCATTGATGCTATCCGGCGTCCGTTAGTGGAACGGGCTTAGCCACCTGTACGGCGGCTCACCCTGTCAGGCCAAATAGACAGCAAGCGTAAAGTTTAGTTCAATACACGTCCACATTATGGCCTGCGATAACGACCCGATGCCACAGTCCTTCGAATACGATGTTCTCATTATCGGCAGCGGAGCTGCCGGCCTCACCGTCGCCCTCAATCTGCCAGAGCATCTGAAGGTCTGTGTGGTGAGCAAGGCGCAGATCAGCAGCGGCGCAACCCTCTGGGCGCAAGGAGGGATCGCTGCGGTTCTGGATGATCAGGACTCCACCGAAAACCACATTACTGACACCCTGAATGCTGGCGCCGGCCTGTGCCATGAGGACGCCGTGCGCTTCACTGTTGAGCACGGCAAGGAGAGCATCGACTGGCTGATCGATTCCGGTGTCGATTTTACCCGGGATCAGGATGCCCACTACCACCTGACTCGGGAAGGCGGTCACAGCCACCGGCGCATCATTCACGCAGCTGATGCCACCGGCCACGCAGTTTCAACCACTCTGACGTCCCAGGCAGAGGCACGACCAAACATCGAACTTATGTCCGGTCGTGTGGCAGTGGACCTCATCACCAATCGCAAACTGTCCCTGCCGGGCAACCGATGTGTCGGTGCCTACATCCTGAATCTTGAAGACAACCACGTAGAGCTGTTCCGGGCAAGATTCACGGTTATTGCCACCGGTGGCGCCTCCAAGGCCTACCGCTACACTACCAACCCGGACGGCGCCTCCGGCGATGGAATCGCCATGGCCTGGCGTGCCGGCTGCCGGGTAGCGAACATGGAATTCAACCAGTTCCACCCCACCTGCCTTTACCATCCCCACGCCAAATCCTTCCTGATCACGGAAGCCGTGCGCGGGGAAGGTGGTCTCCTGAAATTGCCTGATGGGTCGCGGTTCATGGACCGCTTTGACGAACGCGGCGAATTGGCACCGCGGGATATCGTTGCCCGCGCCATTGACCATGAGATGAAGCGACTGGGTGCTGATCATCTTTACCTGGACATCAGCCACAAGCCCGCCGATTTTATCAAGCACCACTTCCCCACCATTTACGAGAAGTGCCTTGGCTTTGGCATTGATATCACTCGGGAGCCCATCCCCGTGGTGCCCGCTGCCCACTATACCTGTGGTGGCATCATGAGTGACGAGCGGGCCAGAACTGATGTCAATCAGCTCTATGTGGTGGGCGAAGCAGCATTCACGGGACTCCATGGTGCCAATCGCATGGCCAGCAATTCCCTGCTTGAGTGCCTCGTGTATGGACGCGCCGCCGCCGCGGATATTGCCCGTCGGGAAGCCGACATTCCGCCACCGCCGGAAGCCCCGGACTGGGACGAGAGCCAGGTCCGGGATTCTGATGAAGACGTTGTTATCTCCCACAACTGGGACGAGCTGCGACATTTCATGTGGGACTATGTGGGCATTGTGCGGACCACCAAGCGCCTCCAGCGGGCCAAGCACAGGGTGGACCTGCTGTCTGCCGAGATCGGAGAGTTCTACAGCAATTACCGTGTGACCAACGACCTGCTGGAACTTCGTAACCTGGTCACCGTGTCAGACCTGATCATCTGCTCGGCACTGCAGCGCAGGGAAAGCCGCGGACTGCACTACACGCTGGATTATCCGGGACTGCTCAATGAGGTCCGTGATACCGTACTGGTTCCCACGACCTACCGAACGCTCGCGCCCTGAGCGAACGCTGACTGTTACACACGATTCAATGGAACACACTATGTCAGAGACACCTGCATCTTCCGAAAAAGCAGAATTCAACCGCCTGTGGTGGCACAGCCGCCGCGGCATGCTGGAGTTGGACAACCTTCTGATTCCATTCATGGAAGAGGCCTATCGCGACCTCGACGCCGAAGACCAGGCTCGTTACAAGAAGCTGCTCACCTGCGAGGACAATGACATGTTCGAGTGGTTCATGCAGCGCAGCCGCCCGGCAGATCCGGACCTCCAACGCATGGTCGACATCATTCTCAAACGTGTCCAGCCGGATTGAGCTGACGCTCACCCCCTCATTGCCGGTTGGCGTTCTCGCAGTGCTGCCCTGGCTGCTGCTACTGATATTCCTGCTGGTCGCGGCGCTGGCCGGCAAAATCTGGTTTCTTGCTGCAGCACCGATTGCACTGGGCGGCGCCACCTCGCAGTACCGGTCCAACGGATTACTGTTGGGCGGCGGTTCTGTGCACGGCCTTCTGATTGAACACGGAAAGATATACGCCAAAACCGGAGACAACCGGCAGGTTCAGGTGCTTCCGCTGGCATCCAGTCGGATCTGGTCCGGGCTGGCACTCTTGAAACTGCGACCGACCGGCACCAGATTCCAGTCTTACACCACGATTCTGCTGGCGCCATCACCCGGCAGACCGGGTAACGTTGCAGCAGACGATTTCCGTCGCCTGAGGGTATGGCTCAGACTGGGCCGATCCGGGCGATCAACCACCTGATTCACCGATCTGGAGCACGCCATGACCGACACAGACTCTCCTGTATCAGCCGTTGCAGACTATCCGCTGCCCAACAGCGGCTGGGCAGTTCTCGACGACCGGGTGGTTGTGCGCATCAGCGGCCCCGGCACCGACAAGTTTCTTCAGGGCCAGTTCAGCCAGAACCTGGACGAGGTAACTCCGGATCGCTCACCGCGAGCGGCCGCGGCAACACCCAAGGGGCGTGCCTATTGCCTTACCCGCATGGTCCGGGCAGGAGAAGATATCCTGATGAACTTTCCCTCCGAGCTCGCCGACGACATCATCAGCCACTTGCGCAAATACCTGATGCTGTTTCGCGGGACCACCATGGAGCTGGTCCAGGAAGCCAGGATCGTCGGGATACTGGGCAACGAGCTGGCCGAAAAGCTCGCCGAAAATGCGTTGGACAGCCTGAAGGAACCGGGCGACTCTTGCCTACTCCGTGGCGGCATCCTCGTGAAAACGCAACCGACAGCCGAGGGCACGACCCGCTTCGAGTTCTGGCAAACTGAAGACGGCGAAGTAGCACTTCCGGCCAGCACCCATATGTCGTTGGCAGACTGGCAGGCATCCGAGATTGCTGCGGGTGTGGCCTCCCTCACCGCCGCCACACAGGAGTCTTTCGTGCCACAGATGCTGAACTGGCAGCACGTGGACGGCGTGCATTTCAAGAAAGGCTGCTATACCGGTCAGGAAGTGATTGCCCGGATGCATTTTCTCGGACAACTGAAGAAAAGCCTGTTCCGCTTCCGGATTGAACAGGCCGAAGATCTGCCCGTCCCCGGAAGCGCCGTGTTTGCTGGCGAACGGTCAGTGGGAGAGGTTGTAAACTCGGTAAAATACCATGACGGCAGCTTAGAGCTGCTCGCTGTTGTGCGCCACGATGCAGCCGAAAAAGCCCTGCATCCGGATGGCCTGCCAGAGGCGGTGCTGATGCCAATGCCACTGCCCTACTCGGTGCCCGAAAGGGAAAAAAGCGCACAATCAGATACATAAGTTGACAGGCAAACGCGCCAGAATTTGCTATTTTGCTATGCAGTAGCTCACATATTTGATTGTTCGGACACTGGCTCAGGCATTCTGGCCATTCTTCGAATTCTTTAAGCGGACCTTTACTGACCATGTCGAATATTGTTGAAACCATCAAAGCCGATCTCAACGCAGCCATCGAAAATGACAAACTGGTGCTCCCCACCCTTCCGGAGGTAGCCCTTCAGGTCAGAGACATTGCGCAATCCGAGGATTCTTCAATAGCCGACCTGGTAAAGGTCATCAGCAATGATACGGCCCTGTCGGCGCGCATCATCCGGGTGACCAACAGCCCGCTGTTCCGCGGCAGCCGTGCCATTGAGAACCTGAACATGGCGGTAAGCCGCCTCGGCATGGCCTACACCAGCAACCTGGCCATGGGCCTGGCCATGGAGCAGATGTTCCAGGCCACTTCCGACATGATCGACAAGCGCATGCGTGCCACCTGGCAGACCAGTACCGAAGTGGCCGGTGTCTGCCACGTTCTGGCGCAACACTACACCAAACTCAAGCCGGACCAGGCCACCCTTGCAGGCCTGGTACATCTGATCGGCGTGCTGCCGATCCTGCGCTATGTGGAAGACCAGGACATCCAGATCAGCAGCATCATGCTGGACAACGTGGTTGATGAACTGCATCCGAAGATCGGGGCGACCATCCTCAAAAAGTGGGATTTCCCGAAGGAGCTTCAGAACGTTCCCCTGGAATACGCCAACTTCAACCGTGAGGTGCCGGCGGCCGACTATGCGGATCTGGTAATGGTTGCCAATCTGCAGCTGGTTGCGGGTTCGGAGCATCCGTGGACGGAGATGGACTGGACGAAGATTTCGGCCTTTGATCGTCTTGGGTTGGATCCGAATATTGACATGAGCGAGGAAGAGGATCTGAACGCTCAGATGGAAGCGGCTATGGCGCTGCTTCAGTAACAGACTCTTGGGAGTTTGGCCGCCCGTCTTCAGAACGGGGTCAGGCTCCCAAAACACGCTGTGAATACTTCCCTGTACGCTCGGCTCCGCCATCCATGGCTCCGCACGGTTTTGGGAGCCTGACCCCGTTCTGAAGACTACTTGCGGGCATGCCCTCAGCTTTTCTTATACCTCTGAATCAACTCAGCTTTCCTTGGCAGCTTCCAATCAACCATGGGCTTTCCCTGTTGCTGCAACCAGTCGTTCGCTTTTGAAAAGTGCTTGCAACCGAAGAAGCCACGGTAGGCACTCAGGGGTGACGGGTGTGGGCCATCGAGGACCAGGTGTTTGCTGCGGTCGATGTGTTGGCCTTTCTTTTTGGCGTAGCTGCCCCAGAGCAGGAATACCACGCCTTCCCGTTCCCTGTTGATGGTTTCGATGACTTTGTCGGTGAAGGTTTCCCAGCCTTTGCCCTGGTGGGCGCCGGCCTGGCCCTGGACGACGGTCAGAACGCTGTTGAGCAGCAGCACGCCCTGCTCTGCCCAGGGTTGCAGGCAGCCGTGGTCCGGGGGAGCGATGCCCAAGTCGTCCTGGATTTCTTTGAAGATGTTCACCAGCGAGGGCGGGATGGCCACGTTCGGGCGCACGGAGAAGCACAGGCCGTGGGCCTGGCCGGGGCCGTGGTAGGGGTCTTGGCCAAGGATAACCACTCTTACGTTATCCAGCGGGGTGCTGTTGAGGGCGTTGAAGCAGTGTTGGCTGGCGGGGAACAGGACTTTGCCGGCCTGTTCCTCGGCGGCGAGGAATTCCGCCAGGCCCTGCATGTAGGGCTGGCGAAACTCTTCCGCGAGATGTTCTTTCCAGCCCCGGTCGGGCCTGAGCTGGCTGGCCAGTACCTCAACCGGGCTCATGGATCACTCCTCGTCTTTACGGCTGTCGGCCTTGTGCTCAGGGCGCATGGCCGGGAACAGTATAACGTCGCGGATTGATGCCGAGTTGGTCAGCAGCATGGCCAGCCGGTCGATTCCAATACCTTCGCCGGCGGTGGGCGGCAGGCCGTATTCCAGAGCCATCACGTAGTCTTCATCGTAGAACATTGCTTCGTCATCACCGGCGTCTTTCTCGGCCACCTGAGCCTGGAAGCGCTCAGCCTGATCCTCAGCATCGTTCAGCTCCGAGAAGCCGTTGGCGATTTCGCGACCGCCCACGAAGAACTCGAACCGTTCGGTGACGAACGGGTTGCTGTCTTTGCAGCGGGCCAGGGGCGACACTTCTTTCGGGTACTCGGTGATAAACGTCGGCTGCATCAGACGATGCTCGGCCGTAGCCTCGAAGATCTCGATCTGGACTTTGCCCAGGCCCCAACCATCCTTCAGATGAATACCGAGGTTTTTCGCCACCTGACGAGCACTGGCGTCGTCCGCCAGCTGTTCCGGCTTGATGTCCGGGTTGTAGCGCAGGATGGCGTCGACTACGGTCAGGCGCTCGAACGTTTTGCCGAAATCGTACTCGATGGCTTCTTCGCTACCATCCGCCAGGGTGCGGGTGTTCACGACAGTCGTCGTGCCCAGCACTTTCTGCGTAATGGTGCGCAGCATGTCTTCGGTCAGGTCCATCAGGTCGTTGTAGTCCGCGTAGGCCTGGTAGAACTCGACCATGGTGAATTCCGGATTATGACGGGTGGAGAGACCCTCATTGCGGAAGTTCCGGTTAATCTCGAATACCCGCTCAAAGCCGCCAACCACCAGGCGCTTCAGGAACAGCTCCGGCGCAATGCGCAGGTACATGTCGATGCCCAGGGCGTTGTGGTGGGTCACGAAGGGGCGCGCTGTGGCACCGCCGGGAATCACCTGCAACATCGGGGTTTCCACTTCCATGAAGTCCCGGTCGGTGAAGTACTGACGCATGGCGCTGATGATCTTCGAGCGCGCATAGAACACCCGACGGCTGTCCTCGTTGACCATCAGGTCGACGTAGCGGTGGCGGTAACGGGCTTCCGTGTCGGTCAGGCCCTTGTGTTTTTCAGGGAGCGGGCGCAGGGACTTGGTGAGCAGCACATACTCATCCATGGTCACGTACAGGTCGCCCTTGCCCGACTTGGACAGGGTGCCACGCACACCCACGATATCCCCCAGATCCCAGTGCTTGGTGTCTTTCTGGACATCCTTGGAGGCATAGATCTGGATCCGGCCGGTCATGTCCTGAACCACCTTGAATGCCTTGCGATCGAGCATCATGCGGCCGGCAATGGCCACCTTGATACCGAGGGACTCCAGCTCTTCCTTGGATTTATCACCATATTTCGCCTGCAGTTCCGCGGCGGTGGCGTCACGACGGAAGTCGTTCGGGAAGGCATTGCCCTGGTCGCGCATCTCTGACAGTTTGGCGCGGCGCTCGGCAATCAGCTTGTTGTCCTCATGCTGTGCGGCATTCTGAGTTTGATCAGTCATTTTGGCTCACTAGGAATCGGGTTGTCCGGGTTAGCGTGGCAAAGGCGCTGATTACAGCGCCATCTTCAGGCTGGCTTCGATGAACTTGTCAATGTCACCGTCCAGCACCGACTGGGTATTACTGGTTTCAACCTTGGTGCGCAGGTCCTTGATACGGCTGTCATCCAGAACATAGGAGCGGATCTGGCTGCCCCAACCAATATCGGCCTTGGCGTCCTCGGCCTTCTGCTTCTCGGCGTTACGCTCCTGCATCTCACGCTCAAACAGCTTCGCCTTGAGCTGCTTCATGGCCTGGTCCTTGTTCTGGTGCTGGCTTCGGCCAGCCTGACAGGCCACAACAATACCGGTGGGGTTGTGAGTCAGACGTACCGCCGACTCGGTCCGGTTAACGTGCTGACCACCGGCGCCGGAGGCACGGTAGACATCCACCCGCAGATCCGCCGGATTGATTTCAATCTCGAAGCTGTCATCCACTTCCGGTGACACAAACACGGAAGAGAACGAAGTATGCCGACGGTTGCCGGAATCGAACGGCGACTTACGCACCAGCCTGTGCACGCCGGTTTCGGTACGCAGCCAGCCATAGGCGTAGTCGCCCTGGATGTGAATGGTGGCGCTCTTGATGCCCGCCACTTCACCTTCCATCAGCTCGACAATCTCGGCCTTGAAGCCCCGACGCTCGGCCCAGCGCAGGTACATGCGCAGGAGCATGTTGGCCCAGTCCTGGGCTTCGGTGCCACCGGAGCCGGCCTGAATATCCAGGTAGGCGTTGTTGGCGTCCATTTCGCCGGAGAACATGCGGCGGAATTCGAGCTTCTCGAGCTCTTTATCAAGGCCCTCAAGATCTGATTCGATCTCGGCAACGGTGCCCGCATCCTCTTCTTCTGCGGCAATATCCAGCAGACCTTCGGCGTCTTCCAGGCCGGAGGTGAGGTTGTCGATGGTCTTGACGATCAGTTCAAGATCCGCGCGCTCTTTGCCCAGAGCCTGAGCCCGCTCGGGGTCGTCCCAGACACTCGGCTGCTCCAGTTCGCGCTCAACTTCGGTCAGTCGCTCACTACGCTGATCGTAGTCAAAGATACCCCCTGAGCGCTTCAGTGCGCTCACGAAGCTCTTTAATCTTCGTCACAATGGGATTAATTTCCATGAAACCCTTACTCGCTCTTGAAAATGGAGAGTAAAAACAGAGGCGGGATTCTACCGGAAATCCGTTTGTAAATCAGCCTGTGGGTTTCCGCAGCGGGTTAGGTTCTGACCTATGCTTGTGGGTTTTTAGGATTGTGTGCTGAGGGGCTGGCTCCGCGGAGGGGTGAGGTTTTCTTTCGTAAAAAGAACTCGCTGCGCTCAGACACCTTTTTACTGCAGAAAACCTCACTCCACCACGTAGCCGAGAGACATCCCTGCTGGCCGCCACGACGCCTGGGCTTGAATGCACAGGCCGCTTTACCTATTGAAGTTAATCTCACCATAGCCTGATCGGCCGGGGGCCGGGGGTGCTTTTTCTGCCGGGAAAAGGTGTCTGAGCGAAGCGAGTTCTTTTCCCAGAAGAAAAAGCACCCCCGGCTCGCGGCCAGCCACCAGGACTAGCCGGCCCCGAGGAATTAAGAGAGCGGCTCCAGGTAATCCACAAGCAACTGCAGATTGGTCCGCCCCCGGAAGGTATTGGCATCCGGCTTGTAAACAACCCGGGCCCCGGTGCGGGTGTAGTCGGGCACTTCCGGGCCGGTATTGAAAGCTATGCCGTCGATAATTCCGCCGCCCTCGGCTGGTTGCAGCACCAGTTTCAGGTGGTTCTCCCCAACGATTCGCTGGCTCACCACCCGGAATTCGCCGTCGAACAGCGGCTCCGGGAAGTGTTGCCCCCAGGGGCCGGCCCGCTTGAGCAGTGCCGCGGTGTCCAGGGAAAGCTCGCTTGGCCCAAGGGGCCCGTCGGTGGTGATCGCAGCTTCCAGATCCTCCGCCGACAGCGTGTCGCGAACGGCGTGATCAAAGGCTTCGGAGAAAGCATCCAGATCCGCTTTGGCGAGGGTCATGCCGGCGGCCATGGCGTGGCCACCAAACTTTTTCATCATGCCGGGGTGGCGGGAATCGACCACCGCGAGCACATCCCGGATATGCAAACCCGGGATGGAGCGGGCAGAGCCCTTGATGTCTTCGCCATTGTCATCCGGGGCAAAGGCAATGGTTGGTCTGTGGGTCTGCTCTCGAATTCGGGCCGCGAGGATGCCGATAACCCCCTGATGCCAGTCGGGATCAAACAGGGCGAGGCCCCAGGGCAGTCCCTCAAGATCAAGAGACATGGAAGCCAGCAGATCCTGTGCCTGGGCCTTCATGTCTTTCTCGATGGTCCGGCGTTCACGGTTGAAGGTGTCCAGCTCCCGGGCCAGTCGACGCGCCTCGTCCGGACTGTCTGCCAGCAGGCAGGCAATACCGATACTCATGTCGTCAAGCCTTCCCGCCGCATTCAGACGGGGGCCAACCACAAATCCAAGGTCGGTTGAGCTGATCGCAGTATGGTCGCGGCCCGCAATTTCCAGCAGGGCAAGGATTCCCGGCCGGGCCTCGCCCTGACGGATCCGGCGCAGGCCCTGCTCCACGAAGATCCGATTGTTATGGTCCAGGGGCACGACATCAGCCACCGTACCCAGGGCCACCAGATCAAGCAGGCTCCCCAGGTTCGGCTCGGGATCGGGCAGGCGTTGGGTTTCCCGGAGCTGCTTGCGCAACGCCGTAAGGACGTAAAACATCACGCCAACACCGGCAGCGTTCTTGCTCAGAAAGGGGCAGCCCGGCTGGTTGGGATTGACGATGGCATCGGCGTCCGGGAGCTCTTCACCGGCCAGGTGGTGATCCGTCACCACCACCTTCACGCCAAGCTCTTTGGCCGCTCGAACACCCTCAACGGCGGATATGCCGTTATCGACGGTAACCATCAGGTCGGGAAGCTGACCTTCATCGCGCAACCGCTCAATAATACCCGGTGTCAGGCCGTAGCCATCGGCAAACCGGCTGGGGACGCGAAAATCGATGCTCTGCAGACCCAGCATTGAAAGGCCAAGCATGGCGACGGCCGTGCTTGTGGCGCCATCGGCGTCAAAATCCCCGAGCACCAGAACCCGCTGTTGCTGTTCGATGGCTTCGGCAAGAAGTTCGACCGCCCGGTCGATGCCCCGAAGTGACATGGGCGAGGCCAGGTGTTTCAGCGTGTAGCTGAGCTGTTCATCGGAAGTAACGCCACGGGCCGCGTACAGACGGCGAAGCAAGGGAGGCAGGTTTTGCCCCCAGTCCGGGAATGTCTCGGGCTGGGGGCGACGCAGGATCTTTTTTGGTGTCATACCCGGTCAGGCGTTTTTCCAGTGCTTGGCAATAAACTCCTGCACACCGGCGATATTGTTATCCAGCACCGTGTAGCGCTCTTCGCGCTCGAACAGGTCGGCCATATGGGCCGGCAGAGGCGGCTTCACACTTACGCCCGATTCGGCCACGGCATCCGGGAACTTGGCCGGATGTGCGGTACCCAGGGTAATCATCGGTACCGCCTGATCACGGCGACAGTTGCGCGCAGCGCGAACCCCGATGGCGGTGTGAGGATCCAGAAGATACTCGTTCTGTTCGTAAATCTCACGAATGGTATCGCAGGTGGCTTTGTCATCCACCGCGTCACTGTCGAACAACTTGCGCGCATGCTTCCAGCGGTAATCCTCGATGCTGACCGGCCCTTTGGCGGCATTTTCCAGCAGGGTCTTCACTGCCAGTCCGTCACGACCGTGCAGATCAAACAGCAGACGCTCGAAATTGCTCGACACCATGATATCCATGCTCGGAGACAGGGTGTGCTCCAGCTGGTGCTGTTCGTATTTGTTGCCACTCATGAAACGATGCAGGATGTCGTTGCGGTTGGTGGCAATGACCAGCTGTGAGATCGGCAGCCCCATCTTCTTGGCCAGGTAGCCGGCAAAGATATCGCCGAAGTTCCCTGTGGGTACCGAAAACGCCATGCTGCGGTCCGGGCCACCCAACGCCAGGGAAGCGTGGAAGTAGTAAACAATCTGGGCCATGATCCGCGCCCAGTTGATGGAGTTCACGGCGGCCAGCTGGGTTTTGCCACCCAGGAATGACTGGTTGCCGAAGCTCTCCTTCACCATGCGCTGACAATCGTCGAAGTTGCCACGCACCGCAATATTGTGGATGTTATCACCCTGAACGGTGGTCATCTGGCGGCGCTGAACCTCTGACACCCGCTGGTAAGGATGCAGAATGAAAATATCCACGTGCTCGCACTTGCGACAGCCTTCGATGGCAGCCGAACCGGTATCACCGGAGGTTGCCCCCATGATAACCACGTGCTGCTTGCGCTTCTCCAGAACATAGTCCAGAAGGCGGCCCAACAGCTGCAGGGCGAAGTCCTTGAACGCCAGGGTCGGGCCGCGAAACAGCTCCATCACCCATTCGTTGGTATCAAGCTGAACCAGCGGAGCCACGGCCTGGTGGGCGAAGACCGAATAGGTCTCGTCCAGCATCTTGCGGAAATCATCCGCAGGCACAGCGTCGTCCACGAACGGGTGCATGACGTTGAAAGCCAACTCGCTGTAGGAAAGTCCACGCCAGCTACGGATTTCTTCCAGACTGAAATGAGGCAGGGATTCGGGAACGTAGAGACCGCCGTCTGTCGCCAGTCCGGTCAGCAAAACATCCTCAAACCCCAGTGCGGGCGCTTCACCCCGCGTACTGATGTATCTCACATTCGTACCTGTCAGTTGAAGTTTTCAGCGCGGATGCGGACAACCTGGCCATCGGTATCGGACAGGGCTTCCAGCTCTTCAATCGCACGGTTGATCTGCCGTTCCTGAACGGTGTGGGTCAGGATGATCACCGGAATACGACCGTCTTTCAGCTCGGATTCCTTCTGCATGATCGACTCAATATTGATGCCATGCTCGCTCAGGATGGAGGCAATCTTGGCCAGTACACCCGGACGGTCCAGTGCGGTAATGCGCAGGTAGTAGGCAGACTGGATGTCTTCCATGGACAGCACATCCAGGTCTTCCATGGCATCTGGTGAAAAGCCAAGGTAAGGCACACGGAGGTTGCTTTCTGTCGCCACGGCCCGGGCAACATCGACAATATCGGCGATAACAGCCGACGCTGTTGCCTCATCCCCTGCGCCGGGGCCGTAGTACATGGTCTGGCCAACGGCATCGCCATCCACCAGGACCGCGTTGAGGACGCCATCAACCTGGGCAATCAGATGGCTCTGGGGCACCAGGGTCGGGTGAACGCGAAGTTCAATGCCATCATCCCGACGACGGGCAATACCGAGATGCTTGATGCGGTAGCCCAATAGCTCGGCGTGGGCAATATCGTAAGGGGTAATCTTGGAGATGCCTTCGGTGAAGCCTTTTTCGAATTGCAGGGGCACACCAAATCCGGCGGACGCCAGAATGGTCAGCTTGTGGGCGGCGTCAATGCCTTCCACATCAAAGGTCGGATCTGCTTCCGCATAACCCAGGTCCTGGGCTTCCTTGAGAACTTCGGAAAATTCCCGACCGGCACGCATCTCGGTCAGGATGTAGTTCCCGGTGCCGTTGATAATGCCGGCAATCCAGTCAATGCGGTTTGCCGCCATGCCTTCACGTACGGCCTTGATGACCGGAATACCACCGGCAACACCCGCCTCGTAAGCCACTACAACGCCGGCTTTCTCGGCCGCTTCGAAGATTTCGTTACCGTGGACAGCGATCAGGGCCTTGTTGGCGGTAACCACATGCTTGCCGTTACGGATAGCCGCCAGCACCAGCTCCCGCGCGGCGTCATAGCCACCGATGAGCTCCACCACGATATCGACGCCGGGATCATTCACCACGTCATAAATGTCAGTGCTGAAGGGCACATCCCCGAGGTCCATATCCTCGCGGGCCCGTCGACTGGCAATCCGGGTAATTCGGATGTTGCACCCTGCCCGGCCGGCAATCAGCCTGGCGTTGCGGGTCAAGACATTAAAGGTACCGCCGCCGACGGTTCCCAATCCGCAGATTCCGACACTGACGTCTTTCAAACTCTCACCTCTGATCCCGAAGGGGTGCTGATGAATTATGTTAGGCGCGCATAGTATACCGATTCAGGCCTCACTGAATAAGCCCTGAATCGGATCCATCCAAATTACGGTGCAATGAAGCCCGGACGACTGGTCCGGGAGGCTTTCAGAGTAGTCCAAGCCCCTCGGCCAGACGTTGCGCGGGGACATAGCCACGAACCATGTTGCCGTCCTCCAGCACAATAGCAGGTGTGCCGGTTACGCCGACCCGACTGCCCAACTCAAACTGCTCACGCACCGGGTTCTCGCAGCTTGCATCGGCCACTTTCCGGCCGGCCTTGGCTGCGTCCATGGCCGCCTGCTGATCGTCAGCGCACCAGACCGACTCGTATTTCCGGAAAGAAGCGGTATTGGGCCCGGACCGGGGGAATGCATAATAATTGACGGTAATGCCGTATTCGTTGAGCTGCGGCACTTCATCGTGCAGCTTCCGGCAATAGGGGCAATCGATGTCGGTAAACACATCCACCACCGCCTTTTCGTTTTTGGCGGGGAAGCTGATCACCCCTTCGTCCCCGAAATCTGCCATCGTCTGGCGACGGGCGTCCGCGCGGGCGGCTTCAGTCACATTGGCAATGCCCTGGTCGGTAATCTTCAGAAGGTCCCCCGTCATCAGATACTGGCCATCCTCGGTCGCGTAAATCGTGTCACCATTGTTGCTCTGGACTTCATAAAGCCCCTTTGCCTCGGACTCCTTTACCGATATCACCTGAAGGCCCGGGACGGCCTCGGTCAGGCGCTCGGAAATCCGGTCTTCGACTTCACCGGCACTGACATTCGCCATAACAAGTGTGCCGAAACCGAAGGCAAGCGCCACAACCGCATGTTTAATATTCATTCTGACAAACAACCTTTTTTCAGAGACCAGTTAAATAACCCGGGCAGTATTGGCACAGGCCGGGAATCAATTCAATGCGACAAGTACAGAAAAAGAAAGTTCACCCCCGCACGCGCAAACAGCCGCTTCATCAGCCCCTGGGATGGTGAGCCTGATGCAGCGACTGGAGCCGCTGACGAGCCACATGGGTGTATATCTGGGTCGTTGACAGATCCGAGTGACCCAACAGCATCTGTACAACACGGAGGTCCGCACCATGATTCAGAAGGTGCGTGGCAAACGCATGCCTCAGGGTGTGGGGAGACAGGTGCTTGCGAATACCGACTCGCACAGCATAATGCTTGATGCGATGCCAGAATGTCTGGCGGGTCATCGCCGCTGCCCGATTACCCGGGAACAGCGCATCGCAGGAGCGGCCTTTCAGAAGCTCCGGCCGGCCTTCCTTCATGTACTTCAGCAGCCAGTCCACCGCCTCCTCCCCCAGGGGCACAAGCCGTTCCTTGTCACCCTTGCCGGTGATCCGAATGACGCCCTGGCGCAGGTTTACCTGATCAACCCGCAGCTCTGTCAGCTCTGAGACCCTCAGACCACAACCATAGAGTATCTCGAGCATGGCCTTGTCCCGGAGCTCGATGGCAACACTCGGGTCCGGCTCGCAAAGCAGCGCATCCACCTCTTCCTCGGTGAGAGAATCCGGAAGACGCCGGGGCAACCTCGGGCTGTCGATCCGCAGGGTCGGATCCTCAGCGATCAGCCCTTCGCGTAGCAGAAAGCGGTAAAAACGCCGAAGTCCGGACAGCCTCCGGGCCGCCGTGGAGCTCTTGATCCCTTCCGCCAACCCCCGCGACATCCAGGCCAGAAGGTCGGTTCGGCGAACATCAGTCAGCGCAGGCTTGCCAGGCTGGCTTTCCAGCCATTCCGCCAATCGCGACAGATCACTCCGGTAGGCCTGCCGTGTCTTTTCGCCAAGCCCGTCTTCCAGCCAGATGGCATCAACGAACCGCACAATGACTGATTCATCTTCCGCTTTCATGGCAAGTTCCCAGACTTCGAACGTCCTACGACAAGCATACCGGAACGTCAGACACAAAAAAGGCAGCCCGGGGCTGCCTTTTTCTGCCTGCTGTTCAGCGCTCTGCTGATCAGCCCAGCTTTTCCTTGATACGAGCCGCCTTACCAGACAGGTCGCGCAAGTAGTAGAGCTTGGCCTGGCGAACATCGCCACGACGCTTCACGCTGATGCTGTCGATCAGCTTGGAGAAGCTCTGGAAGGTACGCTCAACACCAACACCGTAAGAGATCTTACGCACGGTGAAAGAGGAATTCATGCCACGGTTACGCTTGCCGATGACGACACCCTCGAACGCCTGCAGACGCTCACGGTTACCCTCGGTTACGCGAACCTGAACGACCACGGTGTCGCCCGGCGCAAACGCAGGGATTTCCTTGGTCATCTGTTCTGCTTCAAGTTGACTGATGATGTTGTTCTTGCCGCTCATCGTAATGCTCCTGATACCCAATCTGTTAATGCCCTGATCATTCAGAGGCACCCGGTTCGTTCAAAATCTCTTCCAGCAGCTCACGCTCTTCGTCCGTAAACACCCGCCTTTCAAGCAGGTCGGGGCGTCGCTCCCGGGTTCGCCTCAGCGACTGCTTCAGCCGCCAACGCCGGATCTGATCATGGTGACCGCCCAATAAAACATCCGGCACCGCCTGACCTTCGTAAACCTCGGGCCGGGTGTAGTGCGGACAATCCAGCAAACCGTCGGCGAAAGAATCCTGCTCTGCCGACTGCGCATGACCCAGCGCTCCGGGGATGAGGCGTGTAACCGCATCGATAACAGCCATAGCTGCCAGTTCACCACCGGAAAGCACAAAATCACCCAGTGACACTTCCCGATCGACTTCCGTCGCTATCAGGCGCTCATCAACACCCTCGTACCGGCCAGCCACCAGAATCAGCTGCTGCTCTGCCGCAAGCGACTCAACAACGGACTGAGTCAGCGTCTCGCCCTGAGGCGAGAGGTAAACCACACAGGGGTTCCCGGGTGCCGCTTCCCTTGCCGCATGGATCGCGTCCCGGAGAGGCTGAATTTTCATCAGCATACCCGGGCCACCGCCATATGGCCGGTCGTCTACCGTGCGATGCCGGTCGTGGGTAAACTCACGGGGATTCCAGCTCCGGAAAGTCAAAAGACCATCCCGGACTGCCCTTCCCGTAATCCCGTAGTCCGTTACCGCACTGAACATTTCCGGGAACAGACTGACTGCGCCAATCCACACCCGTCAGAACTCCGGATCCCAGTCCACCACCATGCGTTTTGAATCCAGATCAACATTCTGGACCACTTCGCCAGGCAGATAAGGAATCAGACGCTCACGTTGATCGATGGAACCTGCCGTGGCCTGTACCACCAGAACATCGTTGGATCCGGTTTCCATCAGATGGTGCACTTTACCAAGGCACTCATCATCGACCGTATACACATCAAGACCTTCCAGCTGAAACCAGTAAAACTCCCCTTCAGGGAGTTCCGGCAACTCAGCTGTCGAGACCCTGACTTCGGCACCGCAGTATGTGCGGGCCAGATCACGGTCGTTAATACCTTTCAGCCTGACGACGATCCCCTGCCCCTGGCGGCGACCTTCCTCAAGCTTGGCCGGAATACGTTTGCCATCCAGATCAAGCGTCCAATCGGGATAGTTCAGTATTCCATCCTTGGGGTCGGTGTAGGAGAAGACCTTGAGCCACCCCTTGACCCCAAACACCGAGGTAATCCGGCCGATCACAGTTTCCTGCGAATTCTGTGTCATGCCATAAACCCCGGTGTCAGTACTGTCTTACCCAGCAGCCTTCAGCAGCTGTGCAACGCGCTCGCTAGTCTGCGCGCCTTGACCGAGCCAGAAATCGACACGCTCACGATCAACGCGAAGGCTCTCTTCCTGACCACGGGCAACCGGGTTGAAGAAACCTACACGCTCAATGAAACGACCGTCGCGAGATTTGCGGCTGTCGGTGACTGTCAGATGGTAGAACGGGCGCTTCTTGGAGCCACCACGAGCCAAACGGATAATTACCATTTAACCAATATCCTGTTCTGTTGAACGAACTTTGTACGATTCACGCCTGCTGAACACCAGCTGACGCGAAGACCCATACTCGAAAGGGCCGCTATTCTATGCTAAAAAAGCGCCAAAGAAAACAGCAAAACCAGTTGTTTCCCCGTTTTCCATGTAAGGCTTTTTACATACGGCCAAACGGAGGCATACCGCCTCCCCCACCGCCGCCCGGGGGCATCATGCCACCCATGCCGCGCATCATATTCGCCATACCGCCTTTCTTGCCAAACTTTTTCATCATCTTCTGCATTTGCTTGTGCTGTTTCAGCAGACGATTCACATCCTGGATCTGGGTTCCAGACCCCGTGGCGATCCGGCGCTTGCGGGAATTGTTGATCACATCCGGGTAACGCCGCTCCTTCGGCGTCATCGAGCAGATGATGGCTTCCATCTGCCCCATGGACTTGTCGTTAACCTGCTGCTGCGCCACCTGGGCCATCTGACCCATGCCCGGCAGCTTGTCGAGCAGGCCACCGATGCCACCCATGTTCTTCATCTGCTGCAGCTGATCACGAAAATCCTCCAGGTCAAAGCTCTTGCCCTTCTTGATTTTCTTGGTGAGCTTCTGGGCCTTTTTCTGGTCCAGCTTGCGCTCCGCCTCTTCGATCAGTGAGAGCACGTCCCCCATGCCAAGGATCCGGGACGCGACCCGGTCCGGGTAGAACGGCTCAAGGGCATCGGACTTTTCACCCACACCCAGGAACTTGATTGGCTTGCCGGTAATGTGGCGAACAGACAGGGCGGCACCGCCACGGGCGTCGCCATCGGTTTTGGTCAGCACCACACCCGTAAGTGGCAGGGCATCGTTAAACGCCTTGGCGGTGTTGGCCGCATCCTGACCGGTCATGGCGTCGACCACGAACAGGGTCTCAACCGGATTGACCGCCTTATGCAGCCGGCCGATCTCGCCCATCATCTGTTCATCGACATGGAGTCGACCGGCGGTATCAAGAATCACCACATCGATGTGCTTTTTCCTGGCGGCTGCGATCGCGCCCTCGGCGATATCCACGGGATCCTGGTCGGCGCTGCTCGGGAAGAACTCGACACCCACCTCGCCGGCAAGGGTCTCCAACTGGCGAATCGCGGCAGGACGATAGACGTCCGCACTGACCACCAGAACGGACTTCTTCTGCCGCTCCTTGAGGAAGCGGGAAAGCTTGGCGACGGTAGTGGTCTTACCCGCACCCTGCAGACCGGCCATCATAATCACTGCCGGCGGCTGGACGTTCAGATTGAGGGATTCGTTGCCCTCGCCCATCACCCGCTCCAGCTCCTGCTGGACAACTTTTACGAAGACCTGCCCCGGTGTCAGGCTGCGCTGCACCTCCTGGCCAATGGCTCGCTTGCGGACGCCCTCAACAAAGTCCTTCACTACCGGCAGGGCGACATCCGCCTCCAGCAGCGCCATCCGCACTTCCCGGAGAGTGTCCTTTATATTGTCATCAGTGAGGCGCGCCTGGCCGGAAATCTTGCGCAGACTGCCGGAAAGTCGGTCTTGGAGGTTCTCAAACATGTTGCTCTTCCGTACCCCGGATAAATTGAGTGCGTGAATCGACAGAGCCTGCGACGACTCCTTGATTCCAGTTGCATAATCGCGACATTATAACCAGACTATCGCCCTGAAACGACCAGCCCGGTCAAATCGGCCGAAACCAGCGCCGATCCCCAGTCAGAACAGTGGTTAATAAGGAAGTCATGGGAACGCTGATTCTCGCGGTCACCTCTCTTTTTCTTTACAGCGTCGGTACCGCGCTGCAGGCCCTGCATTTCAGGGGCCGGGTTCAGAGCAATATTGCCATTACCACCCTGATTGGCGTTCTTGCCCTGACCAGCCACGGACTTCTTATTGGCCAGACGGTCCACCATGACGGCGGCTTCGATTTCAGCTTTTTCAAAAGCTCGGTTCTGATTTCCTGGCTGATCGTGTTCCTGTTGCTGGGGCTCAACCTCAAAAAACCGGTACAAAGCCTTTTCCTGGGCGTCTATCCCCTGGCCGGCCTCACCATCATCCTTGCTCTTGTTACACACGGCCCCTCGAGACTGGTGTCGGAGCAAAGCTATGGCATGCTCTCCCACATAGCACTTTCGGTGACAGCCTACAGCCTCTTTACCCTGGCGGCCATCCAAGCAGTTCTTCTTTATTTCCAGAACCGCCAACTAAAGCACAACTACAACAGCCTGCTGGTTCGCAACCTGCCGCCATTGCAGACAATGGAGTCGCTACTGTTTGAAATGGTCTGGGCCGGCGTTGTGATGCTGATTCTGGCAATCGTGACGGGCGCCCTCTTTATAGAGGACCTGTTTGCCCAGAACCTCGCTCACAAGACGCTGTTCTCCATCCTGTCCCTACTGGTTTTCGTGGCGCTCCTGATTGGTCGTTACACCAAAGGCTGGCGCGGGATTACCGCTAGCCGATGGACCCTTGCGGGCTGCGCACTTCTGATGCTGGCATTCTATGGCAGCAAGTTTGTGCTGGAGCTGATCTTCCAGCGCGGCGGCTAATCCCAGGAACTCCCGGTATTCTCTTGACACAACACTCGCCAAAACCCTATTTTCGCTACTTGTCAGCAATATAAGGACACCTCTTTTGAACGAAACATCGCTTACTGCGCTGTTTATTCTCCTGGTCGGACTCATCCTTCTCTCCGGTTTCTTCTCAAGCTCCGAAACCGGGATGATGTCCCTCAACCGATACCGCCTAAAACACATGGCCAAAACCGGCCATAAGGGTGCCAAGCGCGCCCAGGGCTTGCTGCAACGCACCGACCAGCTGATTGGCGTCATCCTGATCGGCAACAACTTCGTCAACATCTTTGCTTCGTCGATAGCCACGGTTATCGCGATTCGGGTCTGGGGCGATGCCGGCATCGCCATCGCCACCATCCTGCTGACCATCGTGATTCTGATTTTCGCGGAAGTAACCCCGAAAACCCTCGCGGCACTGTTTCCCGAGAAAATCGCATTTCCCGCCAGCTATATCCTTGGCCCCCTACTGAAAATCCTCTACCCGATTGTCTGGGCCGTGAACCTGTTTACCGGAGGCATTCTCAAGCTGCTTGGCGTTTCTGCTGCGGATGCCGCAAACGACCATCTGAGTCGCGAAGAACTCCGAACACTGGTGAACGAGGCCGGGGCCCTGATTCCAGCCAAGCACAAGGACATGCTGGTCAGTATCCTGGATCTCGAAAAAGTAACCGTGAATGACATCATGGTGCCCCGCAACGAGGTGGTAGGAATCGATCTGGAGGACGACACTGACACAATCCTGCGTCAATTGCGCAGCAGCCAGCACACCCGGCTTCCGGTTTATAAGGGCGACATCAACAACATCCAGGGCATACTGCACCTGCGCAGCGCGTCGAAACTGCTTCAGCAGGATGAGATCAACAAGGCCATGATCATGCAGCTTTGCCAGGAACCCTATTTCATTCCGGAAAGCACGCCTCTGAACACCCAGCTGATCAACTTTCAGAAGGGTCGCCGCAGGTTTGGCGTGGTAGTGGACGAATATGGTGACGTTCTGGGCCTGGCCACCCTCGAGGACATACTCGAAGAAATCGTCGGGGACTTTACGACGGATTACGCCGCCACCAGCCCGGACATTATTCCCCAGGATAATGGCACCTTTATTATCGACGGCACCTCTGCCGTTCGAACCATCAACAAGACCCTGGGCTGGAAGCTCCCCACCGACGGGCCGAAAACCCTCAATGGCCTGATCACTGAAACCCTCGAGAACATCCCCGACACCAACGTCTGCCTGAAAGTGGACGGTCATCGGGTAGAGGTGTTGCAAATCAAGGACAATGTTGTGAAGGCAGCCATTGTGCACCCGAAAAAGCGCAAAAAGCGCTCACTTTCACTAAAACAATAGCCCCTCCGAGAACGCTCCCGGATTGGCGCTATAGACCCCACAGTTATAGCGCCTCCCGTTCTTGAAAGATCAAAATTTAACCACCAGCTTGACCCCCGTTGATCCCCCACCAACACTGAAGGAGCGTGCGAAACAAAAACAATCACAAGGAATACGTCCATGAGTCTGACACACACGTTCGGCCTGCTCGCCCATCCTGACCAGGAGTGGGAGGCGATTCGCAATGAATCCGAGTCCGTCACGAAACTATATGCAGGTCACATTCTGTTATTGGCGCTGATTCCGGCAGTGGCCGGCTTCTTCGGAACAACCCAGGTGGGCTGGCAGATCGGAGACGGCCAGATTACAAAACTGTCGATGACGAGCGCGCTGCAGTTATCGGTGCTCTTTTATGGCGCCATGCTTGCCGGGATCTTTGTTCTGGGCAAGTTCATCGATTTCTTTGCGGCCACTTATGACGCGGTCGAGCGAACTCCCAGAGGTGTGGCCCTGGCCGCCTACACGGCGACCCCCATTTTCCTGATCGGAGTCATCGCCGCTTATCCGAACATCTGGGTGAACATGCTGGCAGGCCTGGTGGCCGTTGCCTACGCCGTTTACCTGCTGTATGAAGGCCTCCCTATCCTGATGAAGATACCGGCGGACAAGGGCTTTATGTTCGCCTCTGCAGTCCTGACAGTGGGCCTGGTTATGTTCGTCGCTCTGCTTGCAATCAGCGTCGTCATCTGGAGCATGGGTATCGGTCCGGTTTATGTGAGCTGAATACGAATTCTTCGGCAAGTCAGTAACCTGCATGAGGGTGCCTTTTCGGCACCCCATGTTTTTTTGAATTTGCTCCCAGGTTAGCGTTTGGTCATGTTAACTTTGAGAGAAATGCGGTAAATTTAACCAATAACCAGAATTCAAGGATTACCCGCTCGGTCATGTATCCGGTTGAGGCGTAAACAGGAGTCTGCCATGAACAAGCAGTCCGGCATACATTACCTCCGTGAGCACAGGGAAGCCGGAAGTAACAGACCGGTTCCTGCGGAGGTCACCCGCATCCGGGACACCGTTGTCGCCGGACTTGGTGATTTGCTGCAGGGCGCCTTCGACGCCGTCGACGATTCACTGTTCGAGTTGGCCAACAATGCCCGCAGCAATAATGAACAGAACCGGTATTTCGAAGCGATGCGTGAAATACGCATCAAACGTAAGGGTGTGGAGCGGCATTTTCAGAACACGGTTGCTCAGTACTTCGCCAATCCCCCTCATACAGGCCCGCTCCAGGAAGAAACCCTGAACAAGCAGGCCAGCGCAGATACCCTCGCCCTGGTCGGCAACGACGACCTTGAAGAACAGGTTGCGCTCAACGCCATGATCACCAAGGCGAAAGCGCACTTTCAGGGGCCGCTACTTCAACTCCAGACCCGCTTCAGCCAGGTGTATCCGGAAGCCACCGACGAATCACCGGTGAATCCCATGGCGCCAGAACACCTGTGCAGCGCGTTCACTGAGGCCATACAGGCTCTGGAAATCCAGATTCGGGAACGCCTGATTCTGCTAAAACAGTTTGACCGCTACGTTGTCTCCAACCTGGGCATGCTTCTGGATGAAGCCAACCGCATACTGATTCAGGCGGGGATCATTCCGAATTTCAGGTATCACGGCAAAGCCGGACAGCAGCATGATGCCTCCAAGGCCCAGTCGACAGATACGCCAACAGAGGAGAAAGCGCCGGACGCCTCAGCGACAGAACGGGCCGGCCAGGCCGGCAGCAGTAGTGCGGTTTTTGAACAGATCAGACAGATGCTGGCGCTTCAGCGGGCCAATGCGGGCATACCTCCCCGCGCATCAGACCCGAATGTACGGGTAGTAGGTGACTCCGAACTTGCAAGTCTTTTGAATTCATTGCCACTGTCAGGCGCCCGGCAGGATCAGGGCAACCTGAGCGCTGGCGAACCGGTCAGCGTTGATCTGCGTCAACTGGTACAACAGCTCCTTTCCCAGACCGATACTGGAGATGGCCGAAAACCGGCGCTTAACGAAATTGATGAAGACCTCATTAACCTCGTCTCCATGCTGTTCGAGTTCATTCTCGATGATTACAACCTGTCGGCTCCAGTTCAGGTATTGATAAGCAGGCTGCAGATTCCGATCCTGAAAGTGGTTATCCGGGACAAAAGTTTCTTCAGCCAGGCTACGCACCCGGCCAGACGGCTTCTGAACTCCCTCGCGAGAGCTGGCATCGGCTGGAGTAGCAGCGACGAAAAAACCAAAGACAAACTCTACGGACAGATTCATAACATTGTGCAAAGGATTCTCAACGAATTTGACGGCGACGTTGCGCTGTTTGAAACCCTGAACCAGGAATTCGAGCAATTTCTCGAACGTGAGAACCGCAAGGCGTCACTGGTGGAACAGCGAACCAGGGAATCAGAGCGGGGTCGGATCAAATCCCAGACAGCCCAACAAACCGTCGATAACCTTCTGAAGCAGAAAGTCTCCCGTTATAAACTTCCCGAATCCATCCACGACATCCTGATGAATGGCTGGAGCCGCGTGATGTTTCTTGCCTATCTCCGGGACGATGTGGAGCATCGATGGAACGCAACCGTCAAAGTTGTCGACGATCTTATCTGGTGCCTTCACCCTCATCAGGAAGACGACGAAAGAGACCAATGGGTGCGCGTCGTGCCGGGCTTGCTGAAGTCGTTGCGATCAGGACTGGAAGAAGTGTCCTATAACTCATCCAGACTTGACGAGATGATGGGCCAGCTTAAGCATCAGCTGGCCGAAGCATTCCGTACCAATGCCGCAATCGAAGCGCTTCAGGATTCGCCCGAGGAGCCGGAAGAAGAGGAGATTGCCACCGTTCACCAGACGGCTGTTGAACGTCAGCAGGAGCTGGAAGAGGCGGCTATCTCCGAGTACGTGGCGCAGATAGACAGTATAGAAATCGGCAACTGGGTAGAGTTCCGTCTCGTCAATGGCGCCAGCTTCCGGTGCAAGCTTTCCGCCATCATTGAGGAAGCAGACTGCTTTGTCTTCGTGAACCGGATGGGGCTGAAGGTTATTGAGAAAACCCGGATTGAACTGGCCCACGAAATGCGGCGCGGCCGGCTGACCCTGCTTGAGCAGGGAGCGCTGATTGATCGGGCCCTGGATGCGGTCGTCGGTACCCTGCGGAGCAAGACCGCCTGACGCCAATGCCTGACAACAGCAGTCTTAATCCCCTGCCGGCCACGTACCGGCTGGGGCTTGCAGTTTCTCTGGCACTCTTCCTTCACACGCTGCTGCTTTCAGGCATCCCGACTCCCATGGAAGAACGGGCAACCACTCACAAGGAGAGTGTCCGTTTTGAGCTGGTACCCAGAGGCGCACGTGAAGCCGTCGCCAACATGACCGAAAACCCCAGCCCGAGCCAGGACGCAGCCCGGATCCCGCCTTTTGAGGTTGATCCCCCTCGCCCCGAATCCCCACCGGAACCCGAGACTATCACCTCCCGTCAAACAAAAGCCCCGGCACCGAGTGAGCGAGCCAATACCAGTGGCCCGGAAAGCGAAGCTGCACAGTCGAGCACCAGCGCCTCTGCTGGAGCAGAACTGGAACCGTCTGCGGAAAGCCCGGAACAGAAGGTTACACGAATAACCGAGTCACCGGCTGAACTGGACCCTTACGTGGTCAAGCTGGCCATCCACCTGGCCCGGGAGCTGGAGAAGCTGAGAGTACCGGCAATGAGGGATTTGACCCAGACAGTGGCCATGGAAGTGGAGCTGCAATTGCTTGGAAATGGCGCCCTGACCCGGGCAAGGGTGCTGAAATCGACGGGTATCAAGAGAATTGACGAGGCTGCATACCGGGCCGCTCTGGCAGCGAGCCCCTACCCCCAACCGCCGAAAGACGGCGGGAGCCGGAACCGCTTCGAGGTCGAACTGCTGTTCACCCCGAAACGGCTCTGACCAGCGGCAACCTCAGGCTTCTGCCTGCTTCGCGGCCTCTTTCACAAGCTTGGCCAGTTCACCGCTCTCGGACATTTCCAGAACGATGTCACAACCGCCAACCAGCTCACCGTTAATATAGAGCTGGGGATAGGTCGGCCAGCTGGAGTAAACCTTAAGGGCTTCACGAAGCTCCTGGTTATCCAGGATATTCACAAAGGCAAAGCGCTCTCCGCAAGCCATTACAGCCTGTACGGTTTTGGCCGAGAAGCCACACTGGGGCGCCTGGGGGCTGCCCTTCATGTACAGGATGATCGGATTCTCTTCGAGCTGGCTTTTAATGGTTTCATTGATATCCATGAACATTCACCTCTGTTGGAGCAGTCTTGCCACACGGCAATTTTCTTGACGCCATTGTACACGGGTGCCTAACCCCTCACCAAACACCTTGATTTGACCTCGCGCAACACCGGCAGTTCCAGCTCCGTTACAGCGTTGTCATACCTGCTCCGAAGGGCTAGACTTGATGCCCCATTTTTCAGCCAACGTTCAGGCAATCCCGCCAGCGGCGGGGTTCGTTGAGATAAGGGCCATTGCATGGCGGCAAGACATTTTCTGACATTGAATGACATGACAACCACCGAGCTTGAAAGCCTGGTTGATCATGCCTCGGCATTGCGCAAGGAATGGCGGCAAGGCAAGGTTCGGGACTCCCTGAAAAACCGGGTCCTGGCGATGATCTTCGAGAAATCGTCCACACGAACCAGGGTTTCTTTTGAAGCCGGCATGGTCCAGCTCGGCGGCTCCGCAATGTTCCTGTCGCCCAGGGACACCCAGCTTGGCCGCGGCGAACCCATTGAAGACTCTGCCATTGTCATCTCCAGCATGGTCGACGCGGTGATGATCCGCACCTTTGCCCACGAGACAGTGGAGCGCTTTGCCGCTGCATCCAGGGTGCCAGTGATCAACGCCCTGACCGATGATTTTCATCCCTGCCAGCTGCTCGCCGACATGCAGACTTACCGCGAGCACCGTGGCAGCATTCGTGGTGCCACGGTGGCCTGGATCGGCGACGGGAACAACATGTGCCACTCGTACATCAACGCCGCCGCCCAGTTTGATTTCAACCTGAACATTGCCTGCCCCGAAGGCTACGAACCGGCCGAGTCATTGATCAAAAGCCACGAAGACCGGGTCAAGGTGTTCCGGGAGCCGGCAGAGGCAGCCCGTAACGCACAGCTTCTGGTGACGGATGTCTGGGCCTCCATGGGCCAGGAAGACGAACAGAAGGCCCGTGAAAAAGCGTTCAGTGGCTACCAGATCAACCCGGAGCTACTCGCTGTAGCTGACAAGGATGCGCTCTTCATGCACTGCCTGCCTGCCCACCGGGGCGAGGAAATCTCGGCAGATATGATGGAGCATCCCGCCTCCGTAGTCTGGGACGAGGCTGAAAATCGCCTGCATGCACAGAAGGCCCTGCTTGAATTTCTCATCCTGAACCGGCTGGACTGACTTCATGAGCACAACCGCGCAATCTCCGGCAGACTGGCTGCTTGAGGTCAACAACCTGTCCTGCGGCTACGGCGGGGATTCAGTGGTCAAGGATGTGAGTTTTGCCCTGAGTCATGGCGACATCGGTTGTCTTCTCGGCCCCAGCGGCTGCGGCAAAAGCACGATACTGCGCGCCCTCGCCGGCTTTCTGCCACTAAGCGGCGGCGAAATCTGCCTGCAGTCCCAGGCCATAAGCCTGCCCGGGCGCACCCTGCCCCCGGAAAAACGGCGGATCGGCATGGTGTTCCAGGATTATGCCCTGTTTCCGCACCTGACCATTGCAGACAACGTGGGGTTCGGTCTGCGTAATCTGAACAAGGCAGAAAAACGGCAGAAGGTCATGGAACTCCTGAATGTCGTGCACCTGCAGGATCTGGCAGACAACTACCCCCATGAACTGTCTGGCGGCCAGCAGCAGCGGGTTGCCCTGGCCCGCGCCCTGGCACCCGAGCCCACCCTGATTTTGCTTGATGAGCCGTTTTCCAACCTGGACGCAGATCTGCGCCGGCGGCTGAGCCTGGATGTTCGCGAAATCCTGAAGACTCTGGGCATCAGCGCTATCCTGGTCACCCACGACCAGCAGGAAGCCTTTGCCATGTGCGATCAGGTCGCGGTGTTGCGCGATGGCAGGATCCAGCAGTGGGACGTACCCTACAACCTGTACCACGAACCAGCGAATCGTTTCGTTGCCAGCTTCGTTGGCCAGGGTGGGTTTATCCCCGGCACAGCCCTTGGGCCGGATACCATTGAGTCCGAGCTGGGAGTTATCCATGGTAACCGGGCTTACAAATGGGAGCCCGGCACTCTGGTTGACGTCCTGATCCGCCCTGATGACATCGTTCATGACCCCGACTCGGATCTGCAGCCAAAGGTGGTTGAGAAAACCTTTGCTGGCACTTCAACCTTGTACCGCTTCCGATGTTCCGAGGACACGGAGTTCGAGGCCCTGTTCCGTAGCCATCTGGATTTCAATCTGGGTGAGCATGTTCCGGTGCGGGTCGAGGCGGATCATCTGATTGCCTTCGAGCGCACCGCCTGACTCTAGTTATTGCACACGCGTTCGACGGCATCCAGCCAGCCTGCGTAGAGCGCTTCTCGCAGAGCCGGTCGCATTTCCGGGTGGAACTGCCGCTCACGTTCCCAGAGCCCGGATATCTGCTCAAGGCTCTCAAAAACACCGGTCTGCAGCCCCGCCAGGTAAGCCGCCCCCAACGCAGTTGTCTCGGTGACACGGGGACGGTCAACGGTGACATTCAGTATGTCGGCCAGGAACTGCATGACCCAATCGTTCACCACCATGCCGCCGTCCACCCGCAGCGATTCAAGCCGGGCACCGTCGTTCTGTATCGCTCGCACCAGATCCTTGGTCTGATAACACACCGACTGCAGACCGGCGGTGACAATCTCGCCAATTCCGGTGTCCCGGGTCAGGCCCATGATGGCGCCGCGGGCGTGAGGGTCCCAATGAGGTGCCCCCAGACCGGTAAACGCCGGAACCAGATACACCGGATTATCGACTCCGACTGCCTCGGCATGGGCCGAAGATTCGCTGGCGTGAGCGATCAGCTTGAGCCCGTCCCGCAGCCATTGCATGGCAGCACCGGCGACAAAAATACTGCCCTCCACCGCGTAACAGGGCTTGCCGTTCAGGCGATAGGCCATAGTGGTCAGCAACCGGTTCTCGGACCGGACGGCCTGATCACCGGTGTTAAGCATAAGGAAGCAGCCGGTACCGTAGGTGCTTTTCGCCATGCCCGGGCGAAAGCACGCCTGCCCCACCAGAGCAGCGTGCTGGTCCCCTGCAATCCCGGCAATAGTGACGGGACTGCCCAACCAACGGGCTTCGGCGGTGCCATAATCTGCGGCGCTGTCCAGGACCTCCGGCAGCAGGGCCCGGGGCACGCGGAACAGGGCTAGAAGGTCGTCGTCCCAGTCCTGCTTGTGAATATTGAAGAGCGCTGTTCTAGACGCATTGGTGGCATCGGTACAGTGGGATTTGCCGTCGGTCAGGTTCCATAGCAGCCAGCTGTCCACAGTTCCGAAAGCCAGCTCACCGGATTCAGCCCGGCTACGGGCGCCCTCCACGTTATCCAGGATCCAGGCTATCTTCGTGGCCGAGAAGTAGGGATCAATCAACAGCCCTGTGCGCTCTACAACCATGTCCTCATGGCCGTCAGATTTCAGCTTGGTACACCAGGACGCCGTCCGGCGGTCCTGCCAGACAATGGCGTGGTAGATAGGCTCACCGGTTGCCCTGTCCCAGATCACCGTTGTTTCACGCTGGTTGGTGATGCCGATGCCCGCCAGCTCCGAGGCCTCGATGCCTGCTTTGTCGAGGGCGCCACGACACACCGCCAGAGTGCTGTCCCAGATTTCCCGGGCATCATGCTCTACCCAGCCATCTTTCGGGAAATACTGGTGAAATTCCTGCTGGTCAGTGGCAACGCTGTTTCCCGTGTGGTCGAAAACAATGGCACGGGAACTGGTTGTCCCCTGGTCAATGGCGAGCAGATAGCGGGTCATGGATGGCCTCCTGTTGTTTCCTGAGATTCTAACAGCAGAGCAGCCGGGAAAGGGTGACCGATACGGAATTTGGGAAAGGACATAAAAAAAGGGCCGGAAAACCGGCCCTCAAATGACGAATGAAACAAGGAAAGTTCGTAAGAACTACAACCTCAAAAGTCATCCCTTACGCTTTCGATTATTAACCCGGCAGCCAAACACTTCAGTAGTGCTTGTGTAGTCACTTTGTTACATCAGGTGAGGCGATGAGCCCTGCTTCACACAATTGAGTCCACAGGTTTTTTCCGGGGCCAGACCAGGCTGAATTTTGCGCCGCCGAGCGTATCACTCCTGCTGACGAAAGCGTGGCCCCCATGCCAGTACAGAATCCTGCGAACAATAGACAAACCGAGGCCGTAGCCGCCGGAAGTTCGAGTACGACTGTCATCCAGGCGGGCAAACGCGGTAAATACCTTTTCCCAGTCTTCCTCAGGAATGCCGGGCCCATCGTCTTCGACGTCGATGCGGCAGTTGTCCTCATCAAAGTGGCAACTTACCAGGACCTTGCCCGCGGCATAGCGACCGGCATTGCCCACCAGATTCTGGATCGCCCGATGCAGGTAACGAGGCTCGATATCCGACAATGCCCAACGTTCGGAAACCTCATCGATATCACCTTCAATATTCAGCTCGGGCCGAACCATCTGTTGTTCAGAAACTACCTGACGGACAATATCGGTGACCGAGTTTTCCTGAAGGGAAAATACCGGACCACCCTGCTCCAGCCGGGCATAGGTCAGGATCTCGTCGATCAGCTCGTCCAGCTCCTGGATATCGCCATCAATACCATCCAGCTGCTTCTGAAGTGCAGCCTGGTCCTGGCAGTCCTCAATCATCTGGACACCAAAGCGGATCCTGGCCACCGGGGTACGTAATTCGTGAGAAACGGCATGGATCATTTCCCGCTGCACCTGCACCAGGCGCTGTATATGTTCGGCCATCCCGTTGAAAGACGAGGCCAAGCGGGTAACCAGTGTTCCTTCGCCCGTCTGGACCCGGGCGCCCATCTCGCCACGAGCGATTCGGACCGCGACCGACTCAACGGTTCTGAGATTACTGTCCACCTCCCGGAGCGCCAGGAAAAGGGCAACCGCCAGCACCCCACCCAGTACCAGCACCAGCAGCAGGACAACCGGCCAGGCCCAGGCATTAAACGCAGTTGGCATATCGATCCGGTACAGCTCGCCATCGGATAACTGAACGATCACCCGGCCGCAACCGTCCGATTCGTCGGTGTAAAAGGCAAGACCACGCTCGGCAACCTGGTCCAGAACGTCAGGGTCCGGCAGCAGAGCGGCATCGTCCAGAGAGTGAACTTCTACATTGAGAGACCGGGCCATTTGCGAAGCAACATTGAGACGGTCATCCGCCGAGGCTGAATCAAGATGCCAGCGGAAGATCAGCCCAATGGTTTCTGAAACGTCCCGGTAGGGCTCGTTCAGACGGAGCTGCAGAACCTCTCCGGCAAGCCCGGTTACCAGAACCCGATACCCCACGCCACTCTCAATACCAACCACCTGACCGTAACCAAGTCGCTCCAGGGCCACCGGGGACAGATTGAACCTGGAAGGGGCGCCCATGCGGAGATCCACCGTCGAGGTCAGCCAATGGTACTGTTGTACCGGTGCCGGAGCGGCCGCCAGCCAGCGCATCAGGGGCTCGGGAAAACGTTCGTGCCAGAACTGTGAGCGTACCGTATTGATACCGGTGAACAGCAGAACACATAAAAGAACTACCAGCGCGGTCAGGCCGGCAAGGCGGGCATAGAGCTTGAGGAAGAACTTCAGGGGCATGATACCAACCCTGGCATGGAACACCGGTGTGCGGGCGGATGGCACACCGGCTCCAGAGACTGAATCGTCAGGCTTCCTTTACGAACAGGTAGCCTTTGCTGCGAACGGTCTTGATGCGCCGCGGATGGATGGGGTCATCGCCAATTTTGGGGCGAATCCGGGACACGCGCACATCAATGGAACGGTCCTGACCATCGTACTCAATGCCGCGCAAAGCGGTGAAGATTTCTTCCCGGCTGAGAACACGGCCGGCGTTGCTGGCCAGTAACCAGAGCAGATCGAATTCGGCACTGGTCAGATCGATGCTTTCATCGTTCAGCCAGGCTTCGCGCATGGAGCGGTCAACAACCAGGTCGTTGAACTGGAGACGCACCGGTTCTTCGCCACTTGCTTCGTCACCCGCTCCCTGGCCCGTCTCGGTAACCCGACGCAGCATGGCGCGTATGCGTGCCAGCAACACCCGGGGTTTGACCGGCTTGCCGATGTAGTCGTCCGCACCCATTTCCAGGCCCAGAACCTGGTCCAGATCATCGGTGCGGGCGGTCAGCATGATGATCGGGCCGGAATAGAAAGGACGCACCCGACGGCATATGGACAGCCCGTCTTCACCCGGCAACATCAGATCCAGCACCACCAAATCCGGTTGCTCATTGCGGATCCGCTCTACCGCGGGGCCGCCGTGGGTTTCCAGGGAGACAGTCAACCCGTTGCTTTCAAGATATTCACGGGTTAACTCTGCCAACCGCTCGTCGTCCTCGACAATCAGAATTCGCCAACTTTCGTTTGTCTGTTCCACGCCATCCATCTCTGGTTTTGTTATTCCGGTTTCAGGTCATTCTGTGTACCTGACAATACAGGCAACCTGCTGTAACAGCAATTATACATGCTATTCAGAAATATACATGGAACCGCTGCTTCGTTACACCCTGTGACACAGGTACCGCGAGCGTCAATTCATTCCCTGGTGTCACAGACACGTCACCTCTTGGTCACTGATGTGTCATACCGGCTTCATAGGCTTGTCGGGAAATGGAAACAAAAGAGACGACGCCATGACCACACAAACCGCGAAAGCCCGCCGCAGCGCCCGTCGCCTGAAAACCGACATGACCCGGTGCCCGAAACAGGTGGAGGCGGCCCAGCGACTGCGTTACCGGGTGTTTTCGGAAGAGTATGGCAGCGACCTGGGCGCACAGACGCCAGGCATCGACGCCGACGAGTTCGACACCGTTTGTGACCACCTGATCGTCACCGACCTGGATTCCGGCGAGCTGGTAGCGACCACGCGAATCCTGCATCAGGCAGACACGGCAGCCGTTGGCGGCTTTTACTCGGCAGGCGAGTTTGATCTGAGTGCCCTGGAACAACTCCCCGGCACCATCGCAGAACTGGGTCGCACCTGCGTTCACCCGGACTACCGCAACGGCGCGACCATCAGCCTGCTCTGGTCGGCAGTGGCCGAATACCTGGTTGAACGCGGTGTTGACTACATGATCGGCTGCGCGAGCATCGGCATGTCTGACGGAGGGCTGAAGGCCTGGCGCATCGCCCGCCATCTCCAGAACGAGTACCTGGCCGACCCGGCTTTTCTGGTCAAACCGCTCCGGGCAATGCCGCACCTGACCCACACACGGGACAACGATCGCCCGGTGGACGTCCCCGCCCTGATCCGTGCCTACATGCGCCTGGGCGCCCGGGTCTGCGGTGAACCCTGCTGGGATCCGGATTTCCGTTGTGCCGATCTGCTGGTTGTGCTGGAGGTCAGCAAACTGGCCGGCCGCTACAGCCGGCACTTCATGCGCACGGCGTCCTGAAACCGGGAGTCTGTGAGATGAGCTGGCTGAGACTCTGCGTTCGGATCACTGCCTTTATGGCTTTTCTGGCAGCCACCACGATGCTGGCCGCCGGTTTGCGGGTCACTGAAGTGGTTACCCGCAAAGCCATCGATCGGACACCCTGGGCCAGATTCTGTTTCCGGTGGGCCTGCCGGTGCCTGGGACTGCGTATACACCAGCATGGCTCACCCTCAGACGATACCGTTCTGTTCGTCAGCAACCACATCAGTTGGTCAGATATTCCGATTCTGGGGAGCCTGGCACCGATCCGGTTCCTGTCGAAAGCCGAGGTTGGCCAGTGGCCGGTCATAGGCTGGCTGGCACGACAGGCCGGCACGCTTTTCATCCGGCGGGGAGGCGGTCAGGCCCGCCGCGTTCGGGACCAGATTATTGAGAACTTGCAGGCTGGAGAGAATGTCCTGGTCTACCCGGAAGGAACCACCAGCGCAGGTCTGACCGTATTACCGTTCCACGGCCTGTTACTCAAGGCCGCACCGGAAAGCAAGACACCAGTCCAGCCCGTCACCATCGCCTATCGCAGAGACGGACGCCCCGACCATCTGGCCCCCTTCATTGGAGACGACGAGTTCCACAGCCATCTGCTGAGAATGCTCAGACAGCCCTCTGCCCGGGTCGACGTTGTCTTCCACGCACCGGAGTACCGATCGGATCAGGCTCCATCCGGTGAGCTAGCCGCCCGCCTGCGGGAAACCGTTCTCGACGGCCTGACGAGGATACACAACGGCGAATACGACGAGCCGGTAACAGACCTCCTCAGAACAGAGGATGGCCCTGAACTACCTCATCTTCCGTCGCTTCACGGCGGCCAACGATCTCCAGATCGAAGTACAGGGTAAAGCCCGCCAGCGGGTGATTGGCATCCACCTTCACCAGGTTGCCGTCGATCCCGACAACCTGCACGATCTGTGCTTCATCGCCGGTGTTGGTCTGGAATTTCATGCCAACCTGCAGGTTCTCGATGCCTTCAAACAGTGAGCGAGGCACCTTGCGCACCAGCTCTGGCTTGTGTTCGCCATACGCCATGGCCGGCGGCACCGTTACCTCCAGGCAATCCCCAACATTGCGGTCTTTTACCGCCTGCTGAATTCCCTCAATAATCTCGGGGCTGCCGTAGACAAAGTGCAGGGGCTCACTGCCTTCGGAAGTATCAACCAGCTCGCCGATCTTGTTTTTCAGTACGTAGTGAACGGTAAAAACGTCGGGTCTTGCTTGTGAAGCTGTCATCAGGTTTTCGAGTTTCCTGTATCCGGTGGTGTTTCGAGCTGTTGCAGGCCATGAATTACCAGTCGCTGATCCAGCTTGTCCCGCAATCCTGAAGGGTTGCTCAGACCCATGCGCTCAAGCAGGGCCCCATAACGGCCTTCGTCATCCCGGGCCCGGAGGGCCTGTAACAGAGTCGACAGTTTACCACGGCGAGTGGCCGTTGAGGCCTTGAGCCCCTTAAGGGCTTTCCCCAACGTCAGCTCCTCATCGGTAAAGTCCCTGCCAAACGGGAACGGCGGGAATATGCCGGCATCTCCCGCCGCCGCAACGGCACGCCGGATGGCTTGCGGGGTATTGTTACACCAGTCGGCAGGCAGCTTGAACGCGGGATCCACTTTGCCCGCCTTCTGGGCTTTTTTCAGAAGCTCCTGCTGGAACCTGGAGTCGGCAATGCGGATCAGCCTCAGGAAGACCTGCTCGTCGGACTGCCCTCTCAGATCGGCAATCCCGTACTCGGTAATGACGATGTCCCGCAGATGGCGGGGTATGGTGCAATAACCATAATTAAACACGATATTGGACAGTACCTTGCCCTGGGATGATCGGGTGCTACGCAGCGACAGGATCGAACGTGCGCCCGGCAGCTCGTGAGCCATGGCAACGAAGTTGTACTGGCCACCGACGCCACTGACCACACGGCCATCCTCAAGACCATCCGATATGCCGGCACCGTTGAGGGTGTACATCATTGCCGAATTGATGAACCGGCCATGAACGCGCTGCGCTGCTTTCAGCTTCTGGTCTCCGAACCGGTGGTCGTAGAGGTGGTTGATGAAATTCACGCTGGTCATGCATATTTTCGCGCGCTGCTCGTCGGTCAGCTCTCTCAGGTACTGGTAGAACTGCTCGGGGCCAACGTAAAAGCCACCGTGCATGGCGATGCCACCCGTCAGCCGCTCCCCGAGGATCAGGGTTTCGATGGCCTCCCGGGCTTCCGGGTTGTCCAGGTCGCCCTCCACCGACTGATCACCAACACGCAACCGGCCACCCTTGAATTCCACAGCCTCTCTGAAGATACCATGGCGAACCAGCCAATGGACATCCCGTGCCCGGAGCGGGCTATCGATCAGCTTCTCACGACGCAGGACATCCAGAGTCGCGAGCGACACCTCACCGCTGATATCACCACGGTTGATCAGCGCCTGAAGACCGGCGTGATCGTATACCTCACGGGTGAGGATGCCCTCCTGCATCAGGTACAGAAAGCCGTCAACCATCATTTCACTGCAGCCATACAGCCCCTGTTCAAAGGGCCCTGTGCCGCCATCTTCCCTGACCACAGGAAAGTTCTGGTCAACGTTCAGATGATCAAACACCTTCCGCCAGGCATCGTTGTGGCTGTGCCGGAGTATGGCGCTGTGGACCAGAGCCGCACCCAGTGAGCCGATGCCAACCTGAAGGGTGCCGCCGTCCTTCAACAAGGCACTGGCATAAAACCCGATCATATGGTCTTCCGGGCTGACCGACATCTGGGGGGCTGAAAACAGCGGGTAATCGCTGGAGGGCTGATCCAGCGACACATCGAACCGGTCTGCCTCAATGGCCGCATGGTGTCCGAACCAGGGAAGGTTCTGATTCATCTCGGCCACCAGCGCAACCGGCGTGCCGGCTGCTTCCCGCTCCCTCAGCAGAGGAATCAGGTCCAGCGTCAGGTCGGGATTGCAACTCAGACTGACTTGCCCTGGCTGCCCATGGGCGTCGCCCGGCGCCACCATCTGGGCGACCACATTGACCCCTACGGCCATAAGATCGCGAACGGCATGGGTGTAGTTGGTACAAACGTAATGCCGCTGCTGGGAACGATTGTTCAGGTAACTGCCGGCCTTGAAGAAAAACTCCGAGACCTGGACATTCTTCGGGAGGCGATTGGCTGAGACATCTCGGGCATAGGCCAGTTCGGGAATTCGACCATAGAGGCGCTCGACAAACGGGCCCATGAAGCGTTTCTCGAGCGAGGAGCCGCCCTTTGGCGCCAGAAGCGACAGCGCCGTAACAATGTGCAGACGGATTTCCGGATCGTCCTTGGCCCGCTGGTACAGCGCATTAACAAAACGGACCGGTTTGCCAAGCCCAAGCGGCAAACCCAGTGTGATTTCCTTGCCAACCCGGCGAATCACCTCATCAACACAGGCGTTCACGTCATTCGATAACTGCCCTCTATCACCCGCCATTACCAAGCTCCTTATCGGCTAATCAGCATGCTAGCGGGGATGATCACACGTGGACCGGGCACAGACAATGCGCCAGATCATGATTCTGCGGTTTGAAGGACTTCGGGGTTCAGGGGATTGAAGATAGGTGCGAGGGTTTCAGAAGTTCCACTTCAGGTTCAGGCAGGCGCCCTCGTTCAGAAGGGCAATGCCATGGTCGGCCTGAGCCGGATCCGACGCATAGTGTTTGCCGGAGCTCTTCGACCGGGTCAGTGAAAGGCTGAGCAGGCGGGAGCCGATTTCGGTGAACGCCTCGGAGCTGTCTTCTTCATAGTCGCCGGAAACCCGTTCCTGCATCTCGAAAATCTGCTCGCTGGTTGTCGTGCTTTCGACCTGTTCGAAGACGCGCTCGGATGCTTCGGCGCGAACGACGAATGCAACGAGATTGAGAGCGAGTAATGCGACAAAGATGCGAATAATCATGACACTGCCTGAGACCTTTTTCCGACACGGGAGTCTACGGATACCTTAGGCTTAAGTCTAATGATTAAGGGCCGGAAAGATGTGAATCTGCACACAAAGGCGCCGACTTTTTGTCACGGGATCAGCCTATTTTTGTCAATTTATGATCCCCAGTATTTCAGACTGTAACAGCAACCTCCGGCCAGCCCCTGCTGACCGGAGGTTTAAACCAGAACCCGGGGACTCAGGGGCAGGGATAGGTAAATTCCTGATGGATGGACTCAATGGCCTCCAGCACCTCAGGGCTCAGGGTCACCTGCGCCGACCCGATGTTCTCCCGTAACTGCTCCATGGACGTTGCACCGATGATATTGCTGGTAACGAAACTGCGGCTGTTTACATAAGCCAGCGTCATCTGGACCGGAGACAACCCGTTCTGCTCAGCCAGCTCAACGTAGGCCCGGGTGGCATCCATGCCACGGCCGCTGGTATAGCGGCTGAATCGCTCGTACAGGGTCATTCTGGCTTTCTCGGGCCACTTGCCCCCCAGATACTTGCCTGACAGCATGCCGAACGCCAGCGGCGAGTACGCCAGCAAACCAGCCTGCTCCCGGTGGGCAATTTCCGCCATCCCCACCTCGAACGAGCGATTCAGAAGGTTATAGGGATTCTGGATACTGGCCACCCTGGGCCAACCGTTCTCTCCGGCCAGACGAAGGTACTCCATGGTGCCCCACGGCGTTTCATTGGACAGCCCGATGTGCCGCACCTTGCCCGAGCGCACCAGCTCATCCAGCGCCTCAAGTGTTTCCTCGATCGGCGTGAAAGACTCTTCCGGGTTATGCTCATAGCCGAGTTTGCCGAAAAAGTTCGTGCTGCGATCCGGCCAGTGCACCTGGTACAGATCAATGTAGTCGGTCTGCAGGCGTTTCAGGCTGGCGTCGCAGGCCTCCAGAATGTGATCGCGGGTCAGTCTCGGACCATTGCGCAGGTACTTCAGACCGTTGCCCGGGCCTGCCACTTTGGAAGCAATCACCAGGTCGTCACGCTTGCCTCTTCTGGCCAGCCAGTTACCCAGGTAGGTCTCGGTCAGCCCCTGGGTTTCCGCCCTTGGCGGCACCGGGTACATTTCGGCGGCATCAATAAAGTTAATGCCCTCATTTACCGCGTAATCCAGCTGCTCAAACGCTTCCTTTTCGGTGTTCTGTTCGCCCCACGTCATGGTACCCAGGCAAATCAGGGTAACGTCGAGATCCGTCTTGCCAAGCTTTCTCGTTTGCATATCGTCTCCGATTCGGTTCAGTTAACGGGTAAAGGGAATGTCACGGGAGTGTCGCATAACTGTCATGCCAGCTTTTCATAGTAGGGGCATGTCAAAGGAAGCACAGGATACACCGTGACCGAGACCATGCAGGCCAACCGGCGTCAACAACACATTACCATTGTTTCGGAGACTTTTCCGCCGGAAATCAATGGCGTGGCAAACACGCTCAGGCATCTATGCCAGGGACTGATGCAGCGTGGACACCGGGTGACGGTTATACGGCCGCGACAGCAACATGAGCGCAAAGGCAACTTCGCCAGTGCCGGCGAGGCCCTGTTCACCCGTGAGCATGTGGTGACCGGATTGCCTCTGCCCGGCTACGCGGACCTGCGCTTTGGCCTGGCCCGGACCAGCCACCTGAAAAAGCTCCTGGCCACCGACCGGCCCGATGCCCTCTACGTTGCTACCCAGGGTCCACTGGGTGTCGCCGCCACATCAGCGGCACGTCAGATGGGCATTCCGGTGAGCTCCGGCTTCCACACCAACTTTCACAGCTACAGTCGGTATTACGGCGTCGGCATGCTGGAACGGTTGCTGTGTCTTTACGGCCGCTGGTTCCATAACCGCACCGCCATCACCCTGGTGCCCACCCGAAAAATGCAACAGACCACTCGGGCCATGGGTATTCCGGCAACCGGGCTCTGGAGTCGGGGCGTGGACTGCCATCGATTCACGCCACACAAGCGGGACACCGCGCTGCGCGAATCCTGGGGGCTCCAGCCCAACGACCGGGCCATTCTGTACGTCGGCCGGCTGGCACCGGAGAAAAACCTGCGAATGGCGGTTGCCTGCTTCGAGCGGATCCGGGGCCTCCACCCCCAGGCCAGATTCGTCCTGGTTGGCGACGGTCCGCTTCGGCGTCAACTGGCGGAACGCCACCCGGACTACGTGTTCTGCGGCACCCGGCGTGGTGACGACCTGGCCCGACATTTTGCCTCAGGTGATCTGTTCCTGTTCCCGAGCAAGACCGATACCTTTGGCAACGTGGTGCTGGAGGCGATGGCCAGCGGCCTGGGTGTTGTCAGCTTTGACGACGCTGCAGCAGCTGAGCACATCCGCCACGAGGAAAACGGCATGAAAGTGCCCCTGGATCAGGACGAGGCTTACGTCGACAGTGCCCTCCGACTGGCCGATCAGCCCACCCTGCTGAACCGGATCAGGGCCCAGGCAAGGCTGGACGCCCTGGAACAGAGCTGGAATTCGCAGATCGAACAGTTTGAACAACTGGTTTTCAATCAAACCGCAAAGGCCGGATACCATGCCATCAACAAGCAAAGCGTCTCGCTTCTTTGAACTGGCAGACCAGCGGGAAGTCGCTTTCTGCCAGTCTATTAACCGCGCTGTTCGTTTCCGGCCAGCCCTTGGCTATTTCCGACTGGTAAGCCGACTCGGAGACGGCTGGTTCTGGTACGCCCTGATCCTTTCCATTCCGTTTCTCTATCCGCAATCGGGCCCGGGCCTGGCCCTGCTCATGGCGCTGACGGGACTTACCTGTACCGTCAGCTACAAGCTGCTTAAACGCTGGCTTATCCGGGAGCGGCCGTTTATATCCTTCCCGGCCATCAACTGCGGCACACCGCCCCTGGACCGCTACAGTTTTCCCTCCGGCCACACACTTCACGCCGCCTGCTTTCAGGTTATGCTCACCGTGGCCGAACCGGCGCTGGCGCTGATCGTACTCCCGTTTACCCTCAGTGTTGCCGCTTCACGGGTGGTCCTGGGCCTGCACTATCCCAGCGACGTCGCTGCAGGCGCCCTGATCGGTGGGCTGATGGGCTACGTAGCCATGAGCTGGCTGCACTCCGATTTCGTGACCATATTGGCCAGGTCTGTCTGAACGCTAATCAAACAGGCGCAACTGGGTAACCGGGGCGTCATCATTTCGAAAACGCACGCCCAGCCCCAGCAGCCGGACCGGTCGCTCGCGGTTGGTCACCAGTTCTGCCAGCAGCGGCAGATAATCTTCCAGGGCGGGCTCTTTAACCTGTTCCCGGACCCGCTCCAGGGTGTGGGTTGAAAAATCGCTGTAGCGGATCTTGATAAAGAGCTTGTGAATCGGTTTCCGACGGGCCTTGCGCGACAGGCGGAGGTTGAGATCCGCAACCAGGGAGGCCATGACGGTCTCGCAGGCGGCCATATCCGGCAAATCCTGGGAAAAGGTTCGTTCGACGCTGACCGACTTAGCGATCCGCGACACCACCACCGCCCGGTCATCCCGACCGTGGGCCATCTCATGGAGGCGATAGCCCTGCTTGCCAAACCGCTCGATCAGAACATCGGCCCCTAGCGCCTGCATGTCGCCGCAGGTTTTGACGCCAAGTGCGTGCAGTTTCGAGGCCGTTACCTGCCCTACGCCAAACAGCTTCTCAACCGGCAATCCCTGGACGAAACCCTCAACGTCCTCCGGGCGAATCACAAACAGCCCGTCCGGCTTTTCCCAGTCGCTGGCAATCTTGGCGAGGAACTTGTTGGGCGCGACCCCGGCGGAAATGGTGATGCCCACTTCCTGGCGCACCCGCTCCCGAAGGTGGCGAGCCATCAGGGTGGCACTGCCCTTGTGATCGGTCACATCAGAGACATCAAGAAAGGCCTCGTCCAGGGAAAGAGGTTCCACCAGATCCGTCAGTTCCCGCAGGATGGCCATCACTTGCTGTGACACCGCCCGGTAACGGCCCATGTCCGTCGGTACCGTCACCAGCCCCGGGCACAGCCGACGCGCCTCGCTACCTGGCATCGCCGAACGCACACCGTACGCGCGGGCCTTGTAATTGCAGGTGGTTACCACGCCCCGACCACCATCACCGCCCACTGCCAGCGGCACATCCCGGAGACTGGGATCGTCCCGCATCTCCACGGCCGCGTAGAAGCAGTCACAATCCACATGGATGATCTTGCGTTGTGGCATAATCAGGGGGCTCGCGTCGACTTTCTGTACATTTATACAGCCTTGTATCTTAAGCTAACATGCAGAGAATGTCAGGAACCCTAATAACCGGCGCATCAACCATTGCGAGGCCATCATGAGCAACCCGATTCCTGAAGCAGAACGCACCGAAATTGAAGCCGCAGCCTTTCGTCGGCTGGTCAAACACCTGCGTGACAACACCGATGTACAGAACATTGACCTGATGAACCTCGCAGGTTTCTGCCGCAACTGCCTGTCCAAGTGGTACCGGGCAGAGGCGGATGAGCGGGGTTTCGAGATTTCTGACCCGCAAGCCCGTGAAGAGATTTACGGCATGCCCTATGAGGACTGGAAAGCCCTCTACCAGACGGACCCCAAGCAGGATCATAAATAATGAGTGTCAATGATGCCGTGAGGATCCATCTGGCATCCCTGGACGCTGGTCACGCTAGCTTCAAAGACTCCCTGGCGCTGATCGAAGAGCATTTTGAGTACCAGCCCTGTAGCTTCCGCAACGGCCCGCTGGTGAACGCAGAGGGCGAGAACGCCGGGTCCTGCCGGATCTTCGGCCTTGGCCAGTACTGCAACCTGAGCGAAGTGGACACGCTCAAACTGTTTGCCGAGCACTATCAGCAGGTTCTGGACGATCCGACTGGCGAGAGCCATGGCAACATCCGCCAGTTCATCAGCACCGGATGGTCAGGCATCCGATTCGAAGGCGTGCCACTCCGGCAGCGCCCGAACCCAACCGACAACATGACCAGGGAAGAGACGCCTTCATGAGCGATACCGCCACCTCCGGGGTAAAACAGGGTTTTCAGCTAAAAAGCGCCAGCGTGTCCATGACAGCCCTGGAGCTCTACTACTTTGACGACGGCGAGTTCGAAGATGTTTTGCGGGACAAGATCAGCCAGGCACCCGGGTTCTTCAAGGACATTCCGCTGATCATCAGTCTGGAGAAATACCAGGGGCTGGACAGCGAACTGGATTTTTTCAAGATCATCGGTACCTGTCGGCGCAACAACATCCACGTGATTGGCGTGCGCGGTGGCACCGACGACCAGCGCCGTCTCGCCCGGGGCGCTGCACTGGCATTGCTACCGGGCAACGGCCAGCGCGATCGCACCCATGAAGCCGAACAGGCCGCAGCAGAGGAAGCAGAAACCGCGGCTGTTGCTGCCCCGACGGGCGCTGCCGGCGACCCACCCCCGGCCAAAATCATCTCCCAGCCGGTGCGCTCCGGCCAGCAGGTCCACGCACCGGACGGTGACCTGGTTATTCTGGCACCGGTGCAGGCCGGTGCCGAGGTGCTTGCGGCAGGCAACATCCATGTTTACGGCCCCCTGCGGGGACGGGCGCTGGCCGGCATTCATGGCGCAGAATCCGCACGGGTTTTCTGCCAATCCCTGGAAGCGGAGCTTGTGTCCATCGCGGGACACTATAAAATCTCCGAAGATCTTCAGGACAATGGCTGGAAAAGCGCTGTGCAAATCCAGCTCAGGGACGACCTGCTGGTGGTAACGCCACTGGACAAGGCCTGATATTGGAGCTGAATACAATAACTTGACCGGATAATTCGGCAGACACGACGAATCCACCGAGAAACAGGAACAGAACCTTGGCTAGAATTATTGTCGTTACCTCAGGAAAGGGCGGCGTTGGCAAAACCACCACCAGCGCCTCGATCAGCACCGGCCTTGCCAAACGGGGCCATAAGACAGTCGTCATCGATTTTGACGTGGGCCTGCGCAATCTGGACCTGATCATGAACTGCGAGCGTCGCGTGGTGTACGACTTCGTAAACGTGATTCAGGGCGAAGCCTCCCTGAACCAGGCCCTGATCCGCGACAAGCGGGTCGATACCCTCTATATCCTTCCGGCCTCCCAGACCCGGGAAAAGGAAGCACTGACCAAGGATGGTGTCGAGAAGGTCATCAACGAGCTTTCCGAGACCTTCGATTACATCGTCTGCGACTCCCCGGCCGGCATTGAGCATGGCGCGCTGATGGCGCTGTATTATGCCGATGAAGCAATTGTGGTTACCAATCCCGAAGTATCCTCCGTTCGGGATTCCGACCGCATTCTGGGCATTCTGCAGAGCAAGTCCCGTCGTGCCGAAATGGGCCAGGATCCGGTCAAGGAACACCTGCTTCTGACCCGCTACAACCCCTCCCGGGTTGAAAAGGGCGAGATGCTGTCCGTGGCGGATGTGGAAGAGATCCTCGCGATTCCGCTGCTGGGAGTCATTCCAGAAAGCCAGATTGTACTGAATGCGTCAAACCAGGGCTTGCCAGTTATCCTCGAAGAGGACAGCGATGCCGGCCAGGCCTATGAAGACGCAGTCGCACGCCTGCTGGGTGAGGAACGGGAACACCGTTTCATGACGTCCCAGAAGAAGGGTTTCTTCTCACGGATGTTCAAGGGGGGCTAAGGGATGAGTTTCCTCGATTATTTCAAGGGCAAGAAAAACAAATCCGCAAGCGTTGCCAAAGAGCGCCTGCAGATCATCGTGGCCCACGAACGGGGCCAGCGCGAGCAGCCGGATTACCTGCCCCAGCTTCAGCAGGAGCTGCTTGAGGTTATCCGCAAGTACGTTCAGATCAGCGACGACATGGTTCAGGTTGAAGTGGACCGCAACGAAAGTTGCTCGGTGCTGGAGCTGAACGTCACGCTACCGGAGCGATAGACCGTTTGATCTGGCCTGTCCCGGATGGGGCAGGCCAGCTCTTACCACCTTGCAAAGTGGTCTTCCATCAGGCCCCGCAGACCTTTCACCTCGATTTTCCCGCCAGCTTCATCCGTCACCGTTCCATTGAACGTGCCCACGTATTGCCGGAAGTTGGATGCCAGCACCCAGGCGTTCAGTTTTTCCTTGCGGACACCGGCCGGGACAAAATGCAGATCAATCCGCCCATCCTCCGTGGTCACATGCCAGTCACTGCCCGGCTGATAGCGATCAAAACGGAATCTTGCCGCGCCCAGCTTGTGGCAGACACCATCCAGCCAGAGCGCGTTTTCTGTCATCCCCGTTTCATTGACCCCGGCAGCCAGGTTCAGCCCCAGAGATCTGCCATCCGGAAGCTGGCCCGCCAGACAGGCCCAATTCCACGCGGTCTCCCGGCGCATGAAGCCGCAACTCCAGTCAATGGTGCCCCGGGTCTGCTCGTCGCAGCGCCAGATACGGTGATCCCAACGCACTTCCCCTTCCACCGGCAAGCCCGCCGACTTGCGGGTAAAAACCCAGCCATTGTAGCCAGCCGGGCAAACCAGCCGGAGCGGATCCCGATCCTCTTTCAGGGTAAGTTCGATACGGATACCGCCGGGGGCGGAGACCGTCATCGTTCGGCCCTCAGCGGAAGGCGCGATTCGCACGGTAACCTCACCCTTGCTGAACGTCGCCACGCCTTCCTCTGGCAACGGTTCGATGCGGGTTTGCCTGGCCAGCGGCTGAAGGAACGATTGCTCCATCATCTGGCCGGTCTCGAAATCGTAAAGATAGAAAAACCCGCTTCCCATCAGTTTCAGATCCACCACCGCCAGGCCAAACACCCATCCCGGGCCCATGGCGCTGATAAACTGAAACTGGTTGAAGCGCCAGCGCCTGGCCAGCCTCGAACGGGGGCGGTCCATCACCGTGCGCAGATCATAGTCCAGATAGTTAATCTCTTTGACCGGTTCATCCAGCAACCCGGGAACTATCTGTCCTTTGCCGTTGATCAGCTTTTCCATTGTCATAGTCGTCGTCAGATCAGGCCAATTCAGTGAATCAAATCAGCGGGTCGCTACCTGGTTCACAAACCACTGTTTCTGTGGCCATGCCAGTAAAAACCTCGTGCTAGACTCGGCCCACCATCTGCAAGGAAGTGTACCCTATGAGAAAGAGCATAGCCCATGGCATATCGGGCTGGGCCTCGGTCATCAGCGGGCTGGTCTGTGCATTGCTGGTATTTGCTGTCGCCGCCAGTGCCCGGGCTGAACTGCCCAATGAGACCGACGGGGAATGGACGTTACGAAAGGAAGCCGATCATATCCGGGTGTATACCATCGACCAGCCAGACTCCAGCTTCAAGGCCTTCAAGGCCGTGGCGGTACTCGATGCGCCCATCGAAAACCTGATGGCCGTCATGGCCAACCCCGGTTCCTGCGTCGAGTGGGTGCACAACTGCACCGAATCCTATGCCTTCGGCGATGGCGAGTTCCAGGATCGCTTTGCCTATTCAGTGAACGACATGCCCTGGCCGGTGACCGACCGCGACTATGTCCTGCGTATCCGGACACGGGGTAATCAGGCTTCCGGTGAGATTGTCATGGACCTGAACGCCATGCCCGACCAGCGGGCCGAGAGCGGCAGCCGGGTGCGGGTTGACCGGTCCGACACCCTGTACCGATTCACGCCGGAAGGGGACAAGACCAGGATGGTCTGGGTTCAGCACACGGATCCCAATGGCTCGTTACCGGGCTGGCTGGTGAACTCCCTGCTGGTGGATATTCCCGTGCGTTCCATGGAGGAGCTGGAGCGCGTTGCCAACCGGAAAAAGTATCAGGGCTATCAACTGGTCTACGACAAAAAGGGCCAACTGACCGGTGTCAGACCGCCTGCTCCCTGAACCATTAGCCATGAAGGGATGACGCACAAGGCATCACGCGCTAAGCTTTCAGAAAGGACTTCAAAAGGCAGCCCAGATCAATGACCGTTCTCGCTTACGAGATCATGACCCCCAGCATCAAGGCCGTTCCCCAGTCCTGGACCATGGACCGGCTGGCGCGCTTTCTCACCGACAACGAAATAACCGGCAGCCCCGTCACTGACGATGACGGCGAGATTGTCGGCATTGCCACCCTGAAAGACATCACCGAATTCCGCTGGAACGCCACACGCTCCGATGCCGACAGGCACCTGACACCGGAAGAACGAGAGGAAGCCCGGCGTTTGCGGATGGTGATCTTTGAAGAAATGGGGAAGGTGCCAGTGGAAGTCCGCGACATCATGACCCCCATCGTTTTATCGGTTGACGAGAAGACGCCGGTGCGCGACATTGCCAATACCATGATGCGCGAACACCTGCACCGGATCTTTGTCACCAGTGATTCAAAAATTACTGGCATCATAACGACTTACGATATGCTGAAAGTGATCTCGGATGAGGCACTCACGCAACGCTGCGCCGATAACGACTGAGCCACCAGAGAGGTAGCGCCACTTATGCCCAGAGCACCGCAAGCTCGCCGAAAGATGTACGTCCTCGACACCAACGTCCTGATCCACGACCCGAACGCCCTCCTCAACTTTGAAGAACACGATGTCATCATCCCGATGACGGTCCTCGAAGAACTCGACAGCCTCAAATCCGGCAAGCAGGCCGTGGCCGCTGACTGCCGCCAGGCCATTCGCAACATTGACAAGCTGTTGGGCGATGCCAGCCCGAAGGTGATCGAGAAGGGCGTCCCCATTGTTCGTGGCAAGAAGGCCGAGCCCCTGGGTAGTCTTTCGATCCTGATGAGCACCGGTGACAGTGGCAACCACTCGCTGCCAGAGCACCTGAACGACAACAAGATCATCAATACCCTGGCCGCGCTCCAGAACCGCCACAAGTCCCGCGATATCATCCTGGTGTCCAAGGACATCAACATGCGCCTGAAGGCCCGCGGCTTCGGTGTTGAGGCCCAGGATTACCACAACGACCAGCTGTTGGACGACATCGACCTTCTGCCCAAGGGCTACCGGGAGTTCCCGAACTCCTTCTGGGACACCATTGAAAAAGTGGAAACCGTTCAGCGGGAAGGCTCGACCGAGCACATCCTGAAACGGGAAGGCGAACTGGCGAAGCTGAACATCAACGAATTTGTTATCGATGAAATGGGCTTCGTCGGCAAGGTAGTTGATATCACCGACACCCAGCTGGTTATCAAGGACCTGCACCAGCACGACCTGATGAATGAAGAAGTCTGGGGCCTGGTACCCAGGGACATCTATCAGGCCATGGCTTTGAACCTGCTGCTGGACCCTGACATTCATCTGGTCAACCTCACCGGTTCCGCCGGCTCGGGCAAAACCATCCTCGCCCTGGCCGCGTGCATCGAGATGACCGTGGCCAGCAAGCTGTACAAGCGCATCATCGCCACCCGTTCCACCCAGGGGCTGGATGAGGACATCGGGTTCCTGCCGGGTACCGAGGCGGAAAAAATGGAGCCCTGGCTGGGCGCCATCGTCGACAACCTGGAAGCACTCCATGAAGACGATGAGAACATGACGGCGAGCGTTGACTACATCCTCAGCAAAGTGCCTCTGCACTTCAAATCCATGAACTACATCCGGGGCCGAAGCTTCCAGCACAGCCTGATCATCATCGATGAATCCCAGAACCTGACTCCCCATCAGATCAAGACCATCATTACCCGGGCCGGCAACGGCTCAAAGGTGATCTGTCTGGGCAACCTTGCCCAGATCGACACGCCCTATCTGAGTGCCCTGAGTTCGGGCCTCACCTACATGACCGAGCGATTCAAGGGCTTCCGCCATGGGGCCCACATCCACCTGCAGGGGGTTCCCCGGTCGTTGCTGGCAGAATTTGCCGAGGCCAATCTCTGACACTCGCGAGCCGCTACACGGCAAAAAAAGGGGGCAGAACCCGCGTTCTGCCCCCTTCTCATTTCGGATTTCAAAACGGGTCTAGACCCGGTAGCGGCTCACCTGATCCGACATCTCGGAAGCCAAATCCCTGAGCCGTTGGGTGGCATCACCTGCGCGACGTGTTCCCTGAGCGGTCTGCTCGGTAATGGCAACAATTTCATGCACGTTCTGGTTGATGGTCTCGGAAACACTGGTCTGCTCTTCCGCAGCGCTGGCAATCTGGGTATTCATATCCGTGATCGTTGCCACCGCCTGACCAATACGCTGAAGCGCTTCGTTCACCTGTCGAGTTTCTTCGACGGTGGCTTCACTGCGCTCACTGATTGAGCCGATCAGTTTGACGGCATTGCCCGCACCGGATTGCAGCCGCTCAATCATGTCCTGGATTTCCTGGGTGCTCTGCTGGGTACGGCGAGCCAGCGTGCGCACCTCATCGGCAACCACTGCGAAACCTCGACCGGCCTCACCGGCCCGGGCTGCCTCTATGGCTGCGTTCAGGGCCAACAGATTGGTCTGATCAGCAATTTCACGAATGACTTCCAGCACACTGTCGATGCGTCTGGAGTCGGCGCCCAGCTGCTCGATAACCCGAACGCCCTCACCCACTTGCTCCGAAAGCCCGCCAATAACCTCGGTGGCCTGGTGCACCAGACCCTGGGCATCGCAGACCTGGCCGTTGGCGTGGTCAGCAGCCGTGGACGCTTCGCTTGCGTTGCTGGCAACCTCCTGGGCCGCGGCAGTCATTTCGTTCATGGCCGTTGCCACCTGATCACTCTCGGACTTCTGCCGCTCGACGCCCTGCTCGGCCTCATTCATGACCTGATTCAGGTCAGCCGTGGCCTCGTTCAGTGTACGGGTGGATGACAACACACGCTCAACCAGACCATGCACCTGGTCGGCAAAACTGTTGAAGGCGGTTGCCAGCTGTCCAAGCTCATCTTTGCCGGAGACATCCAGGCGCCGGGTCAGATCGCCATCGCCGCTGGCAATATCGTTCATGGCTGAAACCGCAGATTTCAGCGGGCGAATAATGCTGCGAACAACAATCAGGGCAAGCAGGACGATAAGCGCCAGCGCAACAAGCGAGGTGCTGATTGAACCGATGACGGCGTCCTCGAGGGAATTCTTGACCGTGCGATCCATGGCGGCTACCTGTTTCTCAAGACCGTCCACCCAGAAGCCGGTTCCAATTACGATATTCCACTTTGGCAGCATTTCCGCGTAGCCCAGTTTTGGAGCAACCTCGCCTGTATCGGAATTTTTCCAGCTATAGGAAACATAGCCCCCACCGTTGCGCGCTGCTTTGACCAGCTCACGGATAAAATAGACGCCACCAGGATCTTTGAAATCCCAGGTATTCTTACCTTCCACAGCCTGATTCACCCCATGGACCAGGTTCATGCCATCGGTCTCAGAGACGAAGAAATATCCGACACTGCCTGAATCATCGAAGCGCAGCTGTCGCAGAATTTCCCAGGCCTGCTCCCTGACTTCTGGATCATTCGCCGAACCAGGTTGCTCATAAAGGTGAGAGATCGAGGAGCGCGCAAGTGACATGTAGTTTTTCAGCTCCTGCCTCTTGCTCATCTCCATATCCGACGAAAAGCTGGCTACAGCCCCGCCACCAATATCTCGGGCCTGATTGAGGTTGAAAGCAGTAAGGAAAGCAGTGAGTACGATCACTGGAACGAGAGCGAGTAAAAGCACCCGTGTCTGAATTGTCAGGTTCTTCATGAGGGGGAGATCTTAGGTCCGTTGCAGGAAACGACCGGTCAATCCGGCCACTTGGGAAAGGCGAGCATACTACCTAATAGGTAGTTAAGTTTGCATCGGAGATCTTGTGAATTTTGTATACGCTCTGTAACGGCGACTCCCAGCTCAATCCTTGAACTGAGCCTTGTCCAGCCCATGCTTGCGCATCTTGTCGTACAGGGTTTTACGGGCAATGCCGAGCTGCACCATGGTGTCCTTGATGCTGCCGTGGCAGGCGTTGAGGGCACTGATAATGGCGGAGCGCTCAAAGCCGTCCATCATCTCGGCCAGCGTCTGTCGGCCTGCGACATTGGCTGTATCCGAGGGCTCGTTTTCATCCAGTGCTGCTGGCCCCAACAACACATAGCGCTCTGCCAGGTTCCGGAGTTCACGGACATTACCCGGCCAGGAATGCTGCATCAGCCGGGCAGCCTGACCAGCATCCAGGGGAATACTCTCGCGGTCATAGCGGGCCGCCGCAATAAGAACGAAGTGGTGGAACAGCATTGGTATGTCTTCCTTGCGCTCCCGCAACGACGGAATGTCCACTTTTACAACGTTCAGCCGGTAATAGAGGTCAGACCGGAACTCGCCTTCATCACTGAGCTTTTTCAGGTCGGCCTTGGTGGCGGCGATGATCCGCACATCCACTTCCTGGACCTGATTGCTACCGAGGCGCTCCACCCGTTGCTCTTCCAGCACTCGCAACAGCTTCACCTGCAACGGCATGGGCATGCTTTCCACTTCATCCAGGAACAGAGTGCCTTTGTGGGCGTGCTCAATCTTGCCGATCCGGCGTTTTTCCGCCCCGGTGAAGGCACCGGCTTCGTGACCAAACAACTCGCTTTCAATCAGGTTTTCGGGAACCGCACCGCAGTTAATCGCAACAAAATTATGGGCACTGCGGCCGCTGTTCTCGTGGATATACCGGGCCAGCGCGTCCTTGCCCGAACCGGTCTCTCCATGCAGCAGTATATTGGCAGAGATATCCAGAATCGGATCAATAGTGGCCATGACTTTCTGCATGGACGGCGAATCACCAAGTATCCGGGGGCCCGGCTTCGCCAGATGCCGTAACTGGGCCTTGAGGCGGCGGTTTTCCAGGGCAAGGTGTCGCTTCTCCAGGGCGTGACGAAGCAGCTCAATCAGTTCATCATGATCAAAGGGCTTCTCAATGAAATCGTAGGCCCCCTGCTGCATGGCCGTTACGGCGGTGCTTATGTCCCCCTGCCCGGTGAGAATGATGACCGGAATGGTGTCATCTATGGCACGGATCCGATCCAGCATTTCCAGGCCATCCATCCCCGGCATGTTGTAATCGCACAGAACCACACCGTCATAGTCGGCATCCAGGTTCCTGAGCGCCGACGGCGCGTCCTCAAAACAGCTGACCGGCAGGTCCTCCAGAGTCAGCGTCTGGGCAATGGCCTGGCGGATATGTGGATCATCATCCACAAAGATTACCGAGGGTTCTGTCATTCCGTGGCCTCCCGCTTCTTGAGGGTTAAGACAAATTCGGCGCCCGGGCCATCCATGCGGTTGCGACCAATCAGGCTGCCACCGAGCGCATCAACAATCTGGCGGGAAATGGACAATCCCAGGCCCAGTCCCTGTTTGACCGACTTGGTGGTAAAAAATGGCTCGAAGATCTGTTCGGTGTTGCCCTGCAACCCCGGTCCGTTATCCCGTACCAGACACTTCCAGCAATCCTCCTTCTCCTCAATTTCAATTCGTACCTGGGGATTCGGGCCACCCTCGACAGCCTGCACCGCATTGGCAATCAGGTTCACCATGACCTGTTCAATCCGTATCAGGTCGCCATGACACATCACCGGATACTCCGGCCGAGCCCACTGGATATCAATATCAGCACTGGATTTTTGCGCCACGATAATCTTGAGAGACGCGTCCACCGACTGCCTGAGGTCAACCAAGGCGGGCGGCCCCTCGGATTTGCGGGCAAACACCTTGAACTGGCGTGTCAGCTCGGCCATTTTGTCGCACAGCGCAATGATCTCGGAAAGGTTAGCATCCACCATGTCTTCGGCGCCCTTCTCCAGGAATCGCCGGCTATTCCTGGCGTAAGTCTGGATTGCCGTGAGAGGCTGATTCATTTCGTGGTTCAGGCCAGCGGACATCTGCCCAAGCACCGCCAGTTTTGCAGCCTGGATCAGTTCCTGCTGGGTTTCCCGAAGCTCCGTCTGGGTACGTTCTCGCTCCCTGATCTCTTCCAGCAACTTGCTATTGGAACTCTCAAGATCTGCGGTTCGCTCGGCCACACGTCGTTCGAGCTGTTCCCCCCTCAGGGCCAGCTCGGCTTCCCGGCGGTATCGCTCACGCAGGTAAAGCCAGGTCAGAAGACCTCCAAAAAACAGCGCGGCGCCACCAACCAGAAACCCAAGCCGGGTCCAGACCACAGAGCGTGTGCTCACCATCACCTGAAGATTCCAGTCCAGTCTCGGCAGCGGCGTTCGAACGCTGAGATACTCTCTGGCCTCGCCGTTTTCAAGAATATTGATGGCAGTGGAATTCTCCGACAAGCCCCAGGGCTTACCCAGGCTATCGAATTCGATGGGGTTCAGGTCCCGGTCCGGGTAACGCTGACGGGAAGCCGCGTCCGGGGCCAACCCCTGATACGAAAAGTTCCGATACAACCAGTTGGGTTTGCTTGCCAGAAAACTGATGCCAGCATCATCCAGTACGACCATTTCTGCTTCCCTGAGAGAAGCAGGCCGATCCCACTGGGATTCCAGGTCATGAACAAGAACCTTCACGGCCACCACACCCAGCAGACGGCCAGAATCGTCGATGACAGGGTGGGAAAAGTACAGGCCCCGGACCCCCGACATCAGCCCCAAAGCAAAATAGATGGCCGAATCCCGATTAGACACTGCTTCTGAAAAATAGGGCCTGAAAGCGTAGTTGCTGCCGACAAAGCTGTCGGCTTGTTGATAGTTGTTGGCGGCGATGGTGAGGCCGTTTACATCCATCAGGTAGACATCGGAGCTGCCCACAATGGTGGCCATGCGCTGCATCTGTTCATTGGCCTGGAGGATAACGTCGGGATTGCCCGGTTCCGTAAGCGCCCGCTCAAGCAGTGGATGCTCTGCCATCAACTCCGGCACCGGGAGATACCGGTTCAATTCATTCGCAACCAGTTGCCGGTACCGGAACGACTCTTCCAGACTCTCCTGCTCCACCTGTCGGTATCCGACCCAGCCACCAAGTAGCCAGGACACCACCAGTGTGACAACGAAAACGAGAACAGCACCGATCCGGTAGGACATAGCATCCGGTTCCTGAAAAACCGTGGAAAGCCGCTAGAGTATAGGCAGGCCGCGGGCAGAACAACCGTACCATGGGTCATATGGCACAGTTGTTCCGCCGCAGATCGTTCCCGACTTGCCTCTTTACAGGGCACCTGCTGTAGCAAGGCGAGTTTTTCGCTGTTTCTGGATAACGAAGGCCAGAACCGCCAGGGCAATACCGGTGAGGTCTGTCCACAGACCACCCTCGATCATCAGCAACGCGGCCGCAATCAGAAGGACTCGGGTTAGCCAGGAGGCGGAAACCCGCGCAAACCAGCCCAGCACACCGCCAGACAGCATGTATACGCCGAAGGTTGCAGTTACCAGTGCCCTGGCGATCTCGAACCAGCCAGCTTCCATCAACAGAGCGCCGTTGTAGAAGAACATGAAGGGCACGATGAACGCCGCAATACCAATCCGGAACGAGGCCACGGAGGTTTCCATGGCGTTGGCGCCGGAAATCCCTGCTGCGGCATAGGAGGCAAGCGCAACGGGTGGCGTGATGGCGGACACCACAGCGAAGTAGAACACGAAGAAGTGCGCCGTCAACGGTTCAATGCCCAGCTGCACCAGGCCAGGCGCTACCACCGAGGCGGCAACCGCATAGGCCGCCGTGGTCGGCATCCCCATACCCAGAAGAATGGAAATGAACATGGCGAAGATCAACGCCAGCAACTGGCTCGTGGCAGCAACGTCCAGCAACAACACGGAGAAGCGTGCGCCCACCCCGGTCAGGGAGATAACGCCAACAATTACCCCGGCCGCCGCGCACACCACAATGATCTGAATCGCCATGTAAGAGGCAATCTCGAGTGCTTGCAGTATGTGACGCAATCCCATCTTGTTCGGGGAAATCCAGCTCACCACAGCGGCGGAGACGGTAGCCAGGGTACCTGCCCGGATCACCGAGTAACCCATGAACAGGGCCACGATCAGGATAATGATCGGCACGAACAGATAGCACTGCTTCATCATGGTTTTGAGCTTCGGCAGCTCATCCTCACGCATGCCGCGCATGCCCGTCTTGGCGGCCTCAAAATCCACCATGAAGTAGACCGAGGCGAAATACAGGATCGCCGGAATGATGGCGGCAATGGCAATCTCGGTGTAGGGAATGCCGGTGATCTCCGCCATGATAAAGGCGCCAGCGCCCATGATCGGCGGCATGATCTGCCCGCCGGTGGACGCAGCCGCCTCGACAGCGCCGGCAGACTGCTTGCTATAGCCCACTTTCTTCATCAGTGGAATCGTCAAGGAACCGGTGGAGACCACGTTGCCGGCACTGGTGCCGTTGATCATGCCCATCAAACCGGATGCGAAGATCGAGACCTTGGCCGGGCCACCCCGGGAACGACCGGCTGCCGCAAAGGCAAAGTTCACGAAGTAGTCGCCCACCTTCGAGGACTGCAGGAAGGCGGCAAAAATGATGAACAGAATAATGTAGGTCGAGGATACCGCGGTGGTCGGCCCGAGGATGCCGGCATCGGTATAAACCTGACTAAAGAATCGCTGAACCGAAAGCCCCGGGTACCCGAGGAAACCCGGCAGATAGGGGCCGGCAAACACGTAAGCCAGGAACACCAGGCCGATGATCACCAGAGCCATACCGGCGACACGCCGCGTCAGCTCCATGATCAGGGCGGTACCGGCAATGGCTGCGAACGAGATACCCACCGGCGCGAAAGAAGTGCCGGTCGACATCCGCATGGAGGTGTTATAGACCACGAGGAAATAGGCGGCCACAGCCAGGGAACAGACGATCAACACCAGATCGGGAACACTGAATACCGAACGCTCCCGTTGATGGAACCAGCTCATGATAATGCCAATACCGGTTGCCGCCAGCAGCGGCCAGCCAAATTGCCACACCTCCAGCTCGACCGGGATCCGCATGGCGCCGTTCTGGACCATCTGCCAAAACGAAAACGTCTGGTACAGAACATAGAGGGCCGGCAGCATGGCGCCAGCACTGATCCAGGTTGTCCACCGATGGCGGGCGCCGCCCTCTTCCGATGACACGAACCGGGCGCCGGCAAACAGCACGAAACCCAGCACCAGGGCGCCGGCAATATGAACGATCCGGAACGACCAGGTTTCCAGGGGCGCTATGTTCAGGGAATAGAGGTGAAAGGCTGAATAGGCGATCGCCAGCATGGCGACAAATTTCAGCAGGCCGCCTTCAAACAGCCGGCGGTTGGCTTCAACCGGTTCATCGTCCACGTTGTGGGCGAGCACATGGTCCTCGCCCACTTCAATGTCCGGAAGATCTTTGGAGTTTTGTTCGGTAGTCATGACACACCCTGCTTGCAGGCAAATCGGGGCCAGAACCCTGCTGGCCGTCATTTGCGAGGGGCCACCAGGCAGCCCCCCGTTCGAGCACTGTTACTTGATCCGGCTGTCTTCGATCGGGTAACCGTTCTCGTTAAACCAACGTGCAGCGCCCGGGTGCCAGGGCAGAACGTTGTTCTTCGTATAGTTCTCGGGAACCGAGTTACGGGCCGCCTTGTGGATGGAGACCATCTTGTCGTTGTTCTCCATGGTCAGCTTGGTGATCTCATACACGAAGCTTTCCGGAACATCACAGTTAACCATGGCGAAGTTCCACATGGACACCACGCGGGAGGGCTCTTCCAGAGACTGGTAGGTGGACGCCGGAATGATGAACTCGGATACCGGGAAGTTATTGATGATGGTCTCTGCCTCGGCATCGGTCATACCGATGATGTTCACATCGGTCTGGACTTCCAGTTGGCTGACCGCCGGAATGGGGATACCTGCCGCGAAAGCGACCACATCAATCAGGCCATCCTGAAGCTGACCGCCCAGATCAGACCAGCTGCCGTTACGGCGTTCGAAGTCTACGCCCAGGGTTTCCATCATGCGCGGGAAATAAGTGTCAGACGTCGAGCCCGCCGGGCCGAAGCCAATGGTGGCACCATCGGGGATGTCGGCAATGGATGTGATGCCGGAGCTGGAGAGCGCGGTTACCGAGAACGGCGTTTCGTACATCGGGAACATGGCGCAGACATTGTCCATCTTCATCCCCGGAGCAAGCGGGCTATTGCCATCCATGGATTCCCGGGCCGGGCCCATGGTGGTCAGGCCGAACTTCAGGTCGCCGGTATGCACCAGGGCCATGTTCTGCACCGGACCGCCGGTAATTTCGGCACCGCCGGAGACGCCCAGGTTTTCAGCCACAAAGTTGGCCCAGCCGGAACCATAGGCAAAGTAGGTCCCACCCTGGCTGGCAGTACCAACGGTGAAGTTGCTCGGCCAGTCTGAGCGGTCCTGGGCTGCTGCGGGGGTTGCGACGGCGAAGGTGGAGGCGAATGCCACCGCCATTACGGCTTGGGTTTTCATAGAGAATGCTCCCGTTTCATTTTGTTTGTTGGGTGCTCAACGAAGCTCGAATGGCTTCGGTGGGTAACCCTGTCAGCAAGGAGCAGACCAGATCCAAATTAACTATTTAAAACAGTGTATTACTGAAATCAGGAGAGGATTCAGGCAGGAAAATGGGTGGATATCCACCCATAGAGGACAAACCAATGGGTGAAAGTCGACACGTGAGTCTTAAAGGACGTTATCGGCGCAGAGTTACCATCGCCCCTGCAAGGTTGCCACTATACGCCGGCTACCGGCCCGGTCCCGGTGCTCACAGAGGTATAGCCCCTGCCAGGTTCCCAGGGCAAGATGACCATGACTTACCGGAAGGGTCAGAGAGGGCCCGATCAGTATGCTTTTGATGTGAGCCGGCATATCGTCCGGCCCTTCCATTACATGCTCATAGTGCGGCGCATTCTCCGGAACCATGACATTGAAGTGGCGTTCCAGATCGCCCCGCACATCCGGGTCTGCGTTTTCATTCACCGCGAGGGATGCAGAGGTGTGCTGGATGAACAGGTGCAGTAACCCAACCTCGCAGTTGGTGAGATCCGGCGCCTGGGCCAGGATTTCATTGGTGACCAGATGAAAGCCCCGTGGAAGCGGCGCCAACTCGATAAACGACTGATCCCAGATCATGGCTGTCCTCTCGCTTATTTCTGGCGGTCATCCCAGGGGTGTACCGGAACGACATCGTCGCCGACATCCCCTTCGTAGCTGCTCCGGAAATAATCCATGGCTTTTTCCGCCTCGCTTAGCTCGTCAAACCGGGCAACGTGATAAATTGCCTCGCCCTCATTCACCAGCGGCAGATTGTTCACGCAGATAACAATACCCGAGCAGGGTGACACCACTGCCGTTTCCGATTCGCCAAAGGGATCCGCCACCATGGCCAGACGCTGCCCCTTGCGCACCTTCTGCCCCAGGCGGGCAACCGGCCGCATGATGCCGTCAATGTCTGCTCGTACCCACTGGGAGTTGGCAGCGGTTTCAGACCGCTTTCTCGGTGCCTTGGGCCCTTTTTTCGCCGGGATCATTTCCAGTTCACGCATGACCCGAATTACCCCTTTCACACCGCTGCCGATCACCACGTCGTCGAAGCGCAGCGCCTCACCACCCTCGAAGGTGATCACCGGAATATCCTGTGAATCAGCGTAGGCACGAAGACTCCCCTCACGCAGGCCGGCGTTGATAATGATCGGCGCACCAAAGGCTTCGGCCATACGCACGGTTTCCGGGTTTTTCAGTTCGGCCCGGATTTGCGGCAGGTTGAACCGATGGATCGCCCCGGTGTGCAAATCGATGATGTGAGTGACCCGCTCCATGATCTGGGTACGCAGCAGATAGGCAATACGCCCGCCGAGAGACCCACTTTCGCTGCCGGGGAAACAGCGGTTCAGGTCCCGCCGGTCCGGCAGATAGCGGGTCCGCTGGACAAACCCGAAGATATTGACGATAGGCACCGCCACCAGGGTGCCCCGAAGGTGCCTCAGGGCCGAATTGGTGAGCACACGCCGGACGATCTCGACACCGTTGATCTCATCACCATGGATGGCACCGCACACCATCAATACCGGGCCGTCCCGCCGGCCGTGCACAACCTCAACAGGAATATGCAGCGGCGTGTGCGTGTATAGCTTGGCGACCGGAACTTCCACGGTTTGCCGGGTGCCGGCCTTTACCTGGGTGCCGGCAATTTCATAGGGGGCACGGGCCATGCTTTAGCCTCTCCCCTTGGTCCGGGTTTTCCAGGGCTTCTGATTTTTCTCGGTCCAATTGATGATCATACCGGCGACGTTCTTGCCGGTGGCATTCTCGATGCCCTCAAGGCCGGGTGAGGAGTTCACCTCCATCACCAGGGGGCCGCGACTGGAGCGCAACAAGTCCACACCGGCCACGTTCAGGCCCATGGACTTGGCGGCGGTAATGGCAGTGCGGCGCTCTTCCGGCGTTATCCGCACCAGAGAGGCGCTGCCACCCCGGTGGAGGTTGGACCGGAACTCGCCTTCCGCGCCCTGGCGCTTCATGGCAGCTATCACCTTGTCGCCAATCACAAAGCAACGGATATCGGCGCCGCCGGCTTCCTTGATGAACTCCTGCACCAGAATATCGGCTTTCAGCCCCATGAAGGCTTCAATCACACTCTCAGCCGCTTTCCGGGTTTCCGCCAGCACCACACCAATGCCCTGGGTGCCCTGCAACAGTTTGATCACTACCGGGGCGCCGCCCACCATCTGCAGCAGCTCGGGCACGTTATCCGGCTTGTTGGCGAAACCGGTAATCGGCATGCCGACACCCTTGCGGGCAAGCAGCTGCAGGGAACGCAGCTTGTCACGGGAACGGGTGATGGCAACAGATTCGTTGACGGGGAATACCCCCATCATTTCGAACTGGCGCAATACCGCCGTACCGTAGAAGGTCACGGATGCACCGATCCTCGGAATCACCACATCGAAATCCTCAAGGACTTCCTCGTGATAATGGATTTGTGGGTTGGCCGAGGTAATGTTCATGGAGCAGTGCAGGCAGTCAATCACCTTCACTTCGTGGCCACGATTGATGCCTTCCTCCACCAGCCGACGGGTCGAATAGAGGTGACGGTTTCGCGACAGTACCGCAATTTTCATTTTTCAGTCCTTAAGGCCGGTTCGCCGGCAAGATAGGAAGCTTCGGGATAGATCAGTGAGCGCCCGGACATAGCGGTACGGCCCAGTAACATCCGGAACCGCATGGAATCACGGTTGGTCAATGTCATTTCAATGGGCCATTTCTGGCCGCCAATCAGCAGCGTGGTTTCGATGACCAGGCGCATTTCCTTGTGGCCGCCGGAGTCGGAGACGTTCCGCTCGTCCAGCACCTTCGCGTCGCACTCCACGACCTGGTGCAGATCGTTCTGCACCGGATGGACCCAGAAGCGTACCCGCCGCTCACCGTTCTCCGTGTAGGGCTCGGTACGAAACGTATGGAGACAGGAAGTTCGGGCTCCGGTGTCGATTTTTGCCTTGATACGACTGATATCAAGGTCTGGTAGCGCCACCCACTCACGCCAGCCAAGACTCATTTTGTTCTCGGCCGGTGTCGGGGCAATGGTTTTGATAACTTCAGCTGTCTTTGTCGACATCCGGGAGATCCTTTTCAGTGATTTGTTCCGGCCCCAACAGCTGAACACGGAACGGCTCTGAATGGCTACCCGCATACACGCTGGTGTGGGGGAACGGAATTTCAATGCCTTCCCGATCCAGGGTTTTCTTGATCGCGACCATCATGCCGCTTCGACCCTCGAGCACTTTCTCCTTGGGCACCCAGTACGAGAACTGGAGGTCCACAGAAGAAGGGCCAAACGCTGTTACCAGCGTGAACGGCTTGGGCTCTTCGAGACAGACCGGGTTCTTTTCCGCAAGATCCAGCAGCAGGCTTTCCACGCGCTCTACATCTTCAGCGTAGGCAATCCCCACGGTCAGGTCGAGCCGCCGTATCGGAAACCGGGAACGGTTAACCACCCGGGTCTTGATCAGGGTTTCATTGGGAATACGCACGTACAGATTGTCCGGTGTACGCAATTTCACGCTGAGCATATCAATGCCCACCACCTCGCCAAGGGTTGCGTCCACCTCGATGAAATCCCCGATTTCGAAGGGCTTTTCCACCAGTAGAAACAGACCGCTGATCATGTTCGATGCCGAGGTCTGCGAGGCAAAACCGATGGCTACGGTCAGGATACCTGCGGCGCCGAGCACCACATCGAGGGAAAAGCCGGCCTCCCGGAGGGCCGCCACAAAGAACAGAACGACAATGACATAGAACACCAGCCGTCGAACCATGACGGTATGATGGCGGGAGGTGCGCTGCGCCATAAAACGGCCAACACTGCGGGCCGCCAGGGAACCGAGAAACAGCCCAAGTACTACAAGAAAAGCGGAACTGATCCACTGCCCCCAGGCGATATCCGTGAACACCTTCATCACGCCTGTTTCTATTGTTTCCAGCAAAGCGTCGACTCCCTTCGGTGTTTTTTAGCCAAACATTCGGTCAAAAGCCCGCACCAGCCTACCACGGGCCATCTTCTCCCGGGCATCTGCCACATGCCGGCAAGCACCCGCAGCAGCAAACAATGACTGTTCTACATGCAGACTGGCGGAGTTCATATCGGTCTCCACCTCAACGGTTACACCCGGCGTCCACAACTGGCCGCGCTCGTTCTGATGCAGGGACAGCAACGGCGTCGGCAGGCTGAAACGCTCCAGCAACAAGGGTTCTTCCCGGCGGTTGATCAGGGTCACCGGCGTTACCGCTCGCCAGGGGCGCTTGGGCACTGCCTCAAGCACCAATCTGGCAAAACTCGGCGAGGCATAACAAAGCTCGCCCTCCATGGTATTTCTGCCCACCCAGGTCATCGAGGGCGACGCCAGGGGGATCTCCGTCAGAACGACTTGCTTGTCTCCGACACAGACCTTCATCCAGACCAGGGTTCCCACATAGATCGTGCACCGGCCACCGGCGGGAATGGTCAGCGGTTGGAAAGGCCGAATCACAGTAGGCAAGTTGGCGAGAGCCGGCAGAAACGTGACCGTGGCCGACTGGTTTTCCCGGATGAATCGTTGCAGCGGTACCGAAGCGGATGGCAGGGTATGCCCAATAGATTCTGTCCAACTGGCCGGGTCCGTATCCAGCTCAAGCGTTTCGGAACGAATCTGCCACTCCTGATCCAGCAGGGTGACCCATAAACGAATATGACCAAGCTGATGAAACTGGGTTTGCCCCGAAGCCAGAGAATACGGCTGGGCCCATACGCCATCACGACGACCCTCGGTATTGTTCTCCATTCCTGCCACAGAACTCCCTCAAGATCGGTCGGCTGAATTGCTTAAAAAGTGTTTTAACTATAATCCAATCAGCCACCCCGGGCGAATATCCAAGTTGGTGATTTTATTGAAACACCGGGCTGTAATTACACTTACATCAATCCCTCAGACAACTATGGATTACGGATGACGCAACTGGTCTGGTTCCGAAACGATCTCCGGGTTGCCGACAACCCCGCCCTCACCGCCGCCTGCGAGAGCAGCGAAGAAGTGCGGGCCTGTTTTATTCTCACCCCGGACCAATGGCAGGAACACGACTGGTCTCCGTCCCGGGTGCAATTCGTCATTTCCCATGCCAACGCCCTTGCTGAAGAACTGGCCCGGCTCGGCATTCCCCTATCCTTTATATATGCCGACCGATTCGACGACAGCATCGGTAAACTGCAGAGCCATTGTGAAGAGCACAAGGTTACAGCACTGCACTTCAACGAGGAGTACGGCGTCAACGAACGCAAACGCGATAAAGCCGTCAAGCACCGCTTTGACGAGCTCGGAATAGCCGTTCGCAAATACCGCGACCAGACCGTCGCCCCAGTAGGCGAGATCCTGACCCAGCAGAACGAGCCCTACTCCGTCTTCACACCGTTTTCGAGACGCTGGCGAAGCTGGATCGAAGAAACCCATCCCGGACTGTTTTCGATTCCCAAAATGAGGGGCGACGCGGTTACCCCGGAACAGATTGAAACAATCCCGGAAGCCTTTCGGGATGCCCCGGAGCCTTTGGTACCCAGCGGAGAACAGGCCGCCCACGACCAGCTTGAACGCTTCCTGGAAAAACGCGGCGGCGCCTACAAGGAAAACAGAGACTTCCCCGCCATCGACGGAACCAGCCTGATCTCCCCCTACCTGGCCAACGGCGTCCTCTCCGGCCGGCAATGCCTGATCGCAGCCCGACAGGCACAGGGTGCAGGAGGAAACCAGGAAGGCCTGGGCACCTGGATCACCGAAATCGCCTGGCGGGATTTCTACATCAACATCCTGTACCACTACCCCCGGGTCAGCATGCACCGCGCCTTCAAACCGGAAACCGAAGCTCTGGAGTGGAACACCCCGGGCGACACGTTCGAAGCCTGGAAAACCGGCAACACCGGCGTTCCCATCGTCGACGCCGCCATGCGCCAACTCAACCAGACCGGCTGGATGCACAACCGCCTGCGCATGATCACCGCCATGTACCTCACCAAAAACCTGTTCATCGACTGGCGACTGGGCGAAGCCTACTTCATGTCAAAACTGATCGACGGCTTCCTGGCCTCCAACAACGGCGGCTGGCAATGGAGCGCCTCCACCGGCACCGACGCCGCCCCCTACTTCCGGGTCTTCAACCCGGTTACCCAGAGCGAACGCTTCGACCCCAACGGCGATTTCATCCGGGAGTGGGTCCCTGAACTGTCAAAGCTGGACGACAAACGGATTCATGATCCAGGTGCGAAAGGTGGTGTTATTCCGAAGGGATATCCACGGCAGATCGTTGATCTGAAAGAAAGCAGGAAAGAGGCTATAGCGAAGTTTCAGGCGTTGAAGAACTGAAACTCCCTGTAGGGCTGACTCTAAACCCGGAAGCGGGGTTGGCGATGGTCTGCCCAAAACCCTGCGGAGCCATGGATGGCGGAGCGGAGCCTACAGGGACGTATTCACGGCGTGTTTTGGGCAGACCATCGCCAACTCCGCCGGCACCAAAGCTAACCAGAACAAACCGGACAGGATGGATCCCTCGCCAGCTTCATCTCCCGCCACTGCATCTCCCAGGCATCCAGAATCAACAACCGCCCGATCAAAGGCGCCCCCACCCCGGAAACCACCTTGATGGCCTCCATCGCCTGGGTCGCCCCGATCATCCCGACCAGCGGCGCAATAACCCCAGCCTCTGAACAGGTCAGATCCTCATTGCCCTGCTCCGGATACAGGCAATGGTAACAGGGGCTGTCGTCCCGCCGGCTGTCGTACACCGAAACCTGACCCTCGCCCCGAATGGCCGCACCGGACACCAGCGGCACTTTCGCCGCCACACAGGCACGGTTCAGGGCAAACCGCGTATTGAAGTTATCGGTGCAATCGACCACCAGGGTTGCCTCTGCCACCGTGCGCGCCAGCGCCTCACCCTCAAGGCGCTGATTCAGGGCAGTCACGGACACCAGAGGATTGATCCGCCGAATCCGGTCGGCGAGGCTTTCCGCCTTTGATTCACCCAGCTGCGCAGTTTCAAAACCAATCTGGCGCTGGAGGTTAGCCAGTTCAATATTGTCGTCATCCACCAGTGTCAGGGTCCCGACACCTGCGGCGCCGAGATAGAGAGCAACGGGACACCCCAGGCCGCCCGCCCCGAGCACCAGAACCCGGGCAGACTGCAGCTTTTCCTGGCCGGAAATATCGAACCGCGGCATCAGAATCTGCCGGCTGTAGCGCAATAATTCGTCGTCACTGAGCATCTGCATCTCCCCTGTTAGGCGCCGGAGCAATTAGCGCGGCGCCAGAAAGCCATCGCCCGAGCGTCATGCGATCCCGGTTGCCATAATCCTGGCGGGTCTCAACGTCTTGAAACCCACGCTCGCGGAACAACTCTGCCACGGCCTCCGCCTGATCAAAACCATGCTCAACCAGAAGCCATCCGTCTTCAAGCAGCCAGTCCGGCGCCTGATCCACAATCAGCCGCAGGTCATCCAGACCATCTCGGCCGGATACCAGAGCCGAGGCAGGCTCGAACCGAACATCACCTTCCTTCAGGTGATGGTCATTATCCGGAATATAGGGCGGGTTGGAGACAATCAGATCAAATCTGCCGGGCGTGAGCTCTGAAAACCAGGAGCTCTGAACCACAGACACTGTCAGGCCAAGCGCATCGGCATTGTCACGGGCAAGCGCCACTGCCTCAGCCACGGCATCGCATGCAGTGATCTGCCATTCCGGGTGCTCACTGGCAAGCGCCAGGGCGATGGCGCCAGTACCCGTGCCCAGATCCAGCACGCAGGCCAGCCGGGGCAACGGCAAATCCAGAGCGACTTCCACCAGGCATTCGGTATCCGGTCTCGGGATCAGGGTGGAGGCACTGACCTTCAGCGGCAGTGACCAGAATTCCTGCTCTCCCAACAAATGTGCCACAGGCCTGCCGGCCACCCGATCCTGCACCAGCTTCTCAAAGGCCTCGGCGTGAGCATCGGTAACCTCACGTTCCGGCCAGGCCCGGAAACTGGTCCGGCTAAGCCCCGTAATATGGCTCAGTAGCAACTCGGCATCCAGCCTCGGCGAACCGCTATCAATCCGGGCGGATGCCTTCTTTAACAGGGCTTCACAGGTCAGCGAGGATTTACTGGTCATCGGCAAGTGAGGCAAGCAGCTCGGCCTGGTGCTCCTGCTGCAAAGGCACAATTACAGCATTCAGGTCGCCAGCAATCACTTCGTCGAGCTTGTACAGGGTCAGATTAATACGATGGTCCGTAACCCGCCCCTGGGGGAAATTGTAGGTGCGGATGCGCTCGGAACGGTCGCCGCTGCCAACCAGGCTCTTACGCGTCTCGGCCATGGACTTCTGCTGCCGCTCGGTCTCGGCATTCTGCAGCCGCGAAGCCAGCAAACTCAAAGCTTTCGCCCGGTTCTTGTGCTGGGAGCGCTCTTCCTGGCACTCCACGACAATGCCCGTTGGCAGGTGCGTTATCCGGATTGCCGAGTCGGTCTTGTTGACGTGCTGACCGCCGGCACCGGAAGCGCGAAAGGTGTCCACCCGCAGATCCGCCTTGTTGAGCTCAATGGCTTCGGCCTCATCGGCCTCTGGCATCACCGCCACGGTGCAGGCGGAGGTATGAATCCTGCCCTGAGACTCGGTTTCCGGAACGCGCTGTACCCGATGGGCACCGGATTCAAACTTCAGGGCACCATAAACCCCATCGCCAGCGACACGGGCAATCAGCTCCTTGTAGCCCCCGTGCTCACCCTCGCTTTCGCTCAGAACTTCAACCTGCCAGCGCCGGCGCTCGGCATAGCGCAGATACATCCTGAACAGATCGCCGGCAAAGATGGCGGCTTCGTCACCGCCGGTGCCGGCACGAATCTCCAGGAACACGTTCTTGCCGTCGTTCGGGTCTTTCGGCAGCATCAGGCGCTGGAGCTCTTCATCCAGCTCCTCGCTTTTCTGCTGGGCCAGTTGCAGTTCTTCCTCGGCCATTTCCCGCATATCGGCGTCGCCATCTTTGGCCAGCTCACGGGCCGCCTCGATGTCGTCCAGCGAGTGCTGCCAGGCCTGGAAGCACTGAACAATGGGTTCAATCTCGGCGAACTCCCGGGAAAGATCCCGGAATTTGTCCTGCTGGGAGATGATGGAGGAATCACTGAGCAATGCGCTGACTTCCTCGAAGCGGTCGGTAAGCTGCTCGAGGCGGGATTGGATCGATGGCTTCATAGTTTTTCCGGGGTAGTCGTCGTGTCCGCGTCCAGTGCATCCAGCTGGTGCAACTCACGCAGCCACTCTGTCACCTCGGTGCGACCTTCTGTGGTGGCCTTTCGTACCTGCACAGAGGGTTCGTGCAGGAGTTTGTTGGTGAGGCCGCGCGCCATACTGCGCAGCACGGTTTCAGGATCTGTGCCGTTGCGCAGCGCGCGCAGGGCTTTTTCGGTCTCCGCATCGCGCAGCACTTCGGCGCGCTGCCGGAACTGTTTGAGAGTGGACACCGCGTCCAGCGCCCGCAGCTGGTTCAGGAAATCCTGAACCCCGGACGCAACCAGATTTTCCGCTTCCCGGGCTGCACCCTCGCGAGAGCGTATATTCTCCTCGATAACCTGGCGCAGGTCGTCCACCGTGTAGAGATACACGTCATCCAGCGAGGCCACCTCCGGCTCGATATCCCGGGGCACTGCAATGTCCACCATGAAATAGGGACGGTGCTTGCGTTTCTTCAGTGCCCGTTCAACGGCACCTTTGCCCAGGATGGGCAATGGACTCGCGGTGGACGAAATAATGATATCAACATCGGCCAGGTGCTCGGGGATCTCGGACAGCACAATGCCCTTGCCGCCACGGGATTCTGCCAGCGCCTGAGCCCGCTCAAGTGTACGGTTGGCCACCAGGAAATCCTTCACGCCGGCATCCGCAAGGTGCCGGGCCACCAACTCGATGGTTTTGCCGGCACCAATCAGCAAGGCCTTGTTGCGGGACATGTCGGCAAAAATATGGTGCGCCATGCTCACCGCCGCATAGGCAACGGAGACCGGGTTTTCACCGATGGCGGTCTGGGTACGCACGCGCTTGGCGACCGAGAAGGTATGCTCGAACAGCCGGGACAGAAACGAACCGCTGGCGCCATGCTCACGGGCCAAGGTGTAGGCATCCTTCAATTGCCCGAGAATCTGCGGCTCGCCCAGCACCATGGAATCCAGGCCGGCGGCCACGCGCATCATGTGCCGGACAGCATCACCGTCGCGATGCACGTACAGTGCTTCCTCAAGCTCTGCGGCATCCAGGCCATGAAACCCCGCCATCCAGCGAAGCACCATGGGTGCGCAGTCGTCATCGCCGGCCAGATACAGTTCGGTCCGGTTGCAGGTAGACAGAATCGCGGCCTCGGTGGCGCCTGAGGTCGCCCTCAGCTCGGCAAATGCCTCCGCCATACGCTCGGGCGTAAACGCCACCCGCTCCCGTAATTCAACGGGGGCCGTGCGATGATTGATTCCCAGCGTTACCAGTGCCATTTCGTGGTTGTACAACCTTTTGCCGATGAGCGGTGCAGATACGCGCAATTACTGGACATTTTAACGGTCAGCGGCCTGAGCTGCCACCCAAAACCGCCATAGCTTCGGCAAGTGCGGACAGGTTGGGCAAGATCAGGCGCTTATGCCATTATAGGGATTCGGCTGAGGCCGGGACCCGATCTACCTCAATAAAGGGGCTGGAGCGTGGTTATTTTTGATGCGTTTTCGACAGACCATGGGAAGTTGCATGCACAAGTCCGTACCGTTTCTGGTTACCTGCCTGCTTGGCCTCACACTGGCAGGGTGTGCCAGCCTTACTGGCACTGAGGAAGCGCCTTCTACTGGCGAAAAAGCCGCCATTGAGAAAAAGACGGAGCCACAGCCACCGGTTGAATACGCCGATTTCGAGCCCGAAACCCTCTATCTACTCCTGTCTGCCGAAATCGCAGCCCAGCGCGGCCGCTACGATATTACCCTGGTGAACTACCTGAAGGCCGCCAAACAATCCCGCGACCAGGTGGTTATTGAGCGGGCCATGAGAATTGCCCAGTCCCTGAACGGTGACAACGCCCAGAAGCAGCTGGCCGAGCTGTGGCTGGAAATCGATCCGGATAGCCTTCAGGCCCACCGCATCTCTGCTATCCAGGCGGTAAAGGGCAACGACCTCCAGACCGCCATCCATCACATGGAGCGGATCATGGATCAGGGTGGCGACGCTGACTTCGACAGCCTGGCCGCCATGGCCGCAAATCTGCCATCAGAACAGCAACAGGAGCTGCTGGCCCTCTATAATGAAATGTCGGACCGCCATCCCGACACCCCGGAACTGGAGTACAGCATCGCGCTGCTATTGAAGGTTACCGGTCAGCCGCAGCAAGCCCTGAACAGGCTTGAACCCCTTCTGCAGGAGAATCCGAACTTCCAGCCGGCCATCATCCTCAAGGGCGACCTGCTCTACCAGACCGGCCAGAAAAGCAGCGCCCTCGATTACCTGCTGACAAACACCCGCCGCTTTCCCGGCAACCGGCAGATGGGCACGCTTTACGGCCGCATGCTTATAAATGAAGGCGAATTACAGGCTGCCCAAGACGAATTCAACCGCCTTGTTAAGCGCTACCCGGACACGCCGGGCCTGAGGCTATCCCACGCGCTGGTCGCCCTTGAGAATGGCCAGACCGATCTGGCCCGGGAAGAGCTGACCCAACTGGCCGAACAGGGCCATCATACCAGCGAAGCCAACTACTACCTGGGCCGCATTGAGGACCAGGCCGGCAACACCGAGCAAGCCATTGGCTATTACCAGAGCGTGGAACAGGGTAATTACTACTTTCCGGCCCTGGCCCGCGCCAGCTCCCTGCTGGCAGAAAACGGCCAGCTCGAGGACGCCATTGACCGCATCCGCAGGCTGCGCGAGGCCAACCCCCGGCAGGCAGAGAACTTCTGGCTGCTGGAGGTAAACCTGTTGCTGGATCAGGAGCAGCAACAGCAAGCCCTCAGCACCGCCACGGAAGCTCTGGAAGAACATCCGGACAATATCGAGATCCGCTACGCCCGGGCCATGCTGTACGACGGCATCGGGCAGCCTGCTGATGCCGAAGCCGATCTGAAGCAGATTATCGAGCAGGAGCCGGAAAACGCCGTGGCCCTGAATGCCTTGGGCTACATCCTGACCACCCGGACGGACAGGCTGAGAGAAGCCCGCGGCTATATCGAGAAAGCCCTGCGACTCGACCCGGAGAACCCGGCCATCCTCGACAGTATGGGCTGGGTCCTGTTCCTCGAGGGCCAGATCGAGCCCGCACTCGACTACCTTTCCCGTGCCTGGGCCGCCTTCCCGGACCCGGAAGTTGCCGCCCACTATGGTGAGGCACTCTGGATGAACGGTGCCGAAGAGCAGGCGCGGATTATCTGGCAGGAAGGCCTGGAGCAGGACCGCGACCACGAAGTACTCAGAGAAACCATAAACCGGCTGACCAACGGTGGTGAGCCGGAATGAAACTTGCCCGAACCCTGGCAGCACTGATGATGTTTGCCACCCTCGGTGCCTGTACCACGATTCAGATCGATCCATTGCCGGAGGGCATGACAGACCAGCCCCCGGCTAACTGGACCACTCGCGCTGCCAGTCTCGACAAACTCGACCACTGGAAGCTGTCCGGGAAGCTGGCCGTGCGCCAGCCATCCGACAGCGGAACCGCCATCATCAATCACTGGATCCAGGATGGCGAGGCCTACGATCTTGCTCTTTCCTCATCTTTCCTCGGTATGGGCAGCACAACCCTTAAAGGCGTGCCCGGCTTTATTGAGCTGACCCTGCCGAACGGCGAAACCTACCGCTCGGGTGAGCCGGAAGCGCTGGTCGAAGCTGCCACGGGCTGGCAGTTGCCCCTGGAAAACCTGACCTGGTGGATTCGGGGCCTGCCCTCTCCGGCCAGCGATTACCGCCTGCTGTTCGATGATCAGGGCACCCTTGCCATAATCCGCCAGAACGGCTGGGAGATCCGCTACGACCGCTGGCAGAGCTTCCTTTCCAGCTATCCTGCACTCCCCGCCCGCATCACCGCCCTCAAAGAAGAGAAGCGTGTCCGGCTGGTGGTCAGCGACTGGCAGGAGCAGCCTGAATGACACCCGACCTGATATTGCCGTCACCGGCCAAACTGAACCTGTTCCTGCACATTGTTGGGCGCCGGGACGACGGCTATCACGAACTCCAGACCCTGTTTCAGTTTCTCGACTATGGCGACGACCTGAGCTTTACCCTCACACCCGGCGAGCCCGGTGTGAGGCTCGCGGAGCCCGTTCCGGGTGTCGAAGATGACGACAACCTCATCATTCGCGCCGCCAGAGCTCTTCTGGAACAGGCTCAGGGTGACCTGCCCGGAGTTACCATCAGCATCACCAAACGGCTGCCCATGGGCGGCGGCCTTGGCGGAGGCAGCTCCAACGCCGCAACCACCCTGCTGGGACTGAACCACCTCTGGCAGCTCAAGCTGAGTATCGATGAACTTGCAGAAGTCGGCCTGAGCCTGGGCGCCGATGTACCGGTGTTTGTCCGTGGCCACGCGGCCTTCGGCGAAGGCGTTGGTGAAACACTGACCAACGCAAATCCGCCGGAAGACTGGTTTGTTGTTCTCAAGCCTGGCTGCAACATAAACACTGGCAAGATTTTTTCCGAGCAAGGGTTGACAAGGAACACCCCGAGAATCAAAATAGCGCCCGCTTTTGAGGGAGACGCCTCGAGGTACCGAAACGACTGTGAGGATGTAGTTCGAAAACTGTATCCTGAGGTTAACCAGAGCCTGGAATGGCTTTCACAATTCGGACCTGCAAGATTAACCGGAACCGGGGCTTGCATATTTGGACGTTTCCCGACAGAATCCGCAGCCCGGATCATCTGGGAAAGCAAACCCTCCGGCGTCACGGGGTTCGTAGCTAAAGGGGTGAACAGTTCACCTCTACACAAAAAGCTAACAGAGCTGAAATGATGCCAAAAAAGCACGATACTGGGGTGTCGCCAAGTGGTAAGGCAACGGGTTTTGATCCCGTCATGCGCAGGTTCGAATCCTGCCACCCCAGCCACCTTTCTCCCGCTTCTTCTGAATCAAACGCCGATACTGAGAAGGATGCCGTCGTGTCCAAACTGATGATCTTCGCTGGCAACGCCAACCCTGAACTGGCTCAGGCGATTGCCCGCAAACTCCACATTCCCATGGGTCAGGCCACTGTAGGCCGCTTCAGCGACGGAGAAACCACCGTCGAGATCAATGAGAATGTCCGCGGCCATGATGTCTTCATCATCCAGCCGACCTGCTACCCCACCAACGACAACCTGATGGAATTGATCGTGATGGCCGACGCACTTCGCCGTGCTTCCGCTACACGGGTCACCGCCGTTATCCCCTACTACGGATACGCGCGCCAGGATCGCCGGGTACGCTCTACCCGTGTTGCCATCAGCGCCAAGGTGGTAGCCGACATGATTTCCAGCATCGGCGTAGACCGGGTTCTGACCGTCGACCTGCACGCTGATCAGATCCAGGGCTTCTTCGATATTCCGGTGGACAACATCTACGCCACACCGGTCATGCTCGAAGACATCTTCAAGCAGCGCTTCGAGAACTTTGTAGTGGTATCCCCGGACGTTGGCGGCGTGGTTCGTGCCCGTGCCGTGGCCAAGCGCCTGGACGACGCCGATCTCGCCATCATCGACAAGCGTCGCCCGAAGGCGAACGTATCTCAGGTCATGCACATCATTGGTGATGTCAAAGACAAGACCTGCATCCTGGTGGACGACATCATCGATACCGCCGGCACTTTGTGCAAAGCGGCCAACGCCCTGAAAGAACACGGCGCTGCCCGCGTGGTTGCCTACATCACCCACCCGGTTCTCTCCGGCCCGGCCATTGATAACATCAATGCCTCGCAGCTGGATGAGCTCGTGGTCTGCGATACCATCCCGCTGGGTGACAAAGCGCATAATTGTGATAGAATCCGCGTCCTCGGAATGGCCGGACTGCTTGCGGAGTCTATTCGCCGCGTAAGCAACGAAGAGTCCATCAGCGCCATGTTCGAGAATGCCTGAGTGACCTTCCGGTCGTAATATCAAGGCATTACAAGCAGTTACCGGGTCGGGAGCCTACACAGGCTCCCGACTCTTTTAGTCAGCCGGAAAAATCCGGCTTTTCAGAAACATCACCTGATCCAACGCCTGGTCGCGGGCAGTTCAGGTGACGATTGAGGTTATTACCATGTCTCAGGAATTTGTTATCGAAGCATTTCCTCGCGACGATCAGGGGAGAGGTGCGAGCCGCCGCCTGCGTCGTGAGGAGCGTAAAATTCCGGCCATCATCTATGGTGGCGGAAAAGACGCTACTCCGGTTGCCATCTGGCACAACGAGCTGAAAAAAGCTCTGGAAAACGAAGCGTTCTTCTCTCACGTTCTGACCGTTGAGCTGAACGGCAAGAAAGAAAGCGTCATCCTGAAGGATCTGCAGCGTCACCCGTACAAGCCGATCCTGACCCACGCTGACTTCCTGCGCGTCGACAAGGATCACGAGATCCACGTCAACGTACCGCTGCACTTCATCAACGAAGACACCGCACCGGCTATCAAGCTCCACGGCGGCGTAGCGAACCACCAGATCAACGAAGTTGAAGTGATCTGTCTGCCGCAGAACCTGCCCGAGTTCATCGAAGTGGACATGACCACTGTCGAGATGGACCAGGTAGTTCACCTGAGCGACCTGAAACTGCCGAAAGACGTCAAGATTGCCGCCCTGCTCCAGGGTGAAGATCACGACCTGCCTGTAGTGGCTATCCATAAGCCGCGCGGTGCCAAGGCCGACGACGCCGAAGAAGGTGAAGAAGGCGAAGAAGGCGAAGACAAGGAGTAATCACTCCTGCACTGAGGAGGGCAACGGCGAATGGCGCAGGATATTGTCATGGTGGTTGGTCTGGGGAACCCCGGCGCTGACTACGAGAATACCCGCCATAACGCCGGCGCCCTCTTCGTGGAAGCTCTGGCCCGCGCCGCGGGCCAGACGCTCCGCCCCGAAAAGAAATACCACGGGCTCTACGCCCGCATTCAATGGCAGGGCCTGGACCTGCACCTCCTGAATCCCACTACCTTTATGAATCGCAGCGGCCTGGCCATCAAGGCGCTGGCAGATTTCTTCAAGATTCAACCCCAACAGATTCTGGTTGCCCACGACGAACTCGATCTGCCCCCGGGTACCGCCAAGCTCAAGAAAGGTGGCGGCCACGGCGGACACAACGGCCTGCGTGACACCATTGCTCACCTGGGCACCAACGACTTTCAGAGACTGCGCATCGGCATTGGCCACCCCGGCGACAGCCGCAGGGTAACCGGCTACGTTCTCGGCCGCCTGGGCAAACAGGAAACCGAGGAACTGAACGCAGTGATCGACGAAATCATGCGGGTATTACCGGATGCAGCCAGCGGCAAACTCCCCGCCGCCATGAATCGCCTGCACAGTTTCAAACCGGTATAATCCGCTCAAATTTTTCCAGTACCAGCAGAGGCATTCCATGGGATTTAACTGCGGCATCGTCGGCCTTCCCAACGTCGGCAAATCCACCCTGTTCAACGCATTGACCAAATCCGGCATTGGCGCGGAAAACTTCCCGTTCTGCACCATTGAGCCTAACGCCGGTGTTGTCGCCATGCCTGATCCGCGCCTCAACAAACTGGCGGAGATCGTAAAGCCCGAACGGGTCGTCCCGACCACCATGGAATTCGTCGACATCGCCGGCCTGGTGGCAGGCGCGTCCAAGGGCGAGGGCCTGGGCAACCAGTTCCTGGCCAATATCCGCCAGACCGACGCCATTGCCCATGTGGTGCGCTGCTTTGAAGACGGCAACGTCATTCACGTGGCCAACAAGATAGATCCCGCCTCAGACATCGAAGTAATCAATACTGAGCTGGCTCTGGCCGACCTGGACACCGTTGAGAAAGCCATCAAGCGCGTTCAACGCGTTGCCAAGAGCGGTGACAAGGAAGCCAAGGCCCAGCTGGAGATGTTCGAGAAACTGCTGCCCGTGCTGAATGAAGGCAAACCGGTGCGCAGCATGAATCTGGACAAAGACCAGATGGCCCTGATCCGCGAGCTCTGCCTGCTGACCGTGAAGCCGACCATGTACATTGCCAACGTCAGCGAAGACGGGTTCGAGAACAACCCGCATCTGGACACGGTGCGCAAGATCGCCGAGTCGGAAAATGCCGTGGTTGTGCCTATCTGCAACAAGATAGAAGCCGAAATCTCCGAACTGGAAGACGATGAAAAATCCATGTTCCTGGAAGAAATGGGCATGGAAGAGCCAGGCCTCGACAGGGTTATTCGCGGCGGCTACGGCCTGCTGGGCCTGCAGACCTACTTTACCGCCGGGGTGAAGGAAGTCCGCGCCTGGACCGTGAAAATCGGCGCCACAGCGCCTCAGGCCGCCGGCGTGATCCACACCGACTTCGAACGCGGGTTCATCCGGGCAGAAGTGGTGAGCTATGACGATTTCGTTCAGTACAACGGCGAAGCCGGGGCCAAGGATGCCGGAAAATGGCGCCTGGAAGGCAAGGAATACATCGTGAAAGACGGCGACGTTATCCACTTCCGCTTCAACGTGTAATTTTTCAGGAAAAACTGGGCCCTAAGCCTTGACAGAAAGGGCCCAAATACTGAAAATACGCGCCTCGTTTGGGGCGATGCCCAAAGCGAAATGGCAAGGTAGCTCAGTTGGTTAGAGCACAGCACTCATAATGCTGGGGTCGGCGGTTCGACTCCGCCCCTTGCTACCAGTATTGATAAAGCCCGGCTCGTAAGAGTCGGGCTTTTTTAATACCTGAAAGGTCGGAGGCGAACCGACGAAGGCGGTGCGACCGGAGCACGCAACGCGTGCGGAGGAACGTCGGAGCGACGCGACGACGGCCCGAAGGGTGAGGGCCGCAGGCCCGAATACTCCGCCCCTTGCTACCAAGATTCAAAGGGTTGCGACGCAAGTCGTGACCCTTTTTTGTTGGTTGACTACAAATTGACTACAGCGAGACAACTTGCCCTTCAAAGCACCCTCTAGCGGCTGGATAACATTTAGCGGCTGGATAACATTCCGTTCTCTGAGCGACAGGCCTCAACGGCTTGCATGATCCGAAAGGACACATTGGTCAGTTCATGGCGCGGTGAAATATACATTGAGGCAGAAAGCTCTCCAGCCTTTTGAATAACCGCTTCTTTAGCTCGCTCTCCCAGCACATCGTCCACCAATATCGAGGGAATCACGGAAGCGTCCACCCTTCCACGCTCTAGCATCGGAACCAGTTGTGACCAGCTGGTCACCTCTTCGATCAATGAAGCCGATTCAGGGATGAATAAGTGGCCCACAAAGCCTCTCACAATGCCAAAGCGCAGACTCGTGTTCCCCGAAACCTCAGGCAGGGGCTTGAAAGAGACATAGGCATATTCGGCACGAATCAACTCACCTGCAAATACCAGGGACTCATCACGATCGGGCGTCCTCGCCAAAGGTAGCAAAGCATCCAGGTGCCCCCTTTCCAGGTAATACAGACCTCTCTTCAAAGGTATAGAAACATATTGAGGTTCCAGACCCGAGGTCTCAAAGACACACGTGTAAAGCGAGGACAGGGAGCCGCTCAGATGACCCTCGGAATGATCCACCAGTCCAGAAACCCCTTCGCTGATGCCAACCCGAATTATATTTTCTGCAACCGACAAATCTGAAAAACAGAGGAACACGAAAAGAATTGGAATAAAACGACTTGGAATCAAAGACCGAACTCCCACTCAGCGCAAAACAAGCCTTCCATTGGTCAAATAAGGAACAGAGCTTATAGAGAATTGTTAACAATCACACTATAGATGAGAATCATTTTGAATAAGCACTCATGATTAAAACTTACACAATTTTTTACATTGATCGGGATTAAGAGGCGAGATCAACCACTGGAGACAACCTGACCAGGTCACCTCTCCGATGGCGAGACTTTCAAAATGGCGTAGTCAGTTCTTTGAATCACGGCTTCTCTGAGGAATATCCCATCCCCCCTGATTCTGCTCGGCAATGAACCGGCATTCTCTTATTGCCTCCCTGAGATCTTGCGTCAAATCACTGTCATCCACGCGATGGGAAATATACATGGACAGATCTACCCAGGCGGCCGTCCTGTCAAAGTATGGATTGTTATAACCCGCCATGTAGGTGTCGATGAGCACCCATGGCAGAACTACAACATCCACACGTCCTCGTTTGAGCAGTTCGACAGCCTGCGCCCAATCAGACACATCTATAACCTGAGGGTCCTCACCTCTCAAAAGCTTGTCACCAACGAACTTGCGGACAAATGCGAACCGAAGACCTGTCAGACTATCTAATGGTGGGAGATCCTCGATCAGAAGATAGACATACTCTGTCTGGAACAACAGACCGCCAAAGTCGGCATACTCATCCCTATCGGAAGTTTGCACCAGCGGTAGTCCGGCGGCTATTCCACCTTTCTTGAGGCGATAAAGCATCTGCGCGAGCGGCATATGTGTCTGGATCTTTCGACGAAGCGAAGGATACGGTCGAGGCGAGCAAAATAGTTATAATCGAGGCAAGCCGGAACGGAAGTAGCCTATCCATGAAATCACCTCCAAGACACGTTAGTCCTTACGTGCTGTACGAGCAGTAAAACAATACGGGTCAACCTGTCATCGTTATGACCAACTCACCCTGAATATAGTTGTTAAAATCAATTTCGCATCCAGTTCCTGGGGACGACCCCACCCTTTCCGGGCAGTGAACGCGGGACGACCCGCCTTCGTACAAGACTTGCTATGAGATCAACCAAAGACAGAGTTCGCCAGGCTATTTCCTTTGAGGTTATCGGCCTGCTTCTTTCCGTTCCCCTCGCAGCCATGACATTCGGGTTCGATATGGGAAAAACAGGAGTTCTCGGTGTGGTGGGCGCCACCATCGCAACCGTCTGGAACTATGTGTTCAACCTGGGGTTCGATCACGGACTGAACCACTTTACAGGTTCAACCCGTAAATCAATTCGAGTCCGGTTCCTTCATGCAGTGAGCTTCGAGCTTGGTCTGATGTTGATTCTCCTGCCGATTATTGCCTGGTGGATGGGTATCGGTCTGCTGGAGGCTTTGATTGTGGATGTGGCGTTCGTGGTGTTCTATCTGGTGTATGCGTTCGTATTCACCTGGTGCTACGACACCATATTTCCTGACACGGACGCCAAGAAATCCAACGTCACTTAAACAAACTTTGACAATCCTGGGACCAGGAGTCGGATAGGATAGAGACTTCTCCCGAATGCGTTTTTAAGGCTGTATCGCATTATGAAATCCCGCCATGCACTCACGGTGTTCCTGGCCGTTGTTCTGGTTCCCATTGCCCTTGGGTTCGCTGGCGCGAGCGTGAAGGCGGCCATCCTGTCGATCAGCGTTTTCTGGGCCTGCCTGGGAATATTCTTCTATCCATCCATCAGCGACTATCTCAAGGCTGAAAAGAGGCAGCGCGACGACTAGCGCCTTATACGCTTCGCCTCAATCCGTTTCTCTTTCAACCAGGCTGCAACGATCCTCTCACAACAAACTCTGTGGCATACTCACGGGCTGAACCCCACAAAGAACAACACACCAGCAAGGACCGTTGACATGAAACCGGAAACCCTCGCGCTGCACGCAGGCTTCAAAAGCGATCCCACTACCCGGGCGGCAACCACGCCGATTTACCAGACCACGTCCTACACCTTCGACGACACCCAGCACGGTGCCGATCTGTTTGACCTGAAGGTTCAGGGCAACATCTACACCCGCATCATGAACCCCACCAACGCGGTTCTGGAAGAGCGGATGGCAGCTCTGGAAGGCGGTGTTGGCGCCCTGGCCGTAGCCTCCGGCATGGCCGCCATCACCTATGCCCTGCAGACCATCTGCAAGGTGGGCAATAACATCGTCAGTACCAGCCAGCTCTATGGCGGCACCTACAACCTGTTTGCCCACTCCCTGCCGAACCAGGGCATTGAGTGCAAGATGGTTCGCCATGATGATTTCGATGCCGTGGAAAAGGCTATTGATGAGAACACCCGCGCGCTGTTCTGCGAGTCCATCGGTAACCCGGCGGGCAACGTGGTCGACATCCAGCGCTGGGCCGAGATTGCCCACAAGCACGGCATTCCGCTGATGGTGGACAACACCGTTGCCACGCCGTTCCTGTGCCGCCCCATCGAGCACGGTGCCGATATCGTGATCCACTCGCTCACCAAATACATCGGCGGCCACGGCACCACTGTCGCCGGCGTGGTGGTGGATTCCGGCAAGTTTGACTGGAAAGCCAGCGCCGACAAGTTCCCGATGCTGAACGAGCCGGACCCGTCCTACCACGGCGTGGTCTACACCGACGCCCTCGGCCCCGCCGCCTTCATTGGCCGCTGCCGCGTGGTCCCACTGCGCAATACCGGTGCCGCCCTGGCGCCGTTCAATGCGTTCCTGATCATGCAGGGTCTGGAAACCCTGGCGCTGCGAATGGAACGTCATTGTGAAAACGCAGAGAAAGTCGCCAACTTCCTGCAGGACCACCCGTCCGTGGAGTGGGTCAACTACGCGACCCTGACCAACAGCCCCTACAAGGCGACTTGCGACAAGATCTGTGGCGGTAAAGCATCCGGCATTCTGAGCTTCGGCATCAAAGGTGGCCGGGAAGCCGGGGCAAAGTTCATTGATGCCCTGGAGCTGATCCTGCGCCTGGTGAATATCGGTGACGCCAAGTCCCTGGCCTGTCACCCGGCCACCACCACCCACCGCCAGCTGAACCCTGAGGAACTGAAGAGTGCCGGGGTGAGCGAGGATCTGGTGCGGCTGTCCATTGGCATTGAGCATGTCGACGACATCATTGCCGACATTACCCAGGCCCTGGACAAAGCCCAGGCTTGATAACGGTCAACCGGGTACGACCAATGTCGTGCCCGGCACCCCCGTGATTGCCCCTATCTGTCTTGTATCTCCCCCGCCAGCCCATTACTCTTTAGAGTTCTCCATACCCGAATCAAGAGTCCGGTTGCAATGAGCGACAGCGCAAAAACCCGCATTACCAGTGGTTCCAAATTCCGCAATGAACATGGCTTCTCGGCCATCAAGGACGGCGTCAAGCGGTCATCAAAGCAGGAAGCCACATCAGCGGAGAAGCCTGAGCGGAAGCCCAAATGGCTACGGGCGCGCATGCCCGGAGGCGAGCGCTATGAGGCTGTGCGCAAGAACGTCAGTGAGCACCGGTTGAGCACCGTCTGCCAGGAGTCCCATTGCCCGAACATCGGTGAGTGCTGGACCGCCGGCACGGCCACCATCATGGTAATGGGCTCTGTGTGTACCCGTGCCTGCAAATTCTGCGCGGTGGACACCGGCAACCCGAAAGGCTGGCTGGATCATGAAGAGCCGGAGAACACTGCCAAGTCCGTAGAGCTCATGGGCCTTCGCTACATTGTGCTTACCTCGGTAGACCGTGACGACCTCGACGACGGCGGCGCTGCGCACTACGCCGCCTGTGTCTCGGCCATCAAACAGCGCACTCCCGAAGTCGCTGTTGAAGCACTGACGCCGGATTTTGATGCCGTCATGTCTGACGTCGAGAAGGTTGTGGACTCCGGGCTGGATGTCTTCGCCCAGAACGTGGAAACCGTCAAACGGCTGACCAGCCGGGTCCGTGATCCGCGCGCGGGTTATGAGAAAACCCTGCGGGTTCTGGAGCACGCCAAGAAACACCGTCCGGATGTGCTCACCAAGACCAGCCTGATGCTGGGTCTTGGTGAAACTGAAGAGGAAATCCTGGAAACCATGGACGACCTGCGCGCCATTGGTGTGGATATCCTGACCCTGGGCCAGTACCTGCGCCCCACGCCGAATCACCTGCCGGTGGAACGCTACGTCACCCCGGAAGAATTCAACCGTTACCGGGAAATCGGCCTGGAAAAGGGCTTCATGGAAGTACCCTCCGGCCCTATGGTCCGCTCCAGCTACCGGGCCGATAAGGTATTCGATAAAAACAATCTTGGTCTCGCCGTGCCCGAGGTTCCCCAAACCTCCAATGCCATGCAGATTCCGGTGAAGGCCATCGACTGAGAACAATTCATGCTGACACTGCTGCGAAATGCCCGGCTGAAGTACAAATTCTGGTTGCTGAACATTGTCGTTTTCGCAGTTCTCTGCTTACTGGTTCTTTACGCCATGCACACCATTGCCGGGCAGACCGGCAAAACCTTCGATCAGGTCTTCGCTGATACGGCGCCCAGCTTTGCGCTGGTGGTGGCGGTACTCATGGTGCTCGAGATGGCCGGCTCCCAGCTGTTGATTTCATTTATTGAGCGCCACGTGAACCGCTTGAAAAACACCATGGTCGACGTTCAGGCTTCGGGCAATCTTAGCCAGCGGGCAGTGGTGGATTCCACCGACGAAATCGGCGAAATGGCCAGCGCCTTCAACGCCATGCAGGACCGCACCGTGGGCGTGGTCCGAAGCATGAAGGAAGCCATCGAACGCCTGCACCGGGAAGTCGAGGAACTGACCGCGGCCGCCGAAGCCCGCCGGGATGACTTGGGCCGCCAACAACAGGGCGCAGACCGGTCGGCGGAAGTCATCGAAACCATGCTGCAAAGCTTTACCGGCATTGCCGAACAGGCAGGAATCGCCAAGACCCTGTCCCACGAAGCCAGCGATGCGGCTCGCGACGGCAGCACCCGTGTCGGCCAGAGCGCCGACAGCATCCGCAAGCTTGCCGACGTGGTGCGCAATTCCGCCAGCAGCGTCGAAGCCCTGGCCGAAAACAGCCATGAAATCAGCCACGCCATTACCGAGATTCGGGGTATTGCCGAACAGACCAACTTGCTGGCCCTGAACGCCGCGATCGAGGCGGCCCGGGCCGGCGAACAGGGCCGAGGGTTTGCCGTGGTGGCCGATGAAGTGCGTAAACTGGCCCAGCGGGTCCAGGACTCCACCGATCAGATTCAGGGCACCATTGATCGGCTCCTAAGCGCCATCAACACCGCCGTAAATCAGATGACCGGCAGCTCCGAGGATGCCACCCGCTGCGTCGAGGAATCCGAAGAAGGCCGCCGTGCCCTGGAAGCCATCAATGAAGTGGTCAGCCGGATCGATCATACCAACCAGGAAATCGCCAACGTTTCTGCGGAACAGACCGCCGGCACCGACGACGTGCTGGCCAACGTCCAGGGCATTCGCGAGACCACCCAGAACATGGTGACCCAACTTGCCGAGAGCGCAGATATGAGTCGCCGCCTGAAAAAGCTGATCGATTCCCTGGAAGAAGCCTCGTCAAAGGTCACGGTTCACTGAGGTTTATGGCACACTCTGCACTCGTTTGAACTGGCAGAGTAGTTGTTCATGAATCGTCTTCGCACCCTGTATGACCGCCTGATTTTTCCGCATCCCTTTATTATCCTCGCGGCCTTTGCCCTGTTACTGGCCCTCGCCGCCTTCAAGTTTGGCGAATTCCGGCTGGATGCTTCCGCCGAATCCCTGGTGCTGGAAAACGACCGCTCCCTTGAACAGTACCGCCAGGTAAACCGCCGCTTCACCACCTCCGACGATTTTCTGATCGTCACCTACACCCCGGAAGACGAACTGTTCTCTGAGGAAGGCCTGGCCAGGCTGGGCGCGTTGCGGGATGAACTGCAAGGCCTGGAAGCCGTAGGCTCCACCAACAGCATCCTGAACGTACCCCTGCTCCACAGCCCGGATCTGACACTGGATACCGTGGACAGCGAGATCAAGACCCTGGACGAACACGATGTGGCTCCAGATACCGCCCGCCAGGCGCTGCTGAACAATCCGCTCTACCCCAACCTGCTGATCAGTGAAGACGGTCGCACCACGGCGATACAGGTCAATCTGCCGACCCCGGATCGTTATTTTGAGCTGCTGAGAAAGCGCAACGATCTGCGAGACAAGGCCGACGCCGGTGAAGCCTCCGAAGCCGAGCTGGCAGAACTGGAACAGGTAAAACAGGATTTCATCGACTTTACCGAAACCCTCGGTGTAGAGCGCGATGCCACCATCCGCACCGTTCGCTCCATCCTGGACAACTACCGGGATGATGCCGAAATCCACCTGGGCGGCGTGCCCATGATTGTGGCGGACATGATCCGTTTCATCGAAAACGACCTTTCGACTTTCGGGCTCGGAGTGCTCGCGTTTCTGCTGCTGACTTTGGCCATCATCTTCCGGCAGTGGCGCTGGGTGCTGGTGCCACTATTGTGCTGCGGCTTCACGGTCTGGCTGATGATTGGCTTTCTGGGCTGGGCCCAGTGGCCGGTGACGGTCATCTCCTCCAACTTTATCTCCCTGCTGCTGATCATGACCCTGTCGCTCACCATCCACTTGATCGTGCGCTACCGGGAATTCCAACACGACGATCCTGAGGCCAGCCCGAGAGATACACTGCGCAACACTGTGATGGCGATGATCAAGCCCTGTTTCTACATGGCCATCACCACCATCGTCGCCTTCGGCTCGCTCACCTTCAGCGGCATTCGCCCGGTCATCGATTTCGGCTGGATGATGACCCTGGGCCTGACTGTGGCTTTTCTCATCACCTTTATTGTTTTCCCGGCCCTGCTCACCCTGTTGCCACCACCACTGGACAGCCGGGTGACTTCCGACAGAATTCCCTTCACCGATGCCTTTGCGCGGTTCACGGAACACTTCGGCAAGACAGTGTTGGTCGGCTCCGGCGTGATTGCGGTGCTCTGCGTGGTCGGCCTGAACAAGCTCACGGTGGAAAACAGCTTTATCGACTATTTCAAATCGTCCACCGAAATCCATCAGGGCATGATCACCATCGACAACCGCCTGGGCGGCACCACGCCCCTGGACGTGGTCATCACCGACGATCCGCCACCGGAAGGCGCGAGCGGCGGCGACCCGTTTGCCAGTGACTGCGACCCGTTCGTGGAGGACTGCGGTGCCGACGAGGAATACCGGGATACCTGGTACACCTACCAGAAAATGGAAGAACTGGAAGCCGTGCACAAGTACCTGGACGGATTACCGGAAACCGGCAAGGTGCTGTCGATCAACACCACGCTGGATATCCTCGCCAGGATCAACCAGGGCGAGCCCCTGGACGCCCTGGAACTGGCGTTTGTGCCCGCTGCCGTTCCGGATGAACTGCAGGATACCCTGCTGACACCCTACATCTCGGAGGAGCACGACCAGGCCCGATTCAGCATCCGGATCCTTGAAACCATGCCGGAACTGCGTCGACAGGAGCTGTTGAACCGAATCCACGATCACCTGACCACGGAACTGGGCTACTCGGAAGACCAGGTGCTCTTTGCCGGCATGACCGTAATGTACAACAACATGCTGCAGAGCCTGTTCGATTCCCAGATCAAAACCATCGGCGTGGTCTTCGCCGCCATCATGGTGATGTTCCTGATCCTGTTCCGCTCGCTAAAACTGGCCCTGATCGGCATCGCCCCCAACCTGATCGCCGCAGGTTCCGTGCTCGGCCTGATGGGCTGGATGGGCATCCCCCTGGATATGATGACCATCACCGTGGCCGCCATCACCGTGGGCATCGCAGTGGATGACACCATCCACTACATTCACCGGTTCAAAACCGAGTTCGAGAAAGACGGCGACTATATCGCCACCATGCACCGCTGCCACCGAAGCATCGGCCAGGCCATGTTCTTCACCTCGCTGACCATCATCTCAGGGTTTTCGATACTGGTGCTGTCCAACTTCATCCCGACCATCTACTTCGGGTTGTTCACGGGGTTTGCCATGTTCATGGCTCTGGTGGGGGCTCTTACCCTGCTCCCTCGGCTCATTGTTCTTGTTAAGCCCTTTGGCTTGGGTGGGGCTTCGGGCTTGGGCTCCTAGCCTTTCGGTTTCGGGGGTGGCTCCACACCCCTGTTCCTCCCGCCAAACCAGCAGGCTAGGGGCACAAAAAAAGGGCCACACCAAAAGATGCGGCCCTTCTCAAATCCAGCTAGAGGGAAAGCAGGATCACTGCATGCCCTGACCTTGCCCCTGCTGCATCTGCTGTTGCATCTGACGACGCTGCTGCATTTGCTGTTGCATCTGCTGCATACGCTTGTCCAACTCGTCGCGCTGCTCCTGGGTAAACACGCTGTCGACCTTCGCCTGCATCAGAGTGGACAGAGCCGCGATCTCGCCAGTCACATCGCCCAGTTCTTCGGCCTGCTCGCGAATAGCGGCTTCATCGAAGTCTGATTTGATCTCACCCTGCATCTGCTGCTGCAGCGCACGGGCTTCCTGACGAAGCTCACCGATTTCGCCTTGCATCTCGTCGATGATGGCACGGATTTCAGTTTGCTGATCTTCGGTCAGCCCTACCATCTGTGCCAGCTGGTCAACCTGATCAGGCTGGCCGCCGGATTGCTGGGCCACGGCCGGGACCGAAAGGCTCAGGGCGACCAGGGCAGTACCAAACAGTTTTACAAGCTTCATAAATGTCTCCGTTAACAGGGTGGCCACAATCTCAATACCACCGACATACATTGGTTTCATCGTTCAGGGACTACACCCTAAAACATACGGATACGGTTTTTCACCCCGATCAGCCCTCTTTTTGTACATACTTCTCAGTATCCCCCGCCAAAAGCCGCCACACACGGGGATTCAAACAAATGTGAAAGTTTGGTCATTCCCCTTCATAATGGCGCCGTTTAACCCAATCCGGAGCAGATACGATGGCCATCAACTGGTTTCCAGGGCATATGCACAAGGCCCGCAAGGAGATCAAGAAAGTCATGCCACAGATGGATCTCATCATTGAAGTGGTTGATGCGCGCATTCCCTTCAGTAGCGAAAATCCGCTGGTGCCGGCCCTTCGTGGCGAAACGCCACTGATCAAAGTATTGAACAAGCGCGACCTGGCGGATCCAGAGATCACCGAGCAGTGGCGAGCCTGGCTTGAGAAAGAGCGTGGGGTACGCGCCATCACTCTTACCCACAACCAGCGCAGTGAGGCCCTGTCCATCCTCAAGCTGGCCGAGGAATTAACGCCAGATCATGATCGCCAGAAGAGTGCGTTGAGGGTGATGATTCTCGGCATTCCAAATGTCGGCAAATCCACACTGATCAACACACTGGCAGGACGACCTGCGGCCAAAACCGGGAACGAGCCGGCCGTGACCAGGGCCCAGCAGGCCATCAAGCTGCCTAATAACATTCTGCTCTACGACACCCCCGGCTTTCTCTGGCCTAAGCTGTCCCCCGAAGCCTGCGGTTACCGTCTGGCGGTTACCGGGGCGATTCGAAGCGCGGTTCTGGACTTTGAGGATGTGGCCATGTTCGAGGCCGAATACCTTCTGGAAGCCTACCCGGAGCTGGTGCAGGCCCGCTATGGCTTTGAGGAGCTGCCGAAAGATGCCCTGGCGCTGATGGACGGCATTGCCGCGAAACGCCGATTTTTCGGGCGTGGTGGTGTTCCGGACCTGCACAAGGTTTCGGAGGTACTACTCAACGAATTCCGGTCGGGCAAGCTGGGACGCATTTCCCTGGAAACCCCGGAAATGGTTGAACGCGAAGCCCGGGCCGCCGAGGAGGCGGCGAACTGAGCGCCTCCTGAGCTCCCCTTACCAAGGTCAAATATCGTATCCGGGCCAAAGCGCCTAGACTGTTAAATAACGTTATTGATCGCAAGGTCGGCCATATCGGCCGATCGGTAAGGAGGAACTTATGAGACGCGTCGTCGTCACCGGCATGGGCATTGTGTCCTGCCTCGGCAACTCACTGGACGAGGTCACCCAGAGCCTGAAGAACGGAAAATCGGGCATCCGTTTCAACGAAACCTACAAGGAAATGGGCTTCCGGAGCCAGATTGCAGGCTCTGTGGATGTGGACACATCCGTCATTGACCGCAAGATCCGTCGTTTCATGGGGCCATCCGCCATGTACAGTTTTCTGTCCATGGAGCAGGCCATTGCCCAGGCGGGGCTGACCGAGGACATGATCTCCAACGACCGCACCGGCCTGATCGCCGGCTCCGGTGGCGCTTCCTGCTCGAGCCAGGTGGAAGCCACCGATATCATGCGCGAGAAAGGCGTGAAGCGCATCGGGCCCTACATGGTCCCCCGAATCATGACCAGCACCGTATCCGCCTGTCTGGCCACGGCTTACAAGATCCGGGGCGTGAACTACTCCATGTCTTCGGCCTGCGCCACAAGTGCCCACTGCATCGGCCACGCCATGGAGCAGATCCAGGCTGGCAAGCAGGACATCGTGTTCGCCGGCGGCGGTGAGGAAGAGGACTGGAGCCTGACCATGATGTTCGATGCCATGGGAGCGCTGTCCACCAAGTACAACGATGCCCCTGAAACGGCCTCCCGCCCCTTCGATGCCGGCCGGGACGGTTTCGTGATTGCCGGTGGTGGCGGCATGATGGTTCTGGAAGAGCTGGAGCACGCCAGAAAACGCGGCGCCAACATCATTGCCGAGCTCACCGGCTACGGCGCCACATCGGACGGCTACGACATGGTCGCGCCTTCGGGCGAAGGTGCCCAACGCTGCATGAAGCAGGCCATGGCCACTATCCGGGGCAAGATTGACTATATCAACGCCCACGGCACCAGCACCCCCGTTGGCGACGTTGCAGAGATGGGCGCGGTGCGCGCAACCTTTGGTTCCGACATTCCCGCCATTTCCTCTACCAAATCGCTGACTGGCCACTCCCTGGGTGCCGCAGGTGTTCAGGAGGCGATCTATTCGCTGCTGATGCTGCAGAATGGCTTCATTGCCGGTACCAAAAATCTCAATGATCCAGACGAGAAAATCAGCGATCTTCCGCTGGTGGGACCGAAAAGTCGCGACGGGGCGCTAAACACCGTCATGTCCAACAGCTTCGGGTTTGGTGGGACCAACGCATCGCTGGTTTTCGAGAAGCTTTGAGCGTAAAAGTGATAAGGGCCCACGGGCCCTTATTTGCTTAAAATATATTCTAATATCGTTATGCTTGATTATTGGCAAAGACAGTCATCCGTATTAAGGTACACACTTGATATGAATCAAATCGGACGGATTATCACGTATGGCCCAAGCAATTCCGTTTCGTCAGGCTTCTCCCCTAAAGGCGTCCTGCCACCAGTGCAGCCTGAGCAATCTTTGCCTGCCACTGGCGATTGAAGAAAACGATCTCGACCGGCTGGAAGACATTGTCCAGCAGGGGCGTATCTTCAACCGCGGCGAACATATCTTCGACCAGAGTACGCCCTACCGCTCATGCTTTGCGGTGAAAAGCGGGTCCATCAAGACGTCGATTATCACTGAAAGCGGTGAGGAGCAGGTGACCGGCTTTTTCATGCCCGGTGAACTGGTGGGCCTGGATAGCATTGGCAGTGAACACTATGCGTGCACCGCCAAAGCTCTGGAACGGACCAGCGTGTGTGAGTTTCCGATCGACAAACTGGAGGAACTGACTGGCAAACTGCCGGAGCTTCAGCATCACATGTATCACCTGATGAGCCAGGAGATCCAGAACAGCCATCAACTGGCCATGTTGCTGAGCAAGAACACCGCTGAAGAGCGCATTGCCGCATTGTTGCTGTCGCTTTCCAGCCGGTTCCAGCGTCGCAGGATGTCGCCGACCAACTTCAGCCTGCCCATGGCCCGTAACGACATCGCCAACTTCCTGGGTCTCGCCGTTGAAACGGTGAGCCGGGTATTCACGCGCTTCCAGAACCAGGGCATCATCAAGGCCCGCGGCCGGGAAGTCGAACTTCTGGATATAGAAGGCCTGCAGATGGTCAGCCGGGAATTCTCCCGCCAGTGCAATAGCTGAGAAACTGTTTAGTGCCCGCCGTTGTCGTTAACCGGCGGGCTCACTCTCCACTTCCCTGCCGTTGTTCTTTTTCAGCATGGTCAGCTCATCCACCAGGCCGGAGCGCCAGGGCATCTGCTTGATGCCGAACGTATTGCGGATCTTGGTGCAGATCAGCGTGGTATTGACCGGCTCCAGATGCCCCCACTGCGGCACCTCATCCACCACCCGGATACCTTCGGGAATCCCGGGAAGACCGGCAATCGCCAGGCCCAGCTCGTATAAATTGATTTCCTCGGCACCGGCGTACTGATAGGTACCCCACACCTCGGCTCCGCAGTCCAGCTGAAGAACCACCGCTTCAATCACCCGGGCCAGGTCCCGAACTGCCACAGGCTGGCCGCGGCAGCGCCCTGGCAATGACAGTACCTCACCGGCAGCGGTACTGGCCTGAACCTTTCGTATGAACCGTGCCAGGCTCCAGCCGGTCCGCAGGATGATGTGTCTGGGCAGCAGGGTGCGCAGGGCTTGCTCGCATTCCCATTGCCAGTTACCCAGCTCGTTTACCGGCTGCCCCGGGTTCGATGTGATATACCCACTCTGCTTTCGGCCATCAAACACGTAGCAGGAGGAGAGCTGGAGCAGCGCCATGCCACGATCACGTGCGAACTCGGCCATGGCCACCGGCAAAGAGAACGCTGCCATATGAGCGCCCTCAGGGTCTTTCTCGGCAGTCTCCGGATCGGCCATCCAGAGTGCGTTTACAATCAGGTCGGTATCTTCGGGAATCCAGTTTTCCAGCGCATCGAGATCCGCATTGGAGGGGTCGCTGACAAGCAATGGGCTGACGTGCAGGTGAGTTTCCCGCAGCCGCTCCAGCAAAACCTTCCCCAAGGGGCCGTAATCGTGAACAACAAGTACATGCACGAGGATTCAATGCCTCCGGATATCACTGATGTGACGGTATTTCGGAACCGGTCTGGCCAATGGCTTATCCATTCCGGTCCATACACTGTGATGCAGTCTGGACTTAATGCTTTGCTATTTCTTTCAAGAGCATACAACAACAGGAACTCTCATGCTGAAACAACAGAGCCACATTGTGGCGCCGATTCCCGATGAGTTGCGAACCCGGGCCCTGTATACCGTCGGCGAACTGCGCGAACGGGGCAAGGCCGACAAGGAAGCCATCGACAAGCTCTTCAACCTGATCGTGGACATGACCGAAGAAGGTCTGGACTTCTTTTTCCTGGAGCCGCTTCGCCGTCTGCATGCCAGCAACATGATGATGGGCATGGCCAAAATGGGCATCAGCAGCATGCTCAAAGGCAGCAAGATGGTCGTGCACAAAGTGCTCAAAAAGCTGGACGACCGCAGCCTGGCTGCCATTCTCGACTTTATCGAGGAAATCATTCACGAACCTGAACAGGGCTGACAAAGCACCCCGCTATGTTACCGGTATTGCCGTGGCACCCGCCCGGTAATGCCGGTCATAAGCTCGTAGGAAATGGTGCCGGCGCAGGCGGCCACCTCGTCAACCCCCACGGTGCGCCCCCAGAGCTCGACACTGTCGCCCTCCTTCGCGTCCGGCGCACCGGTGAGGTCAACGGCCAGCATATCCATGGATACCCGGCCGATGAGCCGGATTCGCTGGCCATTGATGGCCGCGGGGGTGTTGGTGCCGGCATGCCGGGGGTAACCATCGCCATAACCAATCGCCACCATGCCCATTCGGGTGTCCCGGTCGGCAACCCAGCTGGCGCCGTATCCAACAGACTCTCCCGCTGGCACCATACGGGTGCTGATCAATGGCGCTTCCAGCGACATCACCGGCTCCAGACCAAGCTCCGGGCCGGTCTTGCCTACCATTGGCGAACCGCCATACAGCATGATTCCCGGGCGGCTCCAGTCAAACATCGGCTGGTCCGGATGAAAGTGGGCGGCCGAGTTGGCAACGCTCTTCATCAGCCCCGGGAAAGCAGAGGTGGCCTGCTCAAACACCGATGTCTGCTGCGCCGTCATGGCGCTCTCAGGATCGTCGGCACAGGCGAAGTGGGTCACAAAGCCCAGCAGCCCCTTGTCAGCACTAATGGCCTTGAGCTTGCCCATGACTCCGGCCAGCTCGTCCGGGTGAAAGCCCAGGCGGTTCATGCCGCTGTTCACTTTCAGCCAGAACGCCGGTCGTGCTTCAAGGCGCTCCAGCCACGACAGCTGCTGGAAACTGTGAAAAACCGGCTCAAACCCCTGTTGGGCGCACTCCTCGATATCCGCGTCGGCGTGCACCCCCTGCAGCAGAACCACCGGCTGCACCAGGCCGGTTTCCCGAATGGCCCGAGCCTCTTCCAGGCATGCCACCGCGAATTTTGGTGCCAGGCCGTCAAGGGCCGAGGCCACCGGCCCGATACCGTGGCCATAGCCATCGGCCTTGACCACCGCCATCACCTGCGCCCCGCCGGCCCGATTCAGGGCAGTCTGGAAGTTCCGGCGAAGGGCGTCGAGATCAATCCGGGCAACAGTGCTGCGGGGCATCAATACTCCCCGCCATAATCGCTGTAGTCACCGTGGGCCAGATCCTCGAATTTCGTGTACTTGCCGATAAATGCCAGGCGGATAGTGCCAATGGGGCCGTTCCGCTGCTTACCAATAATGATCTCGGCAATGCCCTTATCGGGGGTATCCTCGTTATAGACCTCATCCCGATACACGAACATGATCACGTCGGCGTCCTGCTCGATGGCGCCCGATTCCCGCAGATCCGAGTTAACCGGGCGCTTGTTGGGCCGCTGCTCAAGACTCCGGTTGAGCTGGGACAGCGCCACCACCGGGCAGCTGAGTTCTTTGGCAATCCCCTTGAGGGACCGGGAGATTTCCGAAATTTCGGCCGTACGGCCTTCGGTGTTTCCGGGCACCCGCATGAGCTGCAGGTAGTCGACCATGATCAGGCCGATCTTGCCATCGTTCTCCCGGGCAATACGCCGGGCACGGGAGCGCATTTCGGTGGGGCTCAGGCCCGGCGTATCGTCGATATAAAGCGGTTTGTCCTTGAGCAGGCTCACCGCTGAAGTCAGCCGGGGCCAGTCATCCTCTTCCAGCTTGCCGCCGCGGACCTTGGTCTGGTCGATGCGCCCGAGCGACGACAGCATACGCATGGCGAGGGCATCCGCTGGCATTTCCATACTGAACACCAGAACCGGCGTGCCGGTACTGATCAGGGCATTTTCAACGATGTTCATGGCGAAGGTCGTCTTACCCATGGAGGGGCGACCCGCCACAATGATCAGATCCGAAGGCTGCATGCCCGAGGTCTGCTCGTCGAGATCCTTGAAGCCCGTCGTCAGGCCGGTGGTCTGCTCACCCGACTCAAACAGTTCCTCAATCCGGCTCAGGGTCTTGGCCAGAATGGGGTTAATGGCCTGGGGGCCGGAACCTTCCTTGACCCGCGCCTCGGCAATCTGGAATACACTACGCTCGGCTTCGTCGAGAATTTCATTACTGTTCCGGCCGAGCGGGTTGAAGGCCGAATCGGAAATCTTGCCGGACACCTCCACCAGCTGTCGCAAAATGGAGCGCTCGCGGACGATATCGGCATAGGCGCGGATGTTTGCGGCACCGGGGGTTTTCTCGGCCAATTCCGCCAGATAAGACAAGCCACCGGCATCTTCAATATCGCCGGCGCGCTCCAGGAATTCGGCCAGGGTGACAACATCCAGCGGCTCGCTCTCACTAGCGAGGCGCTCCACTGCGCCAAAGATCAGGCGGTGATCCTGTCGATAGAAATCGGCGGCCGAAATCACTTCCGAGATCTCGTCGAACCGGCGGTTGTCGAGCATCAGGCCGCCCAATACCGCCTGCTCTGCTTCCACAGAATGGGGAGGCACCTTGATACGACTGGTTTCGAGATCAGTACTCGCGGGCTTCAGATTGGGCTTGGCCATGAACACATCTTCAGTTGGACATCGTAACCACGACAGTTTAAGCGACCTGCCGCAGCAATGGGAGAGGGTTACAGGGACTTAACAGCATACCAGAAAGCAACAGGCCCGAAAGCCGCGAGATGCGGTTCGGGCCTGTCAGGTTGGCCATCGCTCGGCCTCAGAAGAGGCAGCGACGGCCACCAGCGCATTACCAGAGCCGGGAAAACCCCGACGCCGTTTTCAGAGAAAACGGCTTACTCGGCAACCACCGCCAGCTTGACCGTTACTTCAACGTCGGAGTGCAGCTGAAGCTCGATCTCGTACTCGCCAGTCACCCGGATCGGGCCTTCCGGCAGACGAACTTCGCTCTTCTCGACTTCGGTACCACCGGCAGTGATCGCGTCAGCAATGTCGCGCACACCGATAGAGCCGAACAGCTTGCCTTCTTCACCAGCTTTGGAGCTGATGGTGAAAGCAGCACCCTCGAGAGCCTCGGCGCGAGCCTGGGCGGCAGACAGCTTCTCAGCAGCTGCTTTCTCAAGCTCTGCACGACGCTCTTCGAACGCCTTCAGATTTGCTTCTGTGGCAGGCACAGCCTTGCCATAAGGAAGCAGGAAATTACGACCGTAACCGGCCTTAACCTTTACCTTGTCACCCAGGGAGCCAAGGTTTGCAACTTTCTCGAGCAGAATAACTTCCATCTCGTTAACCTCTTCGTGCTTTATTCAGCCGGCCCGGCAGGGCTTATACGCCTCCGGATATCCAGCCAGCTATCCACAAAAGCCAGAACCACTAACAGAATCATCAGACTTGGGCCCAAAAGGACCAGTGCGACATAGAACATCGCCAGCCAGTTCCCACTGAGCTTTTTCAAACCAACAACACCGTGCACAAGTGCCAGGCTGGCGAGGAACAGCGGCGTTCCCGCAGCCCAGGCCAGCAGCATGGAGTTCAGTCCGAGGAACGGACCAACCACCATGGTCACCGCACACAACACCGCAATTGGCGGTGAAAGGCGCAGACCATGAAATTCCTTGCGGAATCCACCGGGGTTATAAAGCCCCGCCTGCCAGGCCCGCGCCAGCATGGTCATGCCCACACCCGTTGCCAGGTAGGTGCCTGCCATGCTCGCGTTCATCGTGTCCCGGATAACCCTATCGAGGTCATCGCCGAGACTCTTCGCAATTTCGGCATTGTACTGTTGGTAAAAACTCACCCCGGCCTGGACCAGATCATCCAGTAACCCCGGGTAGACCACAGGCAACATCAGGCCTGTGACGATTGCGAGAAAACTTCCCGCAAGCAGAGCTTTTTCCCAGGACAGCGTGGTTCTGATCAGTGACGCCATGAGCATAACCTGGAGCAACACAGCCAGAGCAGTCGGGTCCTGCCCGAAAATGCTCCAGCCAAGCGCCGGAAGTAATGCCCAGAGCCCGATATTGAGCCCCTGACTGATGCCGAGCCTTAGGATTACCAGGCCGACAACGGCTGCGCCAATCCAGAACAACAAGGGTACGGCAGTTGTGACTGCTGCTACCCCGCCGGCCTGGAGGGGACCGCGCATTACATACTGTGCAAGTGCACGCATGGTCCCAAGTCCTGTGTTTCTGTTACTTAGTTATCGTGGCTGTCCGAGTACGGCAGCAGTGCCAGGTAGCGGGCACGCTTGATAGCGGTAGCCAGCTGACGCTGATAACGTGCTTTGGTGCCGGTGATGCGGCTGGGCACGATTTTGCCGGTTTCAGTGATGTAGCCTTTCAGGGTGTCCAGATCTTTGTAATCGATCTCCTTAACACCCTCTGCCGTGAAGCGGCAGAACTTACGACGTCTGAAAAAACGAGCCATAACTTAACTCCTCAACTCCGGTTAATTACTCTTCTTCGTCCTGGGTTTCAGCACGCTGACGTGGCTCGTCAGATTCGGCTGAACGACGCGGGCGATCATCGCCGCCACGACGGTCTTCACGGGACTCGGAAGCTTTCATCGGGGACAGGTCTGTATCCGCACCATCACGGCGCAGGATCATGTCGCGGATGATTGCATCGTTGAAACGGAAGTTGTGAGTCAGCTCGTCCATCGCGGCCTGTGAACATTCAACGTTCATCAGTACGTAGTGAGCCTTGTGAATCTTGTTGATCGGGTATGCCAGGTGACGACGGCCCCAATCTTCCAGGCGATGTACCTTGCCGCCATCTTCAGTGATGACGCCGGTATAACGCTCGATCATCGCGGGCACCTGCTCGCTCTGATCCGGATGTACCATAAAAACGATTTCGTAGTGACGCATGAGTTCTCCCTACGGTTTAAACAGCTTCCTTTTTACCGGCACGGCTTTGAACCCGCGACCGACAAACATGAAAGCAAGGAGTTGACAGCATTCTGCTGCCGGTTTCTTTTTGCTTTATCAATAAGGCTTTACAAGAAAGGCTTGATCAAAAGCTTGGCCCCGTATTGCCTGCATTCAGGCAATACAAAACCACCCCTTGGAAAAGGGGTCACGTATTCTAGGCGGGGAATGCCCTGTGTGCAAGGGTTAACCAAGCCGTTGACGCAGGGCTTCGTATAGGCAAACACCCGTAGCCACGGATACGTTGAGGCTATCCACGTGGCCGAGCATGGGGATATTGATCAGCTGGTCACAGTGCTCCCGGGTCAACCGGCGCATGCCCTTGCCTTCCGCCCCCATCACCAGGGCCACCGGGCCCTTGAAATCGGCCTGGTAGAGCGTTGCGTCCGCCTCACCGGCGGTGCCGATCAGCCAGACCCCCTGATCCTGCAAACTACGCAGAAAGCGGGCGAGATTGGTAACCCGCACAAAGGGCACAGTCTCGGCAGCACCACAGGCAACCTTGCGGGCAACCGGGGTCAGCGAAGCGGACTTGTCCTTGGGGACAATGACCGCCTGAATTCCCACGGCATCGGCGGTGCGCATGCAGGCGCCAAGATTATGGGGATCGGTCACGCCATCCAGTACAAGCAGAAACGGCGGCTTGTCACTGCCCGCCAGCTGCGCCAGCAGATCGTCTTCCGTCCACTCCCGGCTCTCACTGACGGCCGCGACAATCCCCTGATGCACTCCGGACACGCGCTCGTCGAGCTCTTTACGATGCACAACTTTCCAACGCACACCCAGGCTATCCAGGGCATCGGTAATGCTCTTGACCCGCTTATCCTGCCTGCCGGTCTGAATCCAGACCTGCTGTAAACGTTCTGGCTCGCGCTTGAGGACAGCCTCAACCGCGTGCCAGCCAAACACAAATTCTCCGGACACTGATTCTGCTTCCTGTTACTTGCCTGATTTGCGCGGCTTGGCTTTCTTATCGCCTTTGCCAGCGGCACTGCCTTTTTTGCCTTTCTTCAGGGCAAGCTTTGCAGCTCTAGCTACCAGTTCGTCCCTGGCAGAGGGTGTTTCATCGTCATCAAACGTCTCGGGGCCCGCCTTTTTCTTCTGCGAAGCCGGGCGTTTCCTCGGGCGCTTCGGGCCAGACTCGCCGGGTGACGCGCCTTTCTGGCCAGGCCTGGTTCTGCCGGAGGGCTTGCCACCCTTGCCAGGGCCGCGTTTTCCCTTTCCTCTCTCCCCTTTATCAGGAACCTTGAGAGCGTCACGATCTGCCTGCCGGTGAACCGGCTCGCTGATCAGTTCCAGGTCTATCTTCCGGTCTTCCATACCGACCCGAACAACCTTCACCCGGACCTCATCACCAAGCCGGAAACTCATTGCCGTGCGTTCACCGATGAGACGATGTTTGGCTGAATCGTGATGGAAGAAGTCGCCGCTCAGCGTCGACACGTGCACCAATCCCTCTATGTAGACTCCCGAGAGCTCAACGAAGAAGCCAAAGGGCACCACTGAAGCAATCACGCCATCATAGTCCTCACCGACATGATCACTCAGGTACTCACACTTCAGCCAGGCCATGACATCCCGGGTGGCGTCATCGGCACGCCGCTCCGCCATGGATGTATGCTCACCCAGCTGCTCCATCCGGGCCAAATCGTAGGGATACTCGGAAAGCTCGGGATCCGGCTTCGGAGGCGGAACCACATCCTTGGACGGCTGCCCTCCGTGAATCACCGATTTGATGGCCCTGTGATTAATCAAATCCGGGTAACGTCGGATCGGCGACGTGAAGTGGGCATAACCCGCATAACCAAGGCCAAAATGGCCACCCTCTTCAGGACTGTATACCGCCTGGCTGAGTGAACGCAGCATCACCGTCTGGATCACATTGGCATCCGAGCGGTCCTTGATACTATTCAGCAGTTCCTGATAGTCCGCAGAGGTGGGGTTATCGCCACCACCCAATTGCAGCCCCAACTCACCCAGGAACAGCCGAACCGCGTTGAGCCGCTCTTCTGAAGGGCCATCGTGCACCCGGTAAAGTGCCGGGAGTTTGTGTTTTTTCAGGAATCGCGCTGTCGCAACGTTCGCGCACAGCATGCATTCCTCGATGATCTTGTGGGCATCGTTGCGCTGCACCGGAACGATCTCTTCGATTTTCCGGTCGGCGTCAAACACGATCTTGGTTTCGGTGGTTTCGAAATCGATTGCGCCACGCTCGGTACGGGCCTTGCGCAGCAACTGGTAAAGGCCGTAGAGATTGTGTAACTGCGGGAGCACATTGGCGTATTGCTCACACAGCTTGTAGCCCTGCTCGGTGTCCGGGTGCTCCAACATGGTGCTTACCTTGTTGTAGGTAAGCCGCGCATGACTGAACATGACCGCCTGATAGAAGCTATAACTACTGATGTTACCCGCGGCGCTGATGGTCATATCGGCCACCATGCAGAGACGATCCACCCCGGGGTTCAGCGAACAGAGGCCATTGGACAGCTTTTCCGGCAGCATTGGCACGACGTGATCCGGGAAATAAACCGACGTACTGCGGTTTACCGCCTCTTCATCCAGCGGTGTACCCGGCCGGACATAGTGGGAAACGTCGGCAATCGCAACCAGCAGGCGATAGCCGCCACGGGGCCTTGGCTCGCAATAGACGGCATCATCGAAATCACGGGCCGTTTCGTCGTCAATGGTTACCAGCCTGAGATTGCGGATATCCTTCCGATTGGCCTTGTCTTTCTCTGTGACCTCTTCCGGAATTTCTGCCGTCTGCTCACCAACAGCTGGCGGCCAGCTATGGGGAATGTCATAGGAACGGATGGCAACGTCAATTTCCATCCCCGGTGCCATATGTTCGCCAAGGACCTCAACAACCTTGCCCAATGGCTGCGTGCGCACAGTGGGCTGGCGAACTATGTCCACCACAACGTACTGGCCATGGCGGGCATTGCCGCAATTTTCCTGGGGAATCAGAACTTCATGGTTGATCCTCGCGTTTTCCGGAACAACGAAGCTGATACCGCTTTCCTGGAAAAAGCGTCCCACCGTCTGACTGGTCCGGTATTCCAGAACCTCAACGATCACGCCCTCGCGTCGACCGCGATCGTCAACCCGATCAACCCGTGCCGCCACGCGATCACCATGGAACACCTGGCGCATCTGCCGAGCGGTGAGAAACAGATCAGAACCGCCATCATCCGGCACCAGAAAGCCGAAACCGTCTTTGTGGCCAATTACCCGACCGGTAACCAGATCAGCTTCTTCGATGGGGAGGTAGGCGCCACGCCGGTTGCAGATCAGTTGCCCATCCCGACACATGGCAATCAGTCGCCTGCGAAGAGCCTCAATGCCCTCCTCTGACGACTGCCCAAGCTCTGAACACAATGTTTCATGTGTTGCGGGCGCCCCGCGCTCCTTGAGGTGCGAGAGGATAAATTCCCGGCTTTGAATAGGATTATCGTATTTCTGGGCCTCACGGCTGGCGTGAGGATCCCGGTCGTTTTTCTTCCTGGAAACCATTCGGATCCTTGTCCTGAGGCTGTGCCAACGCGGCACAGTTTAGATTCGTTTGCAACGAGTATAACGTTGGGATGCAGCTCCTGCCTATCAACCTGCCCGGAATAGGCATAAATACCTGCCATTCTTTTTGCGAAAAAATGTTTGACACCCCAGGCCGGAATTATTAAAGTACGCGCCATCGGTTGAGGGACACACCTCAACGCTGGCAGAAACGTTTAGTTTTCAACAAGCTAAGGTTCTGCAAATCACCTGCCGAGGTGGTGAAATTGGTAGACACGCTAGCTTCAGGTGCTAGTGGGGGCAACCCCGTGGAGGTTCAAGTCCTCTCCTCGGCACCACTTCCTCCCTCAGGAAGTGGCAAATTGGCTAGCCGGCCAAATTCCAGATCCCTTTGAATAATCGCCGATTTCTGTAATTCCTTTGCCTGCAGCCAGAAAAAAATCGGGCGCAATATTGCCTATTGCAGCAACCCAACCAGATACTCAGACAAACGCTGGTAGCTATACTCCACCCGCGCATAAGCGGAATTGGGCACACCCTCGAACTCGCGCCCACAGTCACCACCCGCATTGTATGGTTTAAGGTAGGCATCGCGAATTAGATTCGGTTGTTCAGCAACAAAGCCTGGTCCGTCAGCTGCAGGGTAATTCATCGCCCATTCGAAACTGCCATCACCGGTCACCCGGGACAGCTGGAGCCGAATCGGATCGAGGAATCCATAGCGCAACAGTCGCAGATACGGCGGCTCATCTTCAGAAAACCCCCTTCGATCGAACTCAAGAACCGGATCGGTAAAGCCTTCTGGCTGTGGTTCATAGCCTGAAAACTGGTACGCCTGAACGCCGTTTACAACCTGGTTTGCTTCGGCGGCATCCTCCTGAGGGGCACAGCTGTTGATACTGGCGGAAAACGTTACGGCTTCCACCGCACTGCCCTGCTCTGAAATCCGGTAACCGGGAAACACGGACGACGAATTTTCGGTTTCCGGAACCAGCGTACGGGTTGCCCCGTCACGAATCTCTGCAACCAATTCCACGAGATCACCACTGTCCCTCGTCCAGCTGTAGGTAACCTCTGGAGGGCCGCCCAGCTCCGTTGAATCTGCCGCAATCCCCCTGTGCACATGGCAGGTGGTACTGGTCTCGAAGTAAATCCGCCGGTTGTCCCAATCGAAAATCAGACGCTCATCCGTGCCCTCGTCGTCGAAATTCAAGCGGCTCTGCTCCGAAAGTGCGGCGGACGGTAGCCACTGGGTTTGCAGGTCCGCCATATAACCATTCACACCGATCAGTCTAGCCAGCTCCGGCATGGAGGGTGCCAGACAGCCGTTTGCCGAGACGTATAGCAAACGCCCGCTCTCACTGTAATCGAAGGCCAGCTCGGCGGAGATCTGCAGGCCGGAGCGACTGGCAGGCAGGGTATCCTGATTGGAGGGCTCGGCGTATACCTTCTGGCTGGTCAGCAGCACCGGGTCACTCAATTCCACATCCACGTCGGGCAGGGTCAGGGCATCAACGTCGACATTGGCAAAATCACCCTGGGCGGCGGCATCAACCACCGCGATAACATCGCCGGCATTCTGTACCAGAGACACGCCCAGCAGAAACGCCGCTTCCTTGCTCAGAAATCGCTCCGTGCCGTCACTGTCTCCCGCTGCCAGCAGGTCGTTATAGGCAGCTGGAATCTGGCTGGCCATGAACCGTGCCAGTGCCCTGGCGTAGGCGTGTGAGCGCTCGTCCCGGGCGAGGATATAGTCACGCACCAGATTCAAATCGGCCAGGCTGGCAGCGGCGCCGGAGGGCGTTTCCAGGAACGAACCCAGCCCGACGATGCCCCGATAGCGGGCCAGTGTGGTCAGTGGCGTGATGTTGCGAACACCGGGAGGCGCCGACATCAGATAGGCGCTGGCCACCGGGACGCCTCCGTTGCGAGTTTCCTCAAGGGTTTTACCCGGCAGGGCCACGGCATGCAGCGAATAGTCCCGTGGATCAAGGTCCGGGCCCACTGAAGGATCCAGAACAAGCTCCGAGATATCCATTGCGAACCGACCGCCGGCAGCACTGATGGCCGTGGGCTCACCAGAGGCAAGGGTAACTGAGCTGCCGTTATCCAGTTCGATAACAAGGGGCCCCGGGGTGTACTGACTGTCACCATCCATATCCAGCCAGACCCGGGCGTTCTTCAGGTAGCCGTCGATGACCTTGCCCGTATAAGGCGCAGGCTCACTGTACTCCACGCCATCGAAATCCCGCCCGTCCACGGGCAGCTCGTCGGATTCCTCACCGCAACCGGCGAGGAAAAGGGAGAGAACAGGCACAGAGAGACCAATGAGGCATTTCATCGCGGCAACCGTTTATCCTTGTTAGAGGTTGTGCCGCTACTTTAGGGGATGTGGTGCCCGCAGACCTTGATAGGTTTGGCAATTTGTAAAGTTTGGTAACTGGCGCCCCATCTGGTCAGCGAATTAACCAGACGGGACACGAGTCACGACGAGCAGCTGTAGTGGGAAACCCCACCAAGATCGAACAACTCTGACGGCTTCAGCCGGTAGTATTGCGCCTCAACGGCATTCGATTGCTCGGCGTAGGGGTGAGTCAATACATCCTGCAGCGCTCTCAGTGGCTGGTAATCCCCATCGGCTGCTCGCTGATAGGCAGGAACCACGAACCACTCGCGCATGGTGTATTTTGGGTTCACGCGCTTCATGCACAGGGAGCGTTCCTCGCGGAGCCGGGAGCCATCGCCAGCCCCATCGAGTCCGGTTTTTGATTTCCACTTGGCAAGCCAGTCAGACCAGCGCTTGAGTAGCGTGTCCGAATCTTCCCCTCCGGCTTGATTCAGTGACCTGTAAAAGCTCTTTTTGATTGGCGCGATATCGTCGGGTATTGAGGAGAGCTCGCGAAAAAAGACCGTGTAATCCACAGGTGTCTGCGTCATCAGCATCATCAACTCCCTGAAGAGTTCGACGTCAAACGCCTCAAGGCCCAGCTTGGCCGACCACATCTTTTCCATTTCCGCCTGCATCACCGCCGGGAAACCGCTATGAATCTCCTCAAGTTGAGCCAGTTCGTCCTCATGAGCGGTCAACAGAGGCCTCAGGGCCGAACAGAAACTCTTGAAGTTCCGTTCTGCTGCCGCGGGTTGGTTCAGGAAGGCGAAGTGCTGTCCGCCACCGGTCCATGGCTGGTAAAAGGGTTCAAATACTTCACAGAAGCCGAAGGGACCGTAATCCAGTGTAAAGCCGCCGGCGGCGCAATTGTCACTGTTGAAATTGCCCTGGCAGTAACCAACCCGAATCCAGTTCGCAACCAGGGAGGCAAGGCGGCTGCGGAACTCCCGAGCGAGCATCACGAGTTTTGTGGGAGTATCGAGTGACTGATCAATAACGCCGTTGTACTCCCGATCAATCAGGTGCAGTACCAACTGCTCGAGTTCTTCATGCGCACGGGGGTGCTCCTGCTTTCGGGCCCTGCGCCCGAAAAGTTCTAGCTGGCCCACCCGAATGAAGGACGGGGCCACACGCGTGGAGATGGCAACCGGCTCCGAAATGAGCTGGTCCGGATCCAGGGAATGGGAGCCCTGGGAATACCAGGGTCGCCGCACCCTCTCCGTTTTCGATACATACAGACTCAGCGACCGGGAGGTCGGCACCCCCAGTGCGTGCATGTGCTCCTGGGCGAGGAATTCACGAACGCTGGAGCGCAGAACGGCCCGGCCGTCGGCGCCTCGACAGTATGGAGTCCGTCCGCCGCCCTTGAGCTGCATTTCCCAGCGTCGACCGTTGATAACCGCTTCCAGTACGGAAATGGCACGGCCGTCACCATAGCCATTGCCGGTCTGAAACGGACACTGCTGGATGTACTCGGTGCCGTAGATGGAGAGCGCATAGCCACACGCCCAACCGACTTTGCTCATGGGTTCCGGCACGCGTGAGAGGTCTCCGGAGAACATCCGGATAAAGTCATCAGACCGGGCCAGGCTGTCTGCAAAGCCCAGTTCGCGGAACAAACCTTCACTGTGGGCGACGTACTCGGGGGTCTCGATGGGGGTTGGCCTGACCGGAACGTAGTGCCCTGAAAAGACCTGCCTCGGCTTGTAGTCAACGCCATCGGCAGTGGCATCAGGATCGCAGGCCAGACTATTCATCAGCGAATAGTCTGCCATCGGCGCTAGCTCTTCGAGGTTGGTCACTTCGAAACGGGGTTCTCGCGACAACGGCTGTGTCATCTGTGCCTCTCCTGATCAAAGGAAACGGGCAGTGCCGGCACTGCCCTCAGTTGCCCTTATGACCAGCCCTGGGGCGGGGGTTCAGAATGAACGGGCAACGATTTCCTTCATGATTTCGTTGGTGCCGGCGTAGATCCGCTGCACCCGTGAGTCTGCCCAGGCCCGTGCGATCGGATACTCCCACATGTAGCCGTATCCGCCGTGGAGCTGCACGCACTCATCCATCACCTTACACTGTAGATCTGTGGTGAGCTGCTTGAGCATCGCAGCCGTGGGGATGTCGAGCTTCTTGTCCAGATGCAGCTCCAGGCACCGATCGGTGAACACCCGGGCAGCGGTAATCTCGGCCTTCATTTCCGCCATCTTGAAGCGGGTATTCTGGAACGCAATCACCGGCTTGCCGAAGGCGTTGCGCTCCTTGACGTAATCCAGGGTCCACTGCCAGGCGGCTTCAGCGGCGGCAACAGCACCCAGAGCCACCTGAAGACGCTCGGCCGCCAGCTCCTGCATCAGTTGGAAAAAGCCCTGGCCTTCGCCCGGACCGATCAGATTCTTCTCAGGTACCTTCACATCCTGAAAGAACAGCTCGGAGGTGTCCTGGGCCTTCATACCAACCTTGTTCAGGTTCTGACCTTTTTCGAAACCTTCCCACGCGGTTTCCACCATGAACAGACTGATGCCCTTGGCGCCTTCCTTGGGATCGGTCTTTGCAACAACAATAACCACGTCAGCAAGCTGGCCGTTAGTGATGAAGGTCTTGGAACCATTCAGCACGTAATGATCGCCGTTTTTCACCGCCGTCGTTTTCACGCCCTGCAGGTCCGAGCCGGCACCCGGCTCCGTCATGGCAATGGCGCCAATCATTTCGCCGCTGGCCAGTTTGGGCAGATAGTAATTTTTCAGCTCGTCGGAGCCATAGTTAAGAACGTAAGGCGCGACAATGTCAGAGTGCAGGCCCCAGCCTATCCCGGTCAAGCCCGCTCTGGCGACCTCTTCAATCAACACCGCGCTGTACCGGAAATCCGCGCCTACGCCGCCAAACTCTTCTGGCAGGCAAGGGCAAAGAAAACCCAGCTCACCGGCTTTCTGCCAGAGCTCGCGGCTAACCTGGCCGTCTTTCTCCCACTGATCATGGTAAGGCGCCGCTTCCTGCTCCAGGAACTTGCGGACAGAATCTCGAAAGCCTTCAAGGTCGGCGTCGAAGAGAGTGCGTGGAATCATGGTGAACCTCGGTGAATAACCTGTGTTGTGATTGTCGTTCACCAAGTCTCTGCCCGGAGCCCGGTTTGCTCAATGATGAAAAGCATCAATCGGGCTGGCCAAAACCATCGCTAAGAGCAGCCTCAGCCCTTGCGCTTGTCCTTGGCTCGGGCCTCGCCCCAGCGGGGCATCAGGTCCTGGGGCAGGTTCAGATGATCAAGGATTCGGGCGACAATAAAATCCACCAGATCCTCAAGCGACTGCGGTTTGTGGTAGAAGCCGGGGCTCGCCGGCATGATGACGGCCCCCATGCGGGTCAGTTTCAGCATGTTCTCCAGATGCACCTCGGAGAACGGCGCCTCCCGGGGCACCAGAATCAGCGGGCGCCGCTCCTTCAGAGCCACATCGCCGGCCCGCTCGATCAGGTTGTTGCTGGCCCCGGTCGCCAGGGCCGAAAGCGTTCCGGTGCTGCAGGGGCAGACCACCAGCGGCGCTTTCTCGCCGGAGCCGGAAGCCGGCGGGGCAAACCAGTCTTCCCGCCCAAACACCAGAACCTGGCCCGGCTCCGCGCCGGTATAGGCAGACAAGGTTTCCTGCATCGCCGGCGGCGTCCCCGGCAGCTTCAAATCGGTTTCCGTGGCGATCACCACTTGCGCGGCCCGACTGACCATCACATTCACACGGCAGCCCGCTGACACCAGGCACTGCAACAAGCGCAGGCCATACTGGGCACCGGACGCGCCGGTGAAGGCCAGGTTAACAGTTGAAGGCCGGTTCTGGTCGTTGCTCATGGATGTCGCCACTTGTCAGTCAGAGGAAGCCGCCGGTTGCGCCGGATCAGCCACGGATACGCTCAAGCTCGGCAATAAGTTTACCGTGAATGCCGCCAAAGCCACCGTTGCTCATGATCACAATGTGACAGGGGCTGGGAAGATCTTCCAGGGTGCGTGCCAGCAAGTCCTCCACCGTAGCCTCCACCCGGTGCCGATCGGAACCGGTATTCAGCTCCTGCCAACCGGCAATCAGTTCCGGCAGCCAGTCCATATCGTTCAGATTGGCCCACAGAACCCGGTCTGCGATTTCCGCGCTGGGCAGCAGTGTCTGGCGGTGAACGCCCTGCTTCATGGTGTTTGAGCGCGGTTCAATCAACGCCAGGATGGGCTCGTCACCCACCTGGTTGCGCAAGCCCTCAAGGGTGGTGGCAATGGCGGTCGGATGATGGGCAAAGTCGTCGTATACACGCACGCCGTCTATGTCCGCCAGCAACTCCATCCGCCGTTTGACACCGGAGAACCGGCATAGGGCTGCCACCGCATGATCCGGGGTAACGCCCACATGGCGTGCCGCAGCAATGGCAGACAGGGCATTGCGAACATTATGAAGACCGGTCTGGTCCCACTTCAGCGTTGCCACCGGCTGTTCGTGGTGAATCACCAGAAACCGGCTGCCATCCTCCGAGAGCAGCTCGGCCCGCCAGTCCGACATGCGCGGGGTCTCGCTGCCAATGGCGGTGTCTTGCACCGGGCTCCAGCAGCCCAATTCCAGGGCATTATCCAGGTGACGGTCCACCGCCGGACGGATTATCAGGCCCTGGGAGGGGACAGTTCGCACCAGGTGGTGGAACTGGCGTTCAATGGCTTCGACGTTTTCGAAAATATCCGCGTGATCGAATTCCAGATTATTCAGGACCAGGGTGTGGGGACGGTAATGGACAAACTTGGAGCGCTTGTCGAAGAAGGCGCTGTCGTATTCGTCCGCCTCGATCACAAAAAAGTCGCTGTTGCCCAGCCGGGCAGAAACGGGAAAGTCCCGGGGAACACCGCCAACCAGGTAACCCGGTTCAAACCCGGCCTGATCCAGGATCCAGAGCAGCATGGACGTGGTTGTGGTCTTGCCGTGGGTACCGGCTACAGCCATTACCCAACGGTGCCTGAGCACCTCGCGGCTCAACCATTCGGGCCCGGACATGTAGTCGATATTCCGGTTGAGTACCGCTTCGACTTCCGGATTGCCGCGGGACATGGCGTTACCGATGAGCACCAGGTCCGGTTTCGGCTCCAGGTGATCCGGGCTATACCCTTCCATCAGACTGATACCCTGAGCCTCCAACTGGGTGCTCATGGGTGGATAAACACCCTGATCGGAGCCTGTCACGGTGTGGCCGAGCTCCCGGGCCAGAACGGCCAGGCTGCCCATGAAGGTGCCACAGATTCCGAGGATATGAATGTGCATTCGGCAACTGCCCTCTGAGTTGAAACCCGACAAGCCTCCCGTATCCGCCCCACCCCGTCAAGAGCCACGCTATCCGCAATCCTGCTCATGAAAATTGCCGGCGATTGGCGTATCATCTGCGCCATTGTCGAACCAGCAGGAGGCTCCAGCCCGAGATGGCCATCAAGAACGCATTCTACGCTCAGTCCGGCGGTGTCACCGCCGTCATCAATGCCAGTGCCTGTGGCGTCATCCAGACCGCCCGCAAGCATCCGGACAAAATCGGCAAGGTGTTTGCCGGACGCAACGGCATTATCGGGGCGCTGAAGGAGGAACTGATTGATACCAGCCTCGAGAGCGATGACGCCATCCAGGCGCTGATTCATACCCCCGGCGGCGCTTTTGGCTCCTGTCGCCACAAGCTCAAGAACATTTCCGAGAACCGTCGCGAATACGAGCGGCTGATTGAGGTGTTCCGGGCCCACGACATTGGCTACTTCTTCTATAACGGCGGCGGAGATTCCCAGGATACTGCCTACAAGGTCTCCCAGATCGCTGACAAGATGGGCTACCCCATTACCTGCATTGGCGTGCCCAAGACCGTGGATAACGACCTGCCGTTCACTGACTGCTGCCCCGGCTTCGGTTCCGTTGCCAAGTACATTGCCACATCCACCCTGGAAGCCAGCCTGGACATCAAGTCCATGTGCGAAACCTCCACCAAGGTGTTCATCCTGGAAGTCATGGGCCGCCACGCCGGCTGGATTGCCGCATCCGGCGGCCTGGCCGGACAGGGCGAGGGCGAACCACCCCACATTATCCTGTTCCCGGAAATTCCTTTTGACCGTGAAAGCTTCCTGGCGCGCGTGGATCATTGCGTGAAGGAATACGGCTACTGTGTTGTGGTGGCCTCCGAAGGTGCCCAGTACGAAGATGGCCGCTTCCTGGCGGATGCCGGTGCCAAGGACGCATTCGGCCACACCCAGCTTGGTGGTGTTGCCCCGGCCCTCGCCAATATGGTCAAGCAGGCACTGGGCCACAAGTACCACTGGGCCGTAGCGGATTACCTCCAGCGCAGCGCCCGCCACATCGCCTCCGCCACTGACGTGGAACAGGCCTATGCCGTTGGTAAGGCCGCGGTGGAAATGGCCCTGGAAGGCAAGCAGGCACTGATGCCCACTATCGTCCGGGAACAAGGGAAGCCTTACCGCTGGAAGATTGGCGAAGCGCCCCTCAGTGAAGTGGCAAACCAGGAAAAAAAGATGCCGATTCACTTCATCACCGACGACGGCTTTGGTATCACCCAGGATTGCCGGGACTACCTGGAGCCGCTGATTGCCGGTGAGAGCTTCCCGCCATTCGATAATGGCCTGCCACGGGTCGCCAAACTCCAGAACACCTTGACCGAGAAGAAGCTTAAAACCGATTTCCAGCTGTAGTCCTTTTCGGCCCCATCGGGAATCAAAAAAGCCTGACAGATTGGCTCTGTCAGGCTTTTTTCTTTGTTCGGGGAACCATCGGCCCTGGTTAGCGGGCCAGTTCCGCCTGGTGGTCGCGCACGTAGGCATAGAACTGATCAAAACCGCCCACGTACTGGCTACCGACAAGAATCTGGGGCACGGTATAGACGGGCCGGCCAATCCTGTCGGCAATGTCCTGCTTGCTCATACCCTTCTCGATCATATCGACCCAGACATAGGGAATGTTTCTGGCCTCACACAGGTGCCTGGCCTGTACACAGAATCCACAACTTGAGCGGCCGTAAATCGTGACCTGCTCCATAAACACCTCCCTAAAATCTCTGCCGGTGAATTCCGGGATTAAAATCGCATGAAAGAATCATGACACGGCACCCGGTAATTGAAAATTGATGCTTTGAATCGCCGCCATAGTAGCGGGCCATCATGTTCTGAGGCGGCTCAGCTCACGCTCCAGAACCTGCACCTCGTTGTCCAGGGCCTGACCACTGCCCTTGACCCGACCGGCAAGCTCCCGGAGATCGTTGGCAGCATCGCCGATGTGCGTCAGGTTGCGATTGATTTCCTCGCTCACCGAGCTCTGTTCCTCCGCTGCAGTGGCCACCTGGGTTACGTGCTCCACAATGGTTCCGATCCGGTCGACCACAGTGGCCAGTGAATGGGCCGCCTCCTGGGTGCCATCGACCGCCGAGGTGGCGCGATCAACGCCGCTCTGGATCACCGAAACGGCGCCATTCACATCCTGCTTGAGGCCGTCGATCATGGTGCTGATTTCATCGGTGGATTCCCGCGTCCGCGAGGCCAGCGTACGGACCTCATCGGCAACCACGGCAAATCCGCGCCCCTGTTCGCCGGCCCTGGCGGCCTCGATGGCAGCGTTGAGGGCGAGAAGGTTAGTCTGTTCGGCGATGCCACGGATGACATCCAGAATCCGGTTGATGTCCTCACTACGATTGGCCACCTGCCCGATTGCCGTACTGGCCTCCCCCATATCGTTGGCAACCGCGCTCACGCCCTTCACCGCCGATGAAAGGGTATCCTGGGTAAACCGGATGCCATCCTGGGCCATACGCGCATTATCCGCTGCTTCGCCGGCAAATCCGGCCACTTCCCCTGCAGCGGCAGACATTTCGTTCATGGCTGTCACCACGCTATCGATGTCCTGATGCTGCCGGCCGGTCTGCTCATCGGTCTCAACCGCAATACTGCCCACATCCGTGGCCTGCTCCCGAACCTTGGCGTTTACGCCCTTCAGGTCATTGATCATTTCCCTCAAACGGGCCAGGAAGGCATTGAACCCGCCGGCCAGCTCGATCAGTTCGGCATGGGTGTCGATTTCCAGCTCACGGGTCAGGTCCCCTTCGGCGCTGGCCAGGTTCTTCATGCGATCCCGGATCTCATCCAGTGGCCGGGTAACCGAGCGCACCAGGAGAACCAGAGCCACTATGGCGAAAACCACCACCGCGATCCCCACCAGGGTCTGGCGTGTGGCTGTCGCGGCGACTTCGTCTGACAACAGACCGGTTATTTCCGAAACGCTGGCGAGCGCGGCATCCCGCGGCAACTCGATCAGCAGCGACCACTCGACATCCGGCAACCGGATTTTAACAGGATACGCCACGGCCAGGGTCTGCCCGTCATCAAAGGTGCCCTCACCCCGGTGCAGCCCTGCGAAAGTGTCGCCATGCTCGGGCACGGCTTCCTGAAGAGGCCGGCCCAGCTGTTCCTCATAATGACTGGAGGCCGCGATAAGCCCCTGCTCACTGATCAGCGTGACACGGGACTGGCCGCCGAACAGTTCCTGACTGACACCGGCAATGGTTCGTTGCAGTGTCGAGAGATTGATGTCGACACCCACCACGCCGGCGAATGTTCCGTCATCCAGAATCGGAACCACCAGGCTGGTCATCAACTCCGAGTAGCCTTCACTGATTTCGTATTCGTAGGGTTCCATGATGCAGGGTGCCCTGGTGTCCCGCGAACACAGGTACCACTCTGCTTCCCGGATCCCGAATTCGTTCAGGCTGTCCAGATATTTGGTAGCCGGGTCTTCCGTGCGGCTGAACTGGACCTGGCCGTCCGGATCCCGGTAGTAATAGATCTCCAGGGTGCCCTCATCGCTGCTGTGTTCTTCAACACCACCGGTGAAGTAGCGATCCTGGCCATCGTAGCCATCAGGCTCGAACTGGGCGTAGATTGAACTCAGGCTTTTCTGCTCCTCCAGAACTGCGCCAACGGTCTCCTGCAGGGCTGTCCGGCTGATACGCCCGGAGCTGTCAGCCTGAATGTTTCGGATAATGACATTGCGAACGACTTCCGGGGTTCGAAAGGCGGTCGCGAACTGGCCACTGACCAGTTCGCCATATTTGCCGGCGGTTGCGCCGAGCTGATCCATCACAATACCCTGCACCGTATCCCGGGTTTCGGCCGTCAATCTCTCTTCCATGTCTCCGAGTGACAACTGGGCCGTAACCACGATGCTGATACCCATAATCAGGAGCAGGGACACAACGAGGGCATAGAGCTTGAAGCGGAGCGATAACTGTTTCATGGTGAGGCCGGACCTGCGGAGTGTTGGAGGTTCATTTCATATTAAAGCACGGAGGGCCCGGTGGCCTACCTGACGCTATTTCTGACCGCGTTCGCTGCTGCCACGCTGCTGCCTGCCTACTCGGAAGTCCTGCTCGGCACCCTGATAACACAGGGCTACTCCTGGTGGTGGCTCTGGTTCTGGGCAACACTGGGCAACACGTTGGGCTCGGTCGTTAATGGGGTTATCGGCCGGCAGGTGGATCGCTTTAAGCATAAACGCTGGTTTCCGGTCAGCGAAATGCAGCTGCACAAGGCGCGGAACCGTTTTAACCGTTACGGCCAGTGGTCACTGTTGATGGGCTGGCTGCCCCTCGGAGGCGACGCGTTGACCCTGGTTGGCGGGATCATGCGCGTGCCATGGCTCAACTTTGTCATCCTGGTGGGTATCGGCAAGGGCGCCCGCTACGCCTTCGTGCTCTGGCTTGTGGCCGAAGCATCCGGCGCGTCGTCACCCTCACCGTAGAGGTATTTCTTCAGCAGCGGCTCGCCATTGAACTCGGAATTCAACACCGCGACAAAGGTGTAGACCCCGATCAGTTTGCGGTTCAGGAAAACAAACTCCTTCGGAGGCACCCGGAAATAGCGGCTGATGGCAGACCTGGCCGCCTGGCGGGCCACCCTGGAGGGCAACTCGCTCTGCTTCCAGCGGTACTGGCCCTGGCTGTTCACCGCATAATCCGGCCAGGATTCCTTGTTGCTGGACAGGGGCTCAAGCACCGACATGCATACCTGGCCGAACTTCTGAAGAACCTCATCCGGCCAGTCGGTACTCATGAACCGCAGCTTTACGCCGCCGTCGATCACAGCCTGGAGATCGTCCTCGTAGGACGCCCTGATCATCTGGATAACCGGCTGGAGAAATTCATCCGAGTAAGCCTGCACCGCTCCGAAATCAAGCAGAACAATGCGGTCGTACCCCGGATCGTCGCCCTCTTCGCCGGCGATACGGATTCGATAGTTGCCGAAGTTCGGATCCGTCTGTATTTCCCCCCAGACAAACAGCTCCCGGAAAAACAGCTCGAGAGCGGCCTTGCCAAGTGCGCTTCGACGCTCCAATGGAAGGTCCCTGACCGCCTGGGAGCTGACGGAATGGCCGTGTTCGTAGGTCGAGCAAATAACGTGTGCGGTTGAAAACTCGGGCAGGACCCTGGGCACAATGAACCTCGGATCCGACGCCAGCATATTGCGGAATTTCTCGGTGGTTTTCGCCTCCAGGCGATAATCCACTTCCCGATGCATCATCTGCCGGACTTCTTCCAGCCAGTCATTGAACTCCGGGCCGAAACTGACCAGCCTCGCTACCCGTAACAGCTGGGCAACTGCATTCAGATCGCTGTCTACCGCATCGGCAACGCCGGGGTATTGTACCTTCAGCACCAGTTCCAGGCCGTCGCTTTTGCGCCAGGCCCGGTGCACCTGCCCAAGCGATGCCGCGCCAATGGGTTCGGGCTCCACATCCAGTTGAGCCAGGCGGTCTGCCCCCAGCTCATCTTTCAGTACACGCTCAATGGCCGGCCATTCCAGTGAGGTGGTCTGGTCTTCCAGGGTATGCAACGCTTCGGTGACTTCTTCGGGCAGGAAATGCTCGCCATACAGGGCCATAACCTGGCCGATCTTGACCACGCTGCCCTTCAGCTGACCCAGCTCATCCACCAGGAACCGAGCCTGGCTCGACAGCATGGCCCGGTGCCGCTTCTCCCGGTTTTCCCGACTGCTGAACCAGTTGGTTGCCATATGTGAAGCCATACGGGTACCAGCAAACAAGCCGGCTCGGGTCAGGCTCAACCTGCGCTCAAAACTGCCAGTCTTGATGCGGGAAACCGAATTTCCTGAACGTCTGGAAGACATAGTGACCTGTTCGGATCAGAGAATTTCACCACGTTTGGCGGTTATTACCATTATACGGATAGTCAGGGTAGCTGACCTAACCGAGTCGACCGGCTTTCCGCGGCCACGGGGCCAATGTGTCGGCGGCGTCGCTGGTTTACACCTGACCAACCGGATCGTTTACGTTTCGACACAGTTTCTGGCAGGAAACCGGTCTAGTATTTCTACATACGTAAGGTCCAACAACGACTATCACAAGAACAAGATCCGAACATGCCGCAGTCCGCAAGAAAAACGCCGGATACGGAGCTGTCCCAGTTCCGGGTCAAAGGCGAAATTCCTGTCCCGATCCTGATCAACTGGCTGACGGCCGTTGCCGTTCCCCTGCTGTTCTTCTTTGCCTGGCGCTCAAGCCTGCAGAACGATCCGATTACGCCGCCACTGCTGATCGGCTTTGCCGTGCTGCTGACGGTCAACTCTGTAACCTATTTGCTTTCCGGCAACAAAACATTGCAACGCCGGGGGTTCATTACCCTGATCACGGTGCTGTTCACCTATCTGGCGATCCACGCCGTTGAAGACGGCTCCGCCATTATCTGGCTGTTTGCCTATCCCCCCATCATTTTCTATATCAGTGAATCCCGGATTGGCGTGCTCGCCTGCAGTGGCGGATTCGCTGCGGTCATTTTCCTGTTCAGCCCGTTGGGCGACCTGCTGTTTGAACCACCTCACAGCACCAGTTTCCGAATCACCATGGTGGCAGTGCTGGGCTTTGAAATGGTCACCTGCTATATCCTTGACCAGAGCCGACGACGCAGCAAGCTGGGCCTGCTGAAGCTGGCTGCGGAATTCGAGTATGCGGCCAAGCATGACGCCCTGACTGGCCTTGCCAACCGCCGGGAAGCCCTCGAGCAGCTCGACATCGAGTACCAGCGCTACCTTCGCAACGCCCGCCCCTTCTCTGTGCTGCTGATGGATATCGACCTGTTCAAGAGCGTCAACGATAACTACGGACATCATGTTGGGGACGAGCTCATCATGCTGGTTGCCAAAACCCTGAGGGAACAATGCCGAAAGGTTGACACCCTGGCCCGATGGGGCGGTGAGGAATATCTGGTGCTACTGCCGGAAACCACTACCGAAGAGGCCATGTCTTCTGCAAACCGGATCCGGGAAGCCTTTGCCGCCAAATCCGTCAACACGGAACAGGGCCAGGTTCAGGCCACAATCAGTGTGGGCGTAGCATCAATCCGGGGATCCGAGTCCATCGACCGCCTGCTGCAGCGGGCAGATGAAGCCCTGTATCGGGCCAAATCCGAGGGGCGAAACCGGGTATGCGGTTACGAGAACGAAGCCGCCGCCTGAACTACCACCCCTCGCGAAACTCGACATTCTGGTGCGCCAGGCCGCTGACAAGTTGCTCTGACAATCGTTGCTGCACGTCGGCCAGGGTTACACCCGGAACAAAGTCCCGCACCTGACACATGGCCATGCCGGCATAGCCGCAGGGGTTGATCCGCTGGAAGGGCTCCATGTCCATATCGACATTCAGTGCCAGCCCGTGAAAGGAACAGCCCCGGCGAACCCGGAGGCCGAGGGAGGCTATCTTGGCATCACCCACGTACACGCCGGGCGCATCCGGCCTGGGTGCAGCCTCAACGCCCAGACCAGCGAGGGTCCGAACGATCGACTGTTCAATCTCATCCACCAGGGAGCGGACACCCATTTTTTTGCGGGCCAGGTTGATCATCAGGTAAACCACCAACTGACCGGGGCCGTGATACGTTACCTGCCCGCCCCGATCAACCGGAATCACCGGAATATCGCCCGGGGCAAGGATGTGTTCTGCTTTACCCGCCTGGCCCTGGGTGTAAACCCGGGGATGCTCAAGGCACCAGAGTTCGTCCGCCACGCTGTCATCGCGGTCGGCGGTGAACGATTTCATAGCCTCCCAGGTTTCCAGGTAGGGCCGCTCCCCCAGGGATCGAACAATCAGGTCAGGCATCGGGCTCATAGCACCATATGCACACGGCCACTGGCCTTGAGGTCTTCGAACAGAGCTTTGAGCTGCGCTTCCCCGGTAGCCACAATCTTGAGCTGGACGGAGGAGAACCTGCCTTTGCTGCTGTCGTTAACCGTGATGTCAGTTTCGCAGATCCCGGGTGCGTGCTGTTCCACAACCTCAACCACGAACTCGGTGAAATCCGGCGCAGCATTGCCGATCACCTTGATCACGTAATCGCAAGGAAACTCAATTTTTGGTGCTTTCGGCTGACTCATGCCGTTTTACTCCCCGGGATCAACATCACCCTACTGAAACAACTGAACGAAAAAGAGCTTGATGGCATCCCAGATTCGTTTGAAAAATCCGCCCTCGGGGACCTCGGTCAGGGCCAGCACCGGCTGATCAACCAGTACCTCACCGTTGTAGGACACCTTGACCCGTCCCAGCTCATCCCCGACCTTGATGGGTGCTTTGATGACAGAATCAAGGTCTACCGTGGACTCCAGATCGTTTCGGGAACCACGGGGAATGGTGACATAGACGTCTTCGGTCATACCGACTGACAGCTGGTCAGCCTGGCCACCCCAGACACGGGCTTCAATCAGCTCCTGGCCGGACTGGAACAGGCGTTCGCTCTCGTAGTAGCGGAAGCCGTAATTCAGCATCTTCTGGATTTCCTGAGCCCGCGCTTCTGAGCTGCTGGTGCCCATGACGACGGCTATAAAGCGGGTGTCGTTGCGCTTGGCCGAAGCAACCAGACAGTAGCCGGCTTCCTCTGTGTGACCGGTCTTCAGACCATCGACGCTGTCATCACGCCAGAGCAGGCTGTTCCGGTTCGGTTGGCGGATATTGTTATAGGTGAAGTGCTTTTCAGCATACAGCGGATAGTTTTCCGGATAATCATTGATGATTGCCTGCGCCAGCATGGCCAGGTCATAGGCCGTTGAAAAATGATCCGGCGAAGGCAGACCGGTAGCGTTTTCGAAGTTGGTGTCTTTCATGCCCAGCAACTGGGCCTGCTGGTTCATGATATCAACGAAGGCGTCTTCGCTACCGGCAACAAATTCCGCAAGGGCGACTGAGGCATCGTTGCCCGACTGAATGATCACCCCCCTGAGCAGATCCTCAACCGACACCTGAGTACCTTCCCGGACGAAGGTTCGGGACCCCTCGGTTTTCCAGGCATTCACGCTGATCGGCACCATGTCGGACATGGCAATCCGGCCCTCATCAAGCTCCCGCTCGACGATATACGCGGTCATCATTTTGGTCAGACTGGCTGGAGGCAAACGCTCGTGGCTGTTCTCCTCCATGATGATCCGTCCGCTCTTGGGATCCATCAGAACATAAGAGCTGCCAGCAATCTGCGGCGGCGACGGAATCAGTACCGACTGGGACATCGCCTTGCCTGTCAGAGCAAGCATCAGCACAAAGACAATAGATAGGGTTCGAAAAGCAGAGTTTAAGGCCATGGGTCCATTCATTCGTCGTTAAGTGTGTTTCTTATATAGCTGTCTTGTTAGCCGCGCTCAGTGCGTATCGGTCAGCAGGATGGACTGATCGAAACCACGGGCTTCCAACAGGCTCTGGGTGCGCCTTGCGCTGTCTTCATCGCTGAACGGGCCCACCTGAACCCGATGAAATCGCCCTGAAGACGTATCAACAGCCCGCACCCGCATTGGATTTTCCAGCACCGCTCTTACCTGGCTGAGCAACTTTTCGGCCGGATCCCGGCTGCTGAAGGAGCCCAGCTGTACAAACAATGAACGGTTGGTCGCCGCCATGTCACCGCTAGCCTTCACCCGACCTTCGGCGTATCCAGGTGAGTCTCCGGGAGAAAAGGGCTCACCGGCAACGAACATGGCTCCGTCCGGTCTGACCGTAATGGCGGCGACTTCCACCCGTGCCGTGCCCCGGGCCTGGTAACCCAGCTTTTTGGCCGCGGCGTAGGACAGGTCGATGATTCTGTCGCTGTGGAAAGGACCACGGTCGTTGACCCGGACGATCACCGAGCGGCCATTATCAAGATTCGTTACCCGGGCATAGCCAGGGATCCGCAGGGATTTGTGCGCGGCGGACATGGCATACATGTCAAAGGTTTCGCCGTTGGAGGTCTTGTGACCATGGAACTTTTCGCCGTACCAGCTCGCCGTACCCCGGGCAACATAGCCGTCGTTGCTGTCGAGCACATGGTACTGCTTGCCCCAGACCTTGTAGGGCGATTTATTGCCTGCCCTGCGAGGAGCCTCGTAAACCGGCACCGCATCGTCAAGCCCGGAGACATCAAAGTTGCCCGAGGGTGCCCTGTCGGTAGCCAGAGTGTAGCGTGACGAATGGTCCGTTTCCGGGGCTGATGCACAGCCGCCGAGTATCATCGACGCCACTACCGTCAGCAGGAGAGAGAATGAGGGCTTGCAGTTCACTGTCCGGAGTTCCTCTTGACTACATTGGCCACCGCCATCAGGTATCCGGCGGCCTGCCGTTCATTGTAACGGGTTCTGCCCCGGAATCACCATTACCCGACCGCCATGGTTCGATTGACCCGGTCAGGCGCCAATCATCCGTCGGTGCGTGTGGATCGACATCAGAACGCCGAACGCAGCCATCAGGGTCACCCCCGAGGTTCCACCATAGCTGATCAGGGGCAATGGCACACCAACCACGGGCAAAAGTCCACTTACCATCCCGACATTCACGAAGATGTAGATAAAGAACGTCATGGTGAGGGCGCCGGCCAGCAGCCGACTGAACGAATCCTGGGCCGTGGCGGCAATGTAAAGACATCGCAGGATAATAAGGAAATACACCGTCATCAGAATCAGCATACCGACAAAACCGAATTCCTCCGCCAGCACCGCAACGATGAAATCGGTATGGCTCTCCGGAAGAAACTCAAGGTGTGACTGGGTCCCTTGCAGCCAGCCTTTGCCATCCACTCCACCAGAACCAATGGCTGTCTTGGACTGGATGATGTTCCAGCCGGCCCCCAGAGGATCACTTTGTGGGTCCAGGAGTGTCAGTACCCGCTGTTTCTGGTACTCCCTCATGACGAAAAACCACATCAGCGGAGCCGACACGGACACCATGGCCACGAAGGCGGTGATCAATTTCCAGCTGATGCCGGCGAAAAACACCACGAAGATGCCGGCCATGCCCACCAGCAAGGAGGTTCCCAGGTCTGGCTGCTGCATGATCATGATCATCGGCACCAGAACAATGGCCAACCCGACGGCCACATGGCGGAACCTGGGCGGCAGGAAGTGCCTGGACAGGTACCAGGCCGCCATCATGGGCACCACCAGTTTCATCAGCTCCGAGGGCTGAAACCGGGGCAGACCCGGTATCGCCAGCCAACGCTGGGCGCCCTTGGCACCGACGCCCACCAGCATGACTGCAATCAATGCAACAATGCCGGCCGCGTAAAGCCACGGTGCCCACCGGCGAAACACCGAGGGGTCCAGCTGGGCGAATACCAGCATCACCACAAAAGCCACTCCCAGACGTATGCCCTGGGCCTTGACGACCTCGAAGTTCCGGTCGGCACCGCTGTAAAGCACAAACAACCCGCCGGAAACCAGCAGGAGCAGCAGCAGTAAAAGGATCGGATCCAGATGCAGCGCAGTCCAGATGCTCCGCTGCCTGCCAAGCGGGTTGCTCGCCGTTGAATCCAGTAACGCCTTGAACGCCATCAGTCGGCCACCTCGTCAACGTCGCTGACCAGTGTGCCATCGGCCTGTCCATAGTCGAGCAGCCAGGAATCAAACAGGGCTCGGGCCACCGGCGCGGCCGTACCGCTGCCGCTACCACCGTTTTCGACGATCACGGCAACCGCGATCTCCGGATTATCCGCCGGCGCAAAACCAACAAAAAGCGCGTGGTCCCGGAGCCTCTCGCGGATTTCCTCTTCATCGTATTCTTCATCCTCGGCAAGGCTGAATACCTGCGCGGTACCGGTCTTGCCCGCCATCTTGTAGGGCGCACCGCGGCCTACAGAGCGCGCCGTTCCTTTTGGCCCGTGCATGACCTCTACCATTGTATCGACGACGTATTCCCAGTCGTCAGGGTTCTTGAGATTAAGCGGCTCGTGGGTCTCCGCAGGCAGGAATTCCTCGACCGGCCGATCCCCCTTGATGTCCTTCAGAAGCCTCGGCTCTACCCAACGGCCACGGTTGGCAATCAAGGCGGTTGCAGTGGCCAGCTGCAACGGCGTAGCAAGCATGAAACCCTGCCCGATGCCCATATTGACGGAATCCCCCGGGTACCACGGCTCATTCCGGACTGCACGCTTCCAGTCCCTGGAAGGTAGCAAACCGCTTAGAGCACCTGAGACATCAAGGGTGGCGTCTTCCCCGAAGCCGAAATGAGCCAGATAGCTGTGCATGGTGTCCACGCCCATTTCCACCGCCACCTCGTAGAAATAGACATCGCAGGATTCTGCCACAGCGTCCTTCAGATCAACCCAGCCATGTCCTGTTCGCTTCCAGTCGCGCCACAACCGGCCGCCTTCGTTCAGGCGAAAGTGTCCTGGATCCCAGATGGTGTAATCCCGGGTGGTGGCCCCGCTATCAAGCGCCGCTACTGCAAGCATCGGTTTCACAGTCGAACCCGGAGGGTACTGCCCCCGCAAGGCCCGATTGAACAGTGGCTTGTCCTTGCTTTCACTCAGTTCCCGGTAGTCATTGACGCTGATACCGGTAACGAACTTGTTGGCGTCAAAGCCCGGAACGCTTGCCAGCGCAAGAATGCCACCGGTATCCGGTTCGATAGCAATGATGGCGCCGCGGCGACCATCCAGAAGTTCGTGGGCCCGCTGCTGCAGCCTGAGATCCAGATGCAGCTTTAGATCTTCTCCGGGCACCGGGTTTTCTCGTTCCAGGACGCGCAGCGTCCGGCCCCGGGCGTTGGTTTCCACGTGCTGGTAGCCGACCTCACCGTGGAGGATCTCTTCGTAGAAACGTTCGATGCCCGATTTTCCGATGTAGTTGGTGCCGGCATAGTTGACCGGATCGATCCGCTGCAACTCGTCACGATTGATACGACCAACAAAGCCCAGAGCATGGGCCGTCAGTTCACTGTGCGGGTAGAAACGAACCAGCTCGGCCTTGACCTCCACCCCCGGAAGCTCATGGCGATGCACAGCAAGCCGGGCCATCTCCTGTTCATTGAGGTCGTAGCGGAGGGGAATTTCCTGGAATGGACGGCGGGGCTCCTGAAGCCGGCGCTGGAAACGTTCACGGTCTTCGTCAGAAATCTCCAGGATATTGCCAAGCTGAGCCAGGGTATCGTCCATGCCCTGCACCCGCTCGGGCACAAGCGTCACACTGAAAACGGGCCGGTTCTCCGCCAGCAGAGTGTCATTGCGGTCGTAAACCAGCCCTCGGGGGGGCGGTACCGACTGGACCTGAACGCGGTTCTTGTCCGAAAGGGTGGTATAAACCTCATGTTCCACGACCTGAAGCTGGTACATCCGCGCAATCAGGCCACCAATCGCCAGCATCACAAACACCAGCATCACCAGGGTACGGCGCTGGAAGAGCCGGCGTTCCGCTGCCGTATCCTTGAACTCACCCCATGGCATGATGACCCCCTAGGCCCGGTGGTACGGGTGATTGCGGGTGATCGACCAGGCCCGGTACAGCTGCTCTGCGAGAACGATACGCACCAGAGGGTGCGGCAAAGTGAGCGGCGACAGCGACCATTGCTGGTCGGCCCGCTTCCGGCAATCGTCGGCCAGGCCATCGGGGCCGCCCACCAGAAAGCTCACATCGCGGCCATCCTGTTGCCAGTTCTCCAGTTGAGCCGCGAGCTTTTCGGTCGACCACGGGCGACCGCCAACCTCCAGCGCAATCACGCGGTCTTTCGGACCGGTGGCCGCAAGGATAGCGTCACATTCTCGCTGCATCAGTCTGGGAATATCGGGATTCTTGCCCCGGTGGGCGACAGGAATTTCAACCAGTTCCACGGGTAGCTCCGGCGGCATGCGGCGGGCGTAATCTCCGAATCCGGTACTGACCCAGTCGGGCATTTTCTGCCCCACACAGATCAGGCGTAACCGCATGATTATTCGCTGCCCGCAACACCAAGATCCGGAGCATCGCGCCAGAAGCGCTCCAGATCGTAAAACTCCCGTGTGGCAGGCATCATCACGTGAACAACCACATCGCCCAGGTCCACAAGGATCCAGTCGCTGACGCCAGCACCCTCAACGTTGCTCGCGCGCACGCCCTGCTCCTTGGCTTCGATTACAACGGAGTCGGCGAGGGATTTCACATGTCGATTGGACGTTCCGGATGCCAGAACCATGAAGTCGGTGACACTGGTGCGGTCACGGACATCAATCACGCTGATGTCCTGTGCTTTCACATCTTCAAGCGCATTAATTACCAGATCTTTCAGTTGCTCTGCCTGCATAATCACCCTGTTGGACGGGCGTTTGCCGATATGGCCGCCCGAAATGTCATATTCAGACGCGATTGTAGCACTAAAAGTTCCCGTCGGGGCATGCACCATAGAGCCCCTGACGACGAATTTCTGCCCAGACCTGGTCGGGCATCAGGTAGCGGGGTGAGCGGCCATCACCAATACGCTTCCTGATTCCGGTGGCGGAAATGTCCAGAAGCGGCGGATCGAGCTCCAGAAAATGGCCGCAGGAACGGCCGTGCAAGGCCTCGGGGCCTCCCACACCTCGCTCCGCCAGCAGCCGGGCCGGTTCGCCTGCAGGGTCCAGAGCCGGGCCTGGTCGACGGACCACCACCACATGGGCCAGCTCCGGAATCTGCTGCCACTCCCGCCAGCGGTCGAACCCGGCAAAGGCGTCGGTGCCAACCACCATCGCCAGGGGCTCATCCGGCCCAAGCTCCGCGCGAAGCTGACGCAGGGTGTCGGCCGTGTAGGAGGCGCCTTCCCGTGCCAGTTCCCGGTCGTCAATCCGTAACTGGGGCTCGTTGGCCACCGCCAGCCTCAGCAGCTCCAGGCGCTGACCGGAGGAAGCCCCGGTCCGCCCCCGATGCGGCGGAATATGACAGGGCACCAGACTGACGTACTCCACGCCGAGACGGTCACTGATTTCAAGGGCCAGCCTGAGGTGGCCATGATGCACCGGATCAAAGGTTCCGCCATAGATCACATGCATGGGCATCAGGTCCGGATGTGCCCGTCACCGAAGACCACGTATTTCTGGGACGTGAGACCCTCAAGCCCCACCGGCCCACGGGCGTGAATCTTGTCGGTGGAGATCCCGATTTCGGCCCCCAGACCATACTCGAACCCGTCGGCAAAGCGCGTTGAAGCGTTGACCATGACGGAACTGGAGTCCACTTCGGTAATGAACCGACGTGCCCGGGTGTAGTTCTCGGTAATGATGGTGTCGGTATGCTGGGAACTGTAGCGGTTGATATGGGCAATGGCGCCTTCCAGACCGTCAACCACACGCACCGCCAGGACCGGAGCCAGGTATTCAGCTTCCCAGTCTGCCTCGGTAGCTTCGTTCACACCCTCGACAATAGCCCGGGTTTGCTCGCAGCCACGCAATTCCACGCCTTTCTCAACAAAAGCCTGAGCCAACATCGGAAGAATATCCTCGGCGATCTCGGCGTCGACCAGCAGGGTTTCCATGGTGTTACAGGTGCCATACCGGTGGGTTTTGGCATTGATCGCCACGTTGAGTGCCTTTTCCGGGTCGGCATGGCTGTCGATGTAGACATGGCAGACACCATCGAGATGTTTAATGACCGGCACCCGGGCATCGCGGCTGATGCGTTCGATCAAGCCTTTGCCTCCTCTGGGCACAATGACATCAACATACTCTGGCATGGTGATCAGCTCACCCACGGCCGCACGATCGGTTGTTTTGATCACCTGCACCGCATTCTCGGGCAGCCCTGCTTTTGCAAGTCCCTCGGAAAGACAGCGAGCAATGGCCTGATTGGAATGGATCGACTCCGAGCCGCCCCGGAGAATAGTCGCATTGCCCGATTTGAGGCACAGACTGGCGGCCTCTACGGTCACGTTAGGACGGGACTCGTAGATGATACCGATGACTCCCAGCGGCACACGCATCTTGCCCACCTGAATGCCAGAGGGGCGGTAGGCCATGTCGGTAATGGCACCGATAGGGTCCGGCAACGACGCCACCTGGCGAAGGCCTTCAATCATGGTATCGATTCGCTGGGGAGTAAGCTCCAGCCGGTCCAGCATCGCCGCATCGAGGCCATTTTCACGGCCCCGCTGCAAATCCTTGCCATTGGCCAGAGCCAGCTCTTCCCGGGCTGCATCAAGAGCATCTGCCGTAGCGAGTAGCGCCTGATTACGCACGGCGGTGGTCGAACGCGCCACTCCCGTTGCCGCTGCTCGGGCCTGCTGTCCAACCTCAGCCATGTACGCTGCAATATCCATTCAAATACCTTTCTGTTTTCAAGCGGAATCAGGAATAAGTGCCTAACTTTACCTTTCCCGTTTCAAGTACGCATCCCAAACAGATATTATACCGCTGCTATATGCCATACTCGGAAACTGAAGGAGCTTTTGAACAACTCCCCGGGGACGGTTTTATTCAGGGAGTTCGGGAAAAGGAAGGACACAATGGCCCAGATGGCCGAAAAATTCCTGTTAGGCAAGTTGTCGCGGGCAGGCTTCGTGGCACTGATCGCCATTGCCACCCTCTGTGCCGTAATGGGAGAACCCATGGTTGCGGCGGCTGCGGCTGCAGCCTCAGGCATTGTGATTGCCGGCAAGACCTTTCATCCCAGCCGGGTGAATCAGCCCTGGCCTCGGGTCCAGCAGGCTTTTTTTGTGATTCTTCTGCTGATTCTGTTGGCCAGCTTCTGGACTGGCCCCTGGGTCCTGAGCCACTGGCTCTACGCCCTTCCCCTCGTCGCTTTCGCACTGGTCCCGCCTGCGGCAGCAGCACTGATCACCCTGCTCATTACAGTTCTGGCGATGATCGCAACACAGTGGGCTGTCGGCCTTGCTGACCGCCACCAGATGATCAGCGCTTTTCTGCTCACCATGCTGCTCTCGGCTCTGCTGGTATTCCTGCGTGACTACAAGGCCCGGCAACTGGCCCCATTGCGCCGGACCGATGAACTGACCCAGGCCGCCAGCCGGGAGTATCTTTCTGCCGACCTGCACAAGGAAATCCAGCGCAGCGAACGGGAAGGCACAGACATGTCCATTATCATGATCGGACTGGACACCCACCTGAGCGACAATGATCCGGATGAGGACATACGTTCAATACTCCCGCGCATTGGTCGTTACCTGCATTCCCAGATCCGTGATTTCGACACCTATTACCGGGTCGCCGATCTGCAGTTTCTGGTGATTCTGCCAGGTATCTCCACCAGCGACGCCATTGCCCGTGCCGAGACTATCCGCAAGGGCCTGGCAACACTTCTGGAATCACACGGCATGAACCTCACTGTCAGTACCGGAATTGCCGGCCTGAATATCGGTGACGATGCCAACAGTCTTCAGCAGAGCGCGGCGAATGCCTTGCGCCGGGCGCAGCAGCAGGGAGGCAACCGAAGCCAGGCCTACAGTTCCTGGTCACAGCCGGCGCAACCAAGCCAACCGCAAGCCCAGGGGCCGGTATCATGACAGAGACCCGTCTGAGAACCTGGACCCATGCCTTTGGCTACGGCATTGCCTGCCTGTTCATCTTCACCCTGGCCATGCAGAACCTGCGCTATGGCTTCTACGAATTGTTCTACCTGGCCTCAGGGATGGCGGTTCTGACCCTGGCCGGCGCCATTTACACCATTATCTGTCGTCGGCATCAGCTGTCAGCGCCGGGGCATCTGGTCATTCTCTCCGGCCTGAACAGCGGCATGCTGGCAGCACTGCTGACCATGGATGCACCCGGTATCAGCCACTGGGCAATGCCCCTGCTTGTCCTGAACCTGCTTATCCTGCCATTGCGCCAGGGCGTCGGGCTCTCCCTTTTGCTGCTAATGCCCATGTCGATCATCCTTTTCCTTGAACAGGCACCGGCCGAGGCCATTGCCATCACGGCAGGCCTGTTCATTCTTCTGGCGGTTGCGGCACTGTATATCTGGCATTATGACCACATGGCCCAGTCAGCCGAGGATCTTGCTATTATCGACCCGGTAACCGGTGCTCATAATGCCCGTTTCCTGGATGAAACCCTGCAGAAAGAGATCAGCCGGGCCATCGCCACCGGACACTGCCTGTCCGTGATCGACCTGAGTATTGATTACGCGGATGAAGTGGCCGACCTCCACGGCAGGGATCAGGTTCAGGGCCTGTTCCGGGATATGACGGAACACCTCTTTGGCGTCATTCGTGCCGGCGACACCCTGTATACCCTGAAAGACTCCGAGTTTTTCCTGATCCTGCCGTTTACGCCGGAAGAAGGCGTGAGAGTCATCGCCGAGCGGATCCGCCGGACCATCGCCGAACACCACTGGCCCGTGGTTGGCAAGGCCACCGTCAGTCTGGGCTGCACCACCCGTGGCAGTGGCGACACCCGTACAGACACTCTCCGGAAGCGGGCCCACCAGGCCATGGAGGAAGCTCGAAGGCGCGGGACTGATTCGGTCTGGTTCAGCCCGGGAGAAACCATCGAAACATGAGCAGTGCCTGGCTGAATGACCTGTCGGCATGGTTGAGCCTGCATCCCGGCTGGCTGGCAACGGCTCTGTTTACGACCGCCTTCATCGAATCCCTCGCCATAGCCGGAATTATTGTCCCGGGTGTCGCCATCCTGTTTGCCGTCGCTGTACTGGCCGGCGAGACAGGTATGCCGTTATTAGAAGCACTGCTCTGGGCCGGTCTGGGTGCCATTGCGGGGGACACCGCCAGCTTTGGCCTTGGGCGGCTGCTGCAGGGCCGCCTGACAACGGCCTGGCCGCTGAGCCGTTATCCGAAAGTCATCAGCACCGGAGAGCGATTTTTTACCCGTCACGGCGGCAAAAGCGTGATCATCGGTCGCTTTGTCGGGCCCGTGCGACCGGTTATTCCCCTGGTGGCCGGAGCCCTGATGATGTCCTGGCGTCGCTTTCTGGCCTTCAACATCGGCTCGGCCATCGCCTGGGCACCAGTCTATATTTTCCCGGGGTTTCTGGTGGGCAGCGCCCTGGCGAGCGAAATCAGGCCTCCTGCGCACTTCTATGCGGTGATCGGCATCAGCCTCGCCGCCCTGACCGTGGTCTACTTCGTGCTGTTGCGATTTCAGCTGGGGCTTGGTGAAAGCAGCCGCTTTTACCAATGGCTTAAGCAGTGGATGGCTCAATACGAAGCGACTCACCGATTCTGGCGCCTGTACACCAATCAACGCCCTGCCCGGGAGGGTGAATTTCCGCTGGCTTCGTTCATGCTCGCGCTTGGCGCTTCCGCACTGCTGCTGATCTGGAAGCAACTGGCTACAGCAACGAGCCTGCTTGATGGCTTCGACCAGGCCGCCCTGCAATGGTTTGAGCAACTCCGACAACCTCTGCTGGATGGCCCCTTCATTGCCATTACGTTGCTTGGTGACGCCCCGGTTCTGATCGCCGCCGGTGCTCTGGCATTCGCAGCATTGCTATTCCGGGGCTATTATGCCGCTGCCATTCATATTCTGGTGGCCGTCTTTGTGACCATATTTCTGGTCTGGGGCCTCAAGTTCCTGCTCGGCGTCCCACGCCCCGACGAGGTCATGGGGCCGCCCGATTCCGGCGCCTTTCCTAGCGGTCACACGGCAGGCGTTACCTTGCTGGTCACCCTGCTGGCCAGCTTTGTTGCCGGCGAAAGCCGACACCGCAAGCGCTGGCAATACTATGTACTGCTTTCTCTTCCACTGGTTCCCGTGGCGCTGAGTCGGCTTTACCTCGGAGTTCACTGGTTTACGGACGTCATTGGGGGATTGCTGCTTGCCCTGGCTGTAACCGGGGCGGTGCGGGCCAGCTACAGCCGCTACGACAAGGTACCTCTGCCCCCTGATATAACCATTGTGGCGGCAGCGGTTGTCTGGGCGGTCTTTGCAGGCGGATATATTGTGCTGTCATGGGGTGAGGCAGTTATGAATTTCCGGCCCGTGACTTAAAGGCTAGCCCTCCTCCAGCGCTTCCAGAAGTCCCTGAAGTCGACTGAGGCGTTCCAGTGGATCCTGCAACTCCACCAGCTTCTGCTTTTCCTGTTTGTCCAAAGGCAACAGCTCCGTGAGCCGCCAGCCAACATCCCGGGCATCGCCATAGTCGATGTCCATGTTCAGGTCCCTTATGACCGGGTGCCGGAACAGGGCCTTGAGGACCGAAGGCAATTCGCTGAAACGTTCAGGCACTTCCCTCTCTGCCTCTTCAATCAGACATTCCACGTCGCCAACATTCAACCCGTCTTCCTGCTGCCAGCTTCGCACCACCGACACCTTCGATTCGCCCTCAACGGTAATTCCCAGAAGGCCGTTATCAAGCTGCTGGAAATCAATAATCCGCACGTAGGTGCCAATGTCGTAAAAAGCTGCGGTGCGCCCGGCCTCTCCGCCTTCCTTCAACAGCACCACAACGAACCCGCGATCCTCCTTGAGACAGCGGGTGAGCATGTCGATGTAGCGCGGCTCGAACAACTGCAAGGGAATCCTCCCCCTGGGCAGGACGATGGAATTCAGGGGGAACAAAGGTACATTCATAAGAGCAACAGTCACCGGAAAGCAGACTCCACAGTTTACACAGCCCGGACAATTACCGGATGGCCAACAGTTGCTGAACTTCGTCGACCCGGGCCCTGGCCTCCGTCAGAAGCTGCAAACTGCGGGAGGCATTGAGTTCAAGTTCGCCCAGACGCCGATATGCGGGCACCTGGTCGAACGGAGGTAGCTCGGCATTCTGGCTGGAACCGATCATCGAATGCAATTGAGCCACGATAACCACATCCACCAGTTGGGGCGACGCCTCGCGGCATTCATAGCCCCAGTCCTCGGCATGACGGACCGCCTCCACGAACGCCGGCGGGAAGGACCAGTTTTCGAGAACCGCCGTGCCCACGTCAGCCCTGAGTTCCCGGATCGCATGACTCAGATTGGCCTCATCGGCAAAGAGATTCACATGGTGTTCGGCCTGAACCAGAATCGGCACCACACCGATATCATGGAGCAGCCCCGCCAGCAGTGCCTCTTCCGGGTTTAGCCGGGTAGCATGATCCGCCAGCACCCAGCACAGGGCTGCCACTTCCCGGGAGTGCCGCCAGAGCTTTTCCATTTCTTTTTGCAACGACGCCTGACGGGTCTTGAAAACCTCCCGCATCGAAAACACCGTCACCAACTGCCTAGTGGTACGCATACCGAGACGGACAACCGCTTCCCGGACATTCCGGACGTCACTGAACCCTCGATACAGAGGGCTGTTGCAGGCACGGACAAGTTTCGCGGCCATGGCCGGATCCGCAGACACCGCCAATGCCACCTGGTCTGCCGTCGATTCCTCACGATCGACCGCACGCCGGACCTTCCAGGCCACATCCGGCACACTGGGGAGCTTTACCTGATTCGACCTCAACTCCGACAGGAATTCCATCAACAGGTGATGTTCCTCGCTCTCGATACCGCCCGCGCCCTCACCGGAATCCATCTCAACCTGTTCCACCGGCGCCGAGCGCAGCAGCTGGTTAAGGATCTCCTGCTCCACAACCAGGAACTCGCAGGGTTTTACGGCGGTTACGTCGTACATTCGGGGCTGGAGCCGGGCAATGGGATTGTGCGCTTTCTCCGTCTCGGCTTCGATGATCGATTTACGGCCGTCCAGGGATTCCAGCTCCACCTTGCCGGCAATCAGAAAGAAGTCGAGACCGTCCCGGACACCGCGCTCAAGAACCCGCTGGCCGGGCCCGTGGGTTCGTCGTTCGGCGCGGCTGGCAAGCAGGACCAGTTGGTCATCCGTCAGCCGGTTCAACGGCTGAAACTCTTTAAGGCGACGAAGCGGCAGGCTTTCCTGGCCGGCCATAGGCATACTCCTTGTCGGTTCAAACCGGAAAATAAGTTGGCAACTATGTTAACTATTGTAAACAGCGGCTCTGAAAACAACCATGCGCCTCGAGTCTAATCTGGTATCCTCTGTTTTTTTGATCGACATCATCAGGTAACAACAGAGAGAACCGAACACCATGCCTCAGTATCGTTCGCGGACATCCACCGCAGGTCGCAACATGGCCGGCGCCCGCGCCCTCTGGCGCGCCACCGGTATGAAAGACGGGGATTTCGGCAAGCCCATTATCGCGGTTGCCAACTCCTTCACCCAGTTCGTGCCGGGCCACGTGCACCTCAAAGACCTGGGCCAGCTGGTGTGCCGCGAAATCGAGGCCTCCGGCGGTGTGGCCAAGGAATTCAACACCATCGCAGTCGACGATGGCATCGCCATGGGCCACGACGGCATGCTGTACTCCCTACCCTCCCGGGAAATCATCGCAGACTCTGTAGAGTACATGGTCAACGCCCATTGCGCCGACGCCCTTGTGTGTATTTCCAACTGCGACAAGATCACCCCGGGCATGCTGATGGCCGCCATGCGTCTGAATATCCCCACCATTTTCGTCTCCGGCGGGCCCATGGAAGCGGGCAAAACCAAGCTGTCCGAACACAAGCTGGACCTGGTGGATGCCATGGTCATTGCCGCAGACCCCAACGCCTCCGATGAACAGGTGGAAGAATACGAACGCAGCGCCTGTCCCACCTGCGGCTCCTGTTCCGGCATGTTCACCGCCAACTCCATGAACTGTCTGACCGAAGCCATTGGCCTTGCGCTGCCGGGCAATGGTTCTCTGCTGGCCACCCACGCCGACCGGGAACAGCTTTTCCTGAAGGCCGGTCGACAGATTGTGGAGAATGCGCGGCGCTATTACGAGCAGGACGACGCCAGCGTGCTGCCTTTGAGCATCGCCTCAATGGCAGCCTTTGAAAACGCCATGGTCATGGACATCGCCATGGGCGGCTCAACGAACACCATCCTTCACTTGCTGGCGGCCGCCCAGGAAGGCGGTGTTCCGTTTACCCTGAACGAAATCGACCAGCTTTCACGCCGGGTCCCGCAGCTGTGCAAGGTGGCGCCCAACTCGCCCAAGTATCACATGGAAGACGTGCACCGGGCCGGCGGTATCATGGGGATTCTCGGCGAGCTGGAACGGGGCGGACTGATCAACACCGATCTACCCACCGTGCACAGCAAAACCATGAGAGAAGCGCTCGAGACCTGGGATATCATGAGGTCGCCGACCACCGAAGTGGTCGAATTCTACAAAGCAGGGCCCGCCGGCATCCCCACCCAGACCGCCTTCTCCCAGAGCACCCGCTGGCCAACCCTGGACGGTGACCGGGAAACCGGCTGCATTCGCTCTGTTGAAAATGCCTATAGCTCCGAGGGTGGCCTGGCCGTGCTGTACGGCAATATTGCCCTGGACGGCTGCGTGGTCAAGACCGCGGGGGTCGACGAGAGCATCTATGTATTTGAGGGCAAGGCCCGGGTGTTCGAAAGTCAGGATTCCGCCGTTGCCGGCATTCTCGCCGACGACGTCAAGCCGGGCGAGGTTGTGATCATCCGTTATGAGGGCCCCCGCGGCGGCCCGGGTATGCAGGAAATGCTGTACCCGACCAGCTACCTGAAATCCAAGGGCCTCGGAAAGGACTGCGCACTGCTGACCGACGGACGTTTCTCCGGCGGCACCTCGGGCCTGTCCATCGGTCACGCGTCGCCGGAAGCTGCCGCCGGTGGAGCCATTGGCCTGATCGAGAATGGCGATACGATCCTTATCGACATTCCGAACCGGAGTATCAATGTTGAACTGGATCAGCGCGAGCTGGATCGTCGCAGGGAAGCACGGGATGCCAAGGGCTGGAAACCGGAACTGCCGCGGGACCGCAAGGTATCTGCTGCCCTGAAAGCCTACGCGCTGCTCGCCACAAGCGCTGATAAGGGCGCCGTTCGGGATCTCGAAAAGCTCGGCTGAAAATCCTGAGCGCCAGCCAGCAAAAAAGCCCGGCGGGAAAGTCCCGGCGGGCTTTTTCTGTTCAGGAGACTCCGATTACCAGAGCGACCAGCCTCCGTCTTCCTCTTCTTCAATGGCGCCGTCCTGCTCAGGTTCCTCCGGGGCCGACGTTTCTGCCGTGGAAGAAGCTGACTCCTGAGTCGGAGCGCTGCTGGATCCGGTGGACTGTGACGGTGCCGACGCGGCCACCTGAACCGAAATCATGCCCAGGGCTTCCTTGGTCGGATCGTCCAGAATACCGGTAGCCTGAAGACCGTTATCCTGTTGGAACCGGGTCAGCGCGGACCGGGTTGAGTCATCCATTTGCGGGCTGACATTGGAAATGTCGTACCCTGCTCCGTAGAGCGCATTCTTGAGTGCAACGATCTCATCCGCGAAGGCCGCAGGGGCAAAGCCCAGTGTGACCGCCAATCCGGCCGCAGCGGCCAGGCGTCCCAGTCGGGTAGTTGCTTTTCTCATGGTACTCACCTGCTTAACTCCTGATATCTCGCCGATATCCGTTTCTTTCTTGTTATGTGGTGCCTATCTCCACAGGCTGGGGCAAACGGCTAAAAGCCTACCATACTTTTGTCGTATGTCGCCTTACCGGACATCATTCCCCGCTTCCCCGCCTGGTTCCTGCTCCCCATCATCCACACTGGCCGGCGGGCGGTGGGCCTCTTCACTGAATTCGCGGATGAAAATCCCCCAGAAGGCCATGAACAGAGCCGCCACCAATGGCCCCATCACAAAACCGTTGATGCCGAACATGACGATACCGCCGAGCGTCGACAGCAGGACAATGTAATCCGGCAATTTGGTGTCGCGACCAACCAGTACCGGGCGCAGCAGGTTGTCCGCCAGCCCGATGACCACCACGCCGAATGCCGTCAGTATCACGGCCTCAATCACATCCCCCACGGCCGCGAGGTAGATAGCGGCGGGCACCCAGACCAAGGCAGCCCCCACCGCCGGCAAAAGCGATACGATGGCCATCACCACACCCCAGAGCAGCGCGCCACTGATCCCGAGAATCCAGAAAATCAGCCCCCCCATCGCCCCCTGGATAATGGCAATCAGCAGGTTGCCCTTGACGGTGGCTCGGGTAACTTCCGCGAACTTGGCAAACAGCAACCGCTCCCGTTCATCACCGAGCGGCAGCGCCTTGACCATTAATTCTACCAGCGCACTGCCGTCCCTCAGCAGGAAGAACGCCAGATACACCATCAACGCAAGCCCCAGGAAAAACTGAAAGGTATTCTGGCCAACGCCCAGGGCCTGCTTGCCTAGGAACTGACTCCCCCCCACGAAAAGGCTCACTGCCCGATCCCTCAGGTCAGCAAAGTTGATATCGAACTGGGCCAGGAACGCCTGAATAGCCGGAAAGGACTGATTGACGCGGTCGATGTACTCTCCGGGCCTTATGTCGCCACTCTGAATCTGTTGGTAAAGCGCAACGCCTTCAGCTACGAGTGAAGTCACCAGAACCAGAACCGGGATAACCACGATAAACATGCAGATGCACAGGGTTATCAGGGCATTCACATTGGGCCGCTCCCCCAGTTTCCGTACCAGCAGTTGCTGCACCGGGTGGAAAATCAGAGCGATGGCGACTGCCCAGAAGATGGGCCCGAAGAAGGGTTTCATGAGGAATACAAAGGCCAGGGAAACGCCGATCAGCAACGCCAGAAAAGTCCGTGTTTCAAGTTTTGCGTACATAGTTTTTGCGGTTCCCCGATTTTGGTTCTGCGTTTTAACGAGCCATTCTACCCTACCACGCTGGCGTGGCCACTGTAGCTCTCTTCAGGTTATAGTGGACGGTTGTTGTTCAACTAATAGACAGGTCATGTTGTTGGAACTGGAAACCTTCACCGTCGAAACAGCCCTGGACGCAGCCACGCAGCTGCGCAAGGTACTGGCCGCCAGAACTCACCGGCGCAAGGTGATGGGCCAGGAAGTGCTGGTGCCCGGCCAACTCGGCGAAGCTCTGCAGTTGCCACGAATCATCAACCGACTTCAGAGCAAGCAACAGAGGCAGCGGGACCTTGGCCTTGAGGATTTCCAGGAGCTCTGGCCTACGCTGTCGCCACAGACACGGGAGAGAGTACTGGAGGCAATTGGCTGGTATGACCCGAAGGAGCTTGACTGGGATGACAAGCGCTCTAACCGTCGGCCACTGGTCGATCCAGACAGTTAAGCCGTATAAATACGGCATCCCGACTTTGAAATGTCATACTCGGCCCATATGTTGGGCAGTATCAGGAGGATATTTATGACACAACCACAGCATTACACGGCACTTCTGGCTGAGGGCAGCGCGGTTCCCACCCTGCTGTGCGGCCACTGCCACTCGATTCTGTCCAGGGCCCGCATTTTCCGGAACCAGGGTGACCAGCACCAGGACATGGAATGCCGGACCATTGGCCTTTGCTCAGCCGACGATTGCGGCGCAGTCAATTGCTGTGACGAGGCTCTGGCCCGCGTTGACAACCCCGAACGCCTGTTCGGCATTGCGTCCTGATTCAAAGCGGCAACGCTCTGTTACGCAACTCAAACACACAAATTTTCCATCTGCTTTATCCTGATCTTCGACGATTGTATTAGGGCATTCTGTTCACCGGATGCCGCCCGGCAATCACGCACCCAATCAGTCAGGACAGTCGATGGCATGCGTATTCTGAGAACCGATGAAGCCCGCTTCGCAGGTCTTCCGGATTACCCCTTTGCTCCAAACCATCTCGACGTAGAGCCCGGGCTCCGGATGCACTACGTTGACGAGGGCCCGCGAGGCGCTTCGCCGGTACTCATGCTCCATGGCGAACCATCCTGGTCCTACCTTTACCGGCACATGATTCCCCTGGTGGCAAATGCCGGGCATCGGGTGTTGGCTCCGGATCTGATCGGCTTCGGCAAGTCCGACAAGCCGGCCTCGGTTGCCGACTACAGTTATGGCCGCCACCTGGCATGGCTGGCCAGCTGGCTGGAACAGCTGGACCTCACCAACATCACCCTGGTGTGCCAGAATTGGGGGTCACTGCTGGGTCTGCGCCTGGCAGCGGAAAACCGGCAGCGCTTCAGTCGCATCATCGTGGGCAATGGCATGCTGCCAACTGGCGAGGCACCGGTTCCTGCGGTGTTTTCCATCTGGAAGGCCTTTGCCACGCACAGCCCCTGGTTCCCGGTTGGGCGCATCGTGCAACTGGGCACTGATCGCACGCTGAGCAAAGCTGAGCTTGCCGCCTATGAGGCTCCGTTTCCTTCGGCAGAGTTCAAGGCGGGAGCCAGGGCGTTTCCAAAGCTGGTACCCACGGAACCGGGCACGCCGGACAGCGACGCCAACAAAGCGGCCTGGCAGGTTCTGGAAAAGTGGAAAAAGCCGTTTATTACCTGTTTCAGCAGTGGCGACCCGATTACCCGAGGCGGCGACAGGCACATGCAGCGCCGGATTCCCGGTGCCCACGGCCAACCCCACATCACGCTTCGGGGCGGACATTTCCTGCAGGAAGATTCACCGGAAGATTTTGCCCGCATCATCATCGATGCCCTGAAATCGGAAATGGCGGCCTGAGCCGCCATTATCGTTAACCGAAGACCGTCACCGTTTGGCGACTCAAAGCCACCAGCTCGCCTCTGGCGGTCCATATCCCGGCCTGGGTGTGGCCGTAACCGGCGCCCGCCTGATCAATGGCAACCTTGTACAGGAGCCAGTCACCCGGCTCCATGACCGGTCTCGGATGCACGATATCCAGCGCCCAGCTCAGGGAACTGGTTCGCACACGTTGTTTTACATAGGGCAGGACGGCGGGAGGCCAGGCATCTACCAGGGCAACAATATGAGCATCAGAGAACGACTCCGGGGTTTTCCGGAACTGCATCCAGCCACCCAGTTCCCGACCGCCCTTGCCACTGAATGGCAGGTTTCCAAAAGCCCAGCGCATCTCAATCTGCTGGATGAATTCCGGGGTCACACCTTCTATATAATCCAGCCCGGGGCATTGATCGACCGGTGGTGCCTCGGGCGCCGGAAGGGCATCCACCTGTACCTCCGACTCCCGATCTCCGCCAAAGCTGGCCAGGCAGACCAGCCGGGTTTCTCCTTTCTGGACAATGCGCCCCTGCACCTGACTGACCGCCTTGCCCTCACGCAGAATCTCGGCTTCGAAACCTGCAGGCACTTCCGGCTCCACTGGCCCCACGAACGATACCTGCAATGACCGCATGGCTCGTCCCTCGGCAACAAGCTTTTCCATCCGCTCGAACATCAGCGCAGCCGTAAGACCACCGAATGTGGCTCTACCCTGGGACCAGCTCCCGGGCATTACCAGTTCCTCATTGCCACGGGCCGCCCGCAATAATTCGTCAAAGGTCATCTCAAGTTCCTGTTAGCAACCTATCGGGATAGATACGAAGCCTGCCGAAGATCGGACGGCAACGCAATGGGCCCGTCCCCGGCAACTACCTACAGCCCCGCCCGGGTTTAGCGTATTAAAGCAACAACAAAACCGCTATAATGGCCGCACATCATGCATTGCCCGGCAATGCTCTACCTCCCGAATTCCGAGTGAATCAATGTCTGAATTGTCCTTTGCCGAACTGGGGCTTGATCCAGCCGTACTTGAAGCTGTGTCCGCCGTTGGCTATGAAACCCCGTCTCCCATCCAGGCCCAGGCGATCCCCGCGCTGCTGGCCGGCAACCATCTGCTGGGCGTTGCCCAGACCGGTACCGGTAAAACCGCGGCGTTTGCACTGCCTCTGCTGAGCCGGATTGACGCCTCTGTTACCGATCCCCAGATTCTGGTTTTGGCCCCAACACGGGAACTTGCCATTCAGGTGGCGGAAGCTTTCACCACCTACGCCAGCAAGTTCCGGAATTTCCACGTTCTGCCCATTTACGGTGGCCAGGACTTTTATCCTCAGATCAAAGGCCTGCGTCGCGGTGCCCAGGTGATCGTGGGCACCCCGGGCCGAATGCTCGACCACCTCCGTAAGGGCACCCTGAAGCTGGACAGCCTGAAAGCGCTGGTTCTGGACGAAGCAGACGAAATGCTGCGCATGGGCTTTATCGACGACGTGGAAGCGATCCTGGCGAAGACGCCGGAGAACTGTCAACGGGCATTGTTCTCAGCCACCATGCCACCGCAGATCAAGAAAGTGGCCCAGACCTACCTGCGAAACGCCACGGAAGTTCGTATCGAAAGCGAAACCCGCACGGTCGAGCGTATTTCCCAGTTCGTTCTGCCGGTCTATGCTGAGCGCAAGCTGGATGCCCTGACCCGCATTCTGGAAGTTGAGCCGATTGATGCCGCCATTATTTTTGTGCGCACCAAAGCGGAAACCACCATGCTGGCCGAAAAGCTTTCTGCTCGGGGCCATGCGGTCGCGCCCCTGAGCGGTGACCTGAACCAACGCCAGCGTGAACAAACGGTTGAAGATCTGAAGCGCGGGAAGAAAGACATTATCATTGCCACCGACGTGGCAGCACGCGGTCTGGACGTGTCCCGTATCACGCACGTCATCAACTACGACGTTCCTTACGACACTGAAGCGTACATCCATCGGGTTGGCCGCACTGGTCGTGCCGGTCGCGAAGGCAAGGCGATTCTGCTGGTAACACCCCGCGAGCGTAGTTGGCTGCGAACGCTTGAACGCGCAACAAACTCGCCGATGGAAGCTTACGAGTTGCCGTCTCCCGTCGAGCTCAAGAAAATGAGGGAGCAGCAGTTCGAATCCCAACTGCTGGGCTTTGCGGAAGACAAGAAGTTGGCAAAGGCGATGTCGCTGCTGGACGAAATCGCCGAGAGCAATGACATGGACATGGCCATGGTAGCCGGCGCCCTCGCCTGCTGGATGGAAGCAGCTCAGCCAGGCTCCCTGCCCCTAGAGCAGCCAGAGGCCTTGCCAACCGTGTCGGCAACACCTCCCCGCCGTGATCGTAAAGGTGGCGGCGGCCGTCCGGGCGAGAATCGCAAGGGACCGAAAGGCGGTTTCAAGAAAGGTGGCCCGAAGGGTCGTGGCGGCCCCGGTGGTCGAGGCAAACCGCCCGGCAAGGGCGGCAAGCCCGCAGGCAAGCGCCCTCCTCGTCAGGCTTAAGCCTGACGCTGATAGACCACGAAGCTGTAGTCGTAAGGGTTGTTATCGGACGCGGAGAAATCCTCCCGTCCGATTTCTTCCCACTCATCCCAGTTCACTTCCGGAAAAAACGCATCCCCGTCCACCTCAGCGTGCACCTGGGTGATGTACATGCGATCAACCATCGGCAATGCCTCGGCGTAGATCTGCCCGCCACCGATAATCATCACTTCGTCGCCACCTTCCAGCTCCGCCTGCGCCTCGGCCTTCACCAGCGCTTCGGGCAAAGACCTCGCAGCCACCGTTCCGGTTGGTGCTTCCCAGGCTTCATTCCGTGAGATCACCACGTTCATCCGTCCCGGCAATGGCCGCCCAATGGAGTCCCAGGTCTTCCTGCCCATTATAATGGGCTTGCCCATGGTGGCCTGCTTGAAATAACGAAGGTCACCCGGAAGATACCAGGGCAGTTTGTTGTTACGGCCAATAACCCGGTTACGGGACATGGCAACGATCAGGGCTTTTCTCATGTACTCGTCTCTTCGGGGTTCGGTCAGATGGCAATGGGCGCCTTGATGCCCGGATAGGGTTCATAGCCCTCGAACTCGAAATCTTCCAGCTCGTACTCGAAGATGCTCGCGGGCTTCCGTTTGATCACGAGTTGCGGCAGGGCCCGGGGTTCGCGCTTCAGCTGCTCGAAGACGATGTCATCGGTCAGGTGGTTCTGGTAAAGGTGGCAATCGCCAAAGGTATGCACAAACTCACCGACATCCAGGTCACACTGTTGGGCGATCATGTGCGTCAGCAAGGCATAGGAGGCAATATTGAACGGCACCCCCAGGAACAGATCGGCGCTGCGCTGGTACAGCTGGCAGGAGAGCTTGCCCTCGGCCACGTAGAACTGGAACAGGCAGTGACAGGGCGCCAGCGCCATACGGCCCTCGCGAACATTATCCTGTGGACCAATGGATTCGTCCGGGAGTTCCGCCGGGTTCCAGGCAGAGACAATCAGGCGGCGGGAGTTGGGCTTGGTGCGAATCTGTTCGATCACCTCGCTGATCTGGTCGACCACCTCGCCATTGGGGCACTGCCAGCTCCGCCATTGTTTGCCGTAGATGGGCCCAAGGTCGCCGTTTTCCAGGGCCCACTCATTCCAGATCGAGACCTTGCGCTCGCGCAGCCAGGTGTTATCGGTGGAGCCCCGGAGAAACCAGAGCAGTTCGAAAATGATGCTGCGCAGGTGGACTTTTTTGGTGGTTACCAGAGGAAAGCCTTCCTGCAGGTTGAAGCGGATCTGACGACCGAACACTGACCGGGTACCAACACCGGTGCGGTCCCCCTTGTCGAATCCGTTATCAACAACGTCTTGCATCAAGTCGAGATAGGCTTTCATCGGGCTTGTCTCCGGTAGGCAATAAACATCAGGGCGGCGCCGGCAACGATCATCGGGAAGGACAGTACCTGCCCCATGGTCAGCCAGTCAAAAGCAAGGTAGCCCAGCTGTGGATCCGGCTGGCGCACGAATTCCACCAGGAACCGGAACACGCCGTAGCAGATCAGGAACAGACCAGACACTGCCATGGTCGGCCGCTGCCTGGATGAGAACCACCACAGGATGACGAACAGGGCGACACCTTCCAGGGCAAACTGATACAGCTGGGAGGGATGCCGGGCGAGCGAATCCGGCGCCGTGCGAAACACCATGCCCCAGGCAACGTCGGTGGGCTTGCCCCACAACTCGCCGTTGATGAAGTTTCCGATCCGCCCCGCGCCAAGACCCAGGGGCACCAGCGGCGCTACAAAGTCGGCCATGCGCCAGAAACCACTGCCCACTTTGCGGCCGTACCACCACATGGCAAACATCACGCCCAACAAACCGCCGTGGAAAGACATGCCGCCTTCCCAGACCCTCAGCAACCAGAGCGGGTCAGCCAGGAAGGCGTCAAAGTTGTAAAACAGGACATAGCCGAATCGGCCGCCCAGGATCACCCCCAGGGCAAGATAGAAAAGCAGGTCACCCATCTGCTCTTCGTTGATGGGCGACCAAGGCTTACGGGTGCGGATGCGCCCAAGCCACCAGCCGGCCACAAAGCCGAACAGATAGGTCAGACCATACCAGTGGATCTTGAGGGGACCGATGGCGATGGCCACCGGATCAATCTGGGGATGCTGCAGCATCAACTACCTCTCAGCTCAGGAGAAAACGGAGCCCCACCAGCAGGAGCATGATGGAGAAAGTACGCTTGAGAATCCGGGCGTTCAGCCGATGGGCCAAGTTGGCGCCAATCCGGGCAAAGAAAACGCTGGTGAGAATAATACCGATCAGGGCCGGCAGATAAATGAAGCCGGCGCTCAGTTCCGGCAACGCGGGATTGTGCCACCCGGTCCAGATGTTACCCAGGGCACCGGCAATGGCGATAGGCAGGCCGCAGGCAGCCGATGTGCCCACCGCCTGCTGCATCCGCACGTTGCACCAGCTCAGATAGGGAACCGTAAGAGTTCCACCGCCGATTCCGAAAATCGCCGAAGCCCAGCCGATACCGCCGCCGGCAACGCCCAGACCGGCGGTGCCTGGAACGTCCCGACCGGGCTTGGGGTCGACCTGGAAAAACATTTTCAGGCCCACCAGGATCACGAAGATACCAATGACCAGTTCCAGGGCGCGCCCGCTCATCAGGGACGCGGTCCAGGCGCCGACCAGGGCACCGCCCACAATCCCCGCAGTCATGGGCCGGAACAGATCCCAGCGCACGGCGCCATGTTTGTCATGGGATCGGATGGAGCTGACCGAGGTAAATACGATGGTCGCCAGGGACGTGCCAACCGCCAGATGGGGAATGATGTCCGGATTGATTCCCTGCAGACCAAAACTGAACATCAGAACAGGCACAATGATCAGCCCGCCGCCAATGCCGAACAGGCCCGCAACGGTGCCTGCCAGGGCACCAAGGGCCAGATACGATGCTATTACATAAAACAGGGTCATAGTTTGTGACGCACCCGGGAAAACCAAGGCTGGTATGATACACAGCGTAAGAGTCAACTTCATTAACTCCGGGAGCGCCATCCTCCGCCATGTGTCTGATCGCCTTCGCCCTTGGACAGAACCCTTATTTCCCACTGGTTGTTGCCGCCAATCGCGATGAATTCTTCCGTCGCCCGACGGCCGCCATGGACTGGTGGACCACAGAATCCGGCACCCGCGTGCTTGCCGGCCGCGACCTGCTCTCCGGGGGCACCTGGCTTGCGGTAAATACCCGCGGCGAGGTCAGCGCTGTGACCAATGTGCGCGAAGGCACACCGGAAACCGGTCGAATCAGTCGGGGTGAACTGCCTTTACGGGCCCTGGCCGATTCCCGGGATCAGCTTGAGGGCTATCTGCTCGATAACGCCGATCAGTTCTCCGGCTTCAATCTTGTTCACCTGACCACCGGAGACGGCTGGTATTTCAGTAATCGGGATGCCCATCCCGGCCGGCAAATCCACCGTGGGGTGTATGGCCTGAGCAACCACCTTCTGCAGACGCCGTGGCCCAAACTTCTGCGCCTGCGCGAGGCCGCAGGGAATGCCATTGCCGCCGCCGGCCATAACGCAGAAAAACTGCACAAGGAGCTGATTCCTCTACTCAAGGACAATACGCCGGCACCAGACCACCTGCTGCCCGACACCGGGGTGGGCCCGGAGACCGAGCGCTTTCTGTCGTCGCCCTTCATCGTCGGTTCGGATTACGGCACCCGGGCAACTACCGTGGTTACCGTATCTGCCAGCGGCGACATCGAGGTAACCGAACAGAGCTGGGGCCCGGACGCCGAAACCGGTGAACGCCGTCACTTCCATTGGCAGCGATAGCGATCAGGCTCTGGTATAATCCGCGAAATTCTGCCACCCGATCGGAGGGCCCCTGATGGCCGGTGAACAAGGCGCCACATCGATAGCCGATTTTGAAAAATCTCTTGATGAACTGGAAAAGCTGGTTCGCGATCTGGAACAGGGCGAGCTGTCTCTGGAACAATCCCTGACGGCGTTTGAACGTGGTGTAAAGCTGACCCGTGAATGTCAGCAGGCACTCAAGAGCGCCGAGCAACGGGTCGAACAACTGGTCCAGAACAGCGACGGCACCCTGGAAACACGCCCGTTTTCTCCGGATGATGCCGACTGATGCCCGGACTGAACCCCCTTGCCTCCGATTTTCTGGAAACCTGCCGGGCCCGCGTTGATGCAGAACTGGACCGGTGCATCACCCGTGATTCTGCCTCTGGCCGACTGCAGGAAGCCATGCGCTACAGCGTGCTGGGCGGTGGCAAGCGAATCCGGCCGGCCTTATGCCTGGCGGCAGCAAAGGCACTGGGACAGGCTGGTGACGAGGCCCTGATTCCAGCCTGCGCGGTAGAACTGATCCATGCCTACTCTCTGATCCACGATGACCTGCCGGCCATGGACGACGACGAATTGCGCCGCGGACGGCCCACTACGCACATTGCCTTCGACGAAGCCACTGCCATCCTGGCCGGAGATGCCCTGCAGGCACTGGCTTTCGGCTGGCTTGCCGAAGCGCCTGGACTGTCTGAGTCGGTGCGTCTGATCATGGTCAGGGAACTGGCCCGGGCCAGCGGCCACGGCGGAATGGTTGGTGGCCAGGCCATAGATCTTGAATCCGTGGGCAAAACCCTGGCGCTGACCCAGCTTGAAACCATGCACCGGCACAAGACTGGCGCGTTGATCGAAACCAGCGTGCGGATCGGTGCCCTGACCACACCGTCGGTCAGCGAGCAGGCTCTGGCCTCGCTTACACAGTACGCCAAGGCACTGGGCCTGGCCTTCCAGGTTCAGGATGACCTGCTGGACATAGAAGGGGACACCACGGTCATTGGCAAACCGCAGGGTTCGGATGCCGCCCGCGCCAAACCCACATATCCCGCCCTGCTGGGCGTGGCCGGCGCCCGCGAGCATCTGGCAGATCTTCTCGAACAGGCCCAGCAGAGCCTGCGGGATTTCGGCCCAGAAGCCGACCCCCTGCGGGCCATGGCCGATTACGTGGTGGCAAGAACCCATTGAACCCCGGCGCCCCGAAGGCGCACACTGGCCGTAAATATTTTCGTAACAACTGGCCCGCTTTGTGTGAAACAGCTTCCCCTGTTCCCTTATAATGCCAGTCAGTTACTGAACGTACCGGAAAAGACCCGAGCAGATGCAGGACACTTATATTTTCAAGGAAATCCCGTCGCAGCGGCCCAACACGCCTCTGCTGGACCGGATTGACGAACCGGCCCAGCTGAGAGAGCTGGCCCCGGAACAGCTGACCCTGCTGGCCCGGGAGCTCAGGGCATTTCTGTTATGGTCAGTGGGCCAGACCGGCGGCCATTTCGGCGCGGGCCTGGGCGTGCTTGAGCTTACCGTTGCCCTTCACTACGTCTTTGAAACTCCGAGCGACCGTCTGGTCTGGGATGTCGGCCATCAGGCCTATCCCCACAAGATCCTGACGGGCCGGAAGGAGGCGATGGGTAGCATCCGGCGCAAGGGCGGGCTCGCTGGCTTCCCGAAACGGGCCGAAAGCGAATACGACACCTTTGGTGTTGGCCACTCCAGCACCTCCATCAGCGCAGCACTGGGCATGGCCATCGCCGCGCGACTGCAACAGACCGGTCGCAAGAGCATTGCCGTCATTGGTGACGGCGCCATGACCGCCGGCATGGCGTTCGAGGCCCTGAATCACGCCGGCCACCTGCACGCTGACATGCTGGTTATCCTCAACGACAACGACATGTCGATCTCCCGGAATGTTGGCGGACTGTCCAACTACTTTGCCAAACTGTTGTCCAGCCGCACCTACAACCAGGTCCGCGACAGCAGCAAGAAAGTTCTGCAGGGAGCGCCGCACCTGATGGCGCTGGCCAAGAAAACCGAGGAGCACTTCAAGGGCATGATTGCCCCGGGCACCCTGTTCGAGGAACTGGGGTTCAACTATATCGGCCCCATTGACGGCCATGATCTGCCCCTGCTGGTGGAAACCCTGGAGAACATCCGCGAACTTGAGGGTCCGCAGTTTCTCCATGTGGTAACCACCAAGGGCAAGGGCTTTGCCCCGGCCGAAGCCGACCCGATTGGCTACCACGCCATCAACAAGATCGAACCGGTTCCACCGAGCAAGCCGGAGCCGGTCAAACCGAAACCGAAAAAACCCAAATACGCCAACGTCTTTGGTCAGTGGCTCTGCGATTCTGCCGAGCAGGACGAGCGAGTGGTGGGCATCACCCCGGCCATGTGTGAAGGGTCGGATCTCCTGGCGTTCTCACAGCGTTTCCCGGAGCGCTATTTCGATGTCGCCATCGCCGAACAGCACGCGGTCACCCTTGCCGCCGGGTTGGCCTGCGATGGGGCCAAGCCGGTTGTCGCCATCTACTCGACGTTCCTGCAGCGGGCTTACGATCAACTGATTCACGATGTCGCCATCCAGAACCTGGATGTGCTGTTCGCGATTGATCGCGCGGGCCTGGTCGGTGAAGACGGCCCGACCCATGCTGGCGCTTTCGACATCAGCTACCTCCGCTGTGTGCCGAACATGGTGGTGATGACACCGTCGGACGAAAACGAAACCCGCCAGATGCTCCAGACCGGCATGCTTTATGAAGGGCCGGCGTCAGTACGCTACCCTCGTGGAACCGGGCCGGGCGCCGAGATACAGCAGGAATTGACCCCCCTGGAGATTGGCAAGGGCCGGCGGATATGCAGCGGCAAAGGTGTTGCCATCCTCAACTTTGGCACCCTGTTGGCGCCTGCTCTGGAGGCTGCAGAAGCCATCGGCGCAACGGTCGCCGACATGCGCTTCGTGAAGCCGCTGGATGAAGAACTGGTGCTGGAACTGGCGGAGCAGCATGAGCTGCTGGTGACTCTGGAAGAGAACGCCATTGCCGGCGGTGCCGGCAGCGCCGTGACCGAATTCCTGAACAGCCGTCTGGTGGCCATGCCGGTGCTTCAACTGGGTCTGCCGGATACCTTCATGGACCATGGCAAGCATGGGGAACTGTTGGCCGATTGCGGCCTGGACGCCAAAGGTATTGAATCGGCCATACGCACCCGGATGGAAACCCTTCGCCACCAGAGCCTGAAAGTCGTCAAATAGACAGAATGCTTACTTAAGAACCAGAAAGCCCGCGACAGTCGCGGGCTTTTTCGTATCCAGATCCGGGACCGGATCAGACCTCGGGATCGTCGTCCTGATGGGTCTCCAGCCAGTGGCCCAGCTTGCTCTGCTTGGTGTCGAGGTAGTGTTCGTTGTGGGGGTTGCGGCCCACGTGCAGAGGCACCCGTTCGGCAATATCAATACCGTAGGAGGACAGGGCTTTCACCTTCCGGGGATTGTTGGTCATCAGCCGCAGACTTTTGATGCCGAGGTGCTCCAGCATGTCCTTGCACATGCTGTAGTCACGCAGATCCGCGGCGAATCCCAGACGCTCGTTGGCTTCAACCGTATCGGCACCCTGATCCTGCAGATGATAGGCGCGGATCTTGTTCAGCAACCCGATTCCCCGCCCTTCCTGGCGAAGATACATCAGAATGCCCCGGCCTTCCCGGGCTATGCTGCGCAGCGCCTCTTCCAGTTGATAACCGCAATCACAACGCATGCTGTAGAGGGCGTCACCAGTCAGACACTCGGAATGGGTGCGGGCCAGCATGGGTTCGTCACTGTCCAGGTCGCCGAGGGTCAGGGCAACGTGTTCCTTTCCGGTATCCGGTTCTTCAAAGCCGTGCATATCAAATACCCCGAACGGGGTCGGCAACCGGCAGGTCTGGATATAACGAACAGCCACAGTGTTTCCTCGTGGTTCAGTCAATCGGGCCGCGCATTCTATCACGGGCCCGCCCGCTTGGCGTAGTCTCGGCACTGTCGCTCCTCCGGAGTGGTCTTGGTACCCAACACTTACGAGCGCAGTGGTCCGCCAGATCAGGCGTTATCGGCGACCCAGTGGCCACTACGACCGCCTTTCTTCTCCAGCAGCCGCACCGAACCGATTTCCATACCACGGTCAACGGCCTTGCACATGTCATAAAGCGTCAGTGCCGCAACGCTCGCTGCGGTCAGCGCCTCCATCTCGACACCGGTCTGGCCGGACAGTTTGCAGCGGGTAAGGATATGCACAGAAGCGCCATCGCTGCCCGGACTCAGCTCGACTTTCACGGAGGTCAGGTTCAGTGCGTGACACAGGGGAATCAGATCATGGGTTTTCTTCGCGGCCATGATACCCGCGATCCGGGCAACGGCCAGGACATCCCCCTTCGGATGCTCACCCTCAACAATCATGTTCAGGGTTTCCGGCGCCATGCGGATGGTGGCTTCCGCGCGTGCCTCACGTTCGGTGGCTGCCTTGTCGGTCACGTCCACCATGCGGGCTTCGCCCTTGTCATCAAGATGGGTCAGTTTGCTCACGGTATCTCCCGGAATCGGTTTTGCAGGATGATGAAAAATGCAGGAACAACAGCATATCAGACACGGCCCCGACGGCGCTGACAAGTATCAGCTTTGCGGCCACCAGAAGCCGATACCGGCGATGCCCTGGCCGCCGCTCTGACGGGCTTCCTGAAGATCTCCGGGCGACAACCCACCGAGGGCAAATACCGGCAGCGCCGCTTCGGACACCAGGTCGGTAAAGGCCGGCCAGCCCAGGGTGGGCGCACCCGGGTGACTTTCCGTGGGCTTCACAGGCCCCAGAGTCACATAGTCCGCCCCGATCGCCTTTGCCTGCTCGATTTCCTGTCGGTTATGGCAGGAAACCCCCAACCAGAAACCTTCCGGAACCGGTCGGGCCGAGAGCCCGGCCGCCTCCCGCCAGGGCAGATGCAGCCCCGCGGCGCCGGGTGTAGCACGGAATACCTCGGGGCCGCCGTGGACAATCAGGGCAGCTCCAGCCTTTTCACACACCGGCAACGCTTTTGCCGCCAACTCCCGATAGGCCTGCGCACTCATGGTCGGAGCCCGGAGCACCACCAGGGGTGGCCTGGCAACTTCAAGCCCCGCCAGAAGCCGCGCGACCGCCTGATCCGGATCACTCGCTGCTCCGGTGATCGCAAGCTGACGGGGCAACCTCAGAGCGCGAATGATCGGCCGGTTGGCAGCGGGAAAATCCTCATCCTGAAGCTGCTCAGGGGCAAGCCACTCAACCGGCTGCCCCTCACATCCCTTTGCTTCGCCTTCGGCGGCTCTGGTTTCCCAGACGTCCAGGAAAACCCGCTTGTCCCCGTAGTCGTGGCGAATGCCGATAACAGGCTCCAGGGAGGCCTCAGGCACCCGGAGACCGGTCTCTTCGGCAATCTCACGTACCATTGCCGCCTGAACGCTCTCCCCCGGCTCCACCTTGCCCCCGGGAAACTCAAGCAAGCCCCCCTGATGGACATGGTCCGGCCGCCGGGCAATCAGCACCCGTCCATCCCGGACAATAACCGCGACGGCAACGTGGACTTCTTTAACCCGGGCTTCCGACGCAGACATGATCAGGTGCGGTACTCGGCGTTGATGGTGACGTAATCGTGGGAGAAGTCACAGGTCCATACCGTCTCCCGAACACCACCCCGCTTGAGATCAATGGCAATGGTGATCTCTTCCCGGTCCATCACCGCCTGTCCACGGGCTTCCGAGTAGTCATCTGCCCTGCCACCGTTGCGGACCAGACAGACATCGCCCAGATGGATCTCCAGGGCGTTGAGGTCCAGCCCGTCGACACCGGCGCGCCCCACCGCTGCCAGGATCCGGCCCCAGTTCGGATCCGAGGCGAACAGTGCGGTTTTGACCAGCGGGGAATGCGCCACGGTATAGGCCACATCCAGCGCTTCCTGCTGGCTGGCCGCGCCGCTGACATCGATGGTGACAAACTTGGTTGCACCCTCGCCGTCGCGGACGATGGCGTGGGCCAGTTCCAGATAGACTTTTTGCAGCGCCTCCCGAAGCTTGGGCAGCGACGGGCTGGACGCCGTAATCTCGGGGCCGGAGTACTGACCACTGGCCATCAGCATGCAGGCATCGTTGGTGGAGGTATCACCATCGATGGTAATGCGGTTAAAGGATTGCTCTCCCAGCTCCGAGGCGAGCGTCTGCAGCAGCTCGGGCGCAATCCGGGCATCGGTGGCAATGAAGCCAAGCATGGTTGCCATGTTGGGGCGAATCATGCCCGCGCCCTTGCTAATGCCGGAGATGGTCACCGTATGGCCATCGAGTTCCACCTGACAGGAGGCACCTTTGGGGCGGGTGTCCGTGGTCATGATGCCACTGGCGGCTTCAGCCCAGCGATTCTCGGCTGTGTTTGCCAACGCCTCAGGAAGCGCGCCAACGATTTTCTGCACCGGCAGAGGCTCGCCAATCACCCCCGTGGAAAACGGCAGAATCTCGGCCTCCGTAACACCAGCCTGGTTCGCCAGGGCCTGGCAGCAAGCCACGGCATCCCGCATCCCCTGCTCCCCGGTACCGGCATTGGCATTGCCGGTATTAATCAGGAGGTACCTGGGCGAGGTCTCGGCAAGATGCCGGCGACTGAGGGTAACCGGTGCCGCACAAAACTGGTTTTTCGTGAAGATACCGGCAACCCGGCTTTCAGGAGCCAGTTCGAATACAACAACGTCCTTACGACCCGGCTTCTTGATGCCTGCGCTGGCTATACCAATCTTTACCCCGGCCACCGGGTGAAACTCAGGTAAGGTTCCCGGACCTACCGCCATTCTGCCACTCCTCTTCTCTAGGGATCGGTTCCAAGGATCACAACACCTACTGGAACCCACTGGAAACGAAAAAACCCGCAGCCCACCAGTCGCTGCTGGCAGAGTGCGGGTTCCGATGGTGCAGTCAGTACTCTGTATTAGCTGACCTTGCCATGACATTGCTTGTACTTCTTGCCGGACCCGCAGGGGCAGGGCTCGTTTCGGCCCACCTTGCGCTCCTGTCGCACAAAGGTTTCCGGAGTCGACTGCCGGGCATCGTCAGCGTTGCCCTCGCCCTGGCTCTGGGCCGTGGCACTGGTCTCATCGTGGCGCAGGCGAGCCTTGGCGAGCTCTTCTTCCAGCTCTTGTTTGCGGCGACGCTCGACTTCTTCCATCTCCTCACGGCTCTGGACACGAACGTGACAGAGCACCCGGGTGACGTCCCGCTTCATGGTATCGAGCATCGTTTCAAACAGGTTGAACGCCTCGCGCTTGTACTCCTGCTTGGGGTTCTTCTGGGCGTAACCCCGCAGATGGATACCCCGGCGCAGATGGTCCATATTGGACAGATGCTCTTTCCACAGGGTATCCAGCACCTGCAGGAATACCTGTTTTTCGAACTTGCGCATGGCCTCGGAGCCGGCGATTTCTTCCTTGGCTTCGTAGGCGGTCACAATTTCGTCCAGAATCTTCTGGCGCAGGCTTTCTTCAAACAGCTTGGAGTCTTCTTCCAGCCACTTCTGAACCGGCAGATCAATCGCCATCTCGGACTGAAGCTGGGCTTCGAGACCGGCGATGTCCCACTGTTCCGGCATACTCTGGGGCGGGATGTATTCACTGATCAACGAATCAACAACGTCTTCCCGGATGGTCTTGACCATGTCCGAAATGTCGTCGGAAGACATGACTTCGTTGCGCTGGTCGTAGATGACCGTCCGCTGATCGTTAGCCACGTCGTCGTATTCCAGCAGTGTCTTCCGCATATCGAAGTTGCGGCCTTCCACCTTGCGCTGGGATTTCTCAATGGCGTTGGTCACCATCCGGTGTTCAATGGCCTCGCCCTTCTTCATGCCCATCGCCTGCATCAGGCTCTTGACCCGGTCAGGGGCAAAGATGCGCATAAGGTTGTCTTCCAGGGAAAGGAAGAACCGTGAGGAGCCGGGATCGCCCTGACGACCGGCACGACCGCGAAGCTGGTTATCAATCCGGCGGGATTCGTGACGCTCGGTACCGATAATGTGCAGGCCGCCAGCCTCAAGAACCTGATTATGGCGCTCGGTCCATTCCGCCTTGACCCGGGCAATCTCCTCTTCCGAGGGGTTCTCCATGGCCGCGACTTCGTGCTCCCAGTTACCGCCTAGCACGATATCGGTACCACGGCCGGCCATGTTGGTGGCGATGGTGACTGCGCCGGGCCGACCCGCCTGGGCGATGATGTGGGCTTCCGATTCGTGCTGCTTGGCGTTCAGGATCTTGTGTTCGATCCGTGCCTTCTTGAGCAGCATGGAGAGTAGCTCGGAAGCCTCGATAGACGCGGTACCCACCAGGATCGGACGCCCCTCGGCGGTGACATCCTTGATCTCGTCAATGATCGCGTGGAATTTCTCTTCCTGAGTCAGATACACCAGATCATTGTAATCGGTCCGCTGGATCGGCTTGTTGGGCGGAATAACCACCACGTCGAGGCCGTAGATCTGGCGGAATTCGAAGGCCTCGGTATCTGCCGTACCGGTCATACCGGCCAGCTTGTCGTACAGCCGGAAATAGTTCTGGAAGGTGGTGGAAGCGAGCGTCTGGCTTTCGGCCTGGATTTTGACGCCTTCTTTGGCCTCAACTGCCTGGTGCAGGCCCTCGCTCCAGCGACGACCCGGCATGGTACGCCCGGTATGCTCGTCAACAATGACCACTTGGCCGCCCTGAACAATGTAGTCCACGTCTTTCTGGAACAGATGGTGGGCGCGCAGTGCGGAGTGCACGTGATGCAACAGGCTGAGGTTGGCCGCGGAATACAGGCTCTCCCCTTCTTTCAGAAGGCCACGCTCAAGCAGCAGTTCCTCAACTTTCTCGTGACCGCCTTCCGTCAGCTCGACCTGGCGGGACTTTTCGTCAATGGTGAAGTCGCCGTTAGGCTCGCCTTCTTCTGGCACTTCACCTTTTTCCAGGCTGGGAATCAGTTCATTAATGGCCTGGTACAGTTTCGAGCTATCCTCGGCGGCACCGGAGATGATCAGCGGCGTTCTGGCCTCATCAATCAGGATCGAATCCACTTCGTCCACGATCGCGTAGTTCAGCCCCCGCTGGACCTTGTCTTCCGTGCTGAACGCCATGTTGTCGCGCAGATAGTCAAAGCCGAATTCGTTGTTGGTGCCGTAGGTGATATCCGCCTGGTATGCAGCACGCTTTTCCTCCGCCGGCTGGCCCGAGGCAACCACACCCACCTGCATTCCGAGGAAGCGATACAGCTTGCCCATCCAGTCCGCGTCACGACGGGCCAGGTAATCGTTCACGGTTACAACATGGACGCCCTTGCCGGACAGCGCGTTGAGATACACAGAAGCGGTTGCAACCAGGGTCTTGCCCTCACCGGTTTTCATTTCCGCGATCCGGCCTTCGTGGAGGGTAATACCCCCGATCAGCTGGACATCATAATGGCGCATGCCCATAACCCGGCGGCCAGCTTCACGCACGGTGGCAAAGGCTTCGGGCAGCAGGGCGTCAAGGGATTCGCCCTCGTCGATCCGGCGACGGAACTCCGCGGTCTTGCCTTGCAACTCGGAGTCGGACAGATTGCCATACTGCTCTTCAAGCTCATTAATGCGTATGACAGCCTTACGCATTCTCTTGATTTCTCTGGCGTTTTTACTGCCGAACATCTTGGTTGCAAGCTTTGTGAACATAGACCACTGCTTCTTTGATTAAACGGAGGAAGCCGGCATTCTAACCTTATTTTGTAACAGGACAAAAGGCAGGCCTCACACAGGCGCCATAAGTCGCCGATGAGGCACCGGATTCACGGATAAAAACTGGCCGGGCGCCGAATGGCGGAGAGGTTCTGAAGGCGGGTGAGCCGGAACCGGATCAGCGGCTCGCCCGTTTGATATAGGTTTCCGGGTTTTCAGACTTGCCATTCCGGATGACTTCGAAGTGCACATGGGGGCCGGTTGACCGCCCGGTGCTGCCCATCAGCGCCACTACCTGGCCCTTCTGGACAACATCACCCACCTTTACCTTGATAGTCTTGCAGTGGGCATAACGGGTGATCAAACCATCACCATGGTCGACTTCCACGAGGTTCCCGTAGCCATAGCGCTCCCCGGCGTAGGTCACCACACCACCGGCGACCGAGATAATATCGCTGCCATCCTTACCGGCCAGATCAACCCCGGCATGCCAGGTGCGTTTGCCGGTAAACGGATCAGAACGGTAACCGTACTTGGAAGACAGCCAACCCCAGGTTATCGGGCGACCTTCAAGATAAAGCTCGTCCTCAAGCCGCTTGCTGGATGCAAGCTGATCCAGTAACCGCAATTGCTGTTCACGGTCCTCGATCCGCCACTCCATCTCCTCGATCATGCGAGTCAGCTCAGGCGCGGAAAAGGAATCACCGGACAAGGCGCCTTCCGGGCCACCTACAGCGGCCGGCTGATCGAAATTGAATTCATCGCTCGCCACCAGGCCCGATTCCACGAACCGCTGACCCAGGGCATCCAGGCGTAACAAACGGCCCTGAATCTCGCCCAGACGCAGCGTCAGCGCATCAACCTGTTGCTGGACGTTCTCTTCTATGCTGGCCAGCTCCGCCTTCTGCTCTGCCAGCTTTAGCTGCCACTCGGCCACCAGCTCGGAGTTGGTGGGCTCCCTGGCCTCAACCTGCTCAACGGCCATCTGATAACCTGTCCAGCCAGCGGCGACGAGCAAGGAAAGCACAAAAAAGAGCAGGCCGACGGCAAGCGTACTGTTGATCGACAACACACGAGACTTTCCGTGGTGTTTGCCAACGAGAATAATGTTCATATCGTCATCTGGTTTCATCGTTGAGCCGCAACCGCATCCTGTAGTGTTGCGCCCCGGAAAAATCCGAAGGGGGTCTGCCATCCTTTGGCAACAGCTACATACTGAAAAAATTGCAGCGCCCGGTAGACATACTCATTTATCACAATGTAAAACGAGTGTAATACAGGCACTACGCATAAACCGTGCCGAAGTGTAACCAATCGTAAACGGAGCCGTCGAGTAAAAACGCCGCCATGAAACGGAAAAGCGAGCAAAAAATGTCCTTCGACAAGCTTGGCAAGACCCCGGTACTCAAGGATCTCGTTGCAAAGGCCGAACTCCACCGACAGGCGGAGGAAGAGGTTCTCGCGGCCCTTCCGCAGGATCTGGTCAAAGGGACACGCTTTGTCAGCTGCAAGGACGGCGAACTGGTACTGACCGCCGAAACCCCCGGCAAAGCCACTCAGATCCGGTTTCGCCAACACGAAATCATGGAAAAAGTTCGGGAGAACGAACTATTCCGGTTCGTCTGGAAACTAAAGGTCAAGGTTGCCCCACCCAGATTCCGGGAAAAGCCGGCGTTCAAAAAAGAGCCTTTGAGCAAAGAAAATGCCCGGCTCCTCAAAGAGGAGGCCGGGCACACGAAGGATAAAGCATTACGCGAGGTTCTCGAAAAACTCGCTAGCCACGTCCGGGATTAAAGCGTCCGGCTTTAACCCGCCGCCAGCACAGGCTTCATATAGGAAATCGGGGCAGTGGCTTCGTCATCAAACGTAACCACTTCCCAGGCGTCCTCTTCTGCCCTGAGCTTGCGCAACAGCTTGTTGTTCAGATCGTGGCCGGATTTGATACCACGGAATTCACCAATCAGGCTATTGCCCAACTGATAAAGGTCACCGATGGCATCAAGCAGCTTGTGCTTAACGAATTCGTCGTCATAGCGCAGCCCGTCTTCGTTGAGGATCTTGTAGTCATCAACGACGATGGCGTTATCCACACTGCCACCAAGGGCGAGGTTCATGGCACGCAATTTTTCGATGTCACGCATGAACCCGAAGGTCCTCGCGCGGCTCACTTCCTTCACAAAGGAGGTGCTGGAAAAATCGACGGTTGCAGTCTGGGCGCGGCCTTTGAACACCGGGTGATCAAAGTCGATTCCGAAGCTGACCTTGAAGCCTTCGAATGGCAGCAGAGTCGCTTTCTTGTCACCTTCCTCAACCGTTACCTCACGCTTGATTCGGATAAAACGCTTGGCTGCGTCCTGCTCGGCAATACCGGCGGACTGCAGAAGAAACACAAATGGACCGGCAGAGCCGTCCATGATGGGCACTTCCGCGGCGCTAAGCTCGACGAAACAGTTATCAATCCCGAGACCAGCCATGGCCGAGAGCAGATGCTCTACCGTCGCCACACGGACACCGTTTTTTACCAGCGTCGTGGACAGCATGGTCTCACCCACATTTTCCGCACAGGCACGAATCTCAACCATGGGGTCCAGATCGGTACGGCGGAAGATGATACCGGAGTCCACCGGGGCAGGCTTGAGGGTCAGATAAACCTTCTCACCCGAGTGCAAGCCAACACCGGTGGCACGGATGGTGTTTTTTAGTGTCCGTTGTCTGATCATCGGTACATAATTCCGTCACAAAAAGGCGATATTCTAGGCAAAAATCTGCCCGGAGAATATCAGAAAATAAGACTGAATACCATTTAACCAATCCGTTGTTGCTGAATGTTCATCCAGCACGCAACCCATGGCAATCAGTGCACGTATTTACCGGTTTTCGGGTTCCATATTTCGCACACAAACCGGAACCGGATCACAATTGCACCAGATTATCAGTCAGCCTGCCGACGGAGGAATGCGGGAATATCGAGATAGTCGACACCCTGCTCCTCACTGTCCTTGCTCTGGTCGATAGCCACGTTTCCATGGGAAACGGCCCGGCGACGCAGAACGGCAGGACGGTCCAGCTGGTTGTAATCGGTTTTTCCATCCAGGGTGCGGGTATTGTCCACAACCTTTGTTGGCTTCTCGCGATCACCGCCCAGGCCGGTCGCAACAACCGTTACCTTCAGTTCGTCGGTCATTTCAGGATCAATGACGGTACCGACAACAACGGTGGCAGAGTCAGAAGCAAACTCACGCACAATGTCGCCAACCTCGGAGAATTCGCCCAGGTTGAGATCCATGCCCGCGGTAATGTTGACCAGAATACCCTTGGCACCCTGCAGGTTGATGTCTTCCAGCAGCGGGCTGCGAACGGCCGCTTCGGCGGCTTCCCGCGCACGGTTTTCGCCAGTGGCGCGAGCGGTGCCCATCATCGCCATACCCATCTCGGACATGACCGTCTTCACGTCGGCAAAGTCGACGTTGATCATACCGTTGCGGGTAATCAGATCAGCGATACCCTGAACTGCGCCCAGAAGCACATCGTTAGCTGCGGCAAATGCGTCCAGCAGGCTGGTTTTCTTGCCCATGACCGCCAGCAGCTTTTCATTGGGAATGGTAATCAGGGAATCCACGCTTTCTTCCAGCTCTTTCAGGCCGGATTCGGCAACGCTCATGCGCTTGCCGCCTTCAAACATGAAAGGCTTGGTGACAACGGCAACGGTCAGAATGCCCAGTTCGCGGGCCACTTCCGCCACAATCGGCGCAGCACCGGTGCCTGTACCACCGCCCATGCCCGCGGTAATGAAAACCATGTCCGCGCCCTTAATGGCTTCGGCGATACGATCACGGTCTTCCAGAGCAGACTGGCGACCGACCTCCGGATTGGCGCCGGCACCCAGTCCCTTGGTGATGTTGCCACCGAGCTGGATGATCTGACGCGCGTCCATATCGGTCAGCGCCTGGGCATCTGTGTTGGCGCAGATGAATTCCACACCTTCGATGTCGCTGTTAAGCATATGGCGAACGGCGTTGCCGCCACCACCGCCTACACCGACGACTTTAATGACAGCGTTTTGCTGGACATTATCGACGAGTTCAAACATTTCCCCTACTCCTTCGTGCTGTTTTCAGCCCTTGTTCCGGGCTGTTTGTTCGAGATTGTGTTTTCGAGATACCTTCGTGTACTACCTGCCCGGTTCCGTCAGAAATGACCGGTAAACCAGGCTTTCATGCGCTCAAACAGCGAGGGTGCATCTTCACCCTTGAGCACCGGTGCCCGCCCCAGATCCATCTGGCGGAAACCATGAATCAACAACCCAACGCCAGTGGCGTAGATCGGATTGTTGACCACCTCCGTCATGCCGGAGACTGCCTGCGGACAGGCCAGCCTTACCGGCATGTGGAAGATCTCTTCGGCCAGTTCCACCACGCCTTCCATGGTGGAGGAACCGCCGGTTATCACGATGCCTGCCGGAATCAGATCCTCGAACCCGGACCGGCGCAATTCTGACTGCACCAGTGTAAACAGCTCCTCATAACGCGGCTCCACCACCTCGGCCAGGGCCTGCCTGGAAAGGTCCCGCGGCGCGCGGTCGCCAACACTGGGCACCTTGATGGTTTCATCCGCGCCGGCCAGCTGGGTCAGTGCACAGGCATACTTAATCTTGATTTCTTCGGCATTCTGGGTGGGTGTGCGCAGCGCCATGGCAATGTCGTTGGTCACCTGGTCACCGGCGATCGGAATCACCGCCGTGTGCCGGATAGCACCGCCGGTAAACACGGCGATATCCGTGGTGCCACCACCGATATCAACGACGCAGACCCCGAGTTCCTTTTCGTCTTCGGTGAGGATGGCGTGACTGGATGCCAGCTGCTCCAGGATGATGTCATCCACCTCAAGACCACAGCGCTTCACGCACTTCTCAATGTTCTGGGCGGCATTCACCGCACAGGTCACCAGGTGCACCTTTGCTTCCAGCCGCACGCCGGACATACCCATTGGTTCCTTGATGCCTTCCTGGCTGTCGATCACGAATTCCTGGGGCAAAATGTGAAGAATCTTTTGGTCCGCAGGAATCGCAACCGCCTGGGCGGCATCGATCACCCGGTCGATGTCGGCCTGGGTGACCTCACGATCACGGATGGCAACAATTCCGTGGGAGTTCAGGCTCTTGATATGGCTTCCGGCAATGCCCGCATACACCGAGTGAATGCGGCACCCGGCCATCAATTCCGCCTCTTCCACCGCGCGCTGAATGGCCTGGACAGTGGTTTCGATATTCACCACCACCCCACGCTTGAGGCCCCGGGAAGGATGGGAACCAATGCCCACCACTTCGATGGTGCCGTCCATCTTGCGCTTGCCGACAATCGCAACCACCTTCGAGGTTCCGATATCGAGGCCGACAATCATGTTTTCCGTTTCAACCGATGACATGTGTTCCACCAAACCGTAGGTCTGAATTAACCGTTGCTATGATTTTGGGCTGGAGGCTGTCTCAACAGCTTTCCACTTGACCGCCACACCATTGGTGTAACGGGCATCCACCCGACTGACTTCGTCCGACCTTGCTGCCAGCCGGTTTTCATAAACCGTGATAAACCGCTCGAACCGTTGTTCCACCTGGTCCCGGCCAAGCACCACTTCGATGCCATTGGCCAGTTGCAGGGTCCAGGCGCCCCGATGTTCCAGAGCCAGGCCCGAAAACCCGAGACCCCGGGCAACCAGCTTGTCACTCATGGTCCGCGCCATATTGATCACATCCCGCACTCTTTCATCGGGCCCGGCGAGTCGCGGCAACCGACCTGCAACTTCCGGATTGGACGGCGCGAACAGCTCGCCGGTCCGGCTGACCAGGCGCCCGTCGGTCCAGTAGGCCAGCGGCTTCTTCTCCCGGATGTCGATGACCAGCCGGTCCGGCCACACCCGACGCACTGCGGCGGACTCAACCCAGGGCCGGCGCTCCAGGCTCTCCTTGATTTCCGAAAGATCCGTGGCGAAATAGCTCTTGCCGATCCAGTCGCCAGCAGCGCGCTCGATGGCTACCCGGCTGTCGCCCACAAAATCGCCTTTTACATCCACCGCCAGGATCTGCTGATCCATGGCACCCAGCACCTTGCCGGTGCCCCAGGGCACCAGAGCGGCCAACAGTACAATCACGGCGCCCATGCCCACCTGAAGCCAGGGCACGGCCGCCAGCACACCCTTCAACACGCCAAACCGGTCCCGCTCAGGGCCAAGGGACGTTGCCCCCCGGCGCCGCGGGGGCTCGGACGGTGTCGCCCGGCTCCGGATCAGCAGTGTCTCAAGCATCGGCGCCCTCCAGGGTGTCCTTCAGTATCCGGACCACGAGCTCCTCAAAACTGATTCCTGCCGCTTTCGCCGCCATGGGCACGAGGCTGTGGTCGGTCATCCCGGGCACGGTATTGACTTCCAGGAGCCAGAACTGGCCGTCGCTGTCCTGCATAATGTCGACCCGGCCCCAGGTCCGGCAGCCGACAACCCGGAACGCATCCAGTGCCAGGTGCTGGAGGCGAACTTCGTCTTCAGGCGCGAGGCCACAGGGAATTTGATAGCGGGTGTCGTCCGCCAGGTACTTGGCGTCGTAATCGTAAAAGACGTGGTCGGTGCTGGCGCTCAGGCCAATGGCCGGAAGCGCCTGGTCCTGCAGCAGGCTGACGGTGAACTCCGGCCCCTCGATCCACTCCTCCACCAGTACCAGGCTGTCCAGCGCGGCCGCGGCTTCGTACGCATCTGCCAATTCTGCGGCGGTATACACTTTTCGGATGCCGATACTGGAGCCTTCCCGGGAAGGCTTCACGCTCAGTGGCACCCGCAGTTCGCCGATAATCTGGTTCGCCTGGTCTGCACCGGACATGGTCCGGAACTTCGGCGTTGGCAGGCCGTAACCTTCGAGCACGTATTTCGTTCTGAGCTTGTCCATGGCCAGAGCGGAGGCCAGCACATCACTGCCGGTGTACGGAATACCTGCCTGGGCGAGAATGGCCTGCAGGGTACCGTCCTCGCCGCCCCGGCCATGCAGCGCAATGAACACCCGGTCAAAATCAGGGTTGTCAACGGTTCTCAGCAAGCAGCCGCGGACATCCATCGCAAAGGCATCCACGCCGGCCGACACCAGCGCCGCCAGCACCGCCTTGCCGCTCTTCAGGGACACTTCCCGCTCGGCGGAATCGCCGCCCATGAAGACCGCAACCCTTCCGAGCGCCCTCACGAGTTCGGGATCTGCCTGATAGGTCTGTGCTTCGGTATGATGCATATCACTCACCCGCAATCACTCCTGCGGCCGCCAGCCGCGAAGCCACACCACCGATATCGCCGGCTCCCTGGGTTATCAAAAGGTCGCCATCCTGCAGGACATTGGCCAGCAGGGATTCAATTTCACGGTTGTCCTCGACAAAGACCGGCTCCACCTGGCCACGCTGCCGAATACTGCGACACAGGGCCCGGCCGTCGGCACCCGGAATCGCCGGTTCGCCGGCGGAATAGACATCCATCAGCAGCAAGCCGTCCACCTCCGACAACACCCGGACAAAGTCTTCGTAGAGGTCACGGGTCCGGGTGAAGCGGTGCGGCTGGTACAGCATGACCAGGCGACGATCCGGCCAGGCATCGTGTGCCGCACGGATAACCGCCTCCACTTCCGTGGGGTGGTGTCCGTAATCGTCCACCAGGGTGACCGTGCCCTTGGGTGTCTGGTAATCGCCGTAAACCTGGAACCGGCGCCCGACCCCGGCAAAGCCAGCCAGTCCGCGACAGATCGCATCATCGGCAACGCCCTCGTCTGTGGCCACGGCAATAGCCGCCAGTGCGTTCAGTACATTGTGTCGGCCCGGCATTTTCAGCTCGACTGTCAGATCACTACGACCGGCCGGACGCTTCACCACAAAGTGGGTCCGCAAACCATCGGAATTGATGCTCTCGGCCCGGTAATCCGCCTCCGGGTTTTCGATGCCGTAGGTAATAATCGCCCGGGAAATCCGGGGAATAATCTCCTGAACGTAACCATCATCCACACACATCACCGCAACACCGTAAAACGGCAGGTTGTGCAGGAAATCCACGAAGGTCTGCTTCAGTTTCTCGACATCGCCGCCGTAGGTGTCCATGTGGTCCGCTTCGATGTTGGTCACCACTGAAATCACCGGCGTCAGGTGCAGGAAAGACGCATCGCTCTCATCGGCCTCTGCCACCAGATAGCGGGACCCTCCCAGTTGGGCATTGGTGCCAGCACTGTTCAGCTTGCCGCCAATCACGAAGGTCGGGTCCAGACCCGCCTCGCCCAGAATGGATGCAATCAGGCTGGTGGTCGTGGTCTTGCCATGGGTTCCGGCCACCGCGATGCCATGCCGGTAGCGCATGATTTCCGCAAGCATTTCTGCCCTGGGGACGATCGGCACCCGGCGACTGCGAGCGGCCATTACTTCCGGGTTTTCCGCCGATACCGCTGAAGAAACCACAACAACATCAGCACTGGCGCTGTTCTCTTCCCGGTGGCCGATCTGGACTTCAACGCCCATCGCTTTGAGGCGATCCGTCACAGCCCCCTCTTTGAGATCCGATCCGGAAACGTCGTAGCCCTGGTTCTTGAGAACCTCGGCGATGCCGCTCATCCCTGCACCACCAATCCCCACAAAGTGGATGTGACGGATCCGGCGCATTTCAGGCACCTGATAGACCAGGGGTGGATTGGTTGCATCAGCCATTGGCGGCCTCCAGACAGTAATTCACGACTCTCTCCGTTGCATCAGGGCGGGCCAGCGTTCGCGCGGCCTTCGCCATATCAGTTACCCGGCTGCGATCCCGGGCCAGATCGCCCAGGGTTTCCGCCAGCACCGCCGGGGTCATCTTTGATTGGGGGATCAGGATGGCCGCTTTTGCCGTCACCATCTGTTGACCGTTTTTCGTCTGGTGGTCATCCACGGCGTGGGGAAACGGCACCAGTACCGCTCCGATGCCTGCCGCACACAATTCGGAAACCGTCAGCGCACCGGCCCGACATAGCACCAGGTCTGCCCATTGATAGGCTTCGGCCATGTCCTTGATAAACGGCTCCACGTTGGCTTCAACCCCGTGTTGCTCATAGGCCTGCCGGGCCGCATCTGCGTGACGTTCACCGCACTGGTGGCGAACCACGGGTCGATCAGCTTCCGGCAACATGGCCAGCGCCTCGGGCAGCTGCTCGTTGAAAACCTGGGCGCCCAGACTGCCGCCAATCACCAGCAGCCTGAGTGCACCTTCGCGCCCTGCCAGCCGCTGTTCGGGCACCGGCAGGGCCGCGAGATCCTCCCGAACCGGATTGCCGGTGCATCGGGTGACAACTTTCGGCCCAAAGCTGCCGGGGAACGCTTCCAGTACGGTTTCTGCAAATCTCACCAGAATCCGGTTGGTCATACCCGCAATGGCGTTTTGCTCATGAATCACCAGCGGTGTCCGGCTCAGCCAGGCGGCCACGCCACCGGGCCCGGTGACAAACCCGCCCATACCGACGACACAATCCGGCCGAATCCGGCGCAGGATGGTGAAGGCTTCACCCAGCGCCCGCATCAGCCGGAACGGCGCCAGCAAGAGAGCGAGCTTACCCTTGCCCCGCAAACCGGAAATATGAATCAGTGACAGTGGAATGTCGGTTTCCCCGATCAGCCTCTGCTCCATGCCACCACTGGCGCCAAGCCAGTACACCTGGTGACCACGGGCCTCAAGTGCCCGTGCCGTCGCCAGGGCCGGGAACACGTGCCCGCCGGTACCGCCGGCCATCATCAGGAAGCGACGCTGTTCAGTCATACACCGCACCTCCCCGCGTCTTCGGACCGGTTTTCTCTCGGGCCAGCTTTTCCTGATCCAGGCGCTCCATCTCCACACGGGCAAGCACGCCAATGCAGATACAGGTAATCATCAGACTGGATCCACCGTAGCTCACCAGCGGCAGAGTCAACCCCTTGGTTGGCAGAAGCCCGGTGCTGACCGCCATGTTTATCCCTGCCTGCAAGCCGATCAGCAGGGTCAGCCCATAGGCAAAACACGCGCCGAACGGCATGTCCGCCTTCTCGGCCCGGCGGGCAATGACGAACCCGGTCACCACCAGCAGGGTGAACAGACTAAGTACCAGCAAGGATCCCAGGAGACCGAACTCTTCGGCGATAATGGCGAAGATGAAGTCGGTGTGGGCCTCTGGCAGATAGAACAGCTTCTGGATGGAATTGCCCAGGCCTACACCGCCCCAGTCCCCGCGACCAAACGCGATCAGCGACTGGGTCAACTGGTAACCACTGTCGAACTGGTCTTTCCAGGGGTCAAGATAGCTGACGACCCGCTTCAGACGGTAGGGCTGGGTAACGATTAGAATGGCACCAAGAACCACCAGTGTACCGATCAGGGGTACAAACCGGCTAAGCCGCACACCGCTCAGGAAGATCATGCCTGCCGCCGCTGTCACCAGGACCACAGTGGCACCAAAGTCCGGCTGGATGACCAGCAGAACCGAGGCCAGACCAAGAACAACCAGCGGCTTGAGGAAACCCGGCCAGGTATTGAGCAGTTCGTTCCGGCGACGGACCACGTAACCTGCCAGGTAAGCAATCAGGCAGAGTTTTGCCACTTCCGACACCTGGACGTTAAACAGACCAAACGGGATCCAGCGGGTGGAGCCGTTAACGGTACGTCCCAGAGGCGTAAGTACCAGAACGAGAGCCAGCAGACCAATGCCCAGGAGCAACCAGCCACTGCGCTCCCACCAGGCTACCGGAACGTTGACGGCGACCAGCGCCAGCAGGCAACCAAGACCGGCAAACATCAGCTGGCGAATCACATAGTGGTAGCTGTTACCCATGGTTTCCGCAGCCATATCCATGGATGCCGAGGAAATCATGACAACGCCCATCACCAGCAAGGCGACCGAACTGATCACCAGCATGGGCAGAGGCTGGACTTCACCAAGCCATTGATTCCGGTTCCGGAGGGAAAGATCTGCGTGCATCACAGGGCCTCCACCAGAGAACGGAACTGGTCACCGCGATCGAGATAATCACGGAACATGTCAAAGCTCGCGCAGGCCGGCGAAAGCAATACCCGATCCCCGGGCACCGCCAGCTCAGCGGAACTGGCGACCGCCTCGGCGAGGCTACCCATCCGATGAACTGGGATACCGCTGCCCAGCACATCGGCGATGGCCGGCGCATCGCGACCGATCAACAGCACAGCCCGGCAATGCAGTGCAATGGGCGCTTCCAGGGCGGTAAAATCGGCACCTTTGCCATCACCACCGGCGATCAGCACGACCTTGCCATTGTCCGGTGCAAGGCTTTCAATGGCGGCCACTGTGGCTCCGACATTGGTGCCCTTGGAATCATTGATAAAATCCACATCGTTCAGGCGGCGCACAAACTCGCAGCGATGCGGCAGCCCTGGAAATTCACGGGCGACCGCCAGCATCACATCCATGGGCAGCCCGGCGGCATGGCCAAGTGCCAGAGCGGCCATCACGTTGCTGATATTGTGATGCCCCATCAGCTTCAGCTCGCTGGCCAACAGAAGGTTATCGAAACCAAAGGTAATCCAGGTGCCCTGGTCATCGTCCCGGGTGCTGAAGGTTTCCGGGTTCACCCGGTGAAAACCGAAACAAAGGAACCTCAGGTTGTCCCGTGCCATGGGGGTGCTCAGAGCGTCGTCCAGATTGACAATGGCGTTCTTGCAGCCCCGGAAAATCCGCTGTTTGGCCTGGAAGTAGGCCATTTTGTTCGGGTAACGGTCCATGTGATCGTCGCTGACGTTCAGTACTGTCGCCGCGAGGGCGTTCAGTTCATCGGTGGTCTCAAGCTGGAAACTCGACAGCTCGAGTACATACAGGTCGGCGCCCTGACCCAGAAGATCCAGCGCCGGTGTGCCGATGTTGCCGCCGACAGCAACTTTCCGGCCCGCGGCTTTCGCCATTTCACCCACCAGGGTGGTAACGGTGGTTTTACCGTTGGAGCCCGTAATGGCGACTATGGGCGCATCAGCAGCCTCGGCGAACAGATCAATGTCACCGCGGATTCTTGCTCCCTGGCGTGCGGCGGCTGCAATGGCAGGCTCCGCGATGCTGATCCCGGGGCTCACCACCAACTCGTTGAAACCGGCAAACAGTTCTTTGTCAAAGGTGCCCAGATGGACCGGAATATCCGGCCAGCCTTCCTTCAGCTGATCAAGGCCCGGAGGAGCCTTGCGGCTATCGGCCACAGCTACGTCCCGCCCCTGTTCGGACAGATAGCGCACGCAGGAAAGCCCGGTTTTACCGAGCCCTACGACCAGTGTGCGACGATCCGAAACAATGACACTCATAGTTGCAGCGATTTCCTATCTCAGTTTCAGACTGGCGATGCCAATCAGGACCAGAACGACGGTGATAACCCAGAACCGGACAATCACTCTCGGCTCCGGCCAGCCTTTCAATTCAAAGTGGTGGTGCAGCGGCGCCATGCGGAAGATCCGCCGGCCGGTCAGGCGGAACGACGCAACCTGCAGGATCACCGATATGGTCTCCATCACGAACACCCCGCCCATGATGAACAGGACAATTTCCTGGCGAACAATAACCGCGACCACACCCAGGGCTGCGCCAAGGGCCAGAGCGCCCACATCCCCCATGAATACCTGGGCCGGGTAGGTGTTGAACCAGAGGAAACCAAGTCCGGCTCCGACGAGGGCACCGCAGAAAACGATAAGCTCACCGGTGCCCGGAAGATGCGGGATCAGCAGGTAGTTGGCGAACTGGGCGTGCCCGGACAGGTACGCGAAGATGCCGAGTGCGCCGGCCACCATGACCGTGGGCATGATGGCGAGCCCATCCAGACCGTCAGTAAGGTTGACCGCGTTGCTGCTACCAACAATGACGAAGTAGCTGAGCAGGATGAACAATACCGGGCCAAGGGTGAGGGACACCTGCTTTACAAACGGTACGTACAGAGAGGTCTCCTGCGGCAACGCCGAGCTGAAGAACAGCACCACCGCCGCCGTGGCGCCAATGACGGACTGCCAGAAGTATTTCCAGCGGCCCGGCAGACCTCTCGGGTTGCGCTCCACCACCTTGCGATAGTCGTCGACCCAGCCGATCGCACCGAACAGAAGCGTCACCAACAAGGTAACCCAGACATAGCGGTTACCAAGGTCGGCCCAGAGCAGCGTACTGATACCGATGGCCACCAGGATCAGCGCGCCACCCATGGTCGGCGTGCCGGCTTTGCTGAGATGGGTCTGGGGGCCGTCATCCCTTACCGCCTGGCCAATCTGGTACTGGCTCAGCTTGCGGATCATCACCGGGCCAATGATCAGCGAAATCAGCAGCGCGGTGAGTGTGCCCAGGATTCCACGCAGGGTCAGGTACTGAAACACCGTCAGTGCCGAGAAATACTGTGATAGGACCTCTGTCAGCCAGAGCAGCATGAGTTATTCACCTTTTCTTTAATTCCCTCCACCACACGCTCCATGGCGGAACTGCGAGAACCCTTGACCAACACTGTCAACGGTGTGTTTTTATCTCCAACAGCCGATTCAACGGCCTGCTCATGGCTCAGCCCAAGCTCCGTGGACTCGCCAAACCCGTCGGCATAACCTTCACAACCCGGGCCCACAGTGATCAGTCGGTCAATACCGCGCTCCCTCGCGCACTCTCCGACCTCCCGATGCAATGCCCCTGCCTCAGCGCCAAGCTCTGCCATGGCGCCAAGTACCGCAATCTTCTGCCCCTCGCGCCGGGCCAGAACTCCAAGTGCGGCTTTCATGGACGACGGGTTGGCGTTGTAACTGTCGTCAATCAACGTCAGTTCCGGAGAGAGCTTCAGAACCTGGAGCCGCCCTTTTGCTGGCGCAACACTGGCCAGCCCGTCAGCAATCGCCTGATCACTGGCACCCAGCTCGCGGGTGGCAGCAATGGCCAGCAGCATGTTGGTGATGTTGTGATCGCCCTCCAGTCCCAGCGTCACCCGGCACTGCCAGCCATCCGGCCCGCTCACCTGAATGGTTCTGGTTCCGGCGCCCGGGTCTTCGATGACCGCGTGATAATCCGCTTCGGCACCAAGACGGCTGACCCCGACAACACGGCGGGCGCCGGCACGGGTTCGCCACTGCTCAAAAGCCGGGTCGTCGCGGTTGAGCACCATCAGCCCATCTGCCGCGACGCCATCAATGATTTCGCCCTTGGCCAGAACAATATTCTCGTAACTGCCAAACCCTTCCAGATGGGCTTCGCCAGCATTCGTGAGAATGGCTACGCGGGGCTTTGCTAGGGCGACGGTATGGGCAATTTCACCCAGCCCGCTGGCACCCAGTTCAATCACGCCATACTGGTGTTCCGGAGAGAGGCCGAACAGCGTAAGCGGCACACCGATGTGATTGTTCAGGTTGCCTTTTGTCGAAAGCGTCTTGCCCATCTGCGAGAGAATGGCGGCGCACATCTCCTTGACCGTGGTCTTGCCACTGCTACCGGTGATCGCAAGAATGCCGGCTTTGCTTTCTTCACGGTTGCCCGCCGCGAGCCGGGCCAGGGCCTCCAGCGTGTCGCCTACCACCAGCTGGGGCAGATCAATTCTGCTGTCAGGCGTGTCAACCACCAGGCCAACTGCGCCCTTGTCCTGCGCCTGTTGCAGGAACCGGTGGCCATCAAAATTTTCGCCTCGCAGGGCCACGAACAGCTGCCCTTGCTCCAGAGTACGGGTATCGGTGGAAACCCCGTTGAAGCTCACTGACGCAGGATTACCCGAAGTGCACTCGGCACCCAGCCAGCTCCTGGCTTCCGCCAGCGAAAAGGCGCGCATCATGCCACACCCCCATTGAGTTTCAAGACGTGGCGAACCTGCTCGGCATCGCTGAACGGGTATCTCTGGCCGGCGATTTCCTGGTAAGCCTCGTGCCCTTTCCCTGCAATCAGAACGAGGTCGTTCGGAGTGGCCGAACGGATCGTCGACAGGATGGCCTCGGCCCGGTCATGAATGACCGTCACCTTTGCTGAATCCGAGAATCCGGCAAGAATATCCTGCGCAATTACTTTGGGATCTTCACTTCGGGGATTGTCGTCCGTCACCACTACGCGATCCGCAAGCTTCTCGGCTTCCCGAGCCATGTCCGGACGCTTGCCGGAATCGCGGTCACCGCCGCAGCCAAATACACAAATCAGCTCACCAGCCACGTGCGGTCGCAGAGCTGCCAGGGCATTCGCCAGGGCATCCGGGGTATGGGCGTAATCGACCACCACTCTGACACCATTGGCGCCACCGAATCTTTCGAGTCTGCCAGGGGGCGGTGTGAGTCGGCCGGTGGCCTGCTGAACACGCTCTACCGGAACACCGAGTGTGAGTACTGTCGCCATCGCCGCCAAAACATTGCTCGCGTTGAAGCTGCCCATCAGGGGAACGGCGATAGCAAACCTGCCCCACTCGCCATCCACTTCAGCTTCAAAGCCCTCGTCGGTTGGCCGGAACTCACGCAACCAGAGTTCAGTCTGTGCCTCGTGAAGGCTGTACCGCACGCGATCACATTTGCCGTCCAGCTGTTCGAAGAGTTGCCGGCCGAAAGGATCGTCAAAATTGATGACTGAAAAGTGCAGCTCCTCCCGCTCGAACAGCCGGGCCTTGGCTGCGCCGTATGCTTCCATGGAGCCGTGGTAGTCGAGATGATCCCGGGTCAGATTGGTAAATACGGCCCCGGTCATGGAGATGTTGTCCACCCGGCCCTGATCCAGTGCGTGCGAGGACACTTCCATCACGGCAGCGCGACCTTCCTGCTTCACGATCCGGGACAGGACCCGGTTGACCTGAACGGCATCCGGCGTGGTGTGAGTTGCTGGCTGAAGCGCACCGGGCATGCCATACCCCAGGGTACCCAGGATGCCGCAGGGAGTGCCTGTCTCCTTCAGCAGCTGGGCCACATACTGGCAGACCGATGTCTTGCCATTGGTCCCGGTCACACCGATAAGGCGAAGCCGTTGGGAGGGATGTTCAAAAAAACGGTCTGCGATCCGGCCTACCAGGCTTCGAAGCCCTGCCACCGGCACAATCAGCGCGCCGTGACGCTCGCCGCACTCACCGGCCTGTTCAGTTTCCAAGAGAACAACCGTCGCGCCAGCCGCGATCGCCTTGTCGACATAAAAATCGGCAGGCGTTCGGGCACCTGACAGGGCTATAAACGCATCGCCGGAGGCGACCTCGCGACTGTCGGTTTTCAGACCGTGAATGGTCACATCGAACACCGACGGAACCGCCACAATGCCTTGCAATAACGTGCTGAGAGATGTGATGCACATAGGCCTACCCTCGCTCTCCAGATGAGGAAGAAGTCATTTCGGCTTCTCCCACCTCCAGTTCAGGCTTCACATTCAGCAGTCGCAGTGCGTCACTCATCACCCGGGAGAATACCGGCGCAGCAACCTCGCCACCGTAATATTCTCCGGACTGCGGCGCATCAACGGCCACAACCGTAACCAGTCTGGGATTATCAATAGGCGCCATACCGGCAAAAATCGCCTTGTACTGGCTGTCTTCGTAACCCTGGGCACCAACAAGATGAACTGTCCCGGTTTTGCCGCCGGCCGAGTAGAATCCGGGCTGTGCACGTTTGCCAGTCCCCCTCGAAACCGCCTCGCGCAACATATTGCGAACCTGATGGGTTACCTGCTCCGAAAGCACCCGCTGACCCTCCGGCTTCTCATCCTGCCGGACCAGACTCAGTGGATAGCGCACACCACCGTTGGCGATCACCATATAGGCTTGAGCCAGTTGCAGGGCGTTCACGCTCATACCGTACCCGTAAGACAGCGTTGCCTCTTCCACGGGGCGCCACTTGGGTGGAGAGGGCAACACACCCACCGCTTCGCCCGGGAAGCCGATACCGGTTGGCTGCCCTAGCCCGAGACGGGCGTATAGATCGCGGATCACGTCGCCACCGAGATCGGTGGCAATTCGGCTGATTCCGACGTTGCTGGACTTGACGATGATCTCAGCCATATCCATCACGCCATAGTTGCGATGATCCCGGATGGTAAAACGGCCAAAACGGCGAAAACCGGGATTGGTATCGATAGTGCTGTTAACCGAATAGCTGCCGGATTCCAGAGCAGCCGCCATGGTGATTGGCTTCATTGTCGAGCCTGGCTCAAACAAATCCGTGATGGCCTTGTTCCGGAGATTCTCGGCGGCTAGCTGACTGCGGTCATTGGGGTTGTATGACCCCTGATTGACCATTGCCAGAACCTCACCGGTATCCACGTCGAGCATGACCAGTGTGCCCCCTCTGGCATTGTGAGCCGCCACAACAGCTTTGAGTTCCCGGTAGGCGAGGTACTGGAGGCGCAAATCAATGCTGAGCGCGAGATTTTGACCAGGGCTGGCATCGCGAATCAGGGTCAGATCCTTGATGATGCGACCTCGATTATCTTTCAGAACGCGCTTGCGGCCGGTTTCACCAGACAGCCACTGGTTATACGCCAGTTCGATTCCTTCCTGGCCACGCTCATCGATATCCGTGAAACCCACAACGTGAGCGGTCACTTCGCCCGCGGGGTAATAGCGACGGTATTCCTGACGGGCGTATATCCCATCGATCTCCAGATCCAGAACCTTTCTGGCCAGATCCGGCTGAATCTTGCGGCGCAGGTAAATGAACTCCCGACCGGAGTATTCTTTGAGTCGCTGCCGGAGGGAGGCCTCGTTGATGTCCAGAAGACGCGCGAGGTTGGTCAGACGTGCCTCGGAAGGGTCAGCCTCTGACGGATTGGCCCAGATGGTCTGTACTGGCGTGCTGACGGCCAGCGGCTCGTCATAACGATCGGTGACAACACCACGGTGAGCATCAATACTCTCAACCCGGATGGTCCGGACATCACCCTGCTTGCGCAGGAAATCGTTATCCACGACGTGGAGGTCGACCAGGCGCCAGCCAAGCACACCCACGACCAGGAGAAAGACGCCCACAACGGAGCCAAAACGCCAGGCTGCCAGCCCGGACGCCAAACGCTGCCCCCATGTTGTCTTCTTTCCCTGATCGGACACGTCGATCACCCTGAATCGTTGTTGTTTTCGTTTATTATCGGTTTGCAACCGGCGACATCAGCGGTACCAGCACGATATCCTGACGCCCGGGCACTACCATGCTGAAACGCTCAGCCGCCAGCTTTTCGACTCGACCGTGGGCGCTAAGCGCACTCTGTTCAAGCAGCAGCTGACTCCATTCACTTTGATAGCGGTCGCGCTCGGACTGAAGCTGCGACAGGGTATTAAATAGTTCCCGGTTCTCGTGGGCACTCACTACCACGCCGATGGAGGAAGCCAGCAACACGGCAACCAGCCCGAGCGAGACCAGCACTTTGCCTTGCTTCGTAGCGGCGAATACCTGCCTGGAAATCCGGACTGCGGTTGCAACGCCGTCGCGGACCTTCTGCTTGTTGAGCTTCGCCGTTTTTACCGGCTCTTCAATAGCTACCGCGCCCATGGTTACGCGCTCCCCTGCGAGTTTTTCCTGAGATCTGTGCGTTCCAGCACCCGCATGACTGCGCTGCGGGCACGTACGTTGTCACTTACTTCGTCAGCTCCGGCCTTACTGGCCTTACCAACCAGACGGAAGTCCGAGGCCTCCTGCTCTGCCGTTACCGGAACACCTTTAGGCAACTGCGGCCCGCGGGCCAGATCCCTCATGAACCGCTTGACCAACCGGTCTTCCAGCGAATGGAAGCTGATGACCACCAGGCGCCCTCCCGGGGCAAGGTGATCAACAGCAGACTGAAGACCCACTTCCAGATCCTCCAGCTCCCGGTTGATAAAGATCCGGATTGCCTGAAAGGTCCGGGTGGCCGGATGCTTGTGCTTTTCTTTCTTGGGCACCGCCTCGCTGACCAGCTCAGCCAACTGGCGAGTGGTTTCGACGGGCGCTTCCTGGCGACGCTCGACCAGGAGCCGGGCAATGCGCCGGGAGAACCGCTCCTCGCCATAGCGGAAGATCACATTCGCGATATCCGACTCCTCCGCCGTTGCGAGCCACTCCGCCGCACTGGGCGATTGCTCAGTATTCATGCGCATGTCCAGCGGCCCATCGCGCATGAAACTGAAACCACGGGAGGCATCATCAAGCTGTGGCGATGACACGCCGAGATCCAGCAAAACGCCGTTAACTGTCTGCCAATCCTGACCGACTAACGCGGTGCCCAGCTCCGCAAAGGAGCCATGAAAGCAGTGGAAGCGGCTATCCTGGGCTTCCAGCTCTCTTGCCTCGCGGATAGCTTCAGGATCCTTGTCAATTCCAAGGAGCTGCCCCGACTTTCCGAGACGGCCCAGGATCAGGCGACTGTGGCCACCCCGTCCGAAGGTGCCATCCACGTAATAGCCATCGGGGTCGTTGACCAGATAGTCGACCGCCGAATCCAGGAGTACCGAGCGATGCGAGTACGCCGCCCCGGCCTCCTGATTGCGATCGGAGGTCATAAGGACAGCGCCTCCATCTCGGGCGGCATCTCTTCATCATCAGAGGACTCATCCAGCCAGGCGAACCAGCGCTCTTCGCTCCAGAGCTCAAGCTTCTTGCCCTGCCCGATCAGCATCAGTTTTTTCTCCAGATGGGCATAACTTCTCAGAGTTGGAGGAATCAGGATGCGCCCGGCAGAGTCCAGCTCCATGGGTGCAGCATTACCCAGAATCAGCCGTTGCAGGCGCCGGGCCGCCTTGTTCATGTTCGGAAGCGCCTCGATTTTTGGTCGCAGAACCTCCCATTCAGGTTCGGGATAAAGCAGCAGGCACCGCTCCTCGTCAGCGTTTGCAGTCAATACAATGCGCCCACCACAGGCCTGCGCGAGCTCTTCGCGCACCTTGGCTGGGATCGCCAGGCGACCCTTCGCATCCATATTGATGGCATGACTGCCGAGAAAATTACTCATTTACGCTGTCTCTGGGTGCCTGATATCCACAAAAAACCACTAGAATCCACTTTTTCCCACTTCTGCACACTATAGAAACACGCAATACACAATGCAAGCGCCGCAAACAGCGCCACACTTGGAAAACTTCCTTTTATGACAAGAGGTTACAGAGCCAGATTCGATGAAATGGTGAGATTACGGAAAAGAAAAGAAGTAAAATCAAATACCTGCAAAAAAGTCTGAAGACTGCAAGTGAGGTTTAAGATTTTTTGGCTATAAAGAACGCCTGTTGAGAATGACAGACATTTCAGGAAGGGAAAAAAAGCGAGCTCGCCGATAAGCCGGGTTCTGTCTTGGACAGTCATTCATCTAGGGTCTGCGTCACCACAGACCTCAAGCAACCTACCCGAATCCAGCGCGGGCCACGCCATTGGATTCCTATTTGGTCTTGCTCCAGGTGGGGTTTACCATCGCCGTGGACTGTTGCCAGCCACGCGGTGCGCTCTTACCGCACCGTTTCACCCTTACCGGCGCCCGAAGGCGCTTAGGCGGTATACTTTCTGTTGCACTTTCCGTCGGCTCGCGCCGCCCAGGCGTTACCTGGCACCTTGCCCTATGGAGCCCGGACTTTCCTCCCCCGGAAAACCGGCGGCGACTGTCTGGCGAGCTCGGGCGAGACAATACTCCTGCGCCCATGGCCTTGCAAGGGAAACTGCCACGGTGTTCAGCCATCCTTCAGCTCCAGGGCCCGCTGGTAAAGCTCATTTTTCGATAACCCGGTCAACTCGGCAGCCATTTTGGCGACCTTCTTGACCGGCAGCTCCGCCAGCAAAACACGAAGCACCCGGTCCACATCCATAGTAGCTTCCTTACTGTTACCCGGCTGGGCCATCGCACCCCGAACCATAACCACGAACTCGCCGCGGCTTCCGTGAGGGTCTCGCTCCAACTTTGCCAGAACCTCTGCCACTGAGCCGGAATAGAAGGTTTCGAAGGTCTTGGTAATCTCGCGACCAAGGACAATCTCTCGATCGGATCCCAACAACTCACCGATATCACGCACCGATTCCAGGATTCGATGAGGCGATTCGTAAAAAACCAGAGTCGCTACTTCACTGCTCAGCAAGTCCAGGCTGGCTTTGCGACCAGAGCGTTTCGCCGGCAGAAACCCCACGTAAAGAAATCGGTCCGTCGGCAGGCCGGCAGCACTCAATGCCGCCACCAGGGCACAGGGCCCCGGGATCGGGCTGACTCTGTGCCCAGCCGCCCTGGCCTCACGCACCAGAACATAACCGGGATCCGAAATCAGCGGCGTACCGGCATCGGAGATCAGAGCCACATCACGTCCTGCCTGAAGTTCAGCCAGAATACCGGCAGCGCGATCCTTTTCGTTGTGATCATGGAGCGCGATCATTCGCTTCTGTATACCCAAATGACTCAGCAGCCGACCACTGTGCCGCGTATCCTCGGCAGCCACCACACCCACACTGGCCAGCGTCCGGGTTGCCCGTGGAGACAGATCGTCAAGATTGCCGATGGGCGTGGCAACGACATAAAGCGTGCCACCCGACTCACCCTTGGGGCTATCTGACGACGGGAAATCGCTGACCTCGTTTTTCAAAGCTTCTGCCTCTCTTGTGGGGAGTCCGGGACCGTGACAGTTACGTCATGTGAATTAACCCCGGAGCTGTTAAACTTGCCACCGTTAGTCTGGCGCTACAAGCCCAATCATCCGGAGTATGTCGAGCCTGCCATGATAAAGATCCGCATTCATCAACGAGCCCTGGCCAGCGTATTTACTGCCGCCCTTTTGTCGGCTGGTTGCGCCACCGTGAACCTCGAAACCCATGTTGCACAAACCGCCGATCAGGCCCTGGAACTGGCGAGCAACGAAGACAGCATCGAAACCGCCCAGGCTTACCTGCTCCGGATCGCCAGCAGGTTCCAGGACCAGGGCAATCACGCGGCGGCCAGAACGCTACTTCAAAGTCAGCAGCTGGCGCAACCCGCTACGGGGCTTGGCAACCAGAACCTGCTACTGACCATGGCAAGCGCCACCGCCCTCGAAGATGAATCCTGGGCAAAAGAGATCGCCGGCGAACTCACACCGTCGACCTTTATAGACTACCCCGCGGACCTGATTGCCCGGGCAGCCAACCTGCAGGCGGACACCTTCGCCCTGGCCGGTGAGCCCATGCCTGCAGCCATGACCCTGATTCTGCTGGCCCAGACGGACAACACCGCGGATGCACAACAGATTCACAACCGGGTCTGGTCTCTGCTGGAAGAGGTTCCCGACAGCGAGCTCAACTCAGCCTCTGCCGAGGCCATCGGCTACGAAGCCCAGGGATGGCTGGAACTGGCTAGCCTCGTCCGGACACCGGACGCCGGCATTGACGAGCAAGGGCGAATCATCCGTGGCTGGCAGAACAACTGGCCCGGTCATCCGGCCGCCCAGGTGCTGCCCTCGGAGCTGCAACTGATCGCCACACTGGCCGAAAGCCGCCCTGAAAAAATCGCCCTCGTCCTGCCCCTCGAGGGGCCGCTGGCAACCGCCGGCAAGGCGATTCGCGACGGCTTTCTGGCGGCCTACTACCTCGACGACTCTGCTGACCGGGGTGAAACCGACATTCGCATCTTCAACACCGCGGGAACATCGTTCAGCGATCTCTACAAACAGCTGTCCGAGCAGGATATCGACCTGATTGTTGGCCCCCTGGAAAAAGAAGCGCTTGCCGGCCTTGGCTCAATGAATACACTGCCGGTGCCCGCGCTGGGGCTGAATTACCTGCCCGCCGATACCAAGCCTGCTGACGGGCTTTATCAATTCGGGCTCTCCGCCGAAGACGAGGCGCGGCAGATTGCCGACCGGCTCGCCGCCGAACAGTTGCGTCAGGTTCTGGTTCTTATCCCCGGCGGCGAATGGGGCGATCGCGTCGAGGCGGCATTGCTGAAACGCATGGCCTCCCATGACGGCGTTGCCCTGGATATTGAACGCTTCTACCGGGAGGACAACCTTCGGGCGGTAACGGCCGATCTGCTGGGCATCACCGTTTCCCGGGACCGGGCCATTCAGGTTGAACGGACTATCGGCATGGACGTCGAGTTCGAGCCAAGGCGCCGGCAGGACGCGGACGCCATCGTCATGGTGGCAGAGCCCACGGTGGCAAGGCAGTTCAAGCCCCTGTTCGCGTTTTATTTCGGGGGTGACCTGCTAGTTTACTCGCCTTCCATTATCTATGAGGGCACACCCGCACCGTCCCGGGACCGAGACCTGAACGGGGTTATTTTCACTGACATTCCGTGGGTTCTGGGCGACGACAACGAACTGCGCACCCGGGCCACGGAAAACCTGTCAGGCACCCGTGGCCAACCCGGTCGCCTGTTCGCCATGGGCGCCGATGCGTGGCAACTGAGTAAACGCCTGCCACTGCTGAAACAGGTCGAAAGCGCCTCGATATCAGGGCAGACCGGTGTACTGACCATGACACCACAGGGCAGCATTCATCGGGAACAGCTGTGGGCACAGTTCCGAAATGGGGTTCCCGAGCTCATCCCTGACCCCGTGACCGAAGAGAGCGAGGCAGCAACCCCGGAACAGGAAACCGCGCCCCTCAGCGAATAACACCACAGGAGCAAATCAGCTGCCATGGATGGCACCAAAACGCTGGGCAATCACTTCGAAGGCGTCGCAGCCCGATACCTTGCAAGTCGGGGCGTGCGGATAATCGAACGCAATGTTTACAATCGCGGCGGCGAAATCGACCTCGTGGGCCAGGATGGCGATACCCTTGTGTTCTTTGAGGTCCGCTATCGAGGCGCGGGTAGCCTTGTTGACCCGGCAAGCTCAATCAATTACCCCAAACAGAAACGCCTGATTCGTGCAGTTTCATTCTATTTGCACAGACATGGGCTCTGGAACAACCTCTCGCGAATAGACGTGGTTGCCATCAGCCCGGGTACCGTCAAAAAATACCGGGTACAATGGATCAGGAACGCAATTCTGGCAGGATAGTGATACCGAAAATGACCGACACCGAACACCAGATCAATCAGTGGTTCGCAAGCCATATGGAGCATACTGCCCAGGCCGCCAGCACGGTGGGCCCTGATATTGAGGAGGTTGCCAATGCCTTCGTGGGAACTCTGCTCCAGGACGGAAAAATCATCACCTGCGCCAATGGCAATGCCAACATTCTGGCACAGTACTTCTGCACCGCCCTTCTGAACCGGTTCGACCAGGACAGACCCGCACTACCCGCCATCAACCTTGGCGCCGATGCGACGACCTATTCGGCGATCTGCCGGGATAACCGTTTCAACGACACCTTCTCCCGCCAGGTCAGGGCAATTGGCAAACCCGGAGACCTGCTTTTCGTCATTGTTGATGACGGGCACAAGGCCAACCTCATTCAGGCGATCCAGGTCGCCCATGACCGGGAAATGAGCGTTGTGGTTCTCAGTGCACGGGAAAAATCGGATATAACGTCGCTATTACACCCGGAAGATCACGAAATTGCACTGAACAATCTCAGCCCCACCGAGGCAACGCCACTGTTGCTGCTCATCATTAACGCCCTCTGCGGGCTGATCGACGCAAAGATCTTCGGGGGATAAAAAAAGCCAGCAAATGCTGGCTTTCTTATTAAGGCAGGATGAAGATTTACTTGACGACCTTGAGCGTCGGCCTGCCCGAAGGGCGATCCTCCTGCCCGGATGAAGACTGCTCGCCCTCACGCTCTCGGGAAGTGCCGTCCGGATCCGGCGAGCCTGGCTCGCTACCGAACACCATGCCCTCACCGTTTTCCTTGGCGTAGATTGCCATAACCGCCTGCAGCGGAATGAACACCTGCATGGGCACGCCACCGAAACGGGCACTGAACTCCAGTGCGCCATTGCCGATCACCAGGCCACGCACCGCTCCCGGACTGATATTCAGAACAATCTGTCCATTCGCGACATGCTCAGTCGGCACCTGCACACCCTGAATGCCTGCATCCACCACGATGTAGGGGGTACAGTCATTGTCCAGTATCCACTCATTGAATGCTCGTACCAGGTACGGGCGGCTGGACGTCATGGTGTTTTTACTCTCAGCCACTGCCACTCTCCTGCTCCGGCCAGCGGAACGTTACCAAATCAGCTGCGAATGTCTTCTTCCAGATCGGACAGGCTTGCCTTGAACCCTTCCCGGCTGAAGATGCTCTCCATGTACTTCTGCAGTGGCTTGGCCTGCTTTTCGTTCAGCTCGATACCCAGCGACGGAAGGCGCCAGAGGATCGGAGCAATACAACAGTCCACGATGGTGAACTCTTCAGACAGGAAGAACGGCATCTCTCCAAACAGCGGTGCCGTTGCCAACAGGCTCTCTTTCAGCTCTTTGCGCGCTGTTTCAGAGGCCTTGGCGTTCGGCTGCGCCAGGATCTGGTCAACCAGGCCACACCAGTCTTTCTGAATCCGATGAATCATCAGACGGCTGTTGGCACGGGCAACCGGGTACACCGGCAACAAGGGGGGATGCGGGAAACGCTCGTCGAGGTACTCCATCATGATGTTGGGCTCATAAAGCACCAGGTCACGATCCACCAGTGTCGGCAGGGCGTTGTACGGGTTCAGGTCGGCCAGCTCAGCCGGCGGATTGTCGGGATCCACATCAACGATATCGACGGTAACACCCTTCTCTGCCAGAACAATGCGCACTCTGTGGCTGTAATGGCTGGCCGGATCCGAGAAAAACGTCATTGATGACCGCTTGGTCACAACGCCCATAGAACTACCTCACGAGTAAACAAACCGAAATGATCCTGAAAAAACGCAAAAATCCAGCGGGCCGGTTATGCCCGCTGGAACTCAGGGGACGGGATTATACCCTATTTCTCAGTGTACGTCCTTCCAGTACTCACGATTGAGCAGGTAGGCGAACACGAAGAAGATGGCCACAAAGATCAGGACAAAGATCCCCAGACGCTCACGCTCAAGCTTGACCGGATCACCCATGTAAGACATGAAATTGGTCAGGTCATACATGGCCTGGTCAAACTCGGCTCCTGACATGCTGCCCTCGATAGCGTACTCCGGGCAAACGTCCGCGTTGTTAATGTTGCCACTCAAAGGCTCAACGCTGGCCGGGGTACCGATATTAGGCTCGACGGCACACAGCCCCTGCATACCAACCAAGACATGGGGCATGCCCACAGCCGGGAACACCACGTTGTTCACGCCCAGCGGACGGGACTCGTCTTTGTAGAAACCACGCAGGTACGAATACACCCACGCTTCGCCACGCAAACGGGTTTCCAGCGTAAGGTCCGGTGGCGGCGCACCGAACCAGTCAGCCGCCATGTCCTTGTTCATGGAGTTTTTCATCAGCTCGCCAATCTTGGCGCTGGTGAAGATCAGATTCTCCTCATACAGCTCGTCGGGAATCTCCAGGTCGTCAGCCACACGCTTGTAGCGGGCATATTCCATGGAGTGACAGCCCATGCAGTAGTTGGTGAACAGGGCTGCACCGCGCTGCAAAGATGCTTTGTCAGAGTGATCTGACTCAAAGCTGTCCAGCGGCACAGTTGAACCCGCTGCCAGCCCGAGAGCTGGCAGGACCGCGATGAAAAGACCAAAAATCAGCTTTCTCATTATCCTGTCACCCTCTCTGGAACTGGCTTGGTTTTCTCCATACGCGTATAGAACGGCATGAGGATAAAGTAGAGGAAGTACAGCACCGTCAGAACTTGGGCAACCATGGTGCGGCCTTCAGTCGCAGGTACCAGGCCGAGATAGCCAAGCACCACGAAGCTGACTGCGAAGATGGCCAGGGCAATCCGACTCAACCAGCCCTTGTAACGCATTGAACGTACCGGACTCTTGTCCAGCCAGGGCAGCACGAACAGAATGGCGATCGCCGCACCCATCACCACAACACCCCAGAACTTGGCATCCAGACCGAACAGGTCAATGGTTACCGCACGCAGCATTGCGTAGAAAGGTGTGAAGTACCAGACCGGAGCAATGTGATTTGGTGTTTTCAGCGGGTTTGCCGGCTCGAAATTCGGCTTCTCAATGAACAGCCCACCGCCTTCCGGGAAGAAGAACACGACGATGAAGAAGATAAAGAAGAATACACCAACGCCCAGCAGGTCGTGCACAGTGTAGTAAGGATGGAACGGGATACCGTCTTTCGGAATGCCGTTTTCGTCCTTGTTTTTCTTGATATCAATACCGTCAGGGTTGTTTGAGCCCACTTCATGCAGCGCCAGGATGTGAAGCACAACCAGACCAAGCAGAACGATCGGCAGCGCCACCACATGCAACGCGAAGAAGCGGTTCAGGGTAATGCCGGAAATCAGGTAATCGCCACGAATCCACAGTGACAGATCCTCACCAATGACCGGAATAGCACCGAACAGGTTAACGATAACCTGCGCACCCCAGTAGGACATCTGGCCCCAGGGCAGCAGATAACCCATGAACGCCTCAGCCATCAGGATCAGGTAGATCAACATACCGAAGATCCAGATCAATTCACGCGGCTTCTGGTAGGAGCCATACATCAGCCCCCGGAACATGTGGAGATACACCACGACGAAGAATGCCGAAGCACCGGTAGAGTGCAGGTAACGCAGCAACCAACCCCATTCGACATCACGCATGATGTACTCGACAGATGCAAACGCACCTTCACCGGAGGGGTTATAGCTCATGGTGAGCCAGATCCCGGTAACCAGCTGGTTTACCAGAACCAGCATGGCGAGGGAGCCAAAGAAGTACCACACGTTGAAGTTTTTCGGCGCGTAATACTTGCCCAGATGCTTGTTCCAGGCATCTACGATCGGCAGACGTTCGTCTACCCAGTTAATCAGCTTTTGCATTACGCTGCCTCCGGATCAAGACCAATCGTGAGGGTCGCATCGTCGTCAAAACGATAAGGCGGCACCTCGAGGTTCAGGGGAGCAGGCTGCGCCTCGTAGACCCTTCCGGCCATATCATATCGGGAACCGTGACACGGACAGAAAAGACCACCCAGCCACTCGTCACCGAGATCCGCCGGAGCAACTTCCGGTCGGTAGGACGGAACACAGCCAAGATGGGTACACAGCCCTACAAGCACGGCAAATTCCGGCTTCAGGGAGCGCAGGATGCCATCAATATACGGTGGCTGCTGAGGTGCTTCCGACTGGGGGTCTTTCACCCGGTCGTTAAGCTTCTCGATATTCGCCTGCATCTCTTCGGTACGGCGGATGATCCAGACCGGCTTACCCCGCCACTCGACCGTAATCTGCTGACCCGGTTCAATCTTGCTGACATTGACGGTTACCGGTGCACCCGCTGCTTCCGCTTTGGCACTGGGATTCCAGGATGCCACGAAAGGAACGGCCGCACCGACGACGCCGACTCCACCCACCACAGACGTAGCACCGATCAGAAACCGGCGCCGGCCTTGGCTCACGTCGCCATTACTCATTATGGTTTTCTCCCATCAGGCGATGTCACAGCCCGCAAAACCGCCGGCAATGTGCATCTAAAAGGACTTCACAACCCAAAAATATAAGCGCCCAAATGGTAATGAAATTACCAGGGGCTTACAAGTCGGAAAGCCGCCGCTGGCGCCTCATCCCTGTTCCAGATCAATTTGCTGACAAATCGCCCGAACATAAAAAAACCCGACCGAAAAGGGCCGGGTTTTCCAGGATCCTGCTCCAGCGAAATTAACGCTTGGAGTACTGAGGACGCTTACGCGCCTTGCGCAGACCCACTTTCTTACGCTCGACTTCACGCGCGTCACGGGTAACGTAACCCGCCTTACGCAGCGCCGGACGCAGAGTTTCGTCGTAATCCATCAGAGCGCGGGTCAGACCATGGCGAATCGCGCCAGCCTGGCCACTGATACCACCACCCTTGACGGTGATGTTGATATCAAAGCGATCGGTAGATTCGGCAACAACCAGCGGCTGACGAACGATCATGCGCAGAGTCTCACGACCGAAGAAATCTTCGATTGAGCGACCATTGATGGAGATGTTACCGCTTCCCGGCTTGATAAAAACCCGAGCCGTGGATGTCTTGCGGCGACCAGTACCGTAATTTTGTGCTACAGACATATCCGCCTTCCGTTAAATGTCGAGTTCTTTGGGCTGCTGGGCTGCGTGAGGATGCTCAGCGCCGGCATAGATTTTCAGCTTCTTGAACATGGCGCGACCGAGCGGGCCTTTCGGAAGCATGCCTTTGACAGACTTCTGAATGATTTGCTCGGGAGCCTTGTCGACCAGCTTCTCGAAGTTGATGGATTTGATTCCACCCGGAAAGCCGGTATGACTGTAGTACATCTTGTCAGATGCTTTCTTGCCGGTAACCCGCACCTGGCTCGCGTTGATCACAACAATATAATCGCCAGTGTCTACGTGAGGGGTGTACTCAGGCTTATGCTTGCCCCGCAGACGTAGGGCGATTTCGGTTGACAGACGACCCAGCGTCTTGCCGGCTGCGTCTACAACGTACCAGTCACGTTTTACTGTTTCTGGTTTCGCACTCAGAGTCTTCATTGATTCCGCCTTGAACGCTATATAAGAAACGTTAAAAACCACCACCGGTAAATGCAAGGCATCCGGAGGAGGTTCCATACCTGTGTTGCGCTGCCATCATTCGGGGCTGAGATAATGACATCGCCTTGAAAAGCCAGGGCGCGAAGTATACTCGAACCACCCAGGAAAGCCAACCCTGTGTCGGTTCGTTTCGTTATTCCCCTATACCGGCGCCGGACCAGCCGTATAACCGGGACACATTATCCAGCAGCACCGGCGCCAGTTGCTCCGGCGTCCCGCCACGGATCTCCGCGAGGACGTCCAGAATATCAGGCAGATACCGCGGGGAGTTCTGCCCCGGCTGAACGCCCTCTGGCGCCATATCCGGCGCATCCGTTTCAAGCACCAGCGCTTCCAGTGGCAGCCTTGCGATTGCATCGCGGGTCTTTCGGGCCCGGGGATGGGTGATCACGCCACCCACGCCGATGAAGCACCCCAGGTCAACCAGCTTGCTGGCCTGCTGAAAACTTCCACTGAAACCGTGAAGCAGGGCCCGACCGTCCCACTGCCGCCTGTTGAGCAGACTGTGCACCTCGTCATGGGTCTTTACGGAGTGAATCACCAGGGGCATGTTCAGTTCGTCAGCCAGCGCCACCTGCGCTTCAAACCAGGGCCACTGGGCTTCGAGACTGCCCCGGATGCGATCGAGCCCGCACTCACCGATTGCCACACAGCGGTCGGGACGAGCCTCCATCAGCCGGCGGAGCTGAGTCAGATCTTCTTCAGAGTGTTCACCCACAAACCAGGGATGAATACCGATACAGTAAAACAGACCATCATGAGCCAACGCTGTCTCGCGGACCCGGTCCCAGTCCTGTCGCCGGACACCGGGTATCACCAGTCCGCGAAGCCCGCGCGATCGGCCCTGCTCAAGCTCCGTATCGCGGCGACCATCGAACTGGGGAAAATCAAAATGGCAATGGGCGTCGATCAGCTGCACAGTCACCTCCGCCCGGAACCGTTAATGCTCCCGGGTCTTGTGGAACTGGATGTCCGGATACCTTTCCTGGGCCAGATTCAGGTTTACCATGGTCGGAGCGATATAGGCGAGCCGGTCACTGCCATCAAGGGCCAGGTTGTCGTTGTTCTTGCGCTGAAACTCGTCCAGCTTCCTGTCATCACTGCAGGTCACCCAGCGAGCCGTGGCCACGTTGATCGGCTCATAGATCGCCTCAACCTTGTACTCGCTTTTCAGGCGACTGACCACCACGTCGAACTGCAGAACCCCTACTGCGCCAACGATAAGATCGTTATTACGCAGGGGCCTGAATACTTGTACGGCACCCTCTTCCGACAGCTGGATCAACCCTTTCTGGAGCTGCTTGGCCTTGAGCGGGTCCTTCAGGCGAATCCGACGGAACAGTTCCGGAGCAAAGTTCGGGATACCGGTGAACTTCATGTCGTCGCCGGCGGTGAAGGTATCACCCAACTGGATGGTGCCATGATTGTGCAGGCCGATAATATCGCCAGCAAAGGCCTGCTCGGCGTGCTCGCGGTCGCCGGCCATGAAAGTCAGTGCGTCGGAAAAACGGACTTCCTTGCCGATACGCACATGACGGGCCTTCATGCCCTGGTTGTAACTGCCGGAGACAATACGGAGGAACGCGACGCGATCGCGGTGTTGCGGGTCCATATTCGCCTGAATCTTGAACACGAAGCCGGAGAATCCGTCTTCGGCGGGCTGAACCAGTCTCTGGTCGGTTTCCCGTGGCTGCGGCGCCGGGGCCCATTCCACCAGGCCGTCCAGCATGTGGTCGACACCGAAGTTACCCAGTGCGGTACCAAAGAATACCGGCGTCAACTCGCCAGCAAGAAAGGCTTCCTGATCGAACTCGTGGGACGCGCCTTTGACCAGCTCAATTTCATCACGCAGATCGTCGGCATAGGCGCCAATGGCGTCGTCCAGCTCCGGGTTATCAAGACCTGAGATAACCCGCTTGTCCTGAATCATGTGCCCCTGACCGGACTGATAGAGAATGACCTCATCCCGAAGCAGGTGATACACACCCTTGAAGCTCTTGCCCATACCAATGGGCCAGGTGATCGGCGCGCAGGCAATCTTCAGTACATCCTCAACCTCATCCATCAGTTCGACCGGATCCCGGGTATCGCGATCCAGCTTGTTCATGAACGTGAGAATGGGGGTATCCCGCAGGCGGGTAACTTCCATGAGCTTGATGGTCCGCGCCTCGACACCCTTGGCGCTGTCAATCACCATCAGGCAGGAGTCCACTGCGGTCAGGGTCCTGTAGGTATCTTCGGAGAAATCTTCGTGGCCCGGCGTATCCAACAGGTTCACCAGCTTGCCACCATAGGGAAACTGCATAACGGACGTGGTTACCGAGATGCCCCGCTCTTTCTCCATTTCCATCCAGTCAGACTTGGCATGCTGACCAGACTTCTTTCCCTTGACGGTTCCGGCCTTCTGAATTGCCTGTCCGAACAACAGCACCTTCTCGGTAATGGTGGTTTTACCGGCATCCGGGTGCGAAATAATGGCAAAGGTGCGGCGCTTGGCCACTTCCTGGGAAAGGTTAGACATAATCGAAAAGCAACCTGAATCTGATGTTCTGGAAAAGGCCGCCATTATAGGCCCTATGCCGCTGTGACGCTAACTCGTACTGAAGCGGTCACTGGCCGAGAGCACGCATCAGGACGCGGGCATCCTCCCGGCCATTGGCAGCCGGATAATACCCGGGTCGCTGGCCGATCTCGTGAAAGCCCTCATTCTGGTACAAAGCAATCGCGGCGTGATTGCTGACCCTGACTTCAAGCAACAGCTGGGACATGCCCTCATGGGCTGCGGTTGCCAGCACGTGCCTCAGGAGATAGCGCCCGACACCCTCACCGCGGCCGCTCGGGTGGACGCAAATATTCAGCAAATGGGCTTCATCAACCATATAGGCCACGACAGCGTAAGCCATCAGCATGTCTCCATGGCAGACACCCCAGAGCCGGTAGTTGTCCCTGAAACAATCAAGAAACACCGATTCGCTCCAGGGATGGGAATAACCCTGGCGCTCGATATCAAGCACAGCCGGAACATCGTCAGGCGCCAGAGGCCGAACCAGCAGATCGGCTTTGAGGACTTTCTGGTAGGTTTCCGGATAGGCCATTAACGGGCGACCAGGGGCCGTATTTGCTGCCAGAGCGACCGCTTCAGGGTCGGGTCGCCGGCAATCTCCGCGAGGGTGTGCGGAAACCGAACCGCCGCGTCACGACCAAGCGCTTGCAACAGCCAGCTCTGATCTGAGTCTCCGGCGCCCTGTAGAACCACAACCTGCTGATGCTCCAGCCCCGACAGAACACTGCGCATCACCTTGACAAAGTCTTGGCCGGAGTTCCCGGGCACCAACAGATTGTTGAAGATGGGCCAGGTCACATGCCCAAGCATCCGGGGGTGGCCTTCGCCCAGGCTCTTGAGGATATTCAACGCGAGGGTTTCCTGGAGCCGACTGCTGGCATCAGCGGACATGCCTCCGATCAGCGCAGCACCGCTCCCTGCCCAGACCATGAGATTGACGCGCTCTGCGGGCATCATCGACGATCGCGCTGTCGTCTCCTCTGGCGGCTCTGGTTCCGGGGACTCCGCAACGGCCTCCGGCAAGGAAGGCGATTCGGGGCGCTGTCGGGAGGTTTTTCCCGGAGCGCCTGCCTCAGCTTCCATTAACGCCTGCAGATCCGCGATTCGGGCAACGCCCTCGGTTCGATTTGACGCTGCCGGTTTACCCGGAGCCGGGCGAGCTGCATTGCTTACGGGGCGAGAGACAGGCTCGGAAACGACCGGGATAGTTTGTGGAACCTCAGTCGCCTCGGGAAATTCAAACGCAGGACTTGGCGCCGCACCCGGCAGCGGTTGCCGGGCATACCACATCCGTATTCCCGCGGCTCCCAGGTAAAACTGACGCTGTGCTTCCGATCCAATCATTAACTTCGCCTGTCCGGATTCACCGAATTCACATTCTCACACATCCGCAACCTGGGGATGCTGTCGAATTCCGCCCTTACTGATCAGGTTCAGGGCCTCTATATAGGCCTTGGCAGAGGCGATGATGATATCAGTATCAGCACCCACGCCGTTAACGATCCGGCCGCCGCGTTCCAGGCGCACAGTCACCTCACCCTGGGCGTCAGTGCCGCTGGTGATGTTATTCACGGAGTACAGCTGAAGGTTGCAGCCGGAATCCACCAGGGATTCGATCGCCTTGAACGTGGCATCGACCGGCCCGCTGCCTTCGGCCTCGACCTTGTGTTCTTTGCCGTCTACCGTCAGGGTCAGATTGGCCTTGGGCACGACTCCTGTCTCGGAGCATACCTGCATACAAACCAGGCCATACCGGCCATCTTCCTCTTTCTGGCGGGTATCGCTGGCGATCGCCTGCAGATCTTCGTCGAAAATTTCATGCTTCAGATCTGCGAGTGCTTTGAACCTCGTAAACGCTTCGTTCAACTCGGTTTCCGTCTCAAACTGAATCCCGAGTTCCAGCAAACGGGTGCGGAACGCGTTACGGCCGGAATGCTTACCCAGCACCAGGCTGTTGGTGTGCCAACCCACATCCTGTGCCCGCATGATCTCGTAGGTTTCCCGGTGCTTCAGAACCCCATCCTGATGAATGCCGGATTCATGGGCAAAGGCATTGGCGCCAACGATTGCCTTGTTGGGCTGTACAGGAAAACCGGTGATCGTCGACACCAGGCGCGACGCAGGCACGATGTGCTCGGCATCAATGCGGGTATCGATATGGAACAGATCCTGACGAGTACGAACCGCCATGACAATTTCTTCAAGCGCTGCGTTACCAGCACGCTCACCCAACCCATTGATGGTGCACTCCACCTGACGGGCCCCCTGGGAGACAGCTGCCAGAGAGTTGGAAACTGCCAGGCCGAGATCGTTGTGGCAATGCACCGAAAAAATGGCCTTGTCGGCGTTTGGAATCCGGTTCATAAGCTGACGGATGGTTTCACCGAACTGCTCGGGAATCGCGTAGCCCACCGTATCCGGAATGTTGATTGTGCTGGCGCCGGCATCAATTGCCGCTTCGATAATCCGGCACAGAAAGTCCAGTTCCGAGCGTCCGGCGTCCTCGCATGAAAACTCAACATCGTCGACATGACTCCGAGCGCGTTTGACCGAGCGAACCGCCTGCTCTACCACTTCATCCGGCTGCATCTGCAGCTTGTGCTTCATGTGAATGGGCGACGTGGCAATAAACGTGTGAATGCGGCCGCGCTGTGCCGGCCGGATGGCTTCTGCTGCGCGATCGATATCCTTGTCGAGCGCACGGGCGAGACTGCAGATTGTCGAATCCTTGATGGACTCAGCGATCGCTTTGACCGCCTCGAAATCACCCTGGCTGGCAATCGCGAACCCTGCCTCAATAACGTCGACACGGAGCTTTTCCAGCGCTTTCGCAATGCGGAGCTTCTCCGCCTTGTTCATGGTGGCACCGGGGCTTTGCTCACCATCACGGAGGGTTGTATCGAAGATGACCAGGTGATCAGTGGCAGGCATTGGCAGGCTCCATTCAGAGATTTGGTTCGTTATGGAGAGAGTATATCACCGGGTTGAGGTGAGTGAGGGCCTGAGTTTCAGGCAATAAAAAACCCCAGCATCGAGGATGCTGGGGTTTCTGGTATTAGGAGCCTGACGATGACCTACTCTCACATGGGCAACGCCACACTACCATCGGCGCTGGTCTGTTTCACTTCTGAGTTCGGGATGGGATCAGGTGGTTCCAGACCGCTATGGTCGTCAGGC